>Ga0181588_10001786_pt1 | contig 18886 bp, 20 predicted proteins | sample 071ome_26_FD_148607 | JGI IMG/M metagenome (GOLD analysis project Ga0181588, IMG submission 148607) | Coastal salt marsh microbial communities from the Groves Creek Marsh, Skidaway Island, Georgia - 071409BT metaG (spades assembly) | ecosystem: Environmental > Aquatic > Marine > Intertidal zone...
ACACCGCGGCCGACCCCAGATCCACATCCAAGGAAATCGAACTGCTCGGTGACACCACCAGCGGTCGCGCGAACAACGCGTGTGCACTGAGCGGCACGACGAGCAGGGCCGCGACCTCGGGCCATACCACCGGACCGCCAGCCGAAAACGCGTAAGCGGTCGATCCCGTTGGCGTAGCGCAGACCACGCCGTCGCAGCCCCATCGCGACAACGGTCGACCATCGACCTCAACGAGGACATTGATCATTCGCTCACGCGAAGCCTTCTCCACACTGACTTCGTTCAACGCCCACGTGCCATCAACTTGCTGTCCGTCCCGCTGCAAGGAAACATTCAGTCGCGTGCGCTCCTCGACCTCCCAGCGCCGATCGATCAACGATTCAACGACGAAGGTCACGTCCTCCGGCTCTGCCTCAGCGAGAAAGCCGACGTGACCGAGGTTCACGCCCAGCAGGGGTGTGCCTGGCGCGGCAACTTCAGCCGCGCGCAAGATGGTGCCGTCTCCCCCAAACACCACCACAACATCGGCTTCAGCGGCACCAGCAGATAAATCATCGGCAATGACGTCTAGGCCGGTCGAGTCGCCCAAATCGAGGGATTCGATGTCGTGGGCAACCCCGCCAACCTTCGCGCCTGCATCCCGCAGCGCCGCGATCACCGACCGAGCCAACGTGCGCGCGTCGTCGCTCGCGGTGTTGACCACCACGAAGACACGAACAGGTGCTTGCAGGCTCACTGCGGTCCTTCCTCGACGGCCCTGACGATCGCCGCCTGTGTCGCGGCGGCATCCATCCGGACATCATTCCCGCTATCGGCTCTTGCGTCACCCTCTGCCTGCTTCATCCACAGGAAGTACTCAACATTGCCCTTAGGGCCCGGTAGCGGACTAGCCACGCAGCCGCAGATCCACAGGCCCAGATCCCGCGCCGCGTCGGCCACCGACGACACCGCCTCGATCCGCAACCGAGCGTCGCTCACTACCCCCGAGCCGACGCTCTCTTTGCCCACCTCGAACTGGGGCTTGACCATCAGCAGGAAGTCAGCGTCGGGTCTGGCGACTGCCGCCAAGGCCGGAAGCACGAGGCGCAAAGAAATGAAGGACAGATCGGCGACGACCAGACTCGGCGTGAAGGGCAACCGAACCAGTTCTTGACACTCTCCACCCACATCCCCGAGGTACCGAACGTTCGTGCGCTCAAGCACCGTCACGCGTTCATCGGACCGCAGCGGCCAAGCGAGCTGCCCGTAACCGACATCCACGGCGAGCACCCGAGCAGCCCCTCGCTCAAGCAGTACCTGGGTGAAGCCACCCGTGGACGCGCCCGCATCCAACGCGTCGACTCCGGTGACATCCACACCGAATGCATCAAGTGCGCCGATGAGCTTGTGCGCGCCACGCGAGACGTACCGACTCTCGGGAACCTCGCGCAGTTCGATCGCCGAGGCATCGTCAACCTGGCTCGCAGCCTTGGTCGCGGTGTTTCCCGCAACGGTCACCCGACCGTCTTCGATCGCCGCCCGACCCTGCTCGCGGGAGGTCACCATTCCGCGGCGCACCAACTCCGCGTCGAGCCGACGACGCGTCACAATTCGACCATCAACGAGGCCGGCACGAACTAGGCCGGCTCGTCCTCGGAAACCAAGCCGTCAAGGGTGGCTCGCAAGGACGCCTGGACCTTCTCGTAGACGGCCGCGTGCTCATTGACGTCGGTATCGGCGAGGGCATGCAGATCCTCGAGCGCCGCATCAACCGCGGCATTGCCCGTGGGCTCCCACACCGGCAGCACGGCCTCCGGCAACGACGCCTCCTCCAAGACGAGGACGCTCTCCTCGTCTGAATCCCCATCAACGACAGGCTCATCACCATCGTCCACAGCGTTGACCGCATCGACGTCCGCAACAAGCTCGACCGCTGACTCTTCCACCACTGTCAGGGCCTCGCCCCCGTCCGGACCGACTTCAAGGTCGACCTCAGGCTCGACGTCAGCAACGGTCTCGGAACTCTCGAAGGACTCTGAGGTCATTCGGGAACCACCTTTTTCTTCACCTTGACCGGCTTGGGTGCAGCGGCGGACGCCTCCGGTGCAGACGCATCCTGCGGCGTTGATGCCGAGGACGACTCAGACACCGCCTGCTGGGCCTTCTCCAAGTGCTCGATTCGGGCCCGCAGCGCGGCCAATTCATCCTCACGAACAAAGCCCATCCGACCAACGGCTTTGTCGACCTCTGTGCGCACGATGCCGACGAGCAACTCGCGGTTCTGCTTCGAGGTGGTCAGGAGATCATCCGCGATGTCTTGCACGGAATCCATCACATCGGGGGTCTTGCCGGTGAGCTGCATGCCCTGGTTCACCAGCGCCATCGCGGCGTCTCGGGCCTTGCTCGCCGTGACCTCGGTAAGCCCGCTGGCCAACTGCACGTAGCCACGCAATCCGTCCAACACGTTCATCGCCTCCTTGCCCCCAGCCTAGTCCGGACTTCGCCTAGGACTCGCCTGATCGCAGTCCCTCAGCCGCAGTCCGACAGACCCCTTCCCACTCCGCCTGAACTTCTGACACCACAACTCTGCCCGACCAGATTCGATGCAGCAGCACGCGAACCGGATCGAGTGGATCGTCGGTAAGCGGGTCGCGCTCACAGATCTCAACGTCACCTGGTGAACCGGCCAGGCACCGAAGGTCGGCGGCGAGGTATCGGGGTCGCGACAGCGGCTCGACCTCGGCCAACAACGAGAGTTCATCGACTGTGGTCACGCCTGTCAAGACGAGCAGCGAGTTCATCCCCGCCCGGTTGGCTCCCTCGATGTCGGTGTCGAGACGGTCTCCCACCACCAACGGACGCACAGCATCCATCCGCTGAGCAGCCAGCTCGAACAACAGCGGCTCCGGTTTGCCCGTCACCGCGTCCGGTCGCCTGCCCACTGCTTCGGCAACCGCAGCCACCAGCGCCCCGTTACCCGGCGCCAGCCCGTACTGAGTCGGCAAGCTCGGGTCCAGGTTGGTAGCCACCCACATCGCACCGTCGGCGATTGCGTAGCTAGCTTCGGCCAAGTCGTGCCATCCGACGTCCATCCCTAAGCCCTGCACCACGGCCACGGGCCCATCGTGGCGATCGCGGACCGGCACGAATCCACCCGCGATCAGTGCTTCCTCGATTCCCGGTCCTCCAACGACGAAAACTTTCGAGCCCGGCTCGAACCCGGCATCGATCAAGAAAGCAAGAGCACCGTGTGGCGAAGTCACGATGTTGTCGGCGGTGGCCTCAAGACCGAATCCGGTCAGCTTCGCCGAGACAACGCCGGGAGGGTTCGCTGCGTTATTTGTGACGACGCACCACGGCGAGGTGCGGACAGCCTCTACGAGGGCTTCAATCGCATACGGAACGGGCTCCGGTCCGCGATAGATCACGCCATCGGCATCGAGAACCAGACCATCGAATGCGTCCGTAAAGGAAGACTTCATCCTCGTCCCTTCTCAGAGGAGGCCCCGCCACCGAAGTCCGCCTCGATCGGGCCATTCAGCGCCAACCCCGCCTCTCGTCGAGCACGAAGTGTCGCCTTCACCTGACTCAACGCTTGCGCGTAGTCAGAGCGATCCGGACGCATCACGAACGCCATCGACAGGTGATCTCGCGACGAGGGAAACTGCTGGAGCCGCCACAGCGCCATGCCGAGCGCATAGTGGGCGTAGTCGTCATCGGGAGTGCGGTCCACCAACTCGGTCAGCACCGCGGTGGCCTCCTCGTAACGCCGCGACTCGAATAGCGCCCGGCCCAGCGCCTCCAGCACCGCGGGACTCGACTCAGTTCGACGCACCCGATCGAGCAACACGACTGCCGCATCGGAATTGCCCTCGGATATCAGTCGCTGCGCGCGCTGGAACCAGTCGTAGGGATCGCCTTCGGGCGCTCCCGCGTGGTCAGGATTGGCGCTCACAGTCGCATCGTTGCATGCGACACCAAATCGACGGCATTGTGATCACGCCAAAGCGATAGTCGCCTGCGCACGCGCGTACTGGGCCTCGACCTGCTGCCTGACGGCCTGTAGCGATTGCAAATACCGGGGAACGTCAGCCCGGAAAGTTGGAGCGCAAATGGAAATCGCCCCGACTCCGATGCGTTCATCGCCGACGATCGGAACCGCGACTGCCATGTACCCCGTGGTCAATTCTTCCTGCTCGACTGCGTACCCACGCTCGCGAACCTCGGCGATCTTCTCCTTCAGGATCTTTGGATTGGTTATTGTCCTTGGTGTTCGGCGCGCGAGGCCGCGCTCCACAACTGCATCGAGTACTTCCGGGGGATTGAACGCCAGCAGCACCTTGCCGGTCGCCGAACAGTGCAAGTACGTGCGGCCCGCCGTTCGAGTAGGGCGCGGATCTTGCGTGAAGCCGGTTTCCTTCTCCAGAAAGAAACTATCGAGACCGTCCAGGACGGCTAGGTGCACGGTCTCGTTCGTAGAGACCTGCAAACGGCTGACGTACGGGTGAACCGTCTCCCGCAGGATCCGGATCCTGGGGACGCGCGCCCCCAACTCGAACAACTTGATCCCTAACCGGTAGTCAGAGCCGACCCGTTCGAGCACTCCCCACTCCACCAGAGCCTGAGCCACCCGGTACGTCGAAGTCTTGGGCACACCAGACTTGTGGGCCATCTCGGTGAGGGACAAGCCATCGTCATCGATGTCGAAGGCCGCGAGAATCTGGCGTGCTTTGCCCAAGACGCTGTTGGCGTCTAGGGACTCCTCAGCCTGCCCCAGCGATCCGGCCATGCGCGCTCCCATCCCGATTCGCGTTACGACCAAGCGTGACCTGAGCCGAACGGTCCGGCCATCGGACTGGACCGGTGAGTGAAACAGGACTTGCATTCTCGCACGCCAAGTGGGATTACATGCCTCTACGCAAACTCAGGAGGGGGTCCGGTGGAAGAGGGGCACATGGGGGTGGCTCGACTCAGACTCACCGCTGCCCAGCGCACCGTCCCCGAACTGCTCATGGGCGCCGCTGAGGCCTTCGGGGATCGAATTGCCTGGACTGACGGCTCGCGGACCCGCACATTCGCCGACCTTCCCCAGGTTGCAGCCTCGGGTGCAACGTCGCTCGGCCATAGGGGAATCGGGGCCGGCGACCGCATTATGGTCATCGCCGAGAATCGCCTCGAGACCTTGGAACTGCTGCTAGCAGCATCGTGGGTCGGCGCCGTCCTCGTCCCGGTCAATCCAGCCACACCTCTCTCCCAACTCGAGTATTTCCTCGATTACGTCGCGCCTACATGCGTCTTCTACGAACGAGACCATGTCGAGCCTCAGCACGCGCAGCCCGCCCAGTGGGAGGAATTGCCTGCCCGGCCGGGAACGGGCACCGACTCAGCGAGCACCTGCTGGTTGGATGGCGAATCCAGGGCGCCACTGGGTGACATACGTCCGCAGACCCCACTCGCAATCCTCCTTACCTCGGGGACCACGGGCATATCGAAGGGCGTGGTGTGCCCGCAGGCACAGTTCCTCGCCTGGGGTGAGTCCGTCGCCGCGATGCTCGACATCAACGCTCAGGACACCGCGTACACCTGCCTGCCCCTGTTTCACACCAACGCGTTGAACGCCGCCTTCCAGTGCCTGGTGAGCGGGGCAAGGCTCCACATCGGCCCGAGATTCTCGTCTTCGCGTTTCTGGGATCGCATCACACAATCTGAGGCAACCGTCACGTACCTCCTCGGCGCCATGGTGGGAATGCTGCTGAACACCCCCGTGCACGAACGAGAGCGGGGTCATCGCCTTACCAGAATCCTCGCGCCCGGTACCCCGGTATCGGCACTGCACGCTTTCGAGGACCGATTCGGGGCGACCCTTGTCGAGGGGCACGGGATGACCGAGACCAACGCGGTTATCGGTACGCCCCTGGGTACGCGTCGCGTCGGATACATGGGCCGGGTGATGCCCGGTTACGAAGCTTGCGTGGTCGATGAATTCGACGTGTCCGTGCCCGACGGTGTTCCAGGCGAGTTGCTTCTGCGCTCGAACATCCCCCACGCCTTCGCGACTGGGTACTGGCAGCTGCCCGACGTGACCATGGAAGCCAATCGGAACCAGTGGTTCCACACCGGGGATCGGGTTGTGTGCGATGACGGCTGGTTCCGATTCCTAGATCGGATAAAGGACGTTATCCGCCGTCGAGGGGAGAACATTTCGGCATGGGAGGTGGAGCGTGTCCTGGACGACCATCCACTTGTCGCGCGTTCAGCTGTCGTACCGGTGCCTTCCGAACTCGGCGAAGATGAGGTGATGGCTTTCGTTATCCCTGCGGCCGGGGCGCCGGTCGATCCCGAGAAGCTCCGTGAGCATTGTGCAACGACCTTGCCACCATTTGCGCGGCCTCGTTTCATCGAATTCGTCGACGACCTCCCGCTGACGGACACCGGTAAAGTGCGCAAACTCGAGCTACGAGAGCGCGGGGTAGGCGTCAGGACGTGGGATGCGAACGATGAGCGTCGAACTGTTTCACGACCCTGACACGTACATCCTGGGCGCCGGCCAAACTTCCTTCATCCCAGCGCACCGCTCAGAGTCGAGTACGTCGGAGTTGCTCTGGGCAGCGGCTAGGGGCGCATTGGAGGACGCCGGGCTTAACATCGGTGATGTGGACGGCCTCGGGGTCGCGTCCTTTACCTCAGCACCGGATCATTCGATTGACTACGCCGTCCGTTGGAATATCCAACCGCGGTGGTTAATGGACTCCGCACTCGGCGGCGCCTCCGGCATCGACATGCTCGCCCATGCACGTGCCGCACTGGCAGTAGGTGACGCCTCCAAGATCTTGCTGGTAGCCGGCGACCACTTCAGTGAGGATGACTTCGCTCGCCTGGTGCGCCACTACAACTCCTCGGCCGCACGAGACTTTTGCGGCATGGAAGCCGCCACTCCCAACGCCTTTTTCGCGATGATCACGCAGCTCCAGATGCATGAATACGGTTTGGAGCGAGAAGACTACGGCCGCCTCGCCATCGCACAACGCACCTGGGCAGCGGAGAATCCTCATGCAGCGCACCGCTCCCCTTTGGACATGGACACTTACCTTTCCGCCCCGATGATCGCCGATCCCTTGGGTCGGTACGACTGCGTGCCAGTGGCGTCCGGAGCCGTGGCGGTCGTCGTATCTAGCCAACCCGGACCGATTCGTCTCGCGGGGATCCAAGCGCAACACAACGTCGATGGACAAGACTCCACGGGATTAGTCACCGGGCTGTCCGCGGCGGTCCAGCGGTTGTGGCGCGACACCGGGCACTCCATCGCGGATACGGATGTGATCTCGGTCTACGACGACTACCCAGCGATGGTGGTCGCACAATTGATCGACTGTGGAGCACTTGATCGAACAGACGTTGCCGGGTCGCTGCGGAGTCTGTTGAGCAGCGGGCGCCCGGCGCTGAACACGTCCGGTGGTCAGTTATCCGCGGGGCAAATCGGTGCTGGTGCAGGCATGCAAGGCGTGATTGAGGTGCTCGATGCCCTGCGCGATCGGGGACCTAAGGCCACCAGGGGAGCACAACGCGGCCTGGTCACCGGTTATGGCATGGTCACCTACAGGTACGGCTCGTGCGCAAACGCGGCATTGCTGGAACGCGCATGAACCGGGGATGTGCATCATGCGGCTGGGCCGGACTACCGATACGGGAGGTCTGCCCCAACTGCGCCGGTACAACATGGCGTGAAAATCTCCACGGTACCGGAACTGTGCGGGCCGTTACCCGCGTGCACCGGGCACTGGGAATGCCTTTCGACCCAGCACAAGTACTGGCCCTCGTCGAATTGGATTCCGGCGGCTGGGTGATCGGCGCTGGATCGGACCCCGAGGTCGGAGCGCGGGTAGCTGTGGGACAGGACCGAACTCTCGCACCCGTCTGACCCCTCTAGGAGAACATTGCGCGAAAGTCCGCTATCGCTTGGGGCGGAGCCGGGCGGAAGCTCGAACGTCCGCTCGGCCGAACCCCCGTCTCGCTGCTGATCCGAGCCGTCATCTGCGCCCATTCCAGGGCGATCAGCACACTCGGGACCACAGGCACGTCCTCTACACGGAAGCCGACTTCGTGGGCACTTGCCATTCCGAACAATCCACCCGCGGGGATCAGTACGTCGGCGCCAGCCGCCACGAGTTCGCGCGCCGCGGTCTCGAATCGCGATCGCAAGACGGCATAGCCGGCTGGTTCGAAAGCTCGCTCGAATTCGGCCAGAGTCGCATCCAGCGCTCGGACCCCCGCAAGCCTGGATGCGAGCCCTCGCGCTTCGACTTGCTCGTGATGGATGGTCTCGAAAACCGAATCAACTGTGACCAAACCAAATCGACGTCCCAAGTGGGCGCTCCACAACAGAACTGCTTCCCCAAGCCCTACCACCGGGATGTCGACACTCGCGCGCGTCTCGTATAGCCCGGGTTCTTGGAAGTGGCCTATGACGAAGGCGTCGTACCCCTGATCCCGCGCGGACAATGCAGCCTGAACGGTGGCAACTGCACCGCGCATTTCGCTCAATCGGGACCAGCCGCGCGCCGGCGGGGCCATCCCCTCCACATCGACGTGAACATCGGCGCCAGCTTGCTGCGCCAGGTAGTCGCGCAAACGTCCGAGGTACGTGCCGCCGGACTCCTCGTCAACGAAGCTCTGCCACCAAATGCGCATATTCGCTAACCCTCGTCAGCGGTCGCATGCCCAGGAGTGCCGGGAGCCTCCGAACACAGGCAGCGCACCCCCTTTTCGATCCACTCCTCACCCACCCACTGCGGATTCCGTGATCGGGCAAGCGGATAAACCTGTTCGACGATCTCGTCTTCGGACATTCCCGACCCGTGACGGGACCAAACCTCTTGTTTGAGGAAAGTCAGGTAGCCGTGCACTTCCTCCAGCAGCGATGCATCCGAGACCCGACCGTGTCCGGGTATAACGAGAGTGTCACCCGCAGCCAGCAGGCCCTCCATGACACGGATCCAGCGGATCCCTGATACGTCAGCGTCTTCGGGTGGGAACCACGGAAAGATCGAAAACTGTGATTCCTCGACCAGATCCCCGCAGAAAACGGCCCCCACGTCGGGCACCCTGATGACTTGATCGCCTTTCGTGTGGGCTCGTCCCGTTGCGTGCATGGTGACTACCCTTCCACCCAAATCCAGGGAGTACTCGGTGTCATAGACCACCGCCGGATCGACGAACTCCACCCCCTCTAGTTCCGCAGCCACGCTCTCGCCGAAGGTGCGGAAGAACTCCAGGTAGCCCGGGCCCTTGGTCTTCATGTCCTCCAACTGGGCGCGGTTCATGAGGAAGGTCGACTGTTCCGCCAAGACTGCAGCACCGTAACTATGTTCTGGATGGAAGTGCGTGGTGGTGAGATAGACCTTGCGGCCTCCCGCAATTCGATCCACTTCGGCCAGGACGTTGCCAGCGTTGCGCGGCCCCATTCCCGTATCGATCACCAGGACTGCGTCCCGCCCGGCGACGACGCCGATATTGGGAACCAATGGGACCCCATGATCGGGGATCACGTACAGATCGGCCGCAACATCGGTGATCGATTCGGCGCGCACGATCGGTGCCGGTGGCTGCTCTTCGGACATGGGCTTCCTCCTTTGGTCAACCCATCCACGCGGTCGGTGGTGGGATCGCTTCTTGTCGGGCCCTCTGGACGGCGGAGGCGAGTTCTAGAATCCGGAAATCCTGATGGGCGCTGCCCACCATCTGCACCCCTACCGGTACCGGGCCCTCCATCTCGACCGGAACCACTGCCGACGGTAACCCGGCGAGGGCAATGGCAAATCCGTGCGCAAATCCGTCAACGTTGTACTCGGCCTGATCGTCTCCCGGTAACCGATCGTGCAGCGGAGCCGGACCTGCCGCCACCGGAACGAGGGCCACATCGACCGCGGCCACCGATCGACGGATTCTGCTGCGGTACACGGCCAACTTGTCCAGGGTTCGCAGGTACTCATCGATGTTCATTCGTCCCTGTTCCAGCGCACGCAGGAGATCGGCGAATTCCTCGGTATGCCGCCCATCCGCTGGCTCCAGGTTCCGCCGTGCCCGCGCGCCGCCGTCGGGTGCCATCAATGCAAAGGCAAGTTCGACAGCTTCCTCGGTGCTCCAGGGCTCGAGCTCTACCACGGTTGCCCCGTTCGCGGAGAGAGCCTCGGCAGCGGCGGCGATCGCCGCCGCCGTTCCCTGGGTGCACCCTGGGAGGGACGGCAGCACTCCCACCTTCACCTGTCGCAAGTCCACCGGCGCACCGGCTGAAGCTAGGGGATGAACGAAGGGGTCCTCCACGTCCGGTCCGGCGATAATCGACAGCAGCAGATCGAGATCTTCGGCATAGCGACCCATGGGGCCGGTGGTGGAGATGTCGCCCATCCCGGTCTGTTTGGTGGCTGGCCAGGTACCCGCTTCGGAGACGACACCCGCAGTGGGGCGCAGCCCCGACGATCCGCAGAAGTGCGCGGGCACCCGGATCGATGTGAAGCCGTCAGTGCCCAATCCGAATGGCGCACCATGCAGCGCGTGCAAAGCCGCCTCGCCACCCGATGACCCCCCTGGTGAGCGATCGAGGTCGTAGGGATTGCGAGTGCGCCCGTGCAACTCACTATGCGTCTGCGCCGACCAGGTGTATTCCGGCGTTGCCGTCTTGCACAGTGGGATCGCACCACTTTCGCGTAATCGAGCGACGACGGTGGCATCACCCTCAGCGATTACGTGCTCGCGGGCAAAAGACCCCGAACGCCAGGGCCAATTCGCAACGGCCAACGAATCCTTGACGCTGAACGGTATGCCCAACAGTGGTGCCTCGTCCCCTTGAGCTCGTGCCTGATCCGCGGCGGCTGCTTCCTGGAGCACGTGTTCCGGGTCAGCGAATACGACCGCATTGACCGCGCCGGCCTGGTCGATGCGATCCAAGAACGCGCGGCAAATCTCCACCGAACTCGTGGACCCAGTCTTGAGTTCAGCCAAGAGCGCGCGGACTGGGAGGTCTGTCAAGTGAGTGGAGTCAGTCATCCGACCTCCCGGCGCTGAAGTCTCTGACAGCGTTCACGAATGCCTCAGGTTCCTCCAGTGGCGGACAGTGCGCCGACTCGGTGAACGTGTGCAGTTCGCCCCGCGGAGCGTTGGCAGCGATCCACCTACCTACATCTACTGACCAGTAGGGATCCTGCTCGCTGTATGCAGCAAGAATAGGAACAGCCAACTCTCGAATGGTGGTGCGATGGTCGATGAGCGTTTGGTTTCGCACCAGGCGTAGTGCGATGTGCAGCGGTGTCTGCCATGCAACGTATTCCAGCAGTGGCAGCATCTCAACGTTGGATGCGAGCAGCGAGTCACGCAGGAATGGGCGCTGGTCGGTCGGCCAGGAGTCCTCCATTCCCTCGATGTAGGAGCGTAACTCTTCGTCGTGGAGAGCATGGGGGAAGTCCGTTGTGCGAGTCAGACGCAGGGGACCGTTCATCACGATGACGCGGCCAACTCGGGGCGACGGCTGATGCATACTCGACAGCACCACGGTGCACCCCATCGACCAACCCACGACGGTCGCGTCAGTGACCTGGCAAGTATCCATTACTTCCCGCAGATCGGCTCCGAGGAGATCGAAATCGTAGGAGCACTCCGGCTTGTCCGACTCCCCCGCACCGCGCTGATCGAACGCGATGACCCGATGCGTGGCCGAGAGTCGGTGGATTGCCTGGTCGAATAGGCGATGCGACTGCTTCCACCCGTGGACCAGCACCACATCGGGTCCTGCTCCAGCCACGGTGCATCGGATTCGGGTGCCGTCGTCGAGCGTGAGGTGGGTCACCGACTTCACTGGTCCTCTACGTCGGCTGCGAGGACATCCCGCACTACCTCCTGCGCCATCGACGCCCGTGCGTACCCCGCGTAATTTGCCACGAGCAGGACGGCAGTCTCGATCTCCTCTGAAGTGGCGCCGTTGGCTAGCGCCCACATAACATGTCCGCGAAGCCGCGCTTCGGCTCCGCCCAGGGACGCCAAGATGCCGATCACGATCAGACCTCGGTACTTCAGATCCAACGATCCCTCGTGCCAGGCCGCCCCTCCCGTCGCTTGGAATGCCTCTTCTGCAAAGCGTGCACCAAACTTGGTGACGAAGTACTCCTCAACTTCGGCAGGTTCAGAACCGAACTGCGATGCATAAGCGCGCAGTCCCTGAATCCGGCGGTCCTCGCTCACGAGGCCGCCGCAGGTCGTCGAAATCGAACACCTTTACGCTGCACGAAGTCCAAGGTGATGGCACCGATCAGGATTAGTCCGGTGATGATCTGCTGCCAATAGCTCTCGACGCCTGCAACCGACAATCCGTTTTGCAGGACGCCGAGAAACAGCACACCGACGACAGTTCCACTGACGCCGCCTACGCCACCACTGAAGGCGGTGCCACCCAGCAGCACCGCAGCAGCTGCACTGAACACAAGGTTTTCACCGACCTGAGGGCTTGCTGCCCCAATTCGCGCATCCTGCATGACTGCCGCGAGTGCCGCCAAACCTCCGGAAATCGCGTACACGGCTATGACGGTTCGCGACGTACGTATCCCCGACAAACGCGCAGCCTCCATGTTTCCGCCCACCGCGTATATGTCACGACCGAAGAACGTGTACTTCTGTACATAGAGCATGACGAGGTAGGTGGCCAACATGACCCAGACAGGGTTCGGAACGCCAAAGGTGCTCCCGAAGGCCAACGCATCCAGGAACGGTGAGATGACCTGGGTCGTCTTGCTTTGCGACCAGAAGTTAGTGAGCCCGCGGAACAGGATTAAGGAACCGAGGGTAACCACGAGGAAGGAAAGGCCAAGCTTCCCGATGAGTACCCCGTTCACTAGGCCACCCAAGATCGCACCGAGCGCGATCGTTGCGATGATCGCCACTGCGACGGGCAGACCTGCCTCATTCAAAAACCAGCCCAGGCCGATACCTGTCAGGGCCAACATCGATCCGATCGAAAGGTCGAAACCACCCGAGAGCATCACGAAGGTCAAACCCATGGACGCAATCCACAAGATCGACGATGAAGTGAGGATCGCACTGATATTCGGACCAGACAGGAATTTCTCCTGTGTAAGCGAGAAGAAAATTATCATTAGGACGAGCACAACGAGAACCACGAAGAATCGTTGCCGTATCAATCCACGCACGCGTTGCTCCTCATCTCATTCATGTCCCATAGCCATCCGCAGGATGACGTCTTCGTCGGCGTGTTCGCGACGTACGATGCCGGCGACGCGACCCCGGTGCATAACCACAATGCGATCGCACAGCGTCAACAGCTCCGGAACCTCCGAAGAACTCACCAGAATGCTCATTCCTTTCTCTCGCTGCGCCAAGAGAATGCGGTAAATCTCCGATTTCGCGCCCACGTCCACACCCCGCGTGGGCTCGTCGAGCACCAGGATCTCCGGCTCGGTGCCGATCCACTTCGACAGGAGGACTTTCTGCTGGTTCCCGCCGCTAAGCCGAACAACCGGCGTCTCGAGTGAGTGAGTGACGATCGAAAACTGTTCGATGCACTTCTTGACGAAGTCCACCGCATCGGGAGGACGAGGATTCCTTGCGCGCCCTCGCAGCGACGTACTGGCCATGATCGCGTTCTCCAGGACACTCATGTCTAGGACTAGTCCCTGCACCTTGCGATCCCCAGGCACGAAAGCGATTCTTTTACGCATGGCGCGGCTCGGGTCCCGAAGCTCTACGGACTGTCCATGCACCTTGATCGCACCGGTGTAGTCCGGGTGCAGCCCAAACACCGACTCCACGAGTTCGGAGTGGCCGGCTCCCACCAGCCCAGCGATACCGAGGATCTCTCCTCGCGCTAGGGAAAAGGAGACGTCTGCGAATCGGCGTTCGAGGCCAAGACCCTCGAATTCCACAATCGAATCCGAATGCTCCACATGCGCCTCATCACCGTGGAATGCGCTGAGTTCGCGACCCAACATGTCTGCCACGACTTTGTCAGGCGTGTAGTCGCCAATAAGCCCGGAGGAAACGCGCTCACCGTCACGCAATACGGTGATGCGGTCGCAGATCTCGAAGACTTCTGCCATCCGATGTGAGATGAACACGATCGCCACTCCGTGCTCACGGAGCCGGCCAACTGCGGTGAACAGGGATTCGACTTCACTCGTAGACAACGAACTAGTCGGCTCATCGAGGATAAGCACGCGCATGTCACCTGAGATAGCTCGAGCGATTTCAATCAGTTGCGCTTGACCAGGCGGTAGCTCCGATACCGGGGCGTTCACATCCTCGACCACGTTCAATTTGGCAAGAATTTCCGTCGCCCGTTCGCGCGTCCCGCGCCAGTCGATCCCCCAGGCCTTACGAGCCTTCGTGTGACCCAGCATGACGTTTTCCGCCACAGACAACTGCGGAACCAGCGTGCGCTCCTGGGTGACGGTGGCTATTCCCGCAGACAGCGTTTCCACTGGGCTCTTGAAGGAGACAGGAGTCTCATTGACGAACGTTGCGCCGGCATCGGATTGGATCTGGGCGGACAAGATCTTCAGCAACGTTGACTTGCCTGATCCGTTCTCACCGCACAGGCCGTGGACCTCCCCTGGGTACAACTCGAAGTCCACACCCTTCAAGGCCTGTACGCCTCCGTAGGACTTCCATAGTTGTTCGGCGCGCATAACGGGAGCGGCGGGATCCGCTGGTGCTTGAGTGCTCATGGAGCTATTTCCTCTCATGCCAGCGGATCCCACCGCCCGTCGTTTTCAGTACGAGTGACCCTAGATCACCCAGCCGCTGCCATGTCGGCGATTTGGTCCGCCCACGATGTCGCGTCAGCGGCATTCTCCGTCGTCACCAAAGTGGGGTCACCAGCCTTCACCGTCTTGGGTATCTCGTTGCCTTGAGCAACGTTGTACAGGCCCCAAGCCGCGAACTTCCCGATACTGGGTGCGTCCAACTGGATGGTGTAGTTGATGCGACCACCGCGAACAGCTTCGAGACCGTCGGATCCACCGTTTTGACCACCGAAGATGACTCCGTCGATGCCCTGTGCCCGAGCAGCCGCGCTAGCGCCAACAGCCGAAGGATCGTTGTAGGCGATGACACCAGCAAGATCCGGGTAGTTCGCCAGCAATTCGGTGCCAGCCACTTCACCCCCGGCGATGTCGTCGGTCTGGTTCGAGACGTTGCCAACCACATTTAGGCCAAGAGCGGTCGCCCACTTGGTGGCCTGTTCAATGGAGAACACAATGGATGGCACCGCGATGGCGAAGTCCATCGTGCCAATCGAAGCGCCCGCAGGAACCTGCGACGCCATCTGATTGGCGCCCAGGAAGGCAGCCTCGTCGCGGCGCTGCAAGATCTGGCTGTTGTAGTCGCCAATTTCGTCATCGACGAAGTTCTCGTCGATCGAGATCAACGCGATACCAGCCTCCTTAGCCTTGGCGAGAGCAGGCTTCATGGCGTTCGGGTCCAGGGCAAAAACGAAGACTCCGTCGACACCCTGAGCAACCAGCTGATCGAGCTGGCTTACCTGCTCGTCGACGCTGCCTTTGCCGTCGAGCACGGTTACCGATCCGCCGAGTTCACCTGCTGCAATCGACATCGACTCGCCAAGCGTGTCGAGAAATTCGTTGCCGCCCACCGGATTCAAGTAGGCGAGATTCAATTCACCGGGCTGCGGCTCGTCGTATCCAACGGGAATATCTGCTTCCCTGGATTCAAATACGATGGTGGCTGCCCCTCCGGCGGCCTCCTCCTCTGGGGGAGCTTCCTCTGCTGGGGTCTCCTTGACGACGGCTTCTTCGGTCGCGGTTTCTTCCGCAGCCGTCTCGGTCGAGTCACTCGACCCCCCGCAAGCGGACAAGACCAAGGCAACAAAGGCCAGGCTCGCCCCCCATGCATATTTACTCTTCATTGGCAGTCCTCTCGACGGTGTCCGGTGCAAGCCCGGGGCCATGGTGGCGCGTGCACATGTATAGGCCTGATGGGGCGGCATGCTGACAGCCCCGTTCCGGTCACCGGAATAGACGGCAGGATATATGCGAAACCGTGACCTGGACCCGGCTTACCCATTACCTACCGAAGAGGAGGACCGCCCGGCCCCCCAAACTCCCACGAGCCACATCGGTCTCGGCGGTGACAACGTCTGAGGGCTCGTAGGCCCTGGTGGACATCACGAGATCCCCGGCGATCAACTGCTCCGCCAGCGCAACGGCGATCTCACGTGCGCGCTCCTCCCGGCGCAGCATGTTCACGGGCACGAGGGAGACGTCCGCCAAAATCAAGTTGGGAACCTCAACCGACAACTCGGGCGACGCCGCGTATCCCACGAGCGCGCAGGTTCCCCCGGGAGTTACCTGTGCCACATGCGTGGCGAAGCCAGGTCCAGCTACGGTCTCAATGAGAAAGTCCACCCTGCGCCCATCGTCCACAACCCAGTCGTCACCAGGGTGAGCCACCGTCAGACGATCTGATCGCGGGCCGGCCCACGACCGTGGGGTCCGCGTGACGGCGACAACGCTTGCACCGGCCTGGAGAGCGAGTTGCACGGCGATGGACCCCACCGCGCCTCCAGCGCCTGTCACCGCGACTCGCGATCCGTCACTGACACGACAGATGTCGTGCACAGCCACATAAGCGGTCGTGGCCGGCACGAAGAAGCATGCGGCCAACTCAGGCGACATACCCTCGGGTGCCGGCAGTAGCGCCTCGTCCGGAACCTCCGCGATCTCGCACCAGGTGCCGTCGCGAACCAAACCCACACCCGCGCCGCGAACCATGACCTTCTCGCCAGCGGACCACGTGTCCGACTCCAGAATCGTCCCCGCTCCTTCGACCCCAGGGATGTATGGCAGATCCGGCTGCACTGCAAAATTCCCTGAAGCGATCGTGGCATCAAGGTGACCCACCGTTGCAGCATGAATACGCACCAGGGAGCATCCAGGGTTACGTACCGGATCTGGCCACGATCGCAGGTGCGGGGCCTCCCCCCACCGATCCATCACGATGGCCCGCATCGGCTCTATCCTCCTGGTTGGATACGCACAAATCAGCGAGTGCAAACCTAGCTGTCGGAGGCTCAGATGCCGAAACTGCACCGTGGCTACGCGGATACGTCACTAGGTCAACTGCACTACTGCGAGTCCGGATCGGGACCGGCGGTACTCCTCTTGCATCAAACACCTCGATCCATGGATGAGTTCGCGGACGTCATCCCGCTCCTCGCCGAAGACTTCCGAGTGATTGCCATGGACATGGTGGGATTCGGACTCAGCCCCGGCGTCGACGGCGACCATTCGATCGAGTTGATGGCCGACGGCGCACTGGCCCTCATGGACGAACTGTCAGTACCGCGTTTCGCGGTGCTCGGACATCACACGGGCGGCGCGGTTGCCATTGAGATTGCTGCGCGGCAACCCGAACGGATCTCCCATTTGTGCCTGTCAAGTGCGCCCTGGACCGATGCGCGGTTCCGACTCGACCATGCCGACGGCCCGGGCGTAGACGAAGCCGAACTGGCCGAGGACGGCTCCCACTTGACACTGCTGTGGTCCATGCGGGCGCCCTTCTACCCTGAGGGTCGTCCGGACATACTGACGCGCTTCATTCGCGACGCCATCGCGCCCGGCGTTGATCCCGTCGAGGGCCACCGCGCCTGTGCCCGCTACATCATGGAAGACCGGATCGGGCTCATCACAGCTCCCACCCTGGTGATTGGCGCTGCATCCGACCCGTTCGCGCTACCCGAAATTCCCAGGCTGCGATCGGGTCTAGTGAACGCAGCCTCGGTCAGGGAAGTCGTCATCCCAGACGGACACATCCCGTTGATGGAAGAACACCCCGACGAGGTAGTTGCGGCTGTCAGAGGCTTCCTCCTGGATACGTGAAGAGCGGAACTGCATTGGGGGACCCGAATCGTCAGTACTTGCGCGCGGACCGCACCAGCACCTCCGTGGTGCTCCCGACCCGACCGGCTTGAGCGCCGGCACGCCAAAAGCGCCGACGTAAGACACCGACAATCGTCACCATCATCCCCGGCTCCATACGCTCCATACGCTCGATCCGCTCGGCGCGTTTGCGGTTGGATGCTGTGCACCCGATCGCGTCGACCTTCGCCGTTCCGTGCTGCTCCCGCGCTGGCCGATCGACAATCACAGTGAAACTCGTCAACGCATCCCCGCTGGGAAGTTCTCGGGTGCGCACATGCGCGCCCAAGCGACCTGTGATGTCCACATGCGACGCCGTGTTCGATACCGATGAAGTAGCCGTAGTAAATTCCGTCCTTACGTACATCTCGGATCGACCCACCACAACGCATGCGCTCCCAAGGAATCCAGACCCGTCCGCCTGGCAGTGGAGGAGATGCCGCGTCACAATGGTCCTGTGGACAACCCGCCCGCGGATACCAGTGCGCTCCCCGAACCGATCATCGATGACCTCGGCGACGACGTCTTCGCCATCGACACTCAGATGGCCGGCCACACCGGCATCACATCGAGCTACCTAATCCGAGGATCTCGGCCCTGCTTGGTCGAGACGGGTACGGCACTGTCGGCTCCTGTGGTCATCGACGCTCTCGCGACACTCGGCGTCTCTGCCGAGGATCTCTCCTCGATCGTGGTCACCCACATTCACCTCGACCATGCGGGTGGAGTAGGAGATATGGCCGTGGCGTTCCCGAAGGCGCAAGTGGTGGTTCACGAACGCGGAGCTCGCCACCTGGCTGATCCCTCGAAACTTGTGGCGAGCGCTCAGCGCGTTTTTGGGCCGGACATGGATCGACTCTTCGGAATCTTGCTGCCGACCCCTGCCGAACGTCTGACAACGTTGGGGGACAAGGGATTTCTCGACCTCGGCGACGGACGACGCCTCGACACCTTCCACAATCCTGGACACG
>Ga0181588_10001787_pt1 | contig 18883 bp, 10 predicted proteins | sample 071ome_26_FD_148607 | JGI IMG/M metagenome (GOLD analysis project Ga0181588, IMG submission 148607) | Coastal salt marsh microbial communities from the Groves Creek Marsh, Skidaway Island, Georgia - 071409BT metaG (spades assembly) | ecosystem: Environmental > Aquatic > Marine > Intertidal zone...
AGGGCCAAGGTCAAGGTCAAGGCCAAGGTCAAGGCCAAGGTCAAGGCCAAGGTCAAGGCCAAGGTCAGGGCCAAGGTCAAGGCCAAGGTCAGGGCCAAGGTCAGGGCCAAGGTCAAGGCCAAGGTCAGGGCCAAGGTCAAGGCCAAGGTCAGGGCCAGCAAGGTCAACAGGGCCAGCAAGGTCAACAGGGCCAGCAAGGTCAACAGGGCCAGCAAGGTCAACAAGGCCAGCAAGGTCAACAGGGCCAGCAAGGTCAACAAGGCCAGCAAGGTCAACAGGGCCAGCAAGGGCAACAAGGCCAGCAGCAGGACAACGGCCAAGGTCAACAACAGCAAGGCGGCCAGCAAGGCGGCCAGCAAGGCGACCAACAGAGCCAGGACCAAAACGGCCAGAACCAGAACGGTCAGAACGAGCAACAGCAAGGTCAGACGCAGAACGGACAGCAAGGTCAACAAGGCCAGCAATCCGATCAGCAACAAGGTCAGCAGCTTGACAACCAAGATCAGAACGGTGAGAACGACAACGACGGCGACGGAATCCCCAACGACGTGGACAACGACGACGACAACGACGGTATCCCCGATTCAATCGATGAATCGCCAATGGATCACGACAACGACGGCATCAACGATGCTGAAGATGACGATGACGACGGCGACGGTATCGACGATCGCGAGGAAGTGAACGATGCTGACCCCAACACCAACATCTACGACCACGACAACGATGGCATCTCCGATGCTGTTGACCTCGACATTGACAACGATGGCATCGACAACCGTGTTGACTTCGAAGACGTCAACAACAACGGCGTCATGGACGCAGGCGAAGACCGCCGACGCGACCACGACAACGACGGCATGGACGACGCTGACGACACCGACGACGACAACGACAACATCCTCGATGTTGACGAAATCGACGGCGTTGCTGGCAGCTACCGCTATGACCACGACAACGATGGCATCTGGGATCTTACCGACAACGATGACGACAACGACGGTCTCATGGACTGGTTTGAAGTCAACGACGGTAACGAGCTCACCGGTCAATTCGACGCTGACAACGATGGACTTGATGACCACGAGGACGATGACGACGACAACGACGGCATCCTCGACATCTACGAGTTCTGAAGTTAACGTTGTGAACTGTCTGTCAAAGAACCGTCACTGACGGGTACAACAGGCGCTTTGGGGCCAAGGCCCCGATTCGCCTCCATTCTTCTTTTCCCTCACCAGGGCGACCATGATACGCGACGCCTTGCGTGATACGCAAGTGTTCATTCCACCCACGCCTTTCAAATAGGGTATTTCGGTGGAGGCGTGTTTACGAGGTGCCCGTATGCTGTCCAAACAACACGTCCAAAACATCGAAGACCGACAACGACTTTCCATGGCGATTGTGCTCGTCTTTTTGATGCTCACAAGCAGCTTGCTGGCCATTGTCCAGAGCGTCCAGGATCAGCCAGAAACCCCTCGGGCAACCCGTTTGGTTGACGGCGCTGGTATCGGTTACACACCGGTTCAGTCCACCGACCAAGGTGGCCAAGGTGGTTGGGAAGGCGCTAACGACGGCGGATGGGGGCTGGCACACGAAGCCCTCAGGGACTTGATGTGGTCTGACCCCGGTGTCTCTTCGGGCATCATCATGGATCTTTCCGTTCTCGAGTCGGTGATTCCGGCGTACTCCAGTTTCCTCGAAGAAACCCAGGCCGGCGACCACGACAACGACGGCATTGACGACCTGAACGATTTGGACGATGACAACGACGGTATTTACGATCTCTTGGAACGCTTTGACGGATGTTACGGAACGGACCCGTACGACCACGACAACGACGGCGTTCTCGATGCCGATGACTGGGATGACGACAACGACGGCATCCTTGAGGGCCCCATCGACTACGATGCGCTCGAAGGCCAAGGGCTTGACCCACGCAACGTTTCAACGGACCGGTTCCTCGATCCGACCACCGTGCACCCTTGGACCGGCGACCCCGTAGGCAACTTCTACCTCGCCGACCAGAACCCCATGGACCACGATAACGACGGCGTCACTGACGAAGACAGCGACGGGGCAGGCCCCGGCCGCTACGATGAAGACGACGACAACGACGGTCGAATCGACCAGTTCACCTGGCCTTGCGACCTCGATTGGGACGGTATCCCCGATTATTTCGACACCGATGACGACAACGACGGCACCCCCGACGTTCTCGACGCCCACCCCTACGACGCTTCCATCACCGGGACGATGGCTGCAGCAGCAGCCGCAAGCACCACCGACGACTTGGAGTACAACGCCGCTCGAACGTGGAACTTCAACGAATACCGAGCGTACTCTGGCGGTGTTGATTACGTCGACTGGGAGCGCAACCGTGTCAACGGCCCCGGCGCTACCGCCTCCGGCTTCGGCGCCTTCGGCGCTCAAGGCACGCCTTCCTTCAGCCAAATCGTGGACGGTGACCTTGATGGTGACGGCGCCCCCAACTTCCTCGACCCTGACAACGACAACGACGGCACCCCTGACAGCGCCGACACCGATGACGACAACGACGGCATCCTGGACATGGTCGATCCTGACGACGACAACGACGGCATTCCTGACACCTGCATTGAAATCGACACCAACGGCGACCAAACCAGCGATTACACCGGTCTGCAAAACGGAGGCGTGACCGGCGTGACCATCGCCACCAGCGGCCAAAGTTACAGCGACGGCACCGATGTTGGAACCGCCACCACCAGTCCCGGCACGGGATTGACCGTGGACATCACCACCTCGGGCGGTTCGGTGACCAGCGTCAGCGTGAATCGAGCGGGCTCAGGTTATTCCGTTGGCGACAGCGTCGCCATCAACGGTGGAAACTCCAATGCGACCTTGACCATCACCAGCGTCTCCACGACGAACTTCGAAGTTCCTGGAGCGGACGGCAATCAAGACGGCTCCATCGATTGTGAAATCGATTACGATTACGACTTGGACGACGATATCCGTCGCCCCTTTGACCAGAACTACAACGGCATCTACGACTGGCTTGATGCCGATTTGGGCGGCACCACCTCGCCCGATAACCTCGGTAACTTTGCCGTTGGCGGGGCCGACCTCCCGTACGACCTTGACAACGATAACATCGAGAACGAGAACGACTCCTTCCCGCTTGACGCTGCCTCGGATGTCGCCACGTGGAACTGTCCTACACAGGCCAACCCCAACCCAACCAACCCCGACCCCCGCTGTCAAACACGCCGGGCCTCTTTCTCTCAATTCAACGACTGGGACGGCGACGGCATCAGCAACTGGGACGACGTTGACGACGACAACGACGGTATCATCGACGTTCTTGACATCGACTGGGATTGTGACCTTGACAACGACAACGACCTGCACATGATCAACGGCGGGTTGTATCGTGATGACGGCCCGAACGATGTCGATTCCGACGTTGACGGCGATGGCTTGGAGAACAGCATTGACTGGGACGACGACAACGACGGTGTTTCCGATCTTTACGACCCCGATGATGGAAACTGCGGCGTCGTTGATTTCGACGCCACCGACGCCTTCGGAACGCCCTACTACCCCGTCAACGACGGAGGTTCACTCGACGGCTCGGCCGACTCCCAACTCTACGGTACCAACGCCACCGACCACTGGAGCATGGTCTTCATGCACTACCCCTTCGCTGATGTGGTGCTCAACTACAACGGCTACGACGCCACGACCACGCCCGTGACTCCCGGTCTTGTTCCGGAGTTCTACTGGTTCTTCTTCGCTCGTTGGTCGCCTTACAACGGTGGCAACGAATGGGACATTGATTCCGACGGTGACTCGCTCATCAACGGTTTGGATGTTGACCAGGATGCCGACGGAATGCCGGATTGGTGGGACCAAGACGAGGGCAACGACGGCGTTCTCGACATCAACGACGTCAAGATGGGCGGTTCGTACAACCTCTCCACCTGCGGTTGGACCGCAGGAAACCTCGGCCAAGGATTCGTCTGCGGCTACTCCTATGCGCTCGCTTACAAGATGCCGCTCAACGGTGTCAACGCTCAATTTGGCTCGCCGTACTCGACCCGACCCGACGCCGCTTTCGACCAAGGCGCAACGGCCGGTGGCCCATCGGGCAACTGGAGCTGCACTCCCGTTCAAGGCATTGGGTGCTGGCACTACGACTTCGGCGGTGACGGAAACGTCGATTCTGGACTAACGTTCACGCAAATGCAGGACAACCGCGACGCCTTCAACACCTGGATCGGCCTTGCCACCGGTATTTGGCAGTGGAACAGCGACAACGGTCCCGAGGCTGACTTCCCCGATGAACTCGGCGCAGACTTGCTCAAGAACGATGTTGACGGCGACGTTGACGGCGACTTCACCAACTCCACCATCGACCTTGATGACGATTACGACGCCATCTACGATTGGTACGACGTGGACGATGACAACGACGGTGTTTGGGACTTCTTTGAAATCGACAGCAACTTCGACCTCGATGACGACACCGGCCAAAACAACGGGAACTTCTTCTCCGGCGACAATTGTGCCGATAACGACGACGACGGGAACGACGCTGACGCTGATGATGACGGCTTCTTCCAAGCCGTCTGGGACCGCGGTATCATGTCGCAAGGCCTCCGCCAGCCCAGCATTTACGACGTTGACAACGACAACGACGGTATCCCCGACGGTGAAGACCCAGATGACGACAACGACGGACGTCTGGACGTTGACCAAGAACTCCTGCCCGGTTGTTTCTGGGGCGAAGAGCAGTCGACATGGGATTACGACAACGACGGCTTGGTGAACTGGGCCGACAACGACTGGGACGGCGACGGCATCTCCAACACCGTTGAATTGCTCCAAGACATCACGGCGCCCTTCGATCACGACAACGACGGAACACGCGACGACATTGACGAGGACGACGATGAAGACGGCATGCACGATGAGGACGAAGTGATTCTTTGGCCCACGCGCTTCAACCGGAACTCCACCAACCCTTGGGACCACGACGACTTTGGTGACGGCGAGGCCATGGCCAACCCCAACGACGCTGGAACCGGGCCTGACGCCATCGATAACGACGACGACAACGACACGAGGGTTGACACGGATTTCGACCACACGGAAGACTCTGAATTGACCTCGGATTGGGATCACGACAACGACGGCATCCTCGATGCCGACGACAAAGCGCCCACCTTCATCACGCTCAACCTGCCGAACAACCTCTGGCTGGACGCCCAGGCACCGGCCATCTTCTCCGGGCATGTTGACTGGCTCAACCCCATCACGGGTGTGGTCGAGGCAGCACCGCAACTCCCCGTTCAAGTGCACATCGAATGGACGGCCAACAACACCACGGCCATCGAGACCATCGACGTTCTGACCAACAGCGGCGGTAACTTCAGCGTCGGGCAATTCCTCTATCCTGAAGATTTGACCGTCGGTGACAACACGACCTACCGCGTCTACGCGGAGGTGACCGAGATGTTCACGTTCAACGGCAACCAATCTCAGTCGTATTATGTCGGTGCTGAAGCCAACATGACGGTCGACTACTCCGCATGGACGTACTTCCGCAGCGATGAACAGCCCTTCTGGCTGGACTTCAAGTCCCATTACGCCGCCGATTGGGATCGCGGTCTGTTCGACAACCGTATCCGCAACGCGCCCATCACGTTCTCCATCTTTGGAGGCCTGTTCGGAAACTTGACTGCGCCCACCAACTTCACCGGTCTGGGCAACAACGGTTACCGAACCGATGCCTCGGGTTGGGCTTCCTTGACCTTTGTCCAAGACCTTGGCGTGAGCGGTACTTGGAAGCAAGTTCAGTGGAACTCAACCGCCGACAACGGCGTGGGACAGATTCCGGGTGCCTACGAGCAAATCGTTTGGAACGACTTGACCAAGCAACACGACGTTGTCTTGGACACGAACGGTGACCCGTTGCGCTACAATTACACCAACACCAGTTTGCCTGCAGGCGATATTGAAATCATCGCCCGCGTATCACCGGAATTGGCCAACGAATGGCCGTTCCCGTTCTTGCACGGCGACGAAGCAGAACCCTTCTCCGTCCGCATCATGCATCGCATGAACATCGAGGGAACCCTGATTTTGGACGGCTTGAGTCCGATTTACTATTACGACTCCACCGTGAACAACGGCGACGGGACCTTTGGTGATTGGTCAACGCTCTTCCACCAACCCGCATTGGACGCCGCCGGTGTTTCCTACAGCACCGTGTCAGCGTTCAAGCCGTATCCAAAGTCGTGGGACGGAACATCAAACGGGCTGACTGGACAAGCTGCGGCTCTTCGCCCCTTCCTTTCCGGAAACGGGACCCACTGGTTCATCGCTTTGGTGAACGGCGGTGACAGCAACCTCCCACCGTGTGGGCCGGTTGACCGAACCGACCCGAACAGCCCCATTCGCTGCGAGATCGTTCCTGAAATGAACACGGGCGAATCCCTGCAAGTCATTGGAAAGGTGACCAACCGAACCAACGACCCGTGGGACCAAGACCCGATTGCCCTGCAAGTCGACGTTGACAAGAACGGGCAGTTCCTCGGTGCGGGTGAAACCGCATACACCCAGCGACCGATCATGAAGGACGGCGACGCCACCTACGATTACAACTGGTCTTGGTACAGCCAATACGGTGCAGGTACCTACGGCCTGCGGGTTGATTTCACCAACTCCGCCTACTACTTCACGGGCAACACGTCCACGCTCGCAACCACGGGTGCGTACATCAACGTCACCGTGGTCGGAACAACGGACTTCTTGACGACCTCGCTTCCCCGCCTCTACCGCAACACGAACACGACGATTCAAGCGAAGTTGGTTGACAACTCGTTGCAACCCGTTCGCAATGCACCGGTCAACTACACCTGGTCCTTTGACGGACGCACCGGTGTGAACTACACGGACAACAACGGCTTCTTTGAAATCCCGTTCAACGTCTCTGCCTCCGATGCATTGGGCAACTTCACGCTGCAGTTCGAGTACGCCGGCACGCCGTTGCTGAAAGGCGCCTCCACGGCTCAGTCCGTATGGGTCGTGTCGAGAACGTACATGCAGGTCATCTCAACCGAAGATAATCTCAGGCGCTCCGGCGATAAATGGGACTTCACGGCTCAAGTTTCGGACGATAACAAAACGAGCATACGAGATGCGGGCGGCACGGCGCTTTCGGGCGCAGAATCACCGTACGGCGGATTGGTTGACGTCATCTTCGAAGGCTCGGACTTCCAAGGCACGTTGCATCGCCAAGTGGTGGCTACGTTGGCTCCCAACGCCGGTGTGATCTCTCTGCCCGACGTCGAGCCGGACGGTTCGCACTTGTGCTTCTACGACGGCAATGGCGACGGTGTGCCCGACCGCGACCTCGACGGCGATGGCTTGGAGACCGAGGAGACCATCGGATGTCTCAAATCAAACATCTCGCCGCTCAACCCTGGCCTTCTGCGAGAGGACCCCGAGTCCTTCCTGCCCGACGGCTTTGGACCGGTGAACGTGATTCTCCGATTCCGAGAAACCCTGCCAAACGAAGGTTGCCAACCGCTCGATGTCAGTTACCTTGGCATCCAAGGCGCTTGGGACCCATGCACGCAAATCCCCGGGAACGACCACTTCCGCCTGACCATGACCAACAACGCCAACGGGTTCAACCTGATTGGTCGTACGGTGATGACCGTTGACGATCAGATCGTCTACACCAGCGAAATCGATCCGCTGACCGGCGAAGTGGTGCCCAAGCCGATGGTGGTCACCGGCCAACTCAGCGACGAGTTGGGCGTGAACCTCACGGACCGAAGCATCCGCGTGAACTACGAGATGGTGAACGGCCAAACCGGTCCCGTTGCGTGTCAATCCGGCATGACCAACGCCGACGGCCTCTTCTCCATCATCTGTCCGCTCTCCGACGTGATGGCGGGCAAGGCCAAGGTTACGGTGACCTACTCTGCCTACGACAACAACGATGCTTACCGCTACGAAAACAAGACGGTTCAGACCGAGTTTGAGGTCTTCTCGAACTCCACTCTTCAGATCACGGAAGTTGGACCGTTCAAGTCCAGCGTTGACCAGTGGGTCGCCCAAAACGGCACCCGGTACCCCGTGTTGTACCTGAAGGAGTCCTTCCACATCGACGCTTTCTTGGCCCAATCCAACGGCCAAGCCGTCGGCGGAAAGTGTCTGAACATTTACCTTGACCCCGATGAGAACGTTCGTCCGCTCGCCACGGTTCGCACCAGCGACATCGACGGCAGCGTGGAGTGGTTCAGCGGTGACCCGTTGCAAAACCCGACGTTGCGCGGTGTTGAAACGACGGGCGGAAAACTGGAAGGTTTCCGAACGCTCCGTGTGGCCTTTGAGCCGGACCGAAGCATCCCCGGCGGTTGTGACAAGGACAACTCGAATGCGTTGAACGGCTCATCCATGGACTTGGAAGTCCTCGTCCGTTCTCGTGTTGACCTGCAGGTCAAGGAGACCTGGGCTTACAGCGGCGCCAACGGTATCGACGAGGGTGAACTGGTCACCGGCCAAATCGCCCTCTTGCGAGACCGTCTCGACCTCGCTGTTGAAAACGAAGAAGTCATCTTCTCCTACGAGTACTTCGACAGCACGCTCGGCGAATGGGTCGTTTCGGATTTGAACAACAAGACCCGTACCAACGAGCAAGGTGTTGCCTCCTTTGAATGGGCCTTTGCGGGCCCAACTTGCGACGGTACAGAGTGTGAAGGGTTGTGGCGCATCACCGCCTTCTACCCCGGCTCAACGTACTTCGCTCCATCTCAGGACAACATCACGCACGAAATCAAGTACATGGAAGCCGAAGTCCTCAGTTCGGGAAGCGGTCTGTTGTCACCGGGCAACCTGTTGATCTTCGCCATCATCACGATGGCGCTGCTCATCGCCGGGGCCATCTATTACCAGCGTGTTCAGGAGCGCCGTCAAGTGCAAGCCCTACGGGGTATCCTCACCGACGCCATGATGCAGTTGGAGGCAAGCAACGAGTACATCGCCGCCATCTTCGACTGCTACAAGAGCTTGGTGAAGCACTTCAAGAAGTACGGTTTCATGAAGAAGGTCTACGAAACCGCTCGTGAGTTTGAAGCGGCGGTTCGCAACGCTTTCAACATGGTTCCGGTCGACCAACTCGACGACTTCCTCTCCATCTTTGAAGAGGCCCGTTATTCCGAACACACGATCGACGCAAGCCACCGTGACCGCGCCATGCAAACCCTTGGCGCCATCACCAATTCACTCACCATGTCGCTTGGTGAGGAGGGCGTTGTGAAGCGTGTTGATGTGGCTGGACTCTATGAAAACCTGACCAAGGCCGGTGAGTTCGTCGCATCCGACGGATCGGTTCGACAAGCAGGTATCGTTGAAGGCGAAAACAACGACTTCAAGATTTGAGCCCCCCTTCCGTGCCTTCTGGCAACGGCTTGAGCGAGAGCCATGTTGGCCTTAACCTTCAAAGGGTGGAGGTCCTGTGTCGCTCCATGGACGACTGGAAGTCACTTATCGACCAAGCCATGCAGATTGAAACAACGGACACCATCGGTGCCCACGGCCTCTACGAACATGCAGTTCGAGCCGCGTTGGCTCAATCCCAGATGCTTCTCGGCGATTTGGAAGCTGCTCAGATCATCGAGTCCATCTACGGCGCTCTCGTGGCCTACTCGCAAACCGTCATGCTGCGAATGAAGGCCGAAGACCCCGAGGTCGGCGGTGCAGACCATGCGTTCCGAGCCGGGCAAGCCTACGGCGTTAGTTGCGTTCTGAACCACCTCATCGACCGGTTGACCGACGTTGCCGGCATCACGGCCCTCGGTGCTCTGGACGACTTCTCCGACACGTTGCACGAGGAAATCATCGTTCAAGCCAAGGCTGCGGGATTGACCGTGGAGTTGTTGGACGCAAAAGGCGAGATGCTCCTGGAATGAACAGACTGCAACCTGTTGGGGCCGAAAATCGCACGACAGCGGCGCGAAGAAGGTTCATTCCGCGTCGGTGGCTTCATAACGGGACGGACGGTCGGCTGGTTGCTTCTAAGCATCGAGGGAGTCAAATGAGTAACCCAGTACGTAAGACAAACGCTCAGTTGGTTGAGGTCATCAACCAATTGAAAGCCCAGTCTCGCGACACCGGAGCTGCTGTTTGGCGAGATGTGGCAATGCGACTCTCCAAGAGCCGCAAGAATTGGGCACAACCCAACCTGAGCCGAGTGAGCCGATACGCCCCCGAGGGTGCCACCATCCTCGTCCCGGGCAAGCTCCTCGGGTCCGGAGAGTTGACCAACGGCCATACCATCGCCGCCTACAGCGTCAGCAACGGTGCCCGTGAGAAGATCGAAGCCGCCGGTGGTCGTGTTGTGACCTATGGCGAGCTGATGAATGAAAACCCAACCGGAACGGGGGTCGTTATCCTTGGCTGAAGCGACCACCTACGTCTTTGATGCAGACGGCCTCATCATGGGTCGCCTTGCCTCCGCCTCGGCGGACATCCTGCTGAAGGCCGCCCGGGAAGACCGAGATGACAAGGTCATCATCATCAACGCTGAGAAAGCGATTGTGTCCGGTCGACCACGAGCCGTGTTGGACAACTACCACAAGAAGTACGAGTTGAACCACGCCCGGAAGGGACCGTTCTTCCCTCGTATGCCCGACATGATCCTCAAGCGAGCCGTGCGCGGCATGCTGCCGTACCAAAAGAAAACCAGCGGCCGCCGAGCACTTCGCAACCTCCGCGTGGAGATCGGTTGCCCAAGCCACCTTTCCGGTGACATGCCCGAAGGCCACGAGCGAGGCGACGATAGCAAATTCCGCCGAGACCTGCCAGACCGCTACATCCGCTTGGGTGACATCAGTGCAGACTTGGGGGCACCCGCTCACCGATGGACGGGAGGTGACCAGTGATGGCTCGTAAGAAGAAATCTGTTGAATCCTCAGGGAAGCGAAAGACCGCCGTGGCCCGTGCCTCAGTGAAGGCCGGCGCAGGGCGCGTCCGTGTCAACTCCGAACCCATTGAAATCCTCCAACCTTCGTTGGCTCGCCGCAAGGCCATGGAACCCTTGGTCATCGCCGATGCCATGAACCGCCTGGGCAAGGTCGACATCAACGTCACGACCAACGGCGGCGGCATCATGGGACAAACCGACGCCATTCGTACCGCCATTGCCCGCGGCCTCGTCCACTACAACGGTGGTGCTGAGGGTGTTGACGAAGAACTCCGAGACGAGTACCTCCGCTTTGACCGCAGTTTGTTGGTCAACGACCCACGCCGAAAGGAACCCAAACACCAACTCGGCCGTGGTGCTCGTCGCAAGAAGCAGAAGTCCTATCGATGAGGTGAGATGCATGATTATTCCAGTACGATGTTTCAGTTGTGGCGGCGTTGTCGCCCACAAGTGGGAAGAATTCAAGCAATTGCTCGCCGATGGTAAATCGGATGCTGAAGCCCTCGATGCCGTGGGCTTGAAGCGCTACTGTTGCCGTCGAATGTACGTTGGACATCTCGACTTGATCGAAGAAGTTGCACCGTTCAGTGCAGCACGAAACTGAGGAATTCCTCGGGCCCGTGGGTTAGCTTGGCCTATACTTGGCGGCTGGGGGCCGTCAGACCCCGGTTCAAATCCGGGCGGGCCCACCATCTGTTTCCGTGTGTGTCAACGTTGTCAACCGTCCTTTGGGTTGATATGGCGACACCGCACCGTCGGTGCATGGGACGCATGAAAGCCGCCAGCATCGCAACCCTCTTGCTCACGGTCTTGCTGTTCCCGATGGTTTCTGGGGCGGACAGCACCGTTTCGGTCAACACCACGTGGTCCGGGAACGTCACGCTCTCTGGAAACGTGACGGTGACCTCCGGCACCACCCTCACGCTTTCACCCGGGACAAGCGTGGACGCAGGCACCTTTGCCATCGTTGTTGAAGGGTCCTTGGAAGCTGATCAAACCACCTTCTTTTCCTCGGTTACGCCCGAGACGCAAGGCTCGCACGGGCAGGGCTTGTGGCCAGGAATTCTGCTCGAGTCCACCGGGAGCGCTTCGCTCACCTCGGTCACCGTCGCCAACGCCTCTGCCGGCGTGATGGTCAAAGGCATTCTCAACGGCACCGACCTCGTGTTCAACGACGCCTATCGGGGCGTTTCGGTCTTGGGCGGTCAAGCCAACATCTCCAACGTCGAAGCGAACCGTATCGATTACGAAGCGGTTTACGTGGAAAGCGGCTCCCTGTTGCTTACGACCGGCTCGTTCAACGAAGTGGCCGTTGGCCTCGCCAACCACGGGACGGCTTCCGTATCCGATTTAACGGTGGAAGAGGCTGGCGTTGGGCTCCAATCCCTTGCGGGTACGATGAACGTTGACGGGTTGGGTTTGGTGAACGCCAGCGTCGGTATCGCCACCGTATCCGGAGCCTCCACCTTTGTTCAGTCGGTGGTGGGCAGCGGCCTTGCGCTGGTCATGGATGCAGGGGATGCAGACAATTTCACGGTTGCCGATGCGCAGGTCTCGGGTCAACGGCTTCTTGTTGGCCAAGACGTTTCGTCTATGCTGGTCGATGACCTCGCCTTCACCTCCGACAGTTCCGTTGAACTTCGTCCAGCGGTCGACGTCAGTTGTGACGGAACGTGCACGTTGCGAAACAGCACGCTCACGTCTACACCGATCGGCGTCGCTTGGTCGGGCATCGGAACCTCGGTGATGGAGGGCGTTGAGGTGCACGCCATCTCCAACGCCGTTGAGGCGACCGGCGCGGGTCACGCCGATTGGTCCAACCTTTCCCTTACGGCTGGACAAACGGGTGTTTCGATTCAAACCCCGACCAGTTCATTGTCAAACATCGACGTGGCCCTCGCTTCCTCTGACGCGACGGGAATCGATGTCTTGGGCGGTCAACATGCATGGGCCACCCTCACCGTTCACAAGCCCTTTTCCTCCGCCGACCAAGATTCCGTTGGCCTCCGTTCGTGGTACGCCGGCCTTGCGGTGGAGCAATTCACTTCGCAAAACGTCTCCACCGGCATGCTGCTTGAGGACAGCACGGTCGTCGTTGAGACGGCCGAAGCCAACATTGGCTCCAAGGTCGGGGTGCACCTGATCGACTCGTCTTACTCGGGTCAGAGCTTGACCACGGTTGCCCAAGACGAGGGCGTGCTGATGGAAGGGAGCGTTTCGCTCCACCTTCAGTCATGGACCGCTCAACTTCACGACACCCCGCTCATGATGTCAAGTGGAAGCGAGGCCGTTGTCCGTTCCTTCTCACCGGTGAACACGGCGCCGTCGTCTTCCGATGCGTTGGGGGACGGGACGCTCTTTTACGGTTCGAGTTCAAACCCCACCGTCTCCACTACGGAATCTCACCGTCTGCTTGAGACGCCCGTGACCTTCACCGACCTGCAGGGCAATCCCGTTGAAGCCGACGTGACGGTCCACGGTTTCGCCTTGAAGAGCAACAGCAACGGCGCGTTAACGCTCCCGCTTGTCTCGTCCGGCTCAACGGTTGATGCCACGCTGGACGGTTCGGGTGTCCGCGTGGTGTTGTACGGGGGCCAGCAAGGGCAATCGGTTCAGGTTCCCGTGATTCCAGCGGGCGACTGGACGGTTGGTTCAGGACAAGACATCGTGCTCGGGCCTCGCCCTGACGGCCAACCGCATCAACTCGCAGGTGATTTGGAGGTCGCCAACAACGGCCGTTTGACGTTGATGGACACAACCCTTCTCCTCGGTTCGTCGAACAGCGTAACGCTCCAAGGAAGCGGTACGTTGCTGGGCCACAACGCCCACCTGTCGGCGCCAAGCCTTCAGGCCAGCGGTCAGAGTTTGATCAGCGGGACCACCGACACGTTCACTCTCTCCTCCGAAGTACAGTGGGGCTGCCTCAGCGAGCGTACGGTTGAACGCTTGGTGCTGAACGGCAACCTCACGGTTCAACCCGGATGCGACATTTCGTTGACCAACGGCTCCGTGAACGGGCGAGTGACGGCGCAAACCGGCGCCACCTTCACGAGTTCGTCGAGCCTCAGCATCACGGTGCTCGACAAAGGCCAACCGGTCTCTGGTGCATTGATTTCCATCGAAGGTGCGGTGGGCGTGACCGACGCATCCGGTCGTTTGTTCACCACCACCGAGGCCCGAAGCGTGACCGACATGGGCGAGACGTACGGAGGAGTGAAAACCGTCACGCTGCAACAGAACAACCTGACGGATTTCGTGACGTGGGACACCAACGTTTCCTTGACGCACACCTTCATGGCCTCCACGCTGCCTTCGGGAAGTTTTGATGGTTGGTTGGTGCTTGAACGGCAGTGGAGTCCTTACACGCTTGACGGAAATTTGGTTCTCAACATCGGTTCGACGATGACCGTTCAGGACGGCGTTTCGTTGCGCATCTCGGAGGGCTCGACCATCACCGTCAACGGTTTGTTTGACGCGGGTGCAGCCACCTTGTCCTCAACCGGGTACGGGGCCCGATGGGGCGGTTTAGCTCTCGGCGATTCCGCCGGCGCCGTGGTGAACCTTGCACGGACGCAGGTGGTTGAGTCCTCGCCCGCTTTGACGGTCTCTGGATTTGGTGAGGTTTTGGTTGACGGTGTCCTCGTCGCACGTTCCGCCAGCGACCCGCTTGTGGTCATTGAATCGGGAAGCCAAGCCGAAGTCGAGGTCAGAAACAGCCGCTTCCAAGACAGCGGAAACGGATGCGTGATCGTCTACCCCTCGGACGGATTGGTCGCGTTCACCAACGTGACCTTTGCCAACTGCGATGGGCCCGCCGTCTGGGCTCAACAAGCACCGGTCGACTTCACGGACCTCACCGTTGAGGATGGCGTGGACCAAGCGCTCGATTTGACGGGCGTCACCGGGACGGTCAACGGTCTGGACGCATCGGCCTTCAACGGGACCGGCGCCATCGTGTCGCTCAACAATCTCCGCGGATCGTTTTCACTTACCGGCTTGAACGGTGCGGTGACGGGCGTCGGTGGCATCGTTGGCCAAGACAACCTCGACATAGACGTGAGCGATGTTGTGTTGACCGGTGCCCCCGCCATCGATTTGGATTTGACTTCTGGAACGCTCACCGACCTCGTGCTAACCGGCACGGGGACGGGAACGGCGATCACGGCGCATCACGGGCGCACCTCCTCGAGTTTAACGCTCGACAACGCAACGATTTCTCAGTACGGCGTGGGAGTTTCGCTGCATTCCGACGAGGGCGAACTCAGCGCCCCGTTGCTCGTTCGCTCATCGACCGTGTCGGCAGCAAGCGGTTTCGCCACGGAAAATTTCCCCGTTCGCTTGGAGGCGACGACCGTTTTCGGTGCGCTTGAAGTGTCCGGAACCGACGTGGTCGCTGTGGACGGCCTGGTTCAGAGCGTTCAGGCAGACGACGGAGCGACCTTTTCCCTCTACCGGACGATGACCCTTGATGCTCAACGCAGCGGGGCCCCCGTCCATGCATTGTTCACGGTGACGTATGCCGATGCTTCGGTACCTGCGGTAACGGTCGAGGGCACCACGCTCGATGTGCCCCTGTTGTTGCGCTCGGTATCAACGTCAAGCGACACCACGATGGCGTCGTGGACGTTGCGAGCCGAAGCAGCCAACTCACCCGCAGCCACGCTTGAAATCAGCTCGCCGTCCTCGGCCGACCGTTATGTCCTGTTGGTTCTGCAAACCAACCAACCCCCCACCGTTACGATGGTCGAACCGTTCCCCGGTCAACGGGTCATGGAGGCCGATTCGTTGCGCGCCTCGGCAACGGTGAGCGACGACTTGGACGAAACCTCCTCCATCGTTCTTTCATGGAAGGTGTACGATATGCAGGGGAACGCCGTCCTGCAGGGTGGCAACGAACCCGTGTTCAACATCACCGACCTGCCAGCGGGTTTCTACGTCGTCGAGGTGACCGCAACCGATACGCTCGGTCAATCAGCCACCGCCTCCACCGACTTCGAATACACGCAACTTGACACCGATGGCGACTGGTCAAGCACCTGTTCTTCGGAAACATGGTTTGATCCCGAAACCGGCAAATCTTGTGGACCCGACATCTACGACCAAGACGACGACAACGACGGGTACAGCGACAGCAAAGATGCGTTCCCCCTCGACCCGTGCGCCCAAGTTGACACCGACGGCGATACACAACCGGACATGTTGGAATGCCCTCCCGGTTACACCAGTTGGTTGACCGAGGACATGGACGATGACGGCGACGGGGTCCCCGATGTGCTCGAAGGCGTGACCACGGACGATGAAGATCTCAACGTCAACGCCTTGCTGGTGGTTTTGGCCCTGCTCGTGGTTGTGGTTCTCCTCTTCTTCGCTCGTCTGCGCCGAGGCGGCCCAGGCGATTTGGCCGGTCTGGACCAACGTCATCTGTGAGGTACTTTCGATGGCCGTTCCCCTTCCGTCAGCCGAACACGTGGGGCTTGCTGCGGTGGTCACGCTGGCTCTTATCGTGGCATGGGATGCGTATTGGCTGACGAAACAACGCAGCGACGTTCCCGAATTGGGACAACTTTCCAACGGCGGGTTCGCTTGGGAAAGCGAGGGGGTGCACGAAATGGTCCGTCAGTGGGGAAACCTCGGATCGATGGCGGCGATGATGGTGCTTCCGTGGGCGTTGCTCGAGGTCTCAAACACCCCCGTCGTTTATGCGGTGCTCTGGGACGTTTTTCTCGCCCTCCACCTCATTTCTTTGCTCGTTCCAAAACGGTACGCCATCACCTCAACGCATCTGTTCGCTGACGGCCAACGCTACGCGTGGGAGCGCCTTCGGATGGCGAAGCGTCAGCCAAAGCGTCGCATCATGCTGCTCCGCAACGGTTGGGGTCCGTTCGGCCCACTGCCTTTGGGAGGCGATGCGGATGCCTTGCGTGTTGCTCGCGAATACATCAAAGCCATGGAACAGGCTCGTTCAACGACCCTCCTCTCAACCGAATCCGAGTAAACGGCATGCTCATGGGCCCTCCTTCGTAGCGATGGGCATGGAATGGACACGAAGCGATGACGACGTCTTTGTTCGGTTGGACCCGGGCGAGGAAATCCACGCCTCGCTGCAAGGCTTGGCCGACGAACTCGGCTTTGACGCTGCTGCCATCACCAGCGGCATTGGCCGAACGCGGGACAGCACCTACGGTTACATGGACGACAAGCACGTCTACCATCGCGTGACGCTTGAGAGCGGTGCAGAACTCGTGACGCTTCAAGGCAATCTCGCTCGTCGAGAAAGCGGGGAGGCGTTTACTCACCTTCACGCGACCTTTTCCGACGACGACCTCAAGCCCCACGCCGGGCACATGTTCGCTGCGACCGTCCACGTGGTTGCCGAAATTCATCTCCGTATTTTGAGCCGTGCCGTGATGACGCGATGCCCGCTTGAAAACAGCGAATTCGTAGCGCTCAAGTTCGACTGAACGGCCGGAAAGCGATGCTTCATAGCCCGTCGCACCCCTGTTGAAACCATGGGCGAAGCCGGGGCTTTCTCCGAGGCAGACGAGGCGCGAATCGCCTTTCTTGCCGAGCAAATCGCCCATCATTCGCACCTGTACTACAACCTCGCTGAACCCGAGATCAGCGATGCTGAGTTTGACCAACTTTGGGACGAACTGAAGGGTCTTGACCCACATCACCCCCAACTGCGAAGGGTGGGGGCGGATGTCCCACCAGGAAGCGTCAAGGTCGACCACCTCTTCCCCATGCGCAGTCTGGACAAGGCAACCAGCGACGAGGAACTGTCCCACTTCGTCAACGCAACCACCGGAGGAGCCGTGAGGTTTCTTTCCCAGCCAAAGTTGGATGGCTCGGCTCTTTCACTCGAATACCGCATGGGGCGACTCGTTCGGGCAGCAACTCGGGGAAGCGGTGAGCGAGGCGAAGACGTGACGCGAAATGCGCTGAAGGTGGCGAATGTCCCCCACCACTTGCCGCTTCCCGTCGACGTCCACGTGCGCGGTGAAGTGGTGATGCCGCTTGCGGTTTTTGACCGGAAGTACCGAGAAACCTCACCGAATCCACGCAACCTTGCTGCAGGTGCTTTACGCCAAAAACACGACGACGGGAAAGCCGATGCTTCCGACCTTGTCTTCCAAGCCTACGACGCCAAAGTGCCCGCAGGCGAACACCGCCATCCCGACAGCGACCCCGTTCCCGTCATGGACAACGATACCGACATGCTGGCGTGGATGGAAGACCGCTTGGGCATCGTCCCTGCACCGTGGGAAGTTCACGAAGGCGCCACGCCTTCGGAAGCAGCGCAACTTCTTCATGCGTCGACGATGAACTGGACGGAGAAACGAGCTTCGTACGCCTTCGAAATCGATGGGGTGGTGTTCAAACTGGACAATCTTGCACAGCGAGAACAATTGGGCATGACCGCTCACCATCCTCGCTGGGCTCTGGCTTGGAAATTCCCGCCTGAGGAGGCCACGTCGGTGCTTATGGCGGTTGAGTGGCAGACGGGCCGAACCGGAAACATCACGCCCGTCGCTCGCATCGCACCGCAGCGGGTGGGCGGCGTCACCGTTGAGAACACCACCTTGCACAACCTCGGTGAAGTGCAACGTCTCGGCGTACGCATTGGGGACAAGGTCCTCATCGTTCGGCGTGGTGACGTCATTCCCAAGATCGAATCCTCCCTTGGCCCTGCTGTGCCCGATGACATGAAGGGCAGGTTTCACGCCTCTGGCGATCCGTTTGAAGCCGGGTTGCCTCGGGCAAACGACGTTCTGGCACCGGAGGCTTGCCCGGCCTGTCAAGGCGAAATCCAGAGCGAGGGGGCTTTCCTCAAGTGCCTCAACTTGCAATGCGACGCTCGAACCAGCCGAGCCGTCCTGTACTGGTGCCGTGCCCTTGAGT
>Ga0181588_10001790_pt1 | contig 18873 bp, 21 predicted proteins | sample 071ome_26_FD_148607 | JGI IMG/M metagenome (GOLD analysis project Ga0181588, IMG submission 148607) | Coastal salt marsh microbial communities from the Groves Creek Marsh, Skidaway Island, Georgia - 071409BT metaG (spades assembly) | ecosystem: Environmental > Aquatic > Marine > Intertidal zone...
AACCTGATCGAGACCGTGAAAGGCTTTGCCGGGCAGGAGCGGGACGTCCTCCAGAACGTGGTCGAGGCGCGCGCCAAGGTCGGCCAGATGCAATTGCCGGACAACATCCTCGACAATCCCGCGGCATTGCAGATGTTCGAGCAGAACCAGGCGGCGCTGTCCTCGGCGCTCTCGCGCCTGTTGGTGACGGTGGAGCGCTACCCGGACCTGAAGTCGAACCAGAACTTCCTCGCGCTGCAGTCGCAGCTTGAAGGTACGGAGAACCGGATCGCCGTGGCGCGGCGCGACTACATCGCCGCTGTGCGCGACTACAACACAGAGCTGCGCACGATCCCCGGCAAGTGGATCGCCGCGATTATGTATCCGGAAGCCGAGATCAAGCCGACCTTCACGGCGACGGCGCCGAATGCGGACCAGGCGCCGCGCGTGAACTTCAACTCGGGCTCCTGACGCCATGGGCGCAGTCCGGCGAGCGGCATTCTCCGCGCCGGTTCTGATCTGCGCGCTGTTCGTCGCGGCGGCGGTCGCCGTTGCGCAGATCCAGCTTCCCGACCTGACAGGCCGTGTTGTCGATGACGCGCATCTGCTCGACCGTGGCCTCGAAGCCCGGCTGACAGAGCAGCTCCAGCAGCATGAGCGCGAGACCGGCAACCAGGTCGTTGTCGTCACCCTCGATAGTCTGCAGGAGCGCACGATCGAGGAGATCGGGGTCGATCTGGGCCGAAAATGGGGGGTCGGACAGGAGGGCCGGGACAATGGTGTCCTGCTGATCGTCGCGCCGAATGAGCGGAAGGTGCGGATCGAGGTGGGCTACGGTCTGGAAGGACAGCTCACCGATGCCACGGCTAGCGTCATCATCCAGAACGCGATCCTGCCGAAGTTTCGCGACGGAAACATGAGCGGCGGCATAGAGGACGGTGTGGACCGAATCCTGGCGGTCCTTGGCGGGGACAGCGAGCCGACGGAGACCTATTCGATTCCTGAGGATACAGACGAATTCTGGATTCCGCCGCCGTTCTTCATCTGGCTGTGTTTCGTCCTGATCATGTTCTACCTGCGCTGGAAGGGCGTGCTCAAAGGCTCGTCCTCCGGCCGCTCGTCCGGAGGATGGTCGTCGGGCGGGTTTTCCGGTGGAAGCAGCGGCGGTGGATTTTCAGGGGGCGGCGGCAGCTTCGGCGGCGGCGGCTCGTCGGGGAGCTGGTGATCATGGCGCGGATCGACGACACCCAACGCAAGGCCATTCAGGCGGCCATCGAGCTGGCGGAAGCGGGCACCAGCGCCGAGTTTGTCACCGTCGTGGCGCGTTCGGCCGAGCTCTACCTGTTCATCCCGAGCCTTGCGGCCGCCATCGGAGCGCTGTTCCTGTCGGGCATCGCCCTGATGTTCCAGCCGCAACTCGGGTTCACCACGACCGAATTCTACGGCGGGCAGGTGGCGCTGTTCGTGGTTCTTGTGTCGGTCTGTCAGATACCGGCCATCCGGTTTTCGCTGGTGCCGAAATCCATTCGGCACGCACGCGCGTCACGCCTGGCGCGGCAGATGTTCCTTGAACTGGGCATGACGGAAAGCGAGGACCGCAACGCGGTCCTGCTGTTCGTGGCGCTCGGCGAGCGATATGTCGAAATTATCGCGGATGCCGGACTGCAGGCGAAGCTGTCCGATACGAGCGTTTGGGACGGCGTGGTTGCCCGCTTTGTCGGGCAAGTCCGGCAGGGCCGGATCGCGGACGGATTCGTCAGCGCAATTGAAGGCTGCGCGGACGTGATGGCCGAGCACTTCCCGAACCGCGAGGGCGCGGAAAACCGCTATCCGGATCGCTTGATAGAGCTTTAGCCTTCTTCGTGATGGCCGGACTTGTTCCGGCCATCCACGTCGGTGTGTCACGCAGTGACGTTTGGGGGAACCGATGGACGTGGATGCCCGCAACGAGTGCGGGCATGACACGGCTTGGGCGATCGGCGGAAAAGTTACTGCACCGTGGATTTCTTGGTCGGGACGAGGCGCTGGACCTGGATCTTCTCCCGGTCGATCAGCTTTCCGACGATGGGCGAGATGTTCTTCTGCCATTCCTCGCTCTGGTACACCGCCTTGTAGAGCCGCTCGCGCTCCTTCTCGGTGTTGAACCGGCGCATCCAGATGTACACGGAGCTGTCGGTCTCGTGCTTGAACGAGCCGGTGATCACCATGCCCTTGGAGACCTGGAAGGGGATGATGATCTCTTCCATGAACTTAAGCCACTCGTCCATCTTGCCACGGCGGATGTGGTACTGCCGCAATTCGTAAAACGCCATTCTCTCATTTCCCCTTTGGAGTTTCCGGTTTAAGGCCGGTTCAGTTGCCGTCTTCGCTGACGGTGACGTCGCTCTCGCCGCTTACCTGAAGCTTGCCGTAATGAGTGTAGGACCGCTTCATGTACCAGTCGAAATATTCCCAGTAGGACATCGGTTCCTCGCGCGGCGGGTTGTCCTGACCGACGCAGGTCGGGATGCAGTCGCCGGGCGTGTCGAAGCCCGGGTTCACGAAGCAGGCGAAGGAATAACGGTCGTTTTCCACCGGCGGGACCACGCGGTGCGGGGTCGCCCGGAACCGCCAGTTCGTCCAGCGCTCCAGGAAGTAGCCCATGTTGACCATGATCGCGCCGTCCGGGATCTCCGGGAAGAACCAGGTCTCGTCGGTGTCGAGGATCTGGATGCCTTCTTCGTTGGCCGGTGGCAGGAAGGTGTTGAACCCGGTGTCGCAATGGGCGTTCGAGCCGAGCTCGCCGTCCTCAAGGTCGTTCTTGGGCGGGTACTTGGCGACACGGAAATAGGTGTAGCTCTCGCGGAAATAGGGCTCGAAAAAGTCCGCCGGCATCTCCAGTGCGTGCGCCCAGACCGGCAGCAGCGATTTCCCCAGCGCCGTGATCCGCGCCATGTAGTTCTCCGCCGTCGCGCGGAAGCCGGGTACGACCTCCTCGGGCAGCCAGGGCGTCGGTCCGTAGAAACGCTTGCCTGCGACGACCCCCGGATGGTCCTCGGGAAAGTCGGTCGCCAGCACCAGGCATTCGACGGTGTTTAGCTTCTTCGAATTGTGAAACTTCGAATGGGTCGTCAGACCGCCGCGTGCGGGGACATAACCCTTCTGATCGTGGGTGACGCGCACGGACATCTTGGTCTCGAGCGGCAGATCGTGGAACTGTTTGGCCGCTTCATGCATGCCCTGGATCAGGTCCGGCTCCAGCCCGTGGTTGACGATGGCGAGGAAGCCCAGGTTCTCCCACACGTCGCGCCAGGCCGGCGCGATTTCCTCCACGGCGGCCATGTCGCCCGTGCGCGCCTTGCCCACGTCGATCACAGGCAGGGGACGGTGCGGGGCCGCGCGGACCGCGCGGGCATACTCGGATTCTGATATGTCGTGAGCCAGTGACATGGCGACCTCCCGTTGACCGCGACTATAGGGCGAGAGGCCGGGGACACGCCACCATCGTGCAGTGCGAGCTATCCGCCCGTGATAACGGGCTCTGCGAAGAAATAGACGAAGGCCGCGATCAGAATCACCAGATAGAGCGGCGCCAGCGCGCCGATGATCGTTGGGACCATGATGCGGAGGAACCGGCTCTTCGGGCGGGTGTGGTCATGGGTGCGGAAGGAGCACCGCAATACCGGGTAGGACATGAACACCAGTGTGAGAAGGCCGATGTTGGTGAACAGGCCCCGGAAAAACGCTGCCACCGGCGGCGGGTTCTCCGGCCAGACCAGAAAAATCACCGCGCCGATGCCGAAGATCCAGAAGCCGATGGCATAGGCCAGCAGCGCAGCCCGGAAGCCATGGTCACCGAGGTAGAGCTCAAGCAGGAAGCGCCAGCCACGCGCGATGGCGTCCATGTCAGGCGATCTCACACCAGACGGGCGTGTGGTCCGATGCCTTCTGCTTGCCGCGCGGACCCTTGTCGATCTCGCACGCCGTCAGCCGGTCGGCCGCCTGCGGCGACAGCAGCAGGTGGTCGATGCGGATTCCGTTGTCCTTCTGCCAGGCGCCGCCCTGATAGTCCCAGAAGGAATAGACATGGGTCTCGGCATGCAGCGAACGCCAGGCTTCGGTGTAACCGAGGTTCAGCAGGGTCCGGAACTTGGCGCGGGTCTCGGGCCGAAACAGCGCGTCGTCGGCCCAGGCGTCCGGGTTGTGCATGTCACCGTCGGTGGGGATGACGTTGTAATCGCCGCCGAGTACGACAGGTTCCTCGCTTTTCAGCAGGTCCAACGCGTGGGCCGCGAGGCAATCCATCCAGCGCAGCTTGTAGTCGTACTTGTCCCCGGGCGCAGGGTTGCCGTTGGGTAGATAGATCGAGGCGACGCGCGCACCGCGATCACCGGCATCGACCCAGGCCTCGATATAACGGGCCTGATCGTCATCCGTGTTGCCGGGCAGGCCGCACACCACGTCTTCGAGTGGGTGCTTCGACAGGATCGCCACGCCGTTGTAGCTCTTCTGGCCGTGGACGGCGCAGTTGTAGCCGCGTTCCTCGATCTCCATCGCCGGAAAGCCGTCATCGACGGTCTTGATCTCCTGCAGCAGGGCGACATCGGGTTGCGCGTCGTCGAGCCATTCGAGGACATTGGGCAGGCGCGCCTTGATCGAGTTGACGTTCCAGGTGGCGATTTTCATGGGCTCGGACGCAGGAAAACGAAGGAGCGCGCAGTTTAGAGAGTCGCGCCCGAATTGCGAAGCACCGGGGCTTTAGCGCCGGTCCTCGAGGAATTTGACGATCAGTTCCGTAACCTCGCGGTCGAGACCGCCGAACCCGTGCGGGAACCGGCCCGCGCAGGCTTTCAGGGGGCTGATATCGGGCGCGTTCGGCTTTCCGCCTTCCAGCAGCACGAACTGCTCCCGCTCGCCCATGGTGTCATCAAGAATTTCCGGCGCCTTGCCGGGCGGCGTGCGGGCGCATTTGTCGTCCTTGTGCGCGACCACGAGCACGGGCGTCCGGATGTCGTTGAGCAGCACGTTGAAGACCGTCTGTGCGACCCAGGGTTTCTGCCCGCCGGTGCGGCCCGAGGTGATCGGGGAGAACAGCATCACGCTCTCGGGGTCTTCCGCGCCGAACAGACGTGCGGCGGCATTCACTGCCGAGATGGTGCCGCGGCTCGATCCGGCGATGTGGACGGGTACGTCCAGGCGTTCGCGCAGATCGCGGATGACGTGGCCGATATCCCCGGCATGCTCCGGAGATGTCCGGAACGCGCCGAGGCCATCCAGACCCTTGTGGTCCGACGGCGCATCGACCAGCGCGGTCGCGTAACCCTCGCGGCTCAGGTGTGGGGCGATGCGGATCAGCGTGTTGCCGCCGAGCTGCTGGACGCATCCCCGGCTGTCGAGGGCGAGGTTTCCGCCGCCGCCGGCCATCAGCACGATCACGCCGCGCGTGGGGTTGCTCGTGTGGGCATGAATGAGGGCGTAGGACTGGGTCACACCGTCGCGCACGTCGAGGGTGATAAGCTCACCGCAGGCGTCTTCGGCATGAGCCTTTTCGATGCCGACCGCGAAGAAGGTCGCAAGAACTGCGAGGAAGGCCGTGAACCGCGCCGGAGAAAACGCCGCGGCCGCCATATGCACCTAATAGACCGAGAAGGAAGAGCCGCAGCCGCAGGACGATGTGGCGTTGGGGTTTTCCAGCATGAAATGGCTGCCGCCCAGGGATTCGACGAAGTTCAGGACGCTGCCGTCAATGAACTCCAGAGAGGCTTCATCCACCACGACCGTCACACCGCCCGTCTTGAAGGTGCGGTCGTCGTCGTTCACGGCGTCGTCGAAATCGAAGGCGTAGGTGAATCCCGAGCAGCCGCCGCCATTGACGGTAATGCGCAGCATCATGCCGCCATTGCCTTCCGACGCGATCAGCCCGGTCAGGCGCTCGACCGCGCTGTCACTCAGCCCGATACCGCGCGGCGCACCGCCCGGCGCGCCGGAGTCGTTGGAGATGGATGTTGCGTCACTCATTCGAATCTCGATACGCCAATATCCTCAGCTATTTAGTCATGACCCGGCAATTGTCAAATTTACGTTGCATTCGGGCCGTGCGCACATATGTTGCCGCAAATGTCTGTATCCCCCGCAGAATTGAAGCTGACCCCGGCCGGGCCCGACTATGGCCCGGTGCTCGCGCCCTATGCTTGCGACCCGCTGGCGACGCGCGGACGGCTGCATGACGAGCCGGAAAGCGGCTACCGGAGCTGCTACCAGCGCGACCGGGACCGGATCATCCATTCCAGTGCCTTCCGCCGTCTGAAGCACAAGACGCAAGTTTTCGTCTATCACGAGGGCGACTACTACCGCACCCGGCTGACCCATTCGCTGGAAGTCGCCCAGATCGCGCGTACCGTCGCGCGGGCGCTCGGGCTGAACGAAGACCTCGCCGAGGCGCTGGCGCTGGCGCATGACTTCGGCCACACGCCCTTCGGCCATGCCGGCGAGGACGCGCTGGACGAAGCGATGGCGCCGTTCGGCGGGTTCGACCACAACGCCCAGACGCTGCGCATCCTGACGAAGCTGGAAGAGCGCTATCCGACCTTCGACGGCCTGAACCTGACCTGGGAGACGCTGGAAGGCGTGGTGAAGCACAACGGGCCGCTGACAGGTCACTACGCGGTCAGCGAGCGGGCCTTGCCGGCGGCTATCGTGGAATATGTCGCCGATCACGATCTGGAGCTCGACAGTTTCGCTTGCGCCGAAGCCCAGGTGGCGGCGCTGTCCGACGACATCGCCTACAACAGCCACGACATCGACGACGGCCTGCGCGCCGGGCTGTTCGACCTGGCGGACCTTAGGGAGTTGCCGCTGGTCGGTCCGGCCTTTGCCGAGGTGGAGGCCCGCTACGGCCAGATCGAGCGCCCACGCTACATCCATGCCGGGATCAGCCAGATTATCGGCGCCATGGTGGCAGATGTGCTGGCCGAGACGCGCCGCCGTCTCGAGGACGGGGATGTGGGCTCTCCTGAGGACGTCCGCGCGCTCGACCGGCCGGTCGTGGCGTTCTCTCACGAGGTCGGCGAGGCAGACATGGCCGTGAAGGCGTTCCTGTACGAGAACATGTACCGCCATCACCGTGTGAACCGGATGACGTCCAAGGCGCGGCGCGTCGTGAAGGAGATGTTCGACCTTCTGTTCCACGAACCCGATCTGCTGCCGGGCGCATGGCGCGCCCGTGCGCAGGAAAAGGACGAGACGGGACGCGCGCGCGTGATCGCCGATTACATCGCCGGCATGACCGACCGCTATGCCCTGGAACTGCACCGGAAGCTGTTTGACCCGGAAGTGCTTTGATGAATGTTTTCAGCGCCTTCAAGGCGAATATTGAAATAGAGATCGAGAAACTGGTGGCCGACGGAAAGCTGCCCGAAGGCCTCGACGCGTCCCGGCTTTCGGTCGAGTTGCCGCGGGACCCGACCCATGGCGATCTCTCGACCAATGCGGCGATGGTTCTCGCCAAACCGGCAGGGATGAAGCCGCGCGATCTCGCGGAACTCATCGCCGCGCGTCTCGAGACCTACGATGCCGTCGAAGGCGTCGATGTGGCGGGGCCCGGTTTCATCAACATGCGCCTGTCGGACGGGTTCTGGCGGCAGCGCCTGACCGAAATCATCGAGGCGGGCACCGACTACGGCACGGTCGAGTATGGGCAGAACCGGCCGGTGAACATCGAATATGTCTCGGCCAATCCGACCGGCCCGCTGCATGTGGGCCACGCGCGCGGCGCGGTGGTCGGCGACGTGCTGGCCTCGCTGCTGTCCAAGGCGGGCTTCGACGTCACCCGCGAGTACTACATCAACGACGCGGGCTCGCAGGTCGATGTCCTCGCGCGCTCCGCCTGGCTGCGCTACCGCGAGGCGCTGGGTGAGGACATCGGGGAGATTCCCGAAGGTTTGTATCCCGGCGATTACCTGAAGCCGGTGGGTGCCGCGCTGGCCGCACGCGACGGCGACAAATGGGCGAAAGCCGATGAGGCCGAGTGGCTGTCGCCGGTGCGCGATTTCGCCGTGGCGGCCATGCTGGACCTGATCCGGGACGATCTGGCGGCGCTGGGCATTTCCCACGACGTGTTCTCGTCGGAGCGTGATCTGGTGCAGGACGGCGCGGTCGATACCGTGGTCGAGACCCTGAAATCCGACGACCTGATCTATGTTGGCACGCTGGAGCCGCCCAAGGGCAAACTGCCCGACGACTGGGAGGAACGACCCCAGACGCTGTTCCGCGCCAGCCAGTTCGGGGACGACACCGACCGCCCGCTGATGAAGTCCGACGGGTCCTGGACCTATTTCGCGAGCGACCTGGCCTACCACCAGGACAAGTTCCGGCGCGGCTTCCCGACCATGATCGATGTATGGGGCGCCGATCACGGCGGCTATGTGAAGCGCGTGAGCGCCGGTATCCGGGCGCTGGCGGGCGAGGGGGCGGAGCTCGACGTCAAGCTGTGCCAGATGGTACGGCTGCTCGAGAACGGCGAGCCGGCCAAGATGTCCAAGCGTGCGGGGACGTTCGTTACCCTGCGAGACCTCGTGGACGCGGTCGGCAAGGATGTCGTGCGCTTCATCATGCTGACGCGCAAGAACGACGCGCCGCTGGACTTCGACCTGGTGAAGGTGCGCGAACAGAGCCGCGACAACCCGGTCTTCTACGTCCAGTACGCCCATGCACGCTGTCACTCGGTCGCGCGGATGGCCACCGAAGCCTTCCCCGGAATGAATTTCGACACGGCGTCGTTGATGGAAGCAGACCTGGGTCGTTTGACCGACTCGGATGAGCTTGCGTTGATCAGGTCGCTCGCCGCGTGGCCGCGCACCGTGGAAGGTGCCGCGGAAGCGCATGAGCCGCACCGGATTGCGTTTTACCTCTACGACCTTGCCGCGGCGTTCCATGCGCTGTGGAGCAAGGCCCGCGAGGAGCCGGGGCTGCGGTTCGTAATCGCTGACGATGCGGAACTGACGCGGGCACGCATGGCGCTCGTACGTGCCGTGCAGACAGTGATTGCCTCCGGGCTCGACGTGATGGGCGTGACCCCGGTCGAAGAGTTGCGGGAATGAGGCAGGAACATGAGCGATCAAGAGATCATCGGTCCCGACGACAGGTTCGACGATCCGTTCGCAGATGAACCCTTTGAGGAACCGCGCAGCGGCATGAGCGCGCGCGCAAAGGTGTTTGCAGGCGGCGCGATCCTGATCGGCGTCGTCGCGCTGGGTGCTGTCGGCTGGTACGCCTTCCAGCAGGGCGTACGTTCCGGCGCGGAAAGTGCTGCCCCGGTCATCCATGCGGATGCCGAGCCCATCAAGCGCAAGCCCGAGGAGCCGGGCGGGCTGAACGTGCCCCATCAGGACAAACTGGTCTTCAACCGGCTGGCGCCGGGTCAGGTACAGGAGCCTGTCGAACGGCTGCTGCCGCCGCCCGAGGAACCCGCCGAACGGCCACAACCGGCCCCGTCGGAACCTGAGATCACGCAGGTCGTGCCCGGAACGCCTGCGCCACAGGCACCGGCACCACCGGCAGAGCAGTTGCCGCCGCCGGCCGCGGCCCCGGTGGAGACGGTTGAGGTTGCACCGCCACCGCCGCCACAACCCCCGGCCGCGGCACCGGAGCCGCCTGCCGAGACCCAGCAGGCTGCGGCACCGCCTTCACCGCCTGCACCTGCTCCCGAACCTGCGCCTGCCCCCGAACCGGCACCGGCGGCGGCTCCAGCTCCCGCGCCGGGCGGAGAATGGAAAATCCAGATTTCCGCCGTGTCCAGCCAGGCGGCGGCCGAAAGCGAGTGGAAGCGCATCCAGTCGCGGCACACCGGCCTGCTGGGGGCACTCAGCCTCAACGTGCAGTCCGTGACGTTGCCCAAGGGAACCTTTTACCGGATTCAGGCCGGCCCGCTGGCGGACCGGGACGCCGCGAGTGCTCTGTGTGCCCGGCTCAAGGCGCAGAAACAGGACTGTCTGGTCGTCGCGCCCTGACATGCTGTTCGTATTTCCCCCAGCGGTGCGTTGAGCATGCCGCGCGCCGTTATTTTTGCTGTCTCGGGCACGACGCTGACCGAGGAGGAGCGTGCATTCCTGCATGACGCCGATCCGCTGGGTTTCATTCTGTTCGCCCGCAATTGCGAGACGCCCGAACAGACCCGCGTGCTGACCGCTGAGTTGCGTGCCACCGTGGGGCGGGATGACGCGCCGGTCCTGATCGATCAGGAGGGCGGGACAGTGATGCGGCTTCGCCCGCCGAACTGGCATGCCGCGCCGGATGCGGAACGGATCGGGCGGCTCTACCTGCGCGATGCGGAGCGCGCCCGCGCCATTGCGCGCGCCGTGGGAGGGCTGTTCGGCGCGGAGCTGCGTGACCTGGGGATCGACGTGGATTGCGCACCGGTGGCCGACCTTGGACGACCGGAAACCACGGGCGCCATCGGCACGCGGGCCTATTCGGACCGGCCGCCGGTCGTGGCCAATCTGGCGGGCTGCATGGCCGAAGGCCTGATGGGCGAGGGGTGCCTGCCGGTCGTCAAACATCTGCCGGGTCACGGGCGCGCGCGCGTGGACAGCCATCGTACCCTGCCGCGTGTCTATGCCGGGCGCGATGCGCTCAGCGCCGAGGATTTTCAGCCTTTCCACGCGCTCCGCCACTTGCCTCTGGCCATGAGTGCGCATGTGGTGTTCGAGGCTATCGATCCCGGCGAGCCCGCCACGACGTCGCGCATTGTGATCGACGACATCATCCGCGGCGAAATCGGGTTCGACGGGTTTCTGTTTTCAGACGACATCGCCATGTCGGCGCTGTCGGGAAGCCATGGTGAGCGTGCGTCACGGGTCATCGAAGCCGGGTGTGACGCGGTCCTACACTGCACAGGCGACATCGCGGAGATGGAGGATGTCGCCGAAGCCGTACCGGAACTGTCCAAAGCCGCGCAAAAACGCTGGTCAAAAGCACAGAAAAGCCGCAAACGACCGGCAGACCGGGACGCGAAGTCCTACGCAGACGATCTGGACCGGCTGCTCGGTCACGAGGCGCACTGAACCACATGGACGATATTCTCTACATCGCATCGATCTGGGTGCTGCCCGTCCTGCTCGCGATCACCATGCACGAAGCCGCGCATGGCTGGGCGGCGTGGAAACTCGGCGACGACACCGCCAAGCAGATGGGGCGGGTGACCTTCAACCCGCTGGCCCATATCGATCCGTTCGGAACGGTTATCCTGCCTGCGATCCTCATCATGGCCGGCGGGGTCCTGTTCGGCTGGGCCAAGCCGGTTCCGGTCGTTTTTTCGCGACTCGGGAACCCGCGGCGCGACATGGTGCTGGTCGCAGCCGCCGGTCCGGGCATCAATATCGGCCTCGCAATCGTCTCCGCGATCGGCCTGCATTTTGTCGATCTTCAGCGCTCCCTGTTCGATGAGTGGGTCGCGAGAAATCTTGTAAACTCTATAAATATCAATTTGTTGCTGGCGATCTTTAACATGATCCCGTTGCCTCCGCTGGATGGAGGGCGGATCGCCGTCGGGCTGCTGCCCTACAAGCTGGCGGTGCAACTGGCGCGGCTTGAGCGCGCGGGTTTGTTTATTCTGATCGGGCTGATCTTTATCCTGCCGATGCTGGGGGCCCAACTGGGTCTGGACCTGAATATCTTCGGCTGGCTGGTCGGCGGTCCCCTGGAATTTTTACGCGGCATTCTGCTGGGTGCGCTGGGACTGATATGAGCGACGCGGTTGAGAATTTCGAACAGCCGACACCGGATCACATGGCCGGTGGCGAGGCCGTGGCGTCCTCGCAACTGATCGTCAATCTGGAGGGCTTCGAAGGCCCGCTTGACCTGCTGCTCTCTCTGGCCCGCGACCAGAAGGTCGATCTCACCAAGATTTCCGTGCTGGCGCTCGCGGAACAGTATCTGACCTACATTCAGGAAGCGCGCCGCCTGCGGCTCGAGATCGCCGCCGACTACCTCGTGATGGCTGCGTGGCTGGCCTATCTCAAGTCACGACTGTTGCTGCCGGTCGAGGAGAAGGAAGGCGAGGAGCCGACCGCCGCCGAGATGGCGCTGGCCCTGCAGTTCCAGTTGCAGCGTCTGGAGGGGATGCGCAAGGCCGCCGAAGACCTCTTCGCACGCCCGCTGCTCGGACGCGACGTGTTCAAACGCGGCGAGCCGGAAGGCATTCGCGTGGTGACCAATCCCACCTGGGAAGCCTCGCTGTTCGAGATGCTCGATGCCTATGGCGCGATCCAGCGCCGCGGTAAGGTCGAGACGCTGACCATTCAGCAGTTCGAGCTGTTTTCCATGGATGACGCGCTGGGCCGCTTGCGTGCCGTGCTCGGGAAAATGCCCGACTGGTCCACACTGGAAAGCTTCCTGCCCGAGGATTTGCGCACGGGCCTGCCCAAACGCTCCGCCATCGCCGCGACCTTCGCCGCGAGCCTGGAGCTGGTGCGCGACGGGCACGCCGAAATCCGGCAGGACAGCCGTTTCGGACCGATTTACTTCCGCAGCAGGCCGGATATGGCCCGCGACGCGGTGACGGATCAGCAAGAGGACTCCATCCGTGACGATCAATCCTGAACTGGAACCCGACGAGCGCACCGAGCTCTTGCGTCTTGCCGAGGCGGTCCTGTTTGCCGCGGCCGAGCCGCTCGACGAGGCGTCAATCGCCGCGCAGCTTCCCGAAGACACCAATGTCAGCGAGATCCTCGACGATCTGCGGCGCCTGTACGCCGGGCGCGGCGTGAATCTGGTCAATATCGCGGGCAAGTGGGCGCTGCGCACCGCACCCGATCTGGCCGACAAGCTCAAGATTGAGCGCGACGTGCAGCGGCGCCTGTCCCGCGCGGCCCATGAAACCCTCGCGGTTGTGGCCTATCACCAGCCCGTGACCCGCGCCGAGATCGAGGAAATTCGTGGCGTCGGCCTTAGCAAGGGCACGATGGACGTGCTTCTGGAGGTGGGGTGGATTCGCCCCGGCCGCCGGCGCAACGCGCCTGGCCGCCCGCTGACCTGGGTGACGACCGAAGCGTTCCTGTCCCATTTCGGGCTGGAAAGCCTGAAGGACCTGCCGGGTATTCAGGAGTTGAAGGCAGCGGGTCTGATCGACGCGCGCCCGGCGGTCAGTGTCTATGCCACCTCGGCGCTTTCGGACGAACTGCCGTTCGAATCCGTGACCGGCGAGTCCGAATCCGAGCACGAGATGGATGAACCCCTTGAGGACGAGGACCTTGAAGATATGGCCGAGGAGCCCGACTTCGAGGAAGAACTGGAACTCGAGGACGAGACCGGCACCTGAGTGTGCGTCGCGGTTGCGGCTGAAAATCGATTTCAATAGGTTCCAGCCGACCGTGCGGAGGGCCGCGCGGCGTCTTTTGATGGCGGCGTATCCGTGAACGATCTGGCGATCGAGAATGTCTCCCACAGCTTTGGCAGCCATCTGGCCGTCGATGAGGTGAGCCTGTCCGTCGCGCCGGGCGAACTGGTCTGCCTGGTTGGGCCGTCCGGGTGTGGCAAGACGACCCTGCTGCGCGTCGCTGCCGGTCTGGAAGATCTCCAGGATGGCAGCGTGCGCATCGGCGGCGATGTCATGGCCGACGGGCGTATGTCGGTCCCGCCCGAACAGCGCAATGTCGGGCTGGTGTTCCAGGACTATGCGCTGTTCCCGCATCTGACCGTGCGCGGCAACATCGCTTTCGGACTGCAGGAATTGTCCGGCCCGCAGCGCGACGAGCGCGTGGCGCAGGCGCTGGAGCGGACCGGTATGGGCGGATATGCCGGCGCCTATCCGCATGAACTTTCAGGTGGCCAGCAGCAGCGTGTCGCGCTCGCACGTGCGCTCGCACCGCGCCCGCGCGTGGTTCTCCTCGATGAGCCGTTCTCCGGTCTCGATGCCTCCCTGCGCCACCGGGTGCGCGATCAGGCCGCACAGATTTTGCGCGACAGCGGGATTGCGACCCTGATGGTGACCCATGATCCGGAGGAGGCGATGTACCTGGCCGACCGTATCGCGGTGATGAACCGGGGTGCGATCCGTCAGACGGGAACGCCGGACCAGATCTACCTCGAACCGGCGGATGGCTTTGTGGCGGCGTTCTTCGGCGACGTGAACCGCTTTTGCGGGATCGTCGGAAACGGGTCGGTGGAGACGCCCCTGGGGCCGGTCGGCACGAACGGCGCCGCGGCAGGGAGCGAGGTGGAAGTGCTGGTGCGGCCGGAGGCCCTGAGCCTCGCGGACAAAGGAGCGCCGGGCACGGTTCTTGCGGCGCGTTTCCTGGGGCGGGGCAGTCTGATTGATGTCCGGGTCGCCGATGGCCCCGAAGGTCTGGTGCGCATTCACATGCCCGGGCGCAAGCTGCCGCGTGAGGGGGAGACCGTGCACATCGCACGCGACGATTCCCAGACCTTCGTCTTTAAAATGACGCCGGCTAAATGATTGAGAACGCTGGCGAAGCGGGAAAGAAAACCGCAGCCCGAAACATTGCGGGGGCCAATCCTTTCTGCGATAGTCAGCGCAAAGGCCCCGGACGTCCGGGGATTATTCAGACACAACGGAGTACCGGAACATGGGCTCGTTTTCTATCTGGCATTGGCTCATCGTCCTCGTGGTCGTCCTGGTCCTCTTCGGCGGGCGCGGCAAGATTCCCAGCCTGATGGGCGACGTGGCCAAGGGTATCAAGTCCTTCAAAAGCAACATGAAGGACGAGAAGGCTGAATCCGAGAAGATCGAGGAAGGCAGCACCACGGCCGCGCGGGAAGACGAAACGGCCAAGAGCTGACTTTCCGCAACTGTACCGGTCCGGCTTCACCCGGACCGTGAACGGACTTCGCGAACATGTTCGATCTGGGTTGGCCGGAGCTGATGCTCATTATGGTCGTGGCGCTCATCGTCATCGGCCCCAAAGAGCTTCCAAACACCATTCGTACAGTGTCTGCGGTGATGCGCAAGGTGCGCGCCGCGGCACGCGAGTTCCAGAGCGGGCTCGACGATATCGCGCGCGAATCCGGCCTCGATGACGTGAAGCGTCAGATCGACGATCTCGAGTATTACGACCCGAAAGCCGCGCTCGAGAATATCGCCGAGAGCGACAAGGAACTCCTCGATCTGGACGACGATCCGGACGCGGAGAACAGCATCCTCGGGCCCCAGTCGAAAACGGAAGCGGCAAAAGCCGAGGAGACGGCATCAAACGAGGCCGAACCCGAAGCATCACATACGGGATCGCCTCATGACGATCCCGCCTTCGTCGAGGCGGCGGCCGTGGAGGCCGAAGTCGAGGCGGAGCACGAGGCAGACAAAAGCGCCGACGAGCCGGAAAAGCCGGCAGACAAGGCGGCGACATGACCGATACGACAGGCAGCGAGACGCCGGAAAACGAAGGGGCCGGGAACGAAGCGCCGGAAGCCGACGCGCCTGAGACCAGGGCGATCGAGGGGCCGGACGACACGCCGGAGAATGACGGTCTCGAAGACCGCAAGATGTCCCTGATCGAGCACCTGACCGAACTGCGCCAGCGGCTGATCTATGCCGCCGTTGCGTTCGTCGTGGTCTTCCTGGTCTGTTTCTACTTCGCCAACGACTTCTTCAACTTCCTCGTTGCACCGCTCGCGGATGTCTGGCAGACGAGCGATCACCAGCGCCGCCTGATCTACACGGCAATGCACGAGAAGTTCTTCACGAACATCAAGATCGCGTTCTTCGTCGCTGCGTTCATCTCCTTCCCGGTGATCTCGTCCCAGATCTGGATGTTCGTTGCGCCCGGTCTCTACAAGAACGAGAAGAAGGCGTTTCTGCCGTTCCTTCTTGCCACGCCGTTCCTGTTCTTCGGGGGCGGGGCCTTCGTCTATTACTTCGTGATGCCCGTGGCCTGGGAGTTCTTCACCAGCTTCGAGCAACTGGTCGTGGGACAGGGCGAGCTTCCCATCGAACTGGAACCGAAGGTCAACGAGTACCTGTCGCTGGTGATGCGGCTGATCTTCGCCTTCGGGCTGAGCTTCGAGTTGCCGGTGGTGATTTCGCTGCTGGCGCGTGTCGGCATGGTCACGGTCGATGGGCTGAAGAAGAAGCGGCGCTACGCCATCGTCATCGCGTTCATAGCTGCGGCCATCCTGACGCCCCCCGATCCGTTGAGCCAGCTGGCGCTCGCCATCCCGATTATCATTCTCTATGAAATCTCTATCATCTGTTCGCGGATGATCGAACGCTCGCGTGCCCGCGCCGAAGAGGAAGCGGCCTGAACTGGACGCGATTCGCGCGCGCACCTATAAGGGCGCGAACCTCAAACCGGCGTTAGTCACATGTTTGATCTCAAATGGATTCGTGAGAATCCTGAGGCTCTCGACCGGAGTCTCACGCGGCGCGGCGATGCGCCGGTCTCCGCACGCGTGCTTGAACTCGACGCGGCCCGCCGCGCGGCCCAGACTCGCCTGCAGGACATGCAGCAGCGGCGCAATGCTGCCTCGAAAGACATCGGCGGGGCCATGAAGGACGGCCGCACCGAAGAGGCCGAGGCACTGAAGGCCGAGGTCGCGAACCTCAAGACCGATATGGAAGCCGCCGAGGCGGAAGAACGCGCCGCGTCCGAGGCGCTCAACGAGCTGCTGACGGGCCTGCCGAACGTGCTGGACGACGATGTGCCCGACGGCAGGAACGAGGCGGACAACCTGGAAGTCCGCGTTCACGGCACCCCGCCGGCGTTCGATTTTGAGCCGAAGCAGCACTTCGATATCGGCGAGGCGCTGGGCCTGATGGACTTTGAGACGGCGGCCGAGCTGTCCGGCTCCCGCTTCGTGTTGCTCAAGGGCAGGCTGGCGCGTCTGGAACGCGCTCTCGCGGATTTCATGCTCGACGTGCAGACCGAGGACTACGGCTACACCGAAATCAGCCCGCCGCTGCTGGTGCGCGCCGAGGTGCTGCACGGCACCGGCCAGCTTCCCAAGTTCGGTGAGGATCTGTTCCGGACCACCGACGATCGCTGGCTGATCCCCACCGCCGAGGTGCCGCTGACCAATATGGCCGCCGGCAAGATTCTCGATGACGGCGATTTGCCGATGCGTGTGACAGCGCACACGGCGTGTTTCCGGGCCGAGGCGGGCGCTGCCGGCAAGGACACGCGCGGCATGCTGCGTCAGCACCAGTTCTACAAGGTGGAGCTGGTCTCCATCGTACGGCCGGAGGATTCCGACGCCGAACTGGAACGGATGACCGGTTGTGCGGAAGAAATCCTCAAGCGGCTGGGCTTGGCCTATCGCGTGGTGAAACTGTGCGCGGGCGACACCGGGTTCGGTGCCGCCAAGACCTATGATCTCGAGGTCTGGATGCCCGGCCAGGACACCTACCGGGAAATCTCCAGTTGCTCGAACACCCGGGCCTTCCAGGCGCGCCGCATGAATGCGCGCTACCGCCCGGCGGGCGAAGGGAAAGGGCCGGAACACGTCCACACCCTCAACGGGTCGGGCGTCGCCGTCGGACGCGCGCTGATCGCGGTTCTGGAAAACTACCAGAACGCCGATGGATCGGTGACGATCCCCGAGGTGCTGCGTCCGTATATGGGCGGGTTGGAGGCCATCCGCGCCGATGCATGAGTTCCCGCGCAGGCTCGACAAGCTTCGTATCCTGATTTCCAACGACGATGGCGTGCGTGCACCGGGCATCAAGGTGCTGGAACGCATCGCGCGGCAGATCACGGATGATGTCTGGACCTGTGCGCCGCTGAACGAACAGAGCGGGGCAGGGCACTCACTGACGTTGCGTTATCCGTTGTGGCTGCGCCGTATCGCCACGCGCCGCTACGCTGTGGAAGGTACGCCGACCGACAGCGTGCTGGTTGGCATCCATCATGCTGTGAAGGACCGCAAACCCGATCTCGTACTGTCCGGCGTCAACCGTGGCAGCAATATGGGTGAGTTCATCACCTATTCGGGCACCTGTTCGGCGGCGATGGAAGCGACCATCCTGGGCGTACCCGCCATCGCGTTCAGCCAGCAGACCGATTTCGACCGGACCAACACCCATTGGGCGACGGCCGAAAAATACGCACCGGACCTTATCCGCAAGCTGTGCTCGGCGGGCTGGCCCCAGCGGACATTCATCAACGTGAACTTTCCCGATTGCCCGCCCGACGAGGTGACGGGTGTCGAGGTCACGTCACAGGGTTCGCGCCCGATGGGGGATTCGCTGGTCGAAAGCCGCCATCCGCGCGGCGGACGCTACTTCTGGGTCGGCGCGCTGCCGACGCACAGTTCGGGCAAGAAGGGGACAGACCTCGCCGCCGTCGAGGCCAGGCGCATCTCCGTCACGCCCATCGATCTGGATTTCACGAACCGGCGCGCGTTGAAGCCGCTGGCGGCCGCTCTGGGCAAGTCGTGAGCACGCCCGCCCATCGCGCGCGCCTCGTCCTCGCGCTGCGCAGTGCGGGGATCACCGATACGGCGACGTTGTCCGCCATCGAAAGCGTGCCGCGCGAACTCTTCGTGCCGGAAACCTTCATCGACCGTGCCTATGAAGACACAGCACTGCCCATCGGCTACGGCCAGACGCTCAGCCAGCCGCTGGTGGTGGCCACGATGATCCAGGCGCTGGAGCTCAATCCACGGGTCAAATTGCTGGAAGTGGGGACCGGCTCCGGCTACCACGCCGCAATTCTGTCCCATTTGTGTCGCCGGGTTTATACGATCGAACGTCACCGGCCCCTGCTGGCGGAAGCCATCAAGCGGTTCGAGGCGCTCGGACTGCACAACGTGACCACAAGGGCAGGCGACGGTATGAAGGGCTGGCCGGAACAGGCGCCATTCGACCGGATCAGTGTGACGGCGGCAGGTGAGGAGCCGCCGCAGTCGCTGCTCGACCAGCTGAAGGTGGGCGGGATCATGCTGATGCCCATCGGTGCGCAAAGCCGG
>Ga0181588_10001791_pt1 | contig 18871 bp, 16 predicted proteins | sample 071ome_26_FD_148607 | JGI IMG/M metagenome (GOLD analysis project Ga0181588, IMG submission 148607) | Coastal salt marsh microbial communities from the Groves Creek Marsh, Skidaway Island, Georgia - 071409BT metaG (spades assembly) | ecosystem: Environmental > Aquatic > Marine > Intertidal zone...
GAGCATCGCGGCCAAGTCTTCAACCGCATCCATGTCGATGACATCTGCCGGATCATAGAAGCGGCGATCAAATCCCCGCGGCCCGGCCGCATCATCAATCTTGCCGATACGCGCCCGGCCGCGCAGGGCGAGGTGATGCGGCACGCGGCGGCACTGATCGGCGTCGAACCGCCACAACCACAATCCCTCGAGGAGGCCGAACTGTCGCCGATGGCGCGGACCTTCTATGTCTCGCGGCGGCGTGTCGCCTCGCGCGTCATCGGGCCGGAATTGGGGGTCGAGCTTCTCTATCCCGACTATGAAAGCGGGCTCGCCGCGATCCTGGCGGCCGAAAGGGACGGCTAGCCGGCGGCGTGCTGGCTGGCCACCTCATCGACCTCCTCGGATGATCCTAAGACAAGCGGTACCCGTTGGTGAACGGCGGTCGGAGTGATGTCCAGAATATCGCGCGTGCCATCGGTGGCGCGCCCACCGGCCTGTTCGACAAGCAGCGCCATCGGCGCCGCCTCATAGACAAGGCGCAGCCGGCCATCAGCAAAGCCGTCCCGCGAATCAGCCGGATACAGGAACACCCCGCCACGGCTGAAAATCCGCCAGGCTTCGGCGACAAGCGATCCCACATAACGCTGGCTGAAATTCCTGCCGCGCGGGCCATCGGCCCCGGCAACACAGTCGGCGATATAGCGCTGCACCGGCGGCAGCCAGTATCGCTGATTGCCGGCATTGATGGCGAATTCACCTGTCTGTTCGGGAATCCGGACATTGTCGTCGATCATCTGGAAATTCCCGTCAGCATCCATCCTGAAAGAGGCCACACCAGCCCCGACCGTGACAAGAAGCGTTGTCTGCGGCCCATAGACGAAGAAGCCGGCGGCATGTTGCGCCCGTCCGGCGACAAGCCCCGCGCCCGCGGTCGGCAAAACCGAAAAGATCGTCCCGATGGACACATTGACCCCGATATTGGACGACCCGTCGAGCGGGTCACTGGCGATGATGAATGGTCCGTCCGGCTCCAGCGGGATCGCCGCCTCGCGCTCCTCCGACATGTAGGCCGCCGCACCGGCCTGCCGTGCCGCCCCGAGGATGATCTCGTCGGCCAGGACATCCAGCGCCTTTTGCGTGTCACCATCGGCGTTGACATCGCCGGCGACAGCATCCAGCACGCGGCGCGGGGCGCGGATCTCGGCGCTGATCCGTGCCGCGGCAGCGGCCAGTTCACCGATCGCTGCGGCAAGTTCGGGTCCGGCGCGGGAGTCGAGATAGGCGGCGAGATTTGTCATGAAAAATGGCTCCTGTTCAGCCGGAGGAGGGCATCACCAGAATGGACAATAAAAAAGCACGCCCGACCATATGGCCGGGCGTGCTCCTGAATTCCGTCATACCGTTTCTGTTCGGGGCGAAGCTATTCGCGATTGCCGAACAGATGCAGGATGAACATGAACATGTTGATGAAATCGAGATACAGCGTCAGCGCGCCGAAGATCGACTTCTTGGTCCGCTCCGCCTCGCTGTCACCGGCCATATACATCAGCTTGATCTTCTGCGTATCCCAGGCCGTCAGGCCGGCGAAGATCAGCACACCAAGGACCGAAATCATCAGATCCATGGCTGTTGACGCCACGAAAATGTTCACGATCATCGCGATAATCAGCCCGAACAGGCCGATGATCATGAAGGATCCCATGGCCGAAAGGCTGCGCTTGGTGGTGTAGCCATAGAGGCTGAGACCGGCGAAGGCACCGGCGGTGATGAAGAAGGCACGGGCGACGCTGGCGGTCGAGAACATAAACAGCACCGAAGCAAGCGAAAGGCCCATCAGCGCCGCATAGACGTAGAAGAGATTGCGCGCCTTTGATGCCGACATCGACTGGATACGCGCCGACAGCCAGAAGACAAGGCCAAGCGGCGCCAGCATCACCACCCATTTCAGCGGCGTGCCGTAGACCAGCTGACCGACCCCGGCAACGTTCAACACGGCGAATTTCATCGCATAGGCGAAGAAGCCCGTCATCAGCAACGCGGTCGTCATGTGGTTGTAGACGCCAAGCATGTAGCTGCGAAGCCCGAGATCGACCTGTGTCGCCTCGGCAGCAGCAGTATTCATGAAGCGATTATCAGCCATTGTTACCCCCTGATCGATAATCCGTTATTAGGAATGTAATCGTCGAAACGCCTGTTTACAAGGCTTTGCGGCCATTGGAACAGATGATTTTCATGTCGCATCGGCGGTCATCCCCGATGCCGGCTTGCCAGTCCCTGTCGGCTGGCGGCGGGCGCGTTCGGAGGCCGATTTCAACTGTCCGCAAGCAGCCAGGATGTCACGACCGCGCGGCGTGCGCACCGGCGAGGCATAGCCGGCCTTCAGCACCCTTGCCGCGAACGCCTCGATGCGCCGGTCGCCGGAACATTCATAGGGGCTGCCGGGCCACGGGTTGAACGGGATCAGATTGATCTTCGAGGGAATGCCGCGGATCAGTTTCAGCAGCGCCGCGCAATCCTCATCGCTGTCATTGACCCCGTCCAGCATCACATATTCCCAGGTGATGCGGCGTGCGTTCGAGAGGCCGGGATAGGTCCGGCAGGCCTCGATCAGCTCGGCGAGCGGGTATTTCCTGTTGATCGGCACCAGCTCGTCGCGAAGCTCGTCGCGCACCGCGTGAAGCGAGATCGCCAGATTGACCCCGAGCTCGGCCCCGCAGCGCGCGATCTCCGGCACCACGCCGGAGGTCGACAGGGTGATCCGCCGCTTTGACAGCCCGACCCCCTCGCCGCTCATGATGATGCGCATCGCGGCGGCGACATTCTCGTAATTGAACAGCGGCTCGCCCATCCCCATCAGAACGATGTTGGTCAGCCGCCGGCCCGGCTTGCCGGCCGGCCAGTCCCCAAGCTCGTCCATCGCCAGCATGACCTGGCCGGTGATCTCGCCGACCGACAGGTTGCGGACAAGTTTTTGCGTGCCGGTGTGGCAGAAACTGCAGGTCAGCGTGCATCCCACCTGCGATGAAATGCACAGGGTGCCGCGATCCTTGTCCGGGATATAGACGGTCTCGGCCTCGTTCCCGTCAGGAAAGCGGAGCAGCCATTTGATGGTGCCGTCGCTGGAGGTCAGGCGCCGCGTCACCGCCGGCCGGTCAAGCGTGAACATGTCGGCAAAGGCCTGGCGCACCGGCTTGCCAAGATCGCTCATCTCCTCAAACGAGGTCAACCCGTGCCGCCAGACCCAGCGCCAGAGCTGGCGGGCACGGAATTTCGGCAGGCCGGCGGCGACAACCGCAGCCTCAAGCTCAGCCGGGCCCATGCCGAGAAGATCGCGGGGCGCGTTCGTCTCGGCCGGTGTCTGGAGTTGGGCTGCGTGTGTCATTATCCCTGGTCCGGCGCCGCGCGCCATTGTCCGGTCAAAATGGAACTGCCTGCATGCGGCCGCGGCCGAACCGGTTCACTTGCAGGTCTTGTCGATCAGGTTCTTCGTCTTGGTGAAGCCCGACAGTGAATAGGTGTCGGTGGTCTTCGTGCCCCGGCTCGAGGTGCCGACCACCGACATCTTCTTGCCGCGCTTCATCGCCCTGATCATGGCGATATCATCCTCCTCGGACTCGGCATAGGCGCGCCCCTCGATGGTGAAGAGGGTGAATTTCTTGCCATCGATATTCACCGTCACATCGGAATGTTTCTTGTGCTTGTACCCGGCGACGAACTGCACGACATTGCGCTCGGCCTTGTTCGGGCCATGCGAGACAAACACCCGCACCTCGCCACGATTGTCAGGGTCGTATTTGCCGGTCGATTTGGTCGGCACCGAACTGATGAAACAGGTCCGCCCCTTATCCTCATCGACACGGAAGGCCTGCCAGTCCCGTTCGGTCAGCATGCGTTGCGGTTCCGCCGCCATCGAGATTGTGCCGAACAGCGCCGTCATCATCGCCGACGCCACCAAGAAAACGAAACTTCGCTTCACCGTCATAGTCCGATCATCATCCTCTGTTAAAGGCTCCGGGTGTCAAAGTTGGTCAGTCCGGTCAACAAACCGGACAGCGCGCCGGGCACATGCCTCAACCACATGCCGCAGCCACGCCGCGAATAATCCGCCGAACGGTGCCGCCAGACTGTGGCAAATTTATGAAAGCAGCCGGCCGCCCCTTATGAACGGCGGCACTTTAAGACACCTCGCAGGGTGATGCAAAGAATTTTGGGCCGGAGCCGGACTCACCGCTCGAGACGCGCCAGGAGGCGCTCGACAGATGGCAGGATGCGACGGCTGATCTCGATGATTCCCTGCCGGTTCGGATGCAGCCCGTCATCAAGATTCAACGCCGGATCGAGCGCCACCCCGTCGAGAAAAAACGGATAGAATTCGATGTCATGCCGCCGCGCCAGCGCCGGGTAGATGGCATCGAACGCCTCGACATAGGCGGGGCCCAGATTGCGCGGCGCCATCATGCCGGCGAGCAGCACTTCCATATTCCGGTCGCGAAGGCGGGTGATGATGGCATCGAGATTGGCCGCCGTGCCTTCCGGCGGCAGGCCACGCAGCATGTCATTGCCGCCAAGAACGATGATCACCGCGTCCGGATTGTCGGCAAGCGACCAGTCGAGGCGCGCCAGCCCGCCTGCCGTCGTATCGCCGGACACACCTGCATTGATCACCGCCACCGGCATTCCGCCTGCCGCCAGATCGCGTTGCAGCTGGTCGGGTAGCGATTGCCCCGGCGGCAGTCCATAGCCGGCGACAAGCGAGTCCCCGAGCACCAGCAACCGTGGCTGATCGGCCTGTGCCACGGCCGGAAGCAGAACCGCCAGAAGAACCGCCAGAAGAACCGGCAGGGGAGAGAAAATACCGCGCACAAGCCGGTTGATTGATGTGGGGCTGTTGATTGACATCAGGGTGACCACCATATGCGTCGCATCGCCGCGACGAAATGGTTGTCCGAACCGGATCGCCGCGACGTCACTTTATGTAGCTGGCTGATGTTAGTCCAGATCAACAGGTCCCGTCATGCCGGGGACGGGTCATGACAAATGCCTTTCACCGATGGCCGTCCACCGATGGCCAGCTTGTCAGGGCAACCGGCTTGCCAGGAAGGATCGACATTCGTGTCAGACCAGACCACATCCCCCGGTTCGAATGGCGGTGCCGCTGACAGCGACGCCAGCGACGCCATCATCGCACTCGACAATGCCTGCCTGTCGCTGGCCAGCGCCGACGGCATGGTGGATATCCTGCGCAGCATCTCGCTGCGGATCGGCAGCGGCGAGACGGTCGGCGTGCTGGGCCCGAGCGGCGCCGGCAAGACAAGCCTGCTGATGATCATGGCCGGGCTGGAAAGCCTGACCGGCGGCAACATCCATCTTGCCGGCCAGGATATCACCAGCATGGGAGAGGACGCGCTGGCGGCGCTTCGCCGCGACAAGGTCGGGATCGTCTTCCAGGCCTTCCGCCTGATCCCCTCGATGACGGCGCTGCAGAATGTGGCCGTGCCGCTGGAACTCGCCGGGCACCCCGACGCCGCGGATCTGGCGGCAGAGGCGCTTGCATCGGTCGGTCTCGGGCACCGGAAAACGCACCTTCCCGACCAGATGTCAGGCGGTGAGCAGCAACGGGTCGCCATCGCGCGGGCGATTGCCCCGCGTCCGAAGATCCTGCTTGCCGACGAACCGACAGGCAATCTGGACAGCGGAACCAGTGAAAAGGTCATCACAACCCTGTTCGAGGCCACGGCGGTAGCCGGCGCCGCGCTGGTCCTTGTCACGCATGACCCCGGGCTTGCCGAGCAATGCAGCCGGGTCCTGACCATCGAGGATGGCCGCATCGTCGAGGACCGCGCCTCCTCGACACATCGCGCCGCGTGACCGTGCCGATGGCTGATGACGTCATGACTGGCGGAGATTCGGGCTGGCGCCTCGCCTGGCGGATGGCGCGGCGTGAAATCCGCGGCTCGGTAGCGCGTTTCCGGGTGTTTCTCGGTGCGCTGATGCTTGGTGTTGCCGCCATCGGCACCGTCGGGTCGGTTGCCGAGGCGATGCGCACCGGCATTGCCGGCAATGCACAGCTTCTTCTTGGCGGCGATGTGGAGCTGCGAAGCCTCTACCGGCCGACACCACAGAATGTCACCTCAATCGCCGCGGAATACGGCACGCTGTCACGAAGCCTCGAGATGCGCGCGATGCTGCAGACAGATGACGCGCGCAAGCTGGTGGCGCTGAAGGCGGTTGAGGGCAACTGGCCTCTTGTCGGCACGGCGACGCTTGGCGGCGGCGGGGCCGTCACCGATGCGCTTGGCGACGGCATGATCGTCATCGACCCACAGATGGCGCGCGCGCTCGAGATTGCGCCCGGCTCACGGGTGCGGATCGGCGAGGCCGACCTGACGGTCAGCGACACGCTGACCTATGAGCCGGACAGGTCGGTCAGTTTCGTGACCTTCGGGCCGCGCGTATTGATGTCGCGCGCCACACTCGAGATGACCGGCCTTGACCAGCCCGGCGCCATGATCACCCACCGGACAAGGCTGCTTCTGGCGAATCAGGGCGACCGCGAGGCGGCTGTCACCGCGCTGCGGACGGCCGGGCGTGACGATGGTGTGCGCGTGCGCGATGTCATGAATGCCGCCCCCGGTTTTGATGTCTTCATTGACCGGACCGAGGTGTTTCTGGTGCTTGTCGGGCTGACGGCCCTGTTGATCGGCGGGCTCGGCGTCGCTGGCGCGGTGCGGGCCTGGCTTGGCAGCCGCATGCCGGTGATCGCCACCTTCAAATGCCTTGGCGCGCCATCGCGTCTGATTTTCCGGATCTATCTGTTGCAGGTGATGCTGATCGCCGGGCTGGGTGTCGGGCTGGGTGTCGGGCTGGCCGCCATCGCGCCGGTCTTCGCCGTCGATCTGCTATCCGCCTATGTCACCGTCCCGATCAAGGTATCGGTCTATCCTCTGCCTCTCATCGTCGCGGCCGGCTTTGGCATTGTCACCTCTTTCCTGTTCGCGCTATGGCCACTTGCCAAGGCCGAAGAGGTGCGGGCGGCAAATCTGTTCAGGCGCCTGAACAGCATGCCTGGCGGGCGGCCGCGGCCGGTCTATCTGATGATGGCGCTTGCCGCCCTGCTTGGCCTTGCCGGTCTGGCCTTTGTGGCGACACGCGACCTGCTTCTGACACTGACCTTCATCGGCGGCTCGCTGGCGGCGATCGTGCTTCTGGCCGGGCTTGGCGAGCTGTTGCTGATGGCGCTGCGCCGGTTGCCGGTGCCGTCCTATGTGCCGGCGCGGCTGGCGCTGTCGGCCATCACGCGGCCGGGATCGCCGGTGCGCGCCATTGTCATCGCCTTTGGCCTTGGCCTGTCGGTTCTTGTCACCGTGTCGCTGTCGCAGGCCAATATCGGCCGGCAGATCGACACCAGGGTTGCCGAGGACGCGCCGGCCTGGTTCTTCATCGATATCCAGCCGGACCAGATCGACCGTTTCATCGCGATCACCACCAATACGCCGGGTGTGACCTCGGTCTCGAAGACACCGATTCTGCGCGGACGTGTGACAAGCCTCGGCGGCAAACCGGCCGAGGAATTCGACATGAAGGGCGGATCGGCCTGGGTGCTCCGCGGTGACCGTGCGCTGACCTGGTCGGCGACCCCGCCGGACAGTGGCGAGATCATCGCCGGTGCATGGTGGCCGGCCGATTATGCCGGCCCACCGCAGGCCTCGATGTCCGAGGAGGAGGCGCGCGAGCTTGGTGTCTGGATTGGTGACAGCGTCACCTTCAATGTCCTCGGCCGGTCGGTCAGCGCCGAGATCACCAGCATCCGCGCGGTTGAATGGGAAAGTTTCAGCATCAATTTCGTCTTCGTCCTGTCACCGGGGCTGCTGGAAGCGGCGCCGCACAGCTGGATGGCCAGTACACGCGTCGACAATGATGACGCGGCGATCGCGGTTGACCGCAATGTCGCCGCCGCCTTTTCCAATATTTCGGCCATTTCGGTGCGCGAGGCTGTGTCCACGGCACAGCGGGTGATCGGCCTGCTTGGCGCGGCGGTGCAGCTGACGGCACTGGTCACACTTGTTGCCGGAATCGCCGTTCTTGCCGGCACCGTGGCCAGCACCGAGGCGCAGCGGCTTGCCGACTCGGTGATCCTGAAGGTTCTCGGCGCCACCCGTCTTTCCATCGCCATCGCCTGGTTCCTTGAATATGCGCTTCTCGGCATGCTGGCCGCGGTGGCGGCGGCCCTCATCGGCAGCCTCGCCAGCTGGGGCCTGATCGAGGGCTTTCTGAATGCCGATTTCGAACTTGATTTCACGCTTGTGCTGATGACCACCATGGTCGGCGCCGCGGCAACGGCGATGCTGGGGCTGGCCGGCGCCGTACGCACCCTTGGCCGCAAGCCGGCACCGCTGCTTCGCGACAGCTGACACCGGTTCACCGGGCGCTGCCAATTCTCGCCACAAAATGTCGCATGCTGGCGTCTTCCGACTTGAATTGACACGACAATGGTGGCTGTCTGGTGATTGGGAAACAGCTGCGGCGAACGCGAGGTGTCATGCGCAAGATGGGAGGGTATTCCGGATTCCGGATCCTGCGGGAAGGTCTTACCGGAAACCGTGGCTGGCGGCCTGCCTGGCGTGATCCGGAGCCGCAACAGGCCTATGATTTCGTGATTGTCGGCGGCGGTGGCCATGGGCTGGCGACAGCCTATTACCTGGCAAGCCGCTATGGCGAGGCCTCGGTGGCGGTTCTGGAAAAGGGCTGGATCGGTGGCGGCAATGTCGGCCGCAACACCACCATCATCCGCTCGAACTACCTTCTTCCCGGCAATGAACCTTTCTACGAATTCTCCTTGCAGCTCTGGGAAGGGCTGGAACAGGATCTCAACTACAACGCCATGGTCAGCCAGCGCGGGGTCTATAACCTCTATCATTCCGACGGGCAGCGCGACGCCTATCGGCGGCGCGGCAATGCGATGATTCTGCATGGCGCCGATGCCGAGCTTCTCGACGCCGCGCAGCTTCGCGCCGAGATCCCCTTCCTGAATTTCGACAATGGCCGTTTTCCCATTCAGGGCGCACTTGTCCAGCGCCGCGGTGGCACCGTGCGCCACGACGCGGTGGCCTGGGGCTATGCGCGCGGCGCCGACCGGCGCGGCGTCGACATCATCCAGAATTGCGAGGTCACCGGCTTTCGCATCCAGAACGGGCGCTGCACCGGTGTCGAGACAAGCCGCGGCTTCATCGCCGCCCGCAAGGTCGGTTGCGCCGTTGCCGGCAGCAGCAGCCGCGTCATGCAGGCTGCCGGGATGCGGCTTCCGATCGAAAGCCATGTCCTGCAGGCCTTCGTCTCGGAGGGGTTGAAGCCGGTGATCCCCGGTGTCGTCACCTATGGCGCCGGCCATTTCTATATCAGCCAGTCCGACAAGGGCGGGCTGGTCTTTGGCGGCGATATCGACATGTATAATTCCTACGCCCAGCGCGGCAATCTGCCGGTGGTCGAGGATGTCTGCGAGGGCGGCATGACATTGATGCCAATGATCGGGCGCGCCCGTATGGTGCGGATGTGGGGCGGCATCATGGATATGAGTATGGATGGCTCACCGATCATCGATCGGACGCCTGTCGACGGTCTCTATTTCAATGGCGGCTGGTGCTATGGCGGCTTCAAGGCGACCCCCGCCTCGGGATATTGCTTTGCCCATCTTCTGGCGACAGACACGCCTCACGACACCGCCACCGCCTTCCGGCTCGACAGGTTCAGACGCGGCATGATGATTGATGAAAAGGGGTCGGGCGCGCAGCCCAACCTGCACTGAGGAGCGGTAACGACATGATCATCGAACACCCGCTTCTGGGACCACGGGACTCACAGGAATTCACCTGTCTTGGCGATGCCAGCCTGCTGCAGCGGCCCGATGCGTCCGCCGACGATGCCGCCGAGACATTCTTCGACTATCAGTATCTTCGCGACAACCCGGCGGGTACGCATCGCGAACTCTGGTACCATGAGATGGGCGACCGCAGCTGGCTGGTTGTCACGCGCGACACCGCCACGCATGAGATTCTGGCTGTCGAACTTGCCTCGGATGTCGTGACAGCGGGAGGCCGGTCATGACGCAGGTGAACCGTCTGGATGGCGGGCTGATCGACCGCGAAGCGCCGCTCGACTTCACCTTTGACGGGCGGCGCTATGGGGGATTCGCCGGCGACACCCTTGCCTCGGCGCTGCTGGCGAACGGTGTCCGGCTGGTCGGAAGGTCGTTCAAATATCATCGGCCGCGCGGAATCATATCCGCCGGGTCGGAGGAACCGAACGCCCTTGTCGAGCTTCGCGAGGGCGCGCGCCGCGAGCCCAACAGCCGCGCCACCATGACCGAACTTCATGACGGGCTGGTGGCCCGCAGCCAGAACCGGTTTCCCTCTCTCGGCTTTGACCTGATGGGGATCAATGACCGGTTCTCGGCCTTTCTCGGTGCCGGCTTCTACTACAAGACCTTCATGTGGCCGAAAGCCTTCTGGGAGCGTGTCTATGAACCGTTGATCAGGCAGGCTGCCGGGCTTGGCGCGCTGTCGGGCGATCCTGATCCGGATGTCTATGATCGCGGCTTCCGGCATTGCGATCTTCTTGTCATCGGGGCCGGACCGGCCGGGCTGATGGCAGCGCTGACAGCCGGCCGCGCCGGTGCCGAGGTGATTCTTGTCGATGAGGATTTTTGCGCCGGTGGCCGGCTGACGATGGAGCGCGAATCTGTCGGCGGCCTGAGCGGCAATGAATGGGCGGCGCAGGCAGCAGCCGAGCTTGCCGGCCTGCCGAATGTACGGGTGATGCCGCGCAGCACCGCCATCGGCATCTTCGACCACGGCATTTACAGCGTTCTGGAACGTGTGTCCGACCATCTGCCAGTGCCGCGCGCGGGAACGCCGCGCCAGATTCTGTGGCGGGTCTATGCAAAGCGCGCGATCCTGGCCGCCGGCGCGACCGAACGGCTGATCGCCTTCGACAATAATGACCGGCCGGGGATCATGCAGGCCGGCGCCATGCGCGCCTATGTCAATCGCTGGGCCGCCGCGCCGGCCGAACGCATCGCCATCTTCACGAACAATGATGACGGGCACCGCACGGCAGCCGACCTTGCCGCCGCCGGGGTGGAGATTGCCGCCATTATAGATTCGCGGCCCGACGCGCCGGCAAGCAATATCGCCGAACTGTTCGCCGGCGCCGTTGTCAGCAACAGCAGCGGACGGCGCGGCATCGGGCATGTCACGCTGCGGCTTGCCGATGGCGGACGTAAACATCTGTCCTGCGGAGCGCTGGCCGTGTCCGGCGGCTGGAACCCGAATGTCCATCTGACATGCCATCATCGCGGCCGGCCGCAATGGCAGGAGGATATCGCCGCCTTCATCCCCGGCGAAGGGGTGCCGCCCGGCCTTGCCGTCGCCGGCGCCGCACGCGGCATTTTCAGCACCGCCGGCGCACTTGCCGACGGGCGGGACCAGGCGCTGGCGCAGCTTGCCGAGCTTGGCATGAAGGTGAAAACGGCGCCGCTGCCTGAGGCCGATGATGCGCCCGTTACCATCACCCCGCTATGGCATGTCGGCGGCACAAAACGCGCTTGGCTCGACCAGCAGAATGACGTCACGGTGAAGGATGTCGGGCTGGCGCATCAGGAGAATTTCCGCGCTGTCGAACATCTGAAACGCTACACCACGCTTGGCATGGCAGGTGACCAGGGCCGCACCTCGAACGTCCTCGGCCTTGCCGTGATGGCCGAGCTGACAGGAAAGACCATCGCCGAGACCGGCACCACCATCTACCGCCCGCCCTACACGCCAACGCCGATCGCCGCCTTTGCCGGCCGCTCGGTCGGCCGCGATTTTCGGCCAACACGCCTGCCGCCATCGCATCACTGGGCGGCCGAGCAAGGGGCCGTCTTTGTCGAGGCGGGAAGCTGGCTTCGCGCGCAATGGTTCCCGCGCGAGGGCGAAACACATTGGCGCGAATCGGTCGATCGCGAAGTTCTGGCCACCCGCCGCTCGGTCGGGGTGTGCGATGTCAGCACGCTTGGCAAGATCGATATCCAGGGAAGTGATGCCGGCGCCTTTCTCGACCTTGTCTACAGCAACATGTTTTCCACCCTTCCGGTTGGCAAGACGCGCTATGGGCTGATGCTGCGCGAGGATGGCATGGTGATGGATGACGGCACCACGGCGCGGCTTGGCGAGACGCACTATCTGATGACCACCACCACGGCGAACGCCGTCGGCGTCTATCGGCATCTGGAATTCGTGCGCCAGTGTCTGCGCCCTGACATGGATGTGCAGCTGATTTCGGCCACCGACAGCTGGGCTCAGTTCGCCGTAGCCGGCCCGAACGCAAGGCGCGTCCTGCAGGTGGTTGTCGACCCGCAACATGACATTTCCAACGAGGCGTTTCCCTTTATGGCCTGCGGGACGATCAGCGTCTGTGGCGGTGTGATGGCGCGGCTGTTCAGAATCTCCTTCTCCGGCGAGCTGGCTTATGAAATCGCCGTGCCGTCGCGCTATGGCGATGCGATGATCCGCGCGCTGATGGCGGCCGGCGATGCCTATGACATTACCCCCTATGGCACCGAGGCGCTTGGCGTCATGCGGGTCGAAAAGGGGCACGTTACCGGCAATGAACTGAACGGCACGATCACCGCGCGCAATCTTGGCATGGCGAAGATGGTCTCGACGAAGAAGGACAGCATCGGCGCGGTGCTGGCCGGGCGCGAGGCGCTTGTCGCCGAGGACGGGCTGTGTCTTGTCGGGCTGCAGGCCATCGATGGCGATAATGTGACCGCCGGCGCGCATCTGTTCGCCGAGGGCACGCCGGTCGACCCGGCGCATGATGAGGGCTATGTCACCTCGGCTGCCTGGTCGCCGCATATCGGGGCCTCGATCGGGCTTGGCTTCATCGCCCGTGGCGCAGACCGGCATGGTGAGATGGTGCGGCTGATGAACCCGCTCGAAGGACGATCAGCCCGCGCCCGCATCTGCAGCCCGCATTTCATCGATCCCGAGGGAGAGCGACTCCGTGGCTAGCCTGACAGCAATCACCGCGCTTGGCGGCATCACCGCCTATGACGAGACCATCGGCGGCATCCGGATTGCCGAGATCGCCGACACCTGTCTTGCCTCGCTGGCGATGCGGCGCGGCAGGATGGCCGATTTTGAAAAGGCCGTCGGGAAGGTCCTTGGCACCGACCTGCCGGCACCTGGACAGCGGACCGGCACCGATGCGCATGGGGTGATCTGGATGGGGCCCGACCAGTTCCTTGTCGAGGCCGAAACCGGCGCAACTGATCTTGCTGGCAGGCTTGCCGCCAGCTTCGGGGCGGCGGCCTCGATCACCGACCAGAGCGATGCGTGGGTCCGGTTCGACATCACCGGCAAGGATGTACCGGCCATGCTGGAGCGGCTCAGCGCCGCCGATACGCGATTGATGCAGGGCGGCGCGGCGGTGCGGACACCTGTTCATCATATGCTGTGTGTTCTGGTCTGCCGCGACGCCTATATCGGCTTCACCATCTATGGCCCGCGCGCCTCGGCACAGTCACTTCACCACGCTCTGACCACCGCCGCGGCATCACTCTAGCCGGATCAGAACAGACCTTCGATCTCACCGGCCTCGTTCAGACAGATATTTTCCGCAGACGGGACGCGCGGCAGGCCCGGCATCGTCATTATCTCGCCGCAGATGGCGACGATGAAACCGGCCCCGGCCGACAGCCTGACCTCGCGGACCGGCACCGAATGGCCGGTTGGCGCGCCGCGCAGATTGGGATCGGTGCTGAAGCTATATTGCGTCTTTGCCATACAGACCGGCAGATGACCATAGCCCTGATCTTCCCATTGTCGCAGCTGGTCGCGGATTTTCTTGTCGGCCAGCACCTCGTCGGCACGGTAGATTCGCTTGGCGATGGTCTCGATTTTTTCGAACAGCGGCATGTCATCGGGGTAGATTGGCGCGAAACTGGCCATGTCGGCGTCGGCAATTTCGGCAACGCGGATGGCAAGCTCCTTCGCGCCCTCGCCACCAAGTTCCCAGTGCCGTGAGATGATGGCCTCGCTTCCCTGCTCGGCGACATAGGCCTTCAGCGCGGCGATTTCGGCATCGGTATCGCCGGTGAAATGGTTCACCGCCACGACAACCGGCACGCCAAAGGATTTCAGATTCTCGATATGCCGTCCGAGGTTGGCGCACCCCGCCTGTACCGCGGCGACATTTTCGGCGCCGAGGTCGGCCCGCGCGACGCCGCCATTCATCTTCATCGCCCGGATGGTGGCCACAAGGACAACGGCGCTTGGCGCCAGACCGGCCTTGCGGCATTTGATGTTCATGAATTTCTCGGCACCGAGATCGGCCCCGAAACCGGCCTCGGTGACAACATACTCGGACAGTTTCAGCGCCGTCTTCGTGGCGATCACCGAATTACAGCCATGCGCGATATTGGCGAACGGGCCACCATGCACAAAGGCCGGGTTGTTCTCGAGGGTCTGCACAAGGTTCGGCTGCAGCGCCTGCGCCAGCAGCACCGTCATCGCGCCATCTGCCTTGATGTCACGGCAATAGACCGGCGAGCGGTCGCGGCGATAGGCGACGATGATGTCGCCAAGGCGTTTCTGCAGATCCTCAAGATCGGTCGCAAGGCACAGGATGGCCATCACTTCGGAGGCGACGGTGATGTCGAAGCCGGCCTGCCGCGGAAAGCCGTTCGACACGCCGCCAAGACTGGACACGATATCACGCAGCGCGCGGTCATTCATATCGACGACGCGGCGCCAGGTCACGCGCCGCTGATCGATCTCCAGCTCGTTGCCCCAGTAGATATGGTTGTCGATCATCGCCGACAGCAGATTATGGGCCGATGTGATGGCGTGAAAATCACCGGTGAAATGGAGATTCATTTCCTCCATCGGCACCACCTGCGCATAACCGCCACCAGCAGCGCCACCCTTCATCCCGAAACAGGGACCAAGCGAAGCCTCGCGGATACAGACGGTGGCCTGCTTGCCGATGGCGTTCAGCCCGTCGACCAGCCCGACCGTGGTGGTTGTCTTGCCCTCGCCGGCCGGGGTCGGGTTGATAGCCGTCACCAGGATCAGCTTGCCATCCTCGCGATCCGAAGCCGCGGCAATGAACTCGGCTGACAATTTCGCCTTGTCATGGCCGAAGGGAAGAAGGTCCTGCGCCGGAATGCCAAGCTTGTCGCCAATCTGCTGGATCGGCAGCTTGGTTGCGGCACGCGCGATCTCGATGTCCGTCTTGGGGGTCATTGGATTTCATCCTTCGGGGTCGTGGACTGGCACCATGACTGCTGGCTTACCCGCCAAAGCCGGGCCACAATATGCCCTTGTCGCCACAAAACGTCCCGTGAACGGCCTCGCCGGGCCTGTGTGGCACATAAAATCTGCGTTGCGGGGACACAGACGATCCGTTATGAGAAACGCCATGAAACAGGATTCAGTCAAAAAAGTCGTTCTGGCCTATTCCGGCGGGCTCGACACCTCGGTCATTCTGCGCTGGCTGCAGGACCGGTATAACGCACAGGTTGTGACCTTCACCGCCGATATCGGCCAGGGCGATGAGGTCGAACCGGCCCGCGCCAAGGCCGAGTTGCTGGGCATCAAGGAGATTTTCATCGAGGATCTGCGTGAGGAGTTCGTGCGTGACTATGTGTTCCCGATGTTCCGCGCCAACCCCCTCTATGAGGGGATGTATCTTCTTGGCACCTCGATCGCGCGCCCGCTCATTGCCAAGCGGCAGATCGAGATCGCACGGGCCGTCGGTGCCGATGCCGTTGCGCATGGCGCCACCGGCAAGGGCAATGACCAGGTCCGGTTCGAGTTGGCCTATTATGCCCTTCAGCCCGACATCAGGGTGATCGCCCCGTGGCGTGAATGGGACCTCGGGTCACGGACGAAGCTGATCGAATATGCCGAGCAGAACCAGATTCCAATCCCGCGCGACAAGCGTGGTGAGGCGCCGTTCAGCGTCGATGCGAATCTTCTTCACATCTCGGCCGAGGGAAAGGTTCTTGAGGATCCGTGGGTGGCACCGGAGGAATATGTCTTCTCGCGCTCGGTATCGCCCGAGGATGCACCCGACAAGCCGACCGAAATCGAAATCGAGTTCGAGGCCGGCGACCCGGTGGCCATCGACGGCGTGAAAATGACGCCGGCACAGCTGCTGACAAGGTTGAACGAGCTTGGCGGCGCGAACGGCATTGGCCGGATCGATCTGGTCGAGAACCGGTTCGTCGGGATGAAGTCGCGCGGCGTATATGAAACCCCGGGCGGCACCATTCTGCTGACCGCGCGGCGCGCCATGGAATCAATCACGCTGGACCGCGGCGCGGCGCATCAGAAGGACGAACTGATGCCGCGCTATGCCGAACTGGTCTATAACGGGTTCTGGTTCGCACCAGAGCGCGAGATGCTGCAGGCGGCCATCGACAGTTGCCGTGATGCCGTGCGCGGGGTCGTGCGGGTCAAGCTCTACAAGGGCAATGTCATCGTTACCGGCAGGAAGTCACCGAATTCACTCTATAACGCCGATCTCGTCACCTTCGAGGAGGGGGCGGTCGATTACGACCATGCGGATGCGCATGGCTTCATCCGGCTCAACGCCCTGCGTCTGCGCGTCAACAGCATGGTTGGTGACGGCAGTTCGCAGGACTGACGAGGGCCCTTAACGGGCGGCCCTGATCGACTCTACTCTACTCGGCGCAGACATCACCGACAGTGCCGTCGCGATTGACCTGTTTCAGGACAATGCTTCCCGACGGTGCGTATGCATATCCCGAGTCGCGAAGGCCGCTTTCGCATTCCTCGACATAGGCGAAGACATATTGTGCGTTGTGATTGCTGTGTTCGCGGAATTCGGACATGCCGTCGCTGTTGTAGAAACCGATGCCGACGAGAAACAGAATGGCTGCTGCTGCCATGATTCGATCCTTTCATTCTTGGTTGGGAGGGACTCTCGAACTGGTCTCATCATAACGCCGATTAAGTATCTCAATGTGGCGCGTTTGCGGTGTAAATGCGGCGCGTGCAAAAAGTCAGAGCATTAAAAAACCCCGCCGGGCCGGGGCCTGGCGGGGCTGAAAGATAAATGTTGCGTGCCTAGAGGCGCGAGGCCACATTTTCCCAATTGACCAGCCGGTCGAGGAAATTGGCGAGATAGTCAGGCCGCTTGTTGCGGAAATCGATATAGTAGGAATGTTCCCACACATCACAGCCAAGAAGCGCTGTCTGGCCAAAGCAGAGCGGGTTCACACCATTTTCCGTCTTGGTCACCTTCAGCCCGCCATCGGCTGTCTTGACCAGCCAGCACCAGCCCGAACCGAACTGTCCGGCACCGGCCGCCTTGAATTCATCCTTGAAGGCATCGACGCTGCCGAAATTTTCATTCAGCGCTGATTCCAGCTCGCCCGGCATGCCGGACTCGCCCGGGCCCATCATTTCCCAGAACTGGTTGTGGTTCCAATGCTGCGAGGCGTTGTTGAAGATTCCGCCCTGCGCCACGGCGGAGGCGTCATAGGTGCCGGTGATGATGTCCTCGAGAGACTTGTCTTCCCATTCGGTACCGGCGACCAGCTTGTTGCCGTTCACCACATAGGCATTGTGATGCAGGTCGTGGTGATATTCGAGCGTCTCCGCGCTCATGCCCAGATTGGCCAGCGCATCATGCGCGTAGGGCAGGTCCGGTAGAGTGAATGCCATGTCAGCCTCCATAGATTTGCGTTGTTCCGTATCTTGGTACAGCAGTTGGCGTTTTCAATAAACATGAAGGTTAAAAATCTCTGTAAATCGGCACCTGTTGACGGTAAGTCATGTTATGCTATCCGGCCCGAAGGAGCATCCACATGACCTATGACCTGACCGAGGACGGCCCGTCCGGCGCCCATATCAGGCGCGCCTATATCGCGCCCTTCATGGATCTGGTGCCGGAAATCGACGGCACCGTATTTGTCGCGCCGACCGCCGCCATTGTCGGCGCGGTGCGAATCGACGCGCACAGCAGCGTCTGGCACAATGTGACCATCCGCGGCGACAATAATTATGTGACCATTGGCGCGAACACCAATATCCAGGACAATAGCTGTATCCATATCGACAGCCGCACCTTTCCGACAATCATCGGCAATGGCGTCACGATCGGCCATTGCGCGCTGGTCCATGCCTGTACCATCGGCGATGGCGGCTTCGTCGGCATGGGGGCGATTGTCATGGATGGCGCGGTGATCGAGCCAACCGGCATGCTGGCCGCCGGCGCCATGCTGACCCCGGGCAAGGTGATCCCGGCGGGTGAATTATGGGCCGGCCGGCCGGCCCGCAAGATGCGCGACCTCAGCGGTGAGGATCTCGCCAACAACCGCAAATCGGCGTCGCAATATGTCGAGGTGGCGCGGGCGCACCGGCTCGGCTCCGATGGCGGGCCGTTCGAGACGTTGAACCGGCGACCCCTGCCGCCCCGTGATTGAAACCGTGACTGAGCCCGGAACCGGGACCGGGGCTGATTGATTCTTTCCAGGAAAGCCCGAACCATGAAGCTGAACGATCCGACCCTGCTTCGCACCGACGCCTATATCGATGGTGACTGGGTGCAGGCACCGCAGAACAGGCGTTTTGCCGTAACCAACCCGGCAACTGGCGAGACCGTCGCCGAAGTGGCCGATCTGGGCGCGGAGGCGGTCACGGCGGCGATCGATGCCGCGGTGCCGGCGCAGGCGGCGTGGGCCGCGCGCACCGCCAGGGACCGTGCCATGGTGATGCGCAAATGGTACGAGCTGATCCTCGCCAATGCCGAGGATTTGGCCGTCATCCTGACCACCGAGATGGGCAAGCCGATCACCGAGGCGCGTGGCGAGATCGCCTAT
>Ga0181588_10001793_pt1 | contig 18864 bp, 16 predicted proteins | sample 071ome_26_FD_148607 | JGI IMG/M metagenome (GOLD analysis project Ga0181588, IMG submission 148607) | Coastal salt marsh microbial communities from the Groves Creek Marsh, Skidaway Island, Georgia - 071409BT metaG (spades assembly) | ecosystem: Environmental > Aquatic > Marine > Intertidal zone...
ATCGACGTCAAAGTCGGGCATGGAGACGCGATCAGGATTCAAGAAACGCTCAAACAGCAGGTCGTATTCGATCGGATCCAGATCTGTAATACCCAATGCGTAGGCAACCAATGACCCCGCACCCGAGCCTCGACCGGGCCCCACCGGTATCCCCTGCTCTTTGGCCCAGCGAATAAAGTCCATCACCACCAGGAAATACCCTGGAAACCCCATCTGGTTGATCGTGCTCAACTCAAACTCGAGTCGCTCTCGGTAGGGAGCAAGTTGGTCAGCGGTCAAATCTGGGAACCGCTGCTGCAAGCCTTCACCTGACAGTCGACTCAAATACTGCTCAATGGTCTCGCCACCCGGCACCGGGTAATTGGGCAAAAATGGCTGGCCTAGCCTCAAAGAAACCGAGCATCGCTTGGCGATCTCGACCGAATTCTCGAGCGCCTCGGGAATGTCAGAGAACAACGCCAACATTTCTTCCTCGGACCGCAGGAACTGGTGCTCGGAGTATGCGCGCAGGCGGCGCGGATCATCCAAGGTGCGCCCATCACCAATACACACGCGGGCCTCGTGCGCCTCAAACTCCTCAGCCTTGAGAAAACGAACATCGTTCGTAGCGACTACCGGGCATTGATAGGCGTCAGCCAAGGCAACCGCGGCGTGCAGGTAATCCTCCTCCTCAGCGCGACCGGTGCGCTGCAGCTCGATGTAAAAGCGATCGGGGAACCATTCACACCAGCGCGTTAATGCCGACTGTGCATCTGCCTCACGACCATGCAAAAGCGCCTGCCCAATATCTCCATTGCGCCCGCCCGACAGTGCTATGAGCCCATCTGCCCGTTCCTGTATCCATTCGAGCATCACGCGCGGACGGCCGAGCCGCTGCCCTTGCTGGTAGGACTGCGACAAGAGCAACATGAGGTTCTGATAACCCGTCTCGTTCTGTGCGAGCAAACACAGCTCATGGTGGCGGTCTTCATCCAGCGGGTCGATCACATGCAGGTCGGCGCCAATGATGAGTTTGATGCCAAGCTCGGAGGCCGCCTTGTAGGCCTTTACCAACCCAAAAAAATTATGGTGGTCCGTTACGGCTACGGCGGGCATACCCAGCTCGGCGATCCGCGCCATCAAGGGCCGAACACGCAATAAGCCATCGATCAGGGAGTACTCGGTATGGAGCCGCAGGTGAACAAAAGAGGTCATTACGTCACGCTATCCCACCTCGGGGCCTGCCAGCAAGCGTTTCACCGGGCCAAAGCTGCGACGATGGATGGGGGTCACCCCCAAACGACGCAGTGCCTCAAGATGCGCCTTGGTGGGGTAGCCTTTGTGCGCGGCGAGACCGTAACCCGGATACTGCGCGTCGAGTCGCGTCATTTCCTCGTCGCGGGTCACCTTCGCCAAAATCGATGCCGCACTGATCGCCGGTTCGGTGAGGTCGCCCTTAACGATGGCGCGCGCCTCATAGGACCAAAGGGGTAATCGGTTACCGTCTACCAAGACCAGATCAGGCCGCATAGACAGCCCGTCCACCGCACGTCGCATCGCCAGCAACGAGGCCTGAAGAATATTGAGTTCGTCGATTTCCGCCACGGAAGCGCGCCCCAATGACCAGCTCACTGCCTGTTCTCGAATCTGTGCGGCCAAATGATTTCGGCGGGACTCACTGAGCGCTTTTGAGTCCGTCAGCCCCTCCGGCGGGTGCTCAGGGAGAATCACCGCGGCGGCGACGACGTCTCCCGCCAACGGGCCTCGCCCCACCTCGTCAACTCCCGCGATCAGATACCCTTGAGTGCTGGCGAATAAGTCGGGTGTTTCCATGGAGGGCGCGCTATGCCCTCGCAAGCAACGGCTCAAGCGCTGCGACACTGCGCTGCGCGAAATCTCCGCCAATTTGCCCGGCGAGTTCTGCGAATCGGGCCGACTGAGCCTCTCCCTGAGGGCCCAATATCTCCAGCATCGCCTGAGCAAGGCGCTCTGGTGTAGCGGCGCCCTGTAGCAGCTCGGGTACTACTGCATCGCCCGCCAAAATATTCGGTAGCCCGACGAAAGGGGTGCGTGCCATCCGCGACATAATCTGCCAAGAGATCGCGCTCATCCGATACGCAATGACCATAGGCTTACCCAGCAACATGGCCTCCAGTGTTGCGGTGCCTGAGGCAATCAGCACCGCATCGCTGGCGCGCATCACTTCGCGACCCTGCCCACGCGTGATAGTGAATGAGAGTCCGGAGTCCTGGAGTACCGCAGTGATCTGGTGGTAACGCGCCTCGTTTGCAGCGGGTACGACAAAGTGCAAGCTAGCGTCATGTCTTTGTAACTGATGCAGAGTGTCGACGAATACGGGCAGCAAATGACGCACCTCGGCCTCTCGACTGCCTGGCAACACCGCAACCAGTGGCCGATCTGCCGGTAATGCCAGCGCATTGCGTAGCACGTCCGCGGCGGGCATCGCGTTCAGGTCATCCGCCAGCGGGTGACCGACACACACGGCGTCGATCCCCGCCCGGTGATAGACCTCAACCTCGAAAGGCAAGAGACACAGCATTTTATCCACCGACTCGCGAATGCTGCGGATACGCCCCTGCCGCCAAGCCCAGACAGAAGGGCTGACTAAATGAGCGGTCGGGATACCCGCCCGCTTCAGTCGCCTCGCGACCGGTAAATTGAAGTCAGGGCTATCGACACCGACAAAGAGCTGCGGGGGCTGCTGAAGTTGCTGGCAAATCAGGTCTCGACGGATCCGCAAGAGCTCGGGCAATCTTTTGATCGGCTCCACGAGGCCCATGACCGAGAGCCGATCAATGGGATAGAGCGACTGGAGCCCCTCTGCCTGCATCCGCTCGCCTCCGATACCACTGAGTGAGAGCGGGCCAAGGCGCTGCCGCCAACATCGCAACATGGCACCGGCCAGAATGTCCCCCGACGCCTCACCCGCGCAGATGCCCAGACGATGCGTGCTATCGGTCACTACCGGACGATGCCTCGCTGAGATTGCGTCAGAGAATCAATCAAAATCTGAATGCTGGGTGTTTCAATCACCATCCCCTGCAAACGCTCCATGGCGACTTCCAGTGTGAGACCCTGTCGATAGAGGATCTTGAAAGCGCGCCTGATCGCTGCGATCTCACCACTGTCAAAGCCGCGACGGCGCAGTCCCTCGGTATTGATAGTTTTGGCTTCGGCAGGGCTGCCAGCAACCGTCACGAAAGCGGGCACATCTTTGCCAATTGAAGTGCCCATACCACTGAAGCTGTGCGCGCCAATCTTGCAGAACTGATGTACCAGTGTGTAACCCGACAAAATGGCCCAATCACCGACCACGACGTGACCCGCGAGCGCAGTGTTATTGACCAGAATCGTGTCGTTACCCACGATACTGTCGTGCCCTACATGGACATAGGCCATCAACAAATTTCTGTCGCCAATCGCGGTCAATGAGCGATCTTGGACGGTGCCGCGGTGAATGGTGACATTCTCGCGAATTACGTTGTCGTCACCAATGTGGAGCTCCGTCGGCTCGTTGCGATACTTCAGGTCCGGCGTAGCTTCACCCACGGTTGAAAACTGATAGATATGATTTCTCGCGCCGATACGTGTCGGGCCCTTGATAACGACATGCGACTCAATGATGCAACCCTCGCCGATCTCGACGTCGGGCCCGATCAATGTCCATGGGCCGATCTCGACGGAATCATGGATCCGCGCAGCGGGATCAACAATGGCAGTCGAATGAATCACGGGTCAGCGATTGGCGCAGAGAATCGTCCCGGACGCAGCGAGCTCACTATCGACGCGGGCCTCAACGTTAAACTTCCAGATACCGCGGCGCTCACTGACGATGCTGGCGTAGAGCATCACCTGATCGCCGGGGACGCAGGGACGCTTGAAACGCAGATCGTCGGCGCCGACAAAATAATAAATAGACCCGTCAGCAGGCGTTTTATCCATGGTAACAAAGCCCAGAATTCCCGCCGCCTGCGCCATCGCCTCGAGCAGCAGGACACCGGGGAAAACGGGGTGTCCGGGGAAATGCCCATCGAAGAAAGGCTCATTAATCGTCAGGTTCTTGTAGGCTTCGATCTTCTCGCCAGGGACAACCGATACCACGCGGTCGACGAGCAGGAACGGATAGCGATGGGGCAATCGATTGCGAATCTCTTCAATATCGAGTGTCACGCACTTTCCTCCTCTTGTTCTCCGAGACCAGCGGCCTTTTCCAACTGTGCGATTCGGCGCGCCATCTGATCGAGCTGTGTGAATCTCGACGCACTGCGTAACCATGACCGCAGCGGCTGGATCGGCGTGCCAGATGAATAGTGCCCCGGTTCCGTAACCGAGCTGGCCACTCTCCCCTGACCACCGATATGAACATCATCCGCGATCACTAAATGTCCTGCCATACCGACTTGTCCGGCGATCACACATCGCGCACCGATGGCGGTGCTCCCGGAAATACCGGCTTGCGAGGCAATGGCCGTACGCTGGCCCACTCGGGCGCCATGTCCGATTTGCACCATATTGTCGATGATCACGCCATCCTCGATGATGGTGTCATCCAACGCTCCGCGATCCACCGCCGACAGCGCGCCAATCTCAACATCGTCACCAATAACGACCGTCGCGAGCTGTTCGATTTTCACCCAACCATCGGCGCTGGCGGCGTAACCAAAACCATCTGCGCCAATCGTCGCGTTGGGATGTATTGTGCAGCGAGCACCGATGCGCACCGCATGGCAAATCACCGCGCCCGGTTTGACCACCGTGTCGTCGCCAATCTGTGCACCGTGACCCACGTATGCCCCGGCGCCTATCCACACCCGATCCCCCAACACGGCCCCGGCCTCGATACAGGCCCGCGGGTCGACGGTAACGCCCTCTCCCAAACGCACACCCTCAGCCACCGTGGCTTGCGCATGAATGCGCCCGCTAGGTCTTGGGTGGTTGTCAAATAGGTGCGTCGCCCGAGCGTAGGCAATGTAGGGGGTCGTGCTGAACAACGCACACCCATCCCATTTATCCGCCCAGTCCGGATGCAGAATTACCGCGCCCGCCGCTGCCTTTTCAAGACGCGGCAGGTGCTTTTTTTCAGAAATAAAACTCAGCTGATCTTGCGTTGCTGAATCGATGGACGCCAGCGCCTCAATCTGACGCTCAGGGTCACCGCGAAACTCCAGCTCCAGAGCAGCTGCAAGCTCCCCTAGCGCTGGCATGGTCGCTTACTCCGCGCCCAATTGGTTCATCTTGTCAGAGACCTTGGCGGTGATGTTGTAGCCCAGGTCAGCGTGCAATACCGCTTGCTGCTGCAACAACAACCCAATCTGGTCGGTCTCGATGATATCGCGCAACACTTCCTGTGCCTGCGGAGCGAGTTCCTGCATCACACGCTGCGCGTTCTGAGTCTGCAAGGTCTGTAGCTTTTTAGCCACGTATTCAAGATCAGACTGCTTGCTGGCCATCTTCTGGCGTGCCGCCACCTGATCTTCTTCGCTCATGGCCGCCTGATCACGCTGAAAATCCTTGACCAACTTATCGAGATCCGCGCGCAAGGTATCAAACTGCGCCTTGTCTGAAGCAAAGTCCTCGTTGCTCTCGAATTCCTGCATCCGCTGCTGTGCGATGTCAGTCTGCAGGATCGCCTGCTCCAAATTGACCACAGCAATACGACCCTGAGCCAAAACAATCGACGGTAGAACCGCAACCAACAGACCTACCAGCCACACTCTTGCATTCATCAAACGATCTCCATTTTTCTAGCTGTCAGAAGCCGCGACCCAGCGTGAACTGGAAGACTTCCCTTTCATCAATCGGACTGGCATTGAGGGGTTTCGCCAAGCTGAAGGTTAGAGGACCAAAGCCTGAGAGCCACGTCACGCCAATGCCGACAGAGTAACGTAATTCGCCCGCATCAATACCAAAACAATTCACCTGATTTTCACGGCAATTTGTATTGAAAACGTTACCCACGTCGAAGAACAAGGCGGATCTCAGCGAGCTACGATCTTTGATAAACGGCATTGGGAAGAGCACTTCCGCACTGCCTTCAATCAACACATTGCCACCGAAGGGGTCGGGCTCGTTATAAAACTGCTGCACGGGGATTTTCCCCGTGGTGGGGTCAATGCTGTAGCCATACCCACGGCCATCCGGCCCTCCAAATTCAGTCGGCCTGCCATTTTCGTCAATACCGGTTACAGCCGTATTGGCTGAATAAACGCTTGGCGGCGTGCTCCTGGGGCCTAGCGTATTGGTCTCGTAACCCCGCACCGAGCCAAAACCACCGGCAAAGAAATGCTCGTAGAACGGCAATTCCGAAGTCGCGCCGTAACCGTCGCCATACCCCAGCTCACCGCGAAGGTGCAACGTGAACTCTCCGAACAGCGGGAAGTAGATCTCGCCTCGATAATTCAACTTGTAGAACTCGAGATCCGAGAGCGGAACTGCGACCTCCAGGGATACCGATTGCGACGCACCGCGGGTAGCAAGTTGTCCGCGGTTCAACGTTGATTGAATCCAGCTACCGGTGAGCGTCCAGTTCAGATACTGATTGCCGTTGAGATCCAAAAATCCTTCGTTATCGGGAGGCGACAGCGCCGACAGCGGGATGGTATCGATAGGCTGCAGTACCTCAGCGGCGGAATAAGTGCCGTCTCGCTGGAGCGTAGAGTAATACCAGTACTCGATCTCGGGCGCTAATTTAGGGCTTGCCGAAATCTCCTGCACTGCATATTGACCCGACGTGATCTTGGTATCGGTAACCCCCACCGAGAAGCCCAGGCGTTGGGTTTCGCTGATTGGGTAGCCAAAATTCATACTGCCGCCCCAGGTATCCGTGGTGTAACTGGCGACATTAATCTTGGACAGATCCGTCTTTCGATAAAACACACTGAATCCGCGGCTGACCCCATCCTCTGTAAAGTATGGGTTGGTGTAGTTAAAGCTAATGACGTCCTGATAACGCGAGGAATTCAGGGAGATACCCACCCTGCGGCCCGTTCCCAAAAAGTTATTTTGCTGCAGGTTGAGGCCGAGAATCAGCCCGGCGTCCTGCGCGTAACCGAGACTGCCACCGATCGAGCCGAAAGACTGTTCCTCAACCTTATATTCGACATCAATCAGATCGTCAGAACCGGGGACTTCCTTGGTCTCGGCTTCGGCGGTTTTGAAGAAACCAAGCCGCTCGAGGCGAATCCTCGATTGCTCAATCGCCGCGGCAGATGCGGGGGCTGACTCCATTTGTCGCATCTCACGACGCAGTACGTCATCCATAGTGGTCATGTTGCCGGCGAAATCAATGCGTCGCACGTAAGTGCGCTTACCGGGATCAATAAAGAACTTCATGACGACGGTGTTCGCCTCTTCATCGATTTCCGGCATCCCGGTCACCTTTGCAAAGTTGTAGCCCTCATTGCCCAGGCGGCGCGTCAAATAATCCTCGGTGGCGGTGACCAGCTGCTGCGAGTAAACCTGTTCGGGCTGCACGATGATAAAGCGATTCAAATCGTCTTCCGGTAACACCAGATCGCCACTAAGTCCGACCTCACTGATCGTAAATTTGGCGCCCTCGGTCACGTTCGCGGTGATATAAACCTCTTCTTTATTCGGCGACACCGCGATCTGCGTTGAATCGATGTTGAACTGCAAATAGCCGCGATCCAAATAATAGGAAGAAAGCGATTCGAGGTCCGAGGTGAGTTTTTCTTTGGAGTACTTGTCGTCGCTGGTAAAGAACGAGAACCAACCCCCGGTCTTGAGCTCGAACAGATCCAGCAGGTCCTCGTCCGAGAAGACCGCATTACCGACCACATTGATGTGCTTGATTTTCGCCACTGTGCCTTCATTCACATCAATGGCGATCGAGACGCGATTGCGCGGCTCTGCAATCACTTCAGAATCAATGGTCGCGTCATAGCGCCCTTGCAACACGTACTGCCGCTGCAGTTCCAATTGCATGCCCTCGAGCGTTGAGCGCTGGAACACCTGGCCCACCGCTAGCCCCGCGCCCTTCAATCCCTCCAGCAGCGCCTCGGTCTCAATGGCTTTGTTACCGTCAATCGTGATTTCGCTAATGCTGGGCCGTTCTGCCACGACCACCACCAGTACGCCGCCGTCTCGCGCAATAGAGATGTCGTCGAAATTACCCGAGGCAAACAAGCTTTTTGCCGCTGCTCTGATCGCGTAAGTATCAACGGTATCGCCCACGGCCACGGGCAGAGCGGCAAAGACGCTACCGGGAGAAATCCGCTGCAAACCCTCAACACGAATATCCTGCACCACAAACGGCTCTGACTGAGCCAATGCGACTTGCCAAGGGCCCGCGCAGACCGCCACCAGCAGAACCGCCTGCAGGCATCGGAAAAACCCCGTACTGAAAGTCATCAAACGCATCGTCGAGTATCTTCGGCGGCCACCGGAGGTGGTATCAGCATGGCAAAGGGGCGGCAAAAAGCCCCCCTCACCGGGTTACGCGCTGTGGTGGCCAGACCGGTCATGTTAAGTCGTCAAAATTTCGAGACGTCATTATACAGAGCAAACACCATGATGCTCAGCACTAATACCATGCCAATTTGATAGCCAAAGGCCTGCACGCGCTCGGGCAGCGGCCTCCCGAATAAGGCTTCAAACCCGTAAAAAACGAGGTGACCCCCGTCCAAGACGGGAATTGGCAACAAATTCAGCGCCCCGAGCGAGACACTCAGCAGCGCCAAGAAACCAAACCACGCCACCCAACCCGCCTCCGCGGTGGATGCCGCCACCTGTGCAATCGCGATGGGACCGGACAAATTGGCAGGTGATATCAGGCCCTGCAGCATTTTGCCGATCGACTTGAACGTGAATGTCACTAAGTCGACGGTCCGCCCCAGCGCGGCGACTAGCGCGTCAACCGGGCCTCTTTCAAAGCGGCGCTGCTGCGCCTCGGGTATCTCGGGTAACTGTACGGTCATGCCAACCGAACCAATGCGCGACCCATCAGCAAGCAGACTCGCGGGAGTCACCTGCAACGACCGGCGAACGCCCGCTCGCTCCAGCACGACATCGATCGGCTGCCCCGGTCTCGCCCGCACATGACCAACCCAGTCCATCCACAGGGCCATCTCAACGCCATCGGCAGAGATAATCAGGTCTTCAATCTGAAAACCGGCTCGCTGGGCAGCGCCTCCCTCGGTGAGCCCTCCGATTTTTGGAAGCACCGGCGGCGTGACAATGGTGATGCCGAGCGCCTCCAACAGATTCGGCTCGCTACGTCCTTCTAGCCAGCGATTGATCGCCACCTCGGACTCAAACACCATATCACTGCCGGGATAGCGGGCCGAAATCGTCATCACACCCGAGTCACCGAGCCGCTCAAGGAGAGCAAAATTCACCGCCGCCACCGTTGGCGTCGGCTTACCATCGATCGCGATCACCTCTTGCCCTGATGCCAGTCCCGCAGTTTCCGCCAGCGACGGCGCCAGCACCCCGTCAATCAGCGGCACAACACCGACCTCACCGCGCAAAAAGAGGCCCCACAAAACGAGAATTGCCAACAAAAAATTAGCCAGCGGACCCGCCGCCGCGATCGCGATGCGTGTCCATACCGGTTGCCGATTGTAAGCGCGCGGCAGGTCTGCCTCTGTTACAGAGTCCTCCCGCTCGTCGGCCATGCGGACATAGCCGCCCAAGGGCAGTGCGGCCAGCACGTACTCGATCTCGTCCTTCCCACGCCACTTGAGCAAAGGCCGGCCAAATCCGATCGAGAAGCGCAGCACTTTAACGCCCCGGCGTCGCGCCACCCAGAAATGGCCGTATTCATGTACGGCAACGACAATCGAAAATGTCGCGAGCGCAATTACTATCGTCTGCAGGGTGTCGAGCATCGTAAGTCCTTGTTTTCAAGCACTAGGCGCGCAAAGCCATCACGGTCTCAGCGGCCGTCTCTCTCGCTGCTTCGTCCAGCCGTTGGACCGCATCGAGGGTCTCTGGTTCCGAGAAGTTCGTTCCCTCGAGCACCCCGGCAATCACGCGATCAATATCGGTAAACCGGATTTCTTGCGCGAGAAATGCAGCTACCGCGACCTCATTGGCCGCGCTAAAAACGCACATGCCGCCGGGCTCAGCGATGGCTTGCTGCGCCAAAGCCAGACACGGGAAAGCATTCAGGTCTGGTGCTTCAAACTCCAGCTTGCCCGCCGCCACTATATCCAGCGGTGCCACACCGGCATCGACGCGCTCAGGCCAGGCCAAACAATAAGCGATCGGGGTGCGCATATCGGGCTGACCTAACTGCGCCAATACCGACCCGTCGTGATACCGAATCATCGAGTGAACGATACTCTGAGGATGCACGACGATATCGATCTGGTCAGGGCGCCGGTCAAAAAGCCAACAAGCTTCCGCGAGCTCGAGTCCCTTATTCGCCAGCGTGGCTGAATCCACAGAAATCTTTTGGCCCATAGACCAGTTGGGATGAGCACAGGCTTCGGCCGGAGTGACGTCCTGCAGGGAATCTCGTGATCGCCCGCGAAAGGGCCCCCCGGATGCGGTAAGAATAATCTTCTCAACGTTGGACATGTCGGGTTCACCATTGGCGCTCACCGGCAGGCACTGGTGCATAGCGTTATGTTCGCTGTCGACCGGCAAGAGTCTCGCGCCGCCCTGCCGCACCGCCTGCATGAATAATCCACCCGCGCTGACCAACGCTTCCTTGTTGGCCAACAAAATCGTTTTACCCGCCAGCGCAGCACTGAGCGTTGCCCGCAGACCGGCGAATCCGACGATACCTGCGACGACCGTATCGATAACCGGGTCTGACACCAATGCGTCGAGAGTTTCTGCGCCGCTCACCACGCGAGTTTCTTCTACGTCCTTAAGGCGTATCGCCAGCGCCTGCGCCGCGTCGGCATCACCCATGACCGCGTGCGCCGGCCTGAAGCGACGACAGAGGGCCTCCATGTCATCCACACTGCGATGCGCCGCCAGCACGCTGGCACGATAGCGATCCGGATGACGGCCGATCACGTCGAGGGTTGACTGACCGATCGATCCGGTTGCACCCAGCACCGCAACCTCGCGCAAGACTCAGTACCCCACCAACAAGAGGCCCAGCGCGAATACCGGCGCCGCGCCGCAGATACTATCCAGTCGGTCGAGCAGGCCGCCGTGCCCGGGCAGCAAAGACCCTGAATCTTTCAGTCCGGCCTCTCGTTTGAGCAAGCTGACTGTCAGGTCACCGACCACAGAGGCGCCTGCGGTCGCAAGCCCCAGTGCCATAAGCGAGCCCAAGTCGAGATGGGAGTAGGTCACGGGCAGGTTGTACCAGACCAGTACGCCGAGACCGGCAACCGACAGCATGCCACCCCAAAAACCCTCCCAAGTTTTGGCGGGACTGATCGCAACCGCCAGCGCATGATGGCCAAATTGGCGCCCGGCAAAATAAGCACCAATGTCTGCCGCGGCGACTGACAAAATCAGCAAAAAGAGCACCAGAGGACCATTGTCAAGCACCAGACACACCACCACCGCCAGCCAGGTCGCGCTCAGCACGGCCCACCCCATCAGCGCGCGCACGATCGCATGCCGCCACAACCATCGCCCACCCCGGTAATACTTCAAGCCGACCAACATCGCCGACCAAAGCAGCGCACTCACGGCTAGATAAGGGCGGACCACGGCAATGGGGTCACCTTCGAGGAAATCGGCGTGCAGCCAAAAGCCATAGCAGAATGCCGGGAGCATCAGCGTGAACAACAGGCGCAGCACCGGGGCGCGCAGGCCGACCAGGTTCGACCACTCCCAGGCCCCGCCAGTAGCCACCAGGCAAAAGATCAACGCTTGCAGCGGGAACGATGCCAGCAGCAGCGTGGCAATAAACGCTCCGGCCAAAATCAATGCTGTGATTACACGGGCCCGGAGCATGACGTCAAAGTCCGGAGGACCTCAGTAGGTATGCAGCAAGGGACGCACGCCAAAACGCCGCTCCCTGACCGCATAATCGGCCAATGCTAGATCCAGCACCGACTCGTCGAAGTCTGGCCACAGAACCTCGGTGAACCAGAACTCCGCGTAGGCAAATTGCCACAAGAGAAAGTTGGAAACCCGCGTCTCGCCAGCAGTGCGGATGCAAAGATCGGGGTCGGGCATATCACCTGTGGCTAGCCGCGACGAGATCAGTGACTCATCAATATCATCGGGGAGCAGCTGGCCCGCCGACACCTCGCGCGCCAAAGCACGGGCGACCTGTGTCACGTCCCAACGACCGCCGTAATCCAGCGCCAGCGTCAGCGTCGCTCTGTCCCCGGCCGCGGTCTTGGCCTCAGCCTTGGCGATCAAGCGCTGCAAACGCGGGCTAAATCGATCTCGACGACCAACAACGCGCAGTTGCACACCATCCTTAATCAGTTTGGCGACCTCGTTACGCAAATACCGCGACAACAGGGCCAGCAACGCCCTCACCTCAGCGCGGGGACGCCCCCAGTTCTCACTGGAAAACGCGAACAACGTAAGGTATCGGATACCGCGGGCTTCGCAGGCCGTGACAATATCGCGCACCACTTCGGCACCCGCCCGATGGCCCGCAACACCCGGATAACCCTCGCGACGCGCCCAACGATTATTGCCATCCATGATGATGGCTAGATGCCTGGGCACGGTGCGCAGTTGGATCTCGGATGCTTTCACTCGATCTCGGGTTCCGTGTTACGACAGGGGTTCGCCATGCAAGTCAACATCCCGCTGGTCAGATCGCCATCAGGTCGGCTTCTTTATCGCCGAGTGCCGATTCGATTTTTGCGACGTAAGCGTCTGTGAGTTTCTGCATGATTTCTTGGCCTCGACGCTCCTCATCCTCAGAGATCTCTTTTTCTTTCAGGAGCTCTTTGAGCATCCCCAGCCCGTCGCGGCGCGCATTACGCACCGACACCCTCGCAGATTCCGCCTCTGCCCGCGCCTGCTTGATGTAGCCCTTGCGCGTCTCTTCTGTAAGTACCGGCATGGGAATCCGGATCACTTCTCCGGCGGTCGCGGGATTCAACCCCAGATCAGACTTAAGAATTGCGCGCTCGATATCCGGCGTGATCGATTTATCGAAAGCAATCACGCTCAACGTGCGCGCATCTTGGATATTGACGTTAGCCAGTTGATTGAGGGGAGTTTCTGCGCCGTAGTACTCGAGGCGAATGCTGTCGAGCAAACTCGGGTGAGCGCGACCCGTCCTGATCTTATTGAAGTTATGCGACAGCGCCTCCAGCGATTTCGCCATGCGCTCATCGGTTTCCTGTTTGATATCGTCAATCATCTCTCGCCTTCCTGTTCAGGGCCTCTAGGCCTGAATCAGCGTTCCCTCGTCGCCACCGCGCACAATACTCAGCAAAGCGCCACGCTGCGCCATATTAAACACTCTTACCGGCATATCATGATCTCTGACAAGGCAAATCGCCGTGAGGTCCATTACACCCAACTTTTTATCCAGCACCTCATCATAGGTCAGGACGTCGTACTTGACCGCACCCGGGTCCGTCACCGGATCTGCGCTGTACACGCCATCGACTTTGGTCGCTTTGAGTACGATGTCTGCCTTGACCTCAATGCCTCTCAAGCAGGCCGAGGAATCGGTGGTAAAGAACGGGTTACCCGTGCCAGCCGCGAAGATCACGACGTCACCATTCGACAAAGCTCTGATGGCTTTGCGTCGGTCATAGTGCTCAACGACCCCGCTCATGGGGATAGACGACATTGCCTGGGTAGCGATGTTGGAGCGCTCGAGCGCGTCGCGCAGTGCAAGCGCGTTCATGACCGTGGCCAGCATGCCCATGTGATCACCGGTGACGCGATCCAACCCGGCCGCATTGAGCGCGGCGCCGCGAAAGAGATTCCCCCCTCCGACGACCAGCCCGACCTGAACACCGATACCCACCAGCTGACCAATCTCGAGGGCCAATTGATCCAGAACTTTGGGGTCAATGCCAAACGCTTCTTGACCCGTGAGCGCCTCACCGCTCAGCTTGAGCAATATCCGCTTGTATACCTTGTCCGCAGCCATTCTCTTTTTCTCCCGAAGCCGCCTACCACGGCACTCGCTCTGGACTCATGCTACCGGACTCCGAGGCCCCTTTTCAGCGAGAAACCTCGGTGATTCTTATCATCATCGCCATCCGTGGCGATGGGCTCCCCCTGGGAGAGCCCCCCGGGTCTCAATTACCGAGCTGTGCGGCGACCTCCGCGGCAAAATCGACTTTCTCGACCTCGATACCTTCGCCGACCTCAAACCGCGTGAACCCTACGATGGTGGCACCCGCGCCCGATACCAGCTTGCCCACCGTCATATCCGGATCTTTCACAAATGCCTGTTCGGTTAGGCTGTTCTCGGCAAGAAACTTGCGGATGCGGCCATCGATCATCTTTTCGACAATCTCGGCCGGCTTGCCCGAATCCTGCGCCTGAGCCGCGTAGATTTCGCGTTCCTTGGCAATCACGTCCGCCGGCATGTCATCGGGGGAGACAACCTGCGGGTTGACGGCAGCAATGTGCATCGCCACATCGCGCGCCAACTCATCCGAACCTCCCTTCAGCGCTACCAGCACCGCAATACGGTTATTGCCATGAACGTAGCCACCCACGATACCGTCGCTGGCTTCATGCGTGACGACACGCCGCACGCTGATGTTTTCACCAATTTTCTGCACCAGCGCCTGACGCGCCTCCTCAATTTCGTCTCCAGCCAGCACCTCAATGTCGGCAATACGCTGCTCGAACGCCTTGCTGGTGACGCGCTTCACAAAACCCAAGAAGTTCTCGTCACGCGCGACAAAGTCGGTTTCGCTATTGACCTCAACCATGGCCGCAAAGCTACCGTCGGCCGCAGCTTCGATGGCAACGACGCCATCGGCTGCCGTTCTACCGGCCTTTTTTGCGGCTTTCATGCCGCTGGATTTACGCAGGGCTTCAATGGCCGCGTCGATATCGCCGTCGGCTTCCGCCAACGCTTTTTTGCACTCCAACAACCCGAGTCCAGTGCGCTCACGCAATTCTTTGATTAATGCAGCAGACATGCTCTCACCTCGTTACAACGCTGCCCGAGGTTGGACAGCTCAGTGTTATATGGAAAAGGGCCCGTGGGGCCCTCAGAACTCGCTACCCTAACCCGCAAAGGGCTCGCTTCAGGCGCTGGGGGTTTCTGCGTCTTCCCCGGTTGTCTCAGGCGCTGCCGGTGCTTCCTCTGCAGCGACCGGAGCCTCTTCTGCAGCCGCAGGCGCTTCCTCTGCAGCCGCAGCAGTTTGCGCCGGCTCTGGCTCCGTCACCTCGACAAATTCGTCGACAGCTACCACTTCGCCCGCCGCCGATTTGCCCGCTAGCACCGCGTCTGCAACAGCAGACACGTATAGCTTGATCGCGCGGATCGCGTCATCGTTACCGGGAATGACGTAATCCACCCCATCGGGGTCGCTGTTGGTGTCGACGATGCCGATGACCGGGATGCCCAGCTTATTGGCCTCAGTGACCGCAATCCGCTCATGATCGACATCGACCACAAACAAGACATCAGGCAAACCCGCCATCTCCTTGATACCACCGATAGAGCGCTCCAGCTTTTCCTTCATGCGCGAGCGCATCAAGGCTTCTTTCTTGGTCAGCTTGGCGAAGGTACCGTCGCGCTCCTGCTCCTCGAGCTCGCGCAGTCGCTTGATCGAAGATCGAATCGTCTTGTAATTGGTTAGCATGCCGCCCAGCCAACGATGGCTGACAAATGGCATACCACAACGGCGCGCGTGCTCTTCGATGATCTTGCCGGCGGCCCGCTTGGTGCCGACGAACATCACCTGATTTTTGTTCTCAGCAAGGCGCTTGACCGTACTCAGTGCGTCGTTGAACGCCGGCACGGTGTGCTCAAGATTGATGATGTGAATTTTATTACGTGCCCCAAAAATGTACTGGTCCATCTTGGGGTTCCAGAAACGGGTCTGGTGTCCAAAGTGCGCACCTGCCTGCAGCAAGTCACGCATACTTACCTGCGTCATAGTCAAACTCTCTGTTTGGGTTAACCTTCCGCCCTCGCCTGCGACTCCAACCGGTACAACCGGCACCCGGGTCCGCATCAGTGACAGGGCGTGTTATTTGCCAAAATGGCGTCGTTGGGAATTCCCAGCGGCGCGCTTTATACCATAGAGACAGCGCGAGTGAAAGCGAGTCACCACGGGGCCCCAGAGTCGGTTACACTCTGCGACCCGGCCTGCAGCAGATATCGACCGTTTACCCGAAAATGAGTGCTGTTACTCCAAAAACCGAATCCGATCTGGAAGGCATGCGCGAGGCAGGCCGTCTCGCTGCAGAAGTGCTCGAGATGATTGCACCCCGAGTGGAAGCGGGTATGACTACAGGCGACATCGACCGGATTTGCCACGACCATATTGTGCATGTCCAGAAAGCGATCCCGGCGCCTTTAAATTACAAAGGCTTCCCAAAATCCATCTGTACATCGGTCAACGAGGTGATTTGTCACGGCATTCCGTCGGACGCGAAGAAACTGCGCAACGGCGACATCATCAATATTGACGTCACCGTTATCAAAGACGGGTGGCACGGTGATACCAGCATCATGCTTGGCATTGGTGAGGTCGCACCGCACGCTGACCGCTTGATGCGGATCACGCAGGAATGCCTTTACAAGGCGTTGGCTTTAGTCAAACCGGGCGCGACGCTGGGAGATATTGGACACGTGATTCAGGAGCACGCTGAATCGCACTACTACTCGGTTGTTCGCGAGTATTGCGGGCACGGAATCGGCAAAGTTTTTCATGAGGAGCCCCAGGTACTGCATTACGGCAAGCCCGGCACAGGCTTGCGGCTGGAACCGGGCATGACCTTCACGGTGGAACCCATGATCAACGCCGGGAAACGCTATACCAAGCTCAACACCCGCGATGGATGGACCGTCACCACCCGTGATGGTCGCCTGTCGGCCCAATGGGAGCATACTATCGCCGTCACGGACTCGGGCTGCGAAGTTCTGACCCGACGACGTGATGAACAACTCCCCCTCTGAAAACACGCTGAATTTAGACATCAGGCCTCTCTCGCACTTTCTTGCTGAGGGAGGATCAACTGCGCTCGCGGCACGCCAATATCTTCGCGATGCCAAGACCTCATTAGGGCAGGCTTTCCGGCCTGGTTTACCGGTCTCGCCACTGCTGCGCGGAGCGAGTGCTACGGTCGACTCCGTACTGGTTCACCTGTGGACAGAATACGTGGGTGACCTTCCAGAGACCGCGCTAATTGCCGTCGGAGGGTACGGGCGCGGCGAGCTATTCCCCCAGTCAGATATCGACATTCTGGTTCTGACACGAGCAACCCCGAATCCGGAGACGACCGCCCAGTTGGAGAAATTTGTCACCAGCCTTTGGGATATCGGACTGCAGATTGGTCATAGCGTTAGGACTCTTGCCGAGTGCGAAACGCTGGCGCGGGAGGATTTGACGGTCGTCACCACGATGATGGAATCGCGCCACCTTGCGGGCGACACCACGCTGGAGACCGCGCTCAAAGTGGCCACCCATACTGACCGGATGTGGCCGCCCAATGCCTTTATTCGCGGCAAATTGGGCGAGCAGCAGAACCGACATGATAAGTACAGCAACACCGAATACGCCCTCGAACCCAATATCAAGAGCTCGCCCGGCGGGCTGAGGGATTTGCAGGTTATTGAGTGGATCACGCTGAGGTGCTTTGACGTCGGGGTGGAGCATGTAGACGCGCCTGATTTCCTGAGTCAGACAGAGCGCGATCAGCTGTCCAACGGTAAGGAGTTTCTCAGCCAAGTACGTTTCGCACTGCACACCATGAGTGGTCGCGCCGAAGACCGCTTGTTGTTCGACCATCAGAAAAAGCTCGCCGCGCTGTGGGATATGGAAGATGGCGACAAGCTGGCGGTTGAACAGTTCATGCAGGTCTACTACCGCTGGATGCAGACGCTGAGCCAATTGAACGAACTGTTGATTGAGGTATTTGAGCATCGTCTCGCGGAAACACCCGATGCAGCAATCCGGGTGATAGACAAGGACTTTGAGGTCAGCGACAGCCGGATTCGAGCGCGGCGCGACAGTGTCTTCACCGACAATCCCAGCAATTTATTACGGTTATTTGTGCTAGTAGGCAATGACCCGCTGGTCGACAGAATTGAACCCAACACCCAACGGTTGCTGCGGCGTGACGCCTATCTCATTGATGATCAATTTCGTGATTCACTGACTAACCGGCGACTCTTCCTCGAGGTGCTCGGCGTGCCCCACAACATGACCAAGCAGCTGCGCCGAATGTCACGCCATGGGGTGCTAGGACGCTATTTACCCGCCTTCGGCAGCATCATTGGCCAGATGCAGTTCGATCTGTTTCACGCCTATACGGTCGACGCACACACAACTGAGGTGATTGCCAATACCCGCCGCTTCATGCGCGCGGATTACACCGATCGCTTCCCCGTTTCGACCCGTATTGCGCGCCGACTGCGCGATCCGCGCTTGCTCTATATCGCCGCTCTGTTTCATGACATCGGTAAAGGCAGAGGTGGCGATCACTCAGAGCTGGGCGCAGTTGACGCCGCGCAGTTCTGCCGCGATCACGAGATATCTGAGTCCGACACCGCGCTCATCGTTTGGTTAGTTCAGAACCACCTGCTCATGAGTCACATTGCGCAACGGCGCGACATCTCCGACCCCGAGGAGATCCAGCGATTCGCCGAGATTGTTGGCACGCAAGAGCGGTTGGATTATCTGTATACGCTGACGGTGGCTGATATTGCGGGCACCAACCCGGAACTCTGGAACGCGTGGCGCTCTTCGCTGATGCGACAGCTGTATACCGAGACCCGACGCGCACTGATTCGCGGGCTTGAAAATCCCCTCG
>Ga0181588_10001801_pt1 | contig 18814 bp, 14 predicted proteins | sample 071ome_26_FD_148607 | JGI IMG/M metagenome (GOLD analysis project Ga0181588, IMG submission 148607) | Coastal salt marsh microbial communities from the Groves Creek Marsh, Skidaway Island, Georgia - 071409BT metaG (spades assembly) | ecosystem: Environmental > Aquatic > Marine > Intertidal zone...
CATCACATCTACGGTCGCAAGTAAGACGCCTGTTCGATTAAAAGCGGATCTGAAATGGTGCATACCATGACTCCGCGACGCGCTTTGGTGCATAAAACCACCCATCGCGAAATACGCTTTAAAAACAGCGTATTTCGCTATGCACAGCATTTTCAGCAGCTATAATCCTTACGTAAATATCATCAGCAACAAGCTACCGTCCACAATGGGCAAATCACTGCTAGCAGAGAGCGTATTCACGATGTCGACTACCTTGATGAATAAACATGTCATGGCGGCTACCTTGACACTGTTCACACCAGTCAAAGCATTCCGGACCGGCTTATCCAGGCTGCCTGTTTTCCTGACCATCACCCTGCTCCTTTCGGGCAACCTCATGGCGCCGAACGTCCTCGCCCAGACCAAGCAGTCCAAGGGCTCCTTTGAGGATGTCTTTCGCCAGCTCGATGAAATCCTGCCAACCCCCAACACCTACCGCACGGCTTCGGGTGCACCCGGAACGCAGTACTGGCAGCAGCGTGCCGATTACGTGATCGATGCGACGCTGGACGAGAACAACCAGCGCATCATTGCTAGCGAACGCATTACCTACACCAACAATTCCCCGGATACCCTGAAGTACCTCTGGGTACAACTGGACCAGAACCGCTTCCGCGATGATTCCATCAACATCCAGGGCACCGCTGCCGGTGACGACCGTTTATCTTTCGCCCGCATGCGCATGGAGCAGCACCGGGCTGACCGGGAATATGGCTATGACATCCAGCGTGTGGCACTACGCAATGGCGATGCCATCGATTACGTCATTAACGGCACCATGATGCGACTGGACCTGGCCTCTCCCCTGCGCAGCGGCCAGTCGGTGACTTTCGAGATCGACTGGGAACACAACATCATGGACCTGAACAACTGGGATGGCCGCGGCGGGTTTGAGCATTTTCCCGAGACTGATACATACCAGTTCGCCCTGGCCCAGTGGTATCCGCGCATGGCTGCCTACACCGACTACAACGGCTGGGTGAACAAGCAGTTCATCGGGCGTGGCGAGTTCACGCTGGAGTTCGGCGATTTTGAAGTGTCCCTGACAGTGCCGGCCGATCATGTCGTGGCCGCCACCGGGGAATTGCAGAACCCCGGTCAGGTACTGACCCGCGAGCAACGTGACCGCCTGGCGCAGGCCGCCGAATCGGACACGCCCGTGTTTATCGTCACTCCGGAAGAGGCTGAGGCCAACCAGGCGGAAGGCACGGACGAAATGGTGACCTGGCAATTCAAGGCCGACAACGTACGTGACTTTGCCTGGGCCAGTTCACGCAAGTACATCTGGGACGCCATGGCCCATGAGCAGGAAGGCGCCGAACACGAGACCGTGATGGCCATGTCTTTTTATCCCCCCGAAGCTGAACCGCTGTGGTCGCAGTATTCTACCCATGCCGTGGCCCACACCATGGATGTGTACTCAAAATTCTCCTTTGACTATCCCTATCCCGTCGCCATTTCCGTCAACGCCTGGGAATCCGGCGGCATGGAATATCCCATGATCACCTTCAACGGCTACCGGCCGGTAGTGGACGAGGACACGGGTGAGCGCACCTATTCCCGCCGCGCCAAGTACGGCCTGATTTCCGTGGTCATCCATGAAATTGGCCACATCTATTTCCCGATGACCGTCAATTCCGACGAAAGGCAGTGGACCTGGATGGACGAAGGGCTCAACACCTTCCTGCAGTTCCTTGCCGAACGGGAATGGGAAGACGACTACCCGTCCCGCCGTGGTGATCCGGCCAACATGGTCGATTACATGCTCTCGCAGAACCAGGTGCCGATCATGACCAACTCGGAATCCATTCTGCAGTTCGGCAACAATGCCTACGGCAAACCCGCCACCGCACTCGTGGTCCTGCGTGAAACCGTCATGGGCCGGGAGCTGTTTGATTTTGCCTTCAAGGAATACAGCGAACGCTGGATGTTCAAGCGCCCCACGCCATCGGACTTTTTCCGCACCATGGAAGACGCGTCTGCCGTTGACCTGGACTGGTTCTTCCGCGGCTGGTTCTACTCCACCGACCATGTCGATATCGCCCTGAATGATGTCAGGGAGTACCAGGTGTCCACCCAGGACCCCGAGCTGGAGTTTCCGCGCGACCGCGAGGAGGATGAACAGGACCCGGTATCGCTCACGCAGCAGCGTAACGCCGACATCGAAAAACGCGTGGACCGCTTTCCCGAGCTCAACGACTTCTACAATGAAAACGATGAATTCACGGTCTCCAACAAGGACAGGAACACCTACACCAGTTTCCGCGAAGGCCTGGAAGACTGGGAAGTTACCGTACTCGACAGGGCCATTGCCGAAGGCCAGTTCATTTACTTCCTGGATTTCGAAAACCTGGGCGGACTGGTCATGCCGATACCACTGCAGCTGACATTTGCCGATGGCAGCGAGGAATTCCGTATGTTGCCGGCGGAAATCTGGCGCGCGACCCCCAGGGCGGTTTCCCACATGCTGATTTCCGACAAGGCCATTGTCTCTGTGGAAGTCGACCCGCAGCGGCAGATCGCCGATGCCGATATTGACAACAACATGATGCCCCGCGAAATCCGCAAGTCACGCCTGGAACTGTACAAGAGTGACAGCAGCCAGCGCGATCTCATGGCGGATATGCTGGTGGAACTGAAATCCGCCGAGACCGGCGAGGAAGCCGAAGCGGGCACAGATGTGCCACTGGACGCTACTACGCCAGCGAAAGCTACCGACAGCCAGTGAGCGGCAAGACCCTGACACGCACCGCGGTGAACCCATGTTAAGACTGGCCCAACTGGTTTGGATCCCGCTGCTGTGCCTGTCATCAATGGCCCATGCGCATCGGGAAAAAACTGTGCTCACCACCATGGAGTGCAATCCCCGTACGGGTTTGCTGGAAATCATCCATCGTACCTATGCCCATGATGTCGAACATACGCTGGGCAATACGCTGCAGGCCCGGGGCGGACTCGACAACCTGGAGGCACAGGCACGCATCAGCCTGGAATTCAGCAACAGTTTTACGTTGTGGGATCACGATGGCGAGCGCATTCCGCTGCAGCTGGTTGGCGGCGAACTGGAATCCGAGTTTTTTTATATTTACCAGGAAACAGCCTGTGACAGGCTGGAGGACATTGCCAGCATTCGTCACGCCATGCTGCGCAACTACTGGCCCGACATGGCCAATACCCTAAACATTTACCGGCCAGCGGGCACCCTCTCACTGCTCTTTGCCGGTGCCACCGATATTCAGTCCCTGTCCGACCCGGCGCACTAGCTTGTCATCACCATCAGGCGTCGCTTTTCAAAACCGGTACGGATTCGAACAAAACAGCCGTGCTCCTGCCCTGCTCAGGCCAGCGCTGCTTTCACATACTCCGGTGATAACGGCAATCGCCTGATACGCACGCCGGTGGCATTGAACACGGCATTGGCGACAGCGGCCGGCACGGTGACGTGACTCGGCTCACCGGCACCGCCCGGCGGCAGGTCCGGTCGGTTGAGGGTGGTGATCTGGATACTTTCCGGCGCATCCTGGATATCCAGGATCGGGTAAGTGATCCAGTCGACACTGCGCACCATATCCGTATCAAAACGCACTTCCTCGAACAGCGTGCGGCTCAGGCCCTGCACGATATTGCCTTCAATGGTGGTGCGCAGGCTTTTCGGGTTGATGATCAGGCCGCAGTCGTGGGACACATAAAAACGCCGCGCCCAGACACGACCGGTGGCGGGTTCCACCTCGACATCGCAGACTGTTGCGACAAAGCCGCCAAAGGCGGTACCTAGGGCCACGCCTTTTCCGCGCAGCAACTCACCTGTCTGTTTTCCCTGCGGTGCTGGTGCTGACTGCCAACCTGACAAGTCACGCACGGCTTCCAGCACATCGCGTTCACGGGGATTGTTCAGGTGCTGCAGGCGCAGCGCGATCGGATCCTGCCCGGTGGCGGCGGCGATTTCATCGATGAAGCTTTCATGGGCAAAATGAATCTGCGGCTCCTGCGGAGCGCGCATATGCGAGGTGCGCAGCGGCGAGGCACGGTACTGCAGCGGGGCAATGGTTTCCCAGTAGGCGACGCTGTTGGGAAAGGCATAGGACTCGGTGGGGGCGCCAAAGTTATACCGCCCTTCCCGTTCGTAACCGATCAGCTGACCGACCAGCGTGTCCTTGGGTTCTGAGGCATTGAACCAGACATCCCAGCCCGACATGCCCTTGGCATGGTAGTACCAGCCCTGAATGGCATTGTTGTTGTCCAGACCGGCACGGCAGTTGATGACACACGGTGGTGCCTTCGGGTCCCAGGCGTGGCCTTCATGGCGCATCCACTGCATGCGCACCGGCTGGCCCAGATACTGTGAGATCAGCGCCGCTTCATAGGCGGCCTCGTCGGCATCACTGCGGCCGTAGGAACCCGGGCCCGGCTTCCAGATCACCCGCACCTGCTCCGGCGCCATGCCCAGCAAGCGGGCAATGCCTGTCCTGGTGTCATGGGGTTTCTGGGTATCGGAATAGATGACCGCCTCATCCGGGCCGACATCAGCCACGCCCATCGAGGGCCCCATGCGGGCATGGGACTGAAACGGCACTTCATAGGTGGCGTCGAACTGCCGGGAGGCCGCGGCAATGGCGTTCAGGGACGGCGCGGTCTCATAGGGCTGGCCGCCAAAACCGCCGGTGGCACTGTCTCCCGTAACCGGGGCATTCGTAATATGTTCAAACAGCGATGCCATAGGCGGGAACGGCGCGGCTTCCTGGCTCCAGGTCACGGCCAGTTCCCGTGACGCCTTGATAGCCGCCCACTCGTTGTCAGCCACCACGGCTACGAAATCGCCCAGGCGCACTATCCGGGCCGAATCGATACCGGCAATGGAGCCTTCATCAATCGACACCGGCACCTGGTTTGCGACCGGCGGGCGCACCGCCCTAGCATGCAGCATGCCGGGCAGGCTGACGTGCTGGCAGTATTCGGTGGTGGCCATGATCTTGCCGGGAATGTCCTTGCGCGGCACCGGTGTGCCCACTACACGGTAGTCACTGACGGCCTTGGTTTCGGCCTGGCCGAACACGTTGAGGCCGTTGCCATAGGCACCGTTCCAGTCGAGATCGGTGGCAAAACCCTCTGCGATCAGGTCGGTAAAACTCACCTGGCGACCGGTATTGCCAGTGACGCTGATGACCCCGGCATCCAGTTGCAGATTGTTGACCGGGGTATCCAGTACCTGGGCCGCACGATCCAGCAGGACCCGGCGCGCTTCAGCCGCGGCATTGCGCAGGGCATTGGCGCCCTGGCGCACACCGCTGGAACCACTGGCCCCGCCCTGGTTGGGCGTACGATGGGTGTCGCCCATGACCACGTTGACGCGATCTGCCGGCAGGTAAAGTTCTTCCGCCACGATCTGGGCAATGGCGGTATCCACCCCCTGCCCCATGTCCATCTTGCCGAAAAAAACCGTAACCATGCCATCGGTATCGAACGCGAGCCAGGTATCGAGCTGCTCGGGACCAATCGGTCGCGGGGCCGCGGCCAGGGTCTGGGCCTGGACCGGGTTCAGGGCTAGCAGTTGCATACCCCCGGTGGAACAGGCAAAGACCAGGGCCGAACCCTTGCCCAGAAAGCCGCGGCGGGAGGCATTCACCTGGGGGTCAGACCTGTTCATGGTTCACCTCCGCGTCATCCTGTACCCGGGTGCCGGCCACCGGCTGGCCGAGCGACATGGCATCAGCCGCCTGGCGCACCGCGCGCATGATCGCCATATGTGTGCCGCAACGACACTTGAGTCCGGTCAGCATGTTGCGGATGTCGCTGTCACTCCGGCGGGGATTCTGTTCGAGGGCGGCCGTGGCTGTCATGATCCAGCCATTGCTGCAGTAACCACACTGGGCCGCTTCTTCGGCGATGAACGCGGCCTGCACGGGATGCGGGTTATCGGCTGTCCCCAGGCCATCGAGGGTGCGGATATTGCCATTGATGGCAGCCGACACTGGGAGAATGCAGGAGCGCACGGCGTTGCCGTTGTAGATGACGGTACAGGCGCCGCACTGGGACAAACCACAGCCGAATTTCGGACCCTTCTGGCCCAGGTCGCCGCGCAGGGCGTACAGCAGCGGCATATCAGCGTCGGCCTCGACCGAACGCTGCTGGCCATTCACTTCCAGGGTGTATGTTGGCATGGTAAGTCCCCCTTGCTTGGTTATTGCCTGAAGCCTGAATCTAGCGATTCCCGCACGCGGTGTCCATGCCTGTTAGAATAGGCGCCAGTCTGACCAACCACCGGTTTCCGTCTTTGCCAGCCCCCTCAACAACACCAGCGCTGCCCGCTTCCTGCGACGTGATCATCCTGGGCGCCGGTGCCGCCGGACTCATGTGCGCGTTAACAGCTGCGCAACGTGGCCGGCGCGTGCTGGTGCTGGAGAAAGCCAACCGGATCGGCAAGAAAATCCTCATGTCCGGCGGCGGGCGCTGCAACTTCACCAACTACAGTGTCGAACCCGACAACTTCCTGTCGCAGAACCCCCACTTCTGCAAGTCCGCGCTGTCGCGCTACACCCAGTGGGACTTTATCAAGCTGGTGGAAAAGCACGGCATTGCCTATGAGGAACGCAAGCACCAACAGTTGTTCTGCCAGGAATCGGCCAAAGACATCGTCAACATGCTGCAGGCCGAATGCACCCGGGCCGGCGTCAGCATTCACACCCTCTGCGATGTCGGTGAGATCAGCGCTTCCGATGCTGAAACCGCCCGCTTCCAGCTGGCGGTGACCACTGCCGATGGCGCGCCCCACACCCTGACCTGCCAGTCGCTGGTGGTTGCCACGGGTGCACTGTCTGTCCCGAGCCTGGGCGGTAGCGGCATGGGGTATGACATCGCGCGCCAGTTCAGCCTTGCCCTGACCGAACGCCGCGCCGGGCTGGTCCCGTTCATGTTTACCGATGACTTCAAGCCCATCTGTGAACGGCTGTCGGGATTGTCCGTGGACGTCAGTGTCAGCTGCAACGGCCAGGCTTTTCGGGAAAGCATGCTGTTCACCCATCGCGGTTTGAGCGGACCAGCCATTCTGCAGATATCCAGTTACTGGCATCCGGGAGATACCATCACTGTCGACCTCTTACCGGACCGGGATGCGGCTGCCTGGCTGGTCGACGCCAAAACCAGCCATGGCAAAAGCCTGCTTCGCAGCGTGTTGCAGCAACACCTGGGCAAGGCGCTCGTCAATGAATTACAGGCACTCTGGTGGCCTGGTCATACCGACAAGCCGCTGGCTGAATTCAGCAACGCCCTGCTGCAGGACATTGCCGGCAAGCTCAAAGCCTGGTCACTGAAACCATCGGCTACAGAGGGCTATCGTACGGCGGAAGTTACGCTCGGCGGCGTCGACACGGACGGCATCAGCTCCAGGACCATGGCGGCGAAAACCCGGCCGGGACTGTATTTTGTCGGTGAAGTGCTGGATGTGAGCGGTCACCTGGGAGGATTCAACTTCCAGTGGGCCTGGTCCTCCGGTTACGTGGCCGGGCTTGAGGTTTAGGCTACTCGCCGGAATGCGTCAGCGGGTTTTTCGGGTGCGGCTCGCGTACCCTGGTAATCGCCGGCATGGTGAAGCGAAACGCCTGGCTGTCCTTTTTCAACAGGCCCCACATCACCCGCTCGCCAGTACTGCGGTCCCAGGCAATGCCCTGGCCTTCGATCCAGGGTACGTGCACGGTAGCCAGCCACTCCACTTCGCTGCCCTGCTCGGGAAGCTGCACCACGTAGACTTCCGGGTGATCGTGGCCGGTGATGTAAAGATAACCGTCCTCACCCCAGCTGCCGCCGGAATTGCTCATCGGGGTGAAGCGTGCATGCAGCGCCGGCGGTAACAGCCAGCTTTCCTGGATGACAAAGTCATCGTCCATACGGACCAGGGTCGTAGCCGCCGTCGAGCCATAGGGCGCGCTTGTGCCTGGCTGGACACGGTCATAGTTGGCAAAGGTCCCCCACCAGCTATCAGCGTGGTAATCCAGCCAGGTCAGCGAACCCAGCAACACCCCGAAGCTGTGAGAACCGACATGGGCCAGCGTGGCGGCATCCCAGATTTCCACGGAACTGGTCATGGGAAAGCCGGGGTAATTGGAGTGGGCGGCATAAAGCAGACCATCCTTCACCATACCACTGTCCAGGTGCACCAGCCGGCCCCGGCCATCATCGGGACCGCCATTCCAATGCCGCAGTGCCTTGCCAGTGACTTTATCGTGCTGGGTAATGCGGGTGTTGTTGATGGCAAAAAAATGCGTGCTGTCGACGGCGATTCCCTGGCGCGCATTGCTGGTTTCAAAAGTGTCCAGCAACACGGCGTGATATTCAGGCACCTGGGCCGAGGCCACAGCGATGCCCGACAGCACACCGGTGATGAGCAGCATGTGCAGCAACCTGGAAGCCATCACTGAAACCCAGGTAATAGGTGCAGCCAACCCACTCAAACTCGGTATTTCAGTTCGCGCGCCCGCCCTGCAACTCCGACGTAGGCTCGTTGTTGAGATTGACCGCTTCCAGGAACACTTTCGCATTGTCGTTGACCAGGTAGGTGACCTTGGCATCCCAGCGCCCGAATTCGCCCTGGTCCAGGTTCAGATCGGGTTAGCTGTTCAGGTCAGTGAGTAAGCTGTCATTGTGGGCATAGAGGATCGAGGCATCAAAACGCTGGTCCTATTAGAACAGAGAATATGTGTCCGGCAGCATCCATGCTGGCGGTTATGTTTTGAAAACTTACTTGCGCGTAATGGCGTTGCTGCTGGCGTTGTTGGCCAGGTTCTGGCCCTCACGCATGGCGGCGGTCAGCCCGATAATGTATTGGGTGGTGGTGCCGTAATAGGTGCTTGATGCCACATCCAGGTTGCTGGAGGCAACGTTGAGCACCCGCAGATACAACCTGCCCGGCGGATTGTCATCACCGAAGCGCGGCGCGGCCGGGAACATGCCGGCGCGTGTCATTTCCACCAGGGACAGCATCACCTGGGTCAGGTTGTCCTGCATCTCGGTCTGCGTCAGCGCGGTTTCCTCGCCGGCGCTGTTCACCCCGAGTGCCAGTTCCAGCGCCGCCTGACCAATCTGGTCAGCGGTGGCCGTCTGTGCGGTCACGCCTTCCGGCAAGTGTGCCAGGATGGCATCGTAAGTGGGCTGGTGGTTGCGCCACTGAGCAACCGCGCCCAGTGGCACAAGGCACAGTAACAGAAGAAAAAGACGCCGTGTGTTCATGGCTTTGAATCAGTTATCCAGCAGCGCATCGATAAAGGCCACGGTTTCCGTGTGCCCCATCATTTCTGCCAGGTCGCGCGGGGTCATGCCGCCGACATCCCGGGCCTGGAAGTCCACGCCCTGCTCCCAGGCGTACTGAAGCGTTTCGTTCCAGCCGGCCTTGGCCGAGCCGTGGGCCACGTTCTGCCCATTGGAGGCACGGGCATGAATGTCTGCACCGGCTTCCTGCAGCAGCTGCATGATCTCGGTCGCCTGGGTGCCAGTCTTGTACTGGCCGGAAATTGGGTATTCCATGAAGATGCCGTACACGCGCCAGACACCGCCTGCTGTCAGCATCGGTGTGACGTCATACAGTTTGTTGGCGGCATGCACATTGGCGCCATGGGACAACAGCAATTTGACCGCTGCCACATCACCGGCCTTGGCGGCCTTGTGCAGTGCGGTCGCACCGCCGTTAAGTACGCGTCCGTCCGGGCTGGCATCGGTATAGCCGCGGTCGCCGCCGGAACGAAAGGGCGGCTCCTTTTTCAAGCGCATGTCGGCATTGATGCCCATATCGAGCAATTTGCCGGCAATATCCAGCGCCGTGTGTTCGTCAGTGACGGGCAGGTCGCCGCGGCGACTGCTTGGAATCAGGTTGAGATCGATGGCGTTGTACAGCGCGGTGCGGCCCCACCAGTCCCAGCGGTGAATATCGGCACCACGGTCGATGAGCAGGTCGGCGGCATCCCAGTGCATGTTCAGGGTGGCCATCAGCAGCGGCGTCTGGCCCCACAGGTCTGTCAGATTGATGTCGGCTCCCCCATCGAGCAGATGGGCAATGCACTCAACGCAGCCTTCACGGGCCGCATATAGCAGCGGTGTATAACCACCCGGATCGAGCGGTTTGTTGCGCGGTTCGGAGGTGATATAGCGCGGCCAGGCATTATCGCGACTGCGGTCATCGACACCGGCCCCGAACTCGACCAGCAGTTTCACCATCGCGGGCTGGCTCTGGGAAGCGGCCCACATCAGGGCGGCCTGTTCTCCCCAGTGTTCCCGGGCATCAACATTGGCACCATGTTCCAGCAGCAGCCGCGCGGTGGCGGTGTTACCGGTACGGGCGATGGCCATGAGCAGGGTCTGGCCCTCGGCATTGGGTGATTCGACATCGCCACCGGCTTCGAGCAGGGCCTGCATGATGCCCAGGTCGCCGTGGACAGCGGCCACGGTCATCGGTGTGGCATCGTAATCATTACTGGCATTGGGATCGGCTCCTTCGGCCAGCAGCAATGCCAGCAGTTCAGCGTCTTTCTGGTAGGCAGCCCAGTGCAGTGCCGTGGTGCCGTCAGCAAAGCGCTGATTCACGTCGGCACCGTTTTCAATCAGGGTCATGGCGGCCTGGCGTTTGCCCTGCTCCACCAGCTGGGGCAGGTTGTCCTGGGCCAGCGCAGGCACTGTCGCCAGAGTGAGAGCTGTGATCAGTGCCGCTGTAGCTGCTGTAAAGGGTTTACGCGCTGGCATATCAGACTTCCGCGAGGATGCCGGTGCTGTCACCCAGAGAATCCACCGCAATACCGGCGCGATCCAGCAGGGTCAGGATCAGGTTGGCGTGCGGGGTGTCCTGGTCATAGACCAGGTGCTGGCCGCCCTTGATGCGGCCATAGGCGTTACCAAAGATGCTCGAGGGCAGTGGGTTGGCATTGTGCGCGTTGGAGTCGCTCATGTTGCTGCCAAACAGCAGGATGGAATGATCCAGGATGGAGCCGTCACCGTCCGGCGTGTTGCTCAGGCGGTCAAGGAAGCGGGCAAATATCTTGGCATGATAGGCCTGCACAATCGCACACTTGTCCATGTTGGCCTGGATGTAGCGGTGATGGGACAGCGGATGGTAGGCATCGGAAATGCCGATCTGGTTGTAGGTCAGCATGCTGATCTCGGCGGAGATCATCATGCTGGCGATCCGGGTCAGCTCGGCTTCATAGGCCAGTGCTATCAGATCAAACATCAGGTTGATGTGCTGTTCCCAGTTGCCTGGTACACCCAGCGGTGCATCGGGAATCTCGATACCGGTGAAATCCTGCTGACCCAGTTTCTGCACCTGGCGTTCAACATCACGCACAGAATCCAGGTACTGTTCCATACGCTGCTGGTCGGCATTGCCCAGGTGGCTGTTCAGCGAGGAGGCGCTTTCAGACACCATATCCAGTAGGCTGAACTTCTGGTTCATGATGGACTCACGCTCGGCGGCGGTGTCGCCCTGGCCGAACATGCGGAAAAACAGTTTGCGCGGATTGTGCTCCAGCGGAAGTGGCTGGGTACGGGCGCGGAAGGAAATGGTAGAGCCGTAACCACAACCCAGGTTAGCATCACAGGCGGCGGCACTGGAGGCCTTCACTTCAGTACACAGTTCCAGCGACGGGAACGGTGTGTCCTGGCCGATTTGCTGGGCGGCAATCTGGTCGGCGGAAATGCCGTAGTTCGGATCGCTCTCATCGACGGTGAACGGCGAGGCACAGCTGAGCCAGGTACCCGGTGACGTAGCATGCACACCGGCACCTTCCGCAGCACGATTGCGCAGACCGCTGACGATGGTCATCTGGTCACGGTATTTTTCCAGGGGCTTGAGGATCGGCGTCATCTCGAAATCGGTGCCGGTCCCTTTGGGCGTCCACTTGTCCATGATGGCGCCATGGGGGAAATAGAAGAAACCCATTTTCGGGCTGGGGGCGGCAGCCGTCTGCGCCAGCGCGGTGCCGGCCGGAATCATGGCATCCAGCAGCGGCAGGCTGATGGCGGTGCCCAGCCCCCTGAGCATGGTCCTGCGCGACAGATGTTTTTTGGTGATAAACATGTGGCTTCCCCTGGATCCGCCCTCGGATCACGATTCGGTTAACGGTTTCTGCTACCTGTAAAACGTGTCTTGCTGGCTATTGCCTGCCTTCTCATCGGCCCGTGTTGCTTACTATACGCCAAACGCGACGCCCATCACGACTGTCGTCACACCAGGCTTATTCCCCGGCGATCGCATTGGCTGCCAGGAATTCCGGATCGGCCTCATGCTTCATACGGAACTGTTCGCTGTTGACGATTCCCAGCACCAGCGAGGAAAAACGGTAATTGTCGACGGCAGCTTCGCGCACGATCTGGCGAATGGCCGGCATGTCCTGGTATTCAATACGGCGGCCCAGGGCAAACAGCATGAGCTTTTCGGTGAAGGTCTGTACGAACTGTTCCGGACGCTGCATAAAGGCCGCGCGCAGGGCGACCGGGCCATTCACCGGCGTGCCATCGGCCAGTACACCACTGGCATCAATCGGGGTACGGGCCATGCGATCAATATCCCGCCAGCGGCCCACGGCATCGAAATTCTCCAGGGCAAAACCCAGGGGATCGATCACGCCGTGGCAACCGTTGCAGGAAGGATTGCTGCGATGGGATTCCAGGCGCTCCCTGACTGTCGTGAAGCGCTCACCGGCCTCAATCTCCACGAAGCCTTCAACATCAGGCGGCGGTGCTGCCGGCGGTGTGCCGAGAATATTTTCCAGCAACCAGGCACCACGCAATACCGGTGAGGTGCGGTTGGGATAGGACGACACCATCAGCACGCCGCCCTTGCCCAGCAGGCCCCAGCGGCGTTCGTCTTCCAGGTCAACGCGGCGGAATTCGGAGCCGCGAATGTCGCTGATGCCATAGTGCAGCGCGAGGTTTTCATTCAGGTAGGTGTGTTCGGCGGTCAGCAGGTCAAGCACGCTGCGGTCATCGCTGAAGTTGCTCTGCATGAACAGCAGCGCTTCCGTGGTCAGATCGTCGCGGATGTTGCGATCCACATCGCGGAACAGGGTGCCGTCCGGGGTGATGTTGTCGAGCTCGGCCAGGCCCAGCCACTGGTAACCGAAGTTGTTGGCGATGTTGGCGGCACGCGGATCGGCGAGCATGCGCATGACCTGGGATTCCAGCACGGCCGGATCCTTCAGGCCGTCATCGGCAGCAATCTCCAGCAGGGTCTCATCCGGAATCGAACTCCACAGGAAGAAGGACAGGCGCGAGGCCAGTTCCAGGCTGCTCAGTTCATAGGACACGCCCGGTGGCAGTGACTCGGGTAATGGCTCCAGGCGATACAGGAATTTCGGGTGGGCCAGAATGCCGGACAGGGCAAAAGCCACGCCTTTTTCAAACCCGGCCTCTTGGTAACCGGATTCATACAGACGCATCAGCAGGTCAGTGTCTTCATCTGCCAGGAAGCCGCGGAAGGCCTCGTTGGCCAGATCAGTGATGATGCTCTTGGCACAGGAGGCTTCATCGGCATCCTTGTCCGGATGACAGGAGAAAATCTTTTCCCGGCTCGGGGTGGTGCTTAGTCCTGTGGCGTTGACCGGACCGTACACCTCAAATTCACGGACGGCCGCGATACCGTCCTGGCCCTTGCGCGGTGTCTGCTGCTGCAGCGGCGCATCGGATTCAGCAAAGGAACGGTGCTTGAAGAACACGGCCACTTTGTGCGGGCCGGCCGTGGTCACCAGCGGAATGTTGCGCAGCTTCCCATTGAGCTCGTCGACGGCCGGTGCCCGCACCTTGTCAAGGCGTTCAGCATCTTCCAGGCCGCCGAACTGGGTTTCAAAAAACTTCTCCCCGTCCAGCGTGGCAATCAGGGTGTCGCGATGCTCCATGCCGGCGGTGGCCAGGCCGGAAGCCATGCTGCCAATATTGAGTTCATACTCGCCGTCACTGGGGAAATAATGCTCCACCACCGCGCCACCACGGGAACCCAGCGGCAGACCATCGACGTGGAACGACTGGCCGGCCGTCGAGAAGGTGTAGGGGGTGCCGGAAGGACGGGCATTGGGCGAGCCCACGGCCTGTTCGCTGATAACCCGGGCAGCGCCCAGGTACTGGTCAATAAAGGTGGGTGACACCTGCAGTGCGGTGGCGACATTGTCGAAGCCGTCTTCAGCGCCATCGACCGGCAGCAGGGCTGCCACATCCACCTCCAGTGCCAGCAGGTCTTCGATGGCGTTGGCATATTCGGTACGGTTGAGGCGATGCAACAATTTCTCGCCGGGATTGCGCAGACCGGTGTCCTGGTCGAGATTGCCTTCGAGCCAGGCAATCAGCTGGTCAAATTCGCTGTTGTCGGGCCTGTCCTGCCCAGGCGGCGGCATCATCCTGCCGCGCAGTTTGCGTACGACCTTTTCCCAGACTTCGGCATCGTCACGAATCGCCTCGTGATCCATCAGGTCGAATGCCAGACCACCGCTGTAGTCATCGAGGTTGTGGCAGTCCATGCAGTATTCATTGAGCAGTGCCCACCGGGCGTCAGCCTGGGCATCCAGGGTCGACTGATCGGGCACGGCTTCCACCATGACAGGGGCAGCCGGTATCGTCGCTGCCACGGCCGCGGTTTCCGCCACTTCTGGCAGCTGGTTATCAGCACCGCCACAGGCCGCCAGGCCCAGCGTCATGGCCAGCGCCAGGGCTGTGCGCGGGACCGGCAGGAGATGAGGCAGTTTGTGCGGCTTGTTCAATGTCGACATCGTCCTATTATTTATGCGGATCTGTCCTCAGGGAATATTCAGGACACGGTAATTCTGCGGATCCCTGACCCGCCCCTGAAAGCCTTCGAAGGCCTGGGTCATGAACTGTGTCGGATCACCCATGTCGGCTTCGAATTCGGCCGTGTGCTTTTCGGCCAGGATATCTTTCAGACTGAGGCTGTCGATCAGGCTCTTGTGAAAGCGGTCAAAAATGGTCAGGTACATCTGGTTATGGGCCTGGAGGGCTTCCAGGTCCATGAGATCACCATAACCCGGCACGATGATCGTTTCAGCATTCGGTACAGTGAGCAGGGACACCAAGCCATCGAGCAGGCCACCGATATAGCCTCCGGTCCACCAGTCGATATCGGGCCAGCGGCCATTGGAGACGGCACCGCCGGTAGCAAGCACATTGTCCTCGGCAAAGTAGACCCAGATATCGCCATCGGTGTGGGCGTTCCACATGTGGCCAAAGTAGACATGACGGTCACCGATCTCCAGGTCGGTGTCATCGTAAAAGGTGGTTACCGGTATACCAGCTTCGGGCAACGGCTCAAAGGTATTGCCGGACCAGCGTTGCCAGATGGTGGTGCTTAACCATTGCGCGGTATTTTCATGGGCGATGATCTCCACCCCTTCCCGGCCCAGCGGGACATTCGCGCCGGTCTGTTGTGAATGCCAGTGGGTATTGATCAGGGCGCGGATCGGGCGGCTCGGAAACTCGCTGTCCAGAACCTGGCGCAGATCGTCATACCAGTCGGCATGACCACCATCGACCAGGATGAGGCCTTCGCTGCTGTTAACGGCCAGCACGTTCGCATCCGGCCCCTGGATGAACAGCACATCTTTAGACACGCGCTCGGTTTTCAGTGCCTGCGCCTGCACGGATGCAATGGGCAGCCAAGCCGCCACAAGCATTATCGCAGCCAGGATGATTTGCCTGAATCGTGTATTAACGAGAATCCCCAAATTCATGTTTTTTTCTTAATATGCGCCTAGACTTGCATCCAAGCGCGGTATTTAATGACGTCAGAAAACGACAGTCTCGATAAGAGATTTATCTCAATCGAGTATATAGGTGCCGGTTCACCTTTTATAGAAATAAAAAAGGAAAGATTATGCAACCCCTAAAAAAACAGATACTTACAACAGGTTTGCTTGCTGTTCTGGCCGTCGCGGCCCCCACCATGGCCCATCACTCACTCGTCGGTGAATTCGACACTTCCGTCAGTTTTGAACTGCGCGGCGCGATCACTGAAGTCGAGTGGACCAACCCGCACATCTGGCTCTATCTGGATGTGACGGAAGAAGATGGTACTGTGGCCAAATGGCAATGTGAAATGGGTTCTCCCAATCAGCTGATCCGTCAGGGTTGGGCCAAGGAAGACCTGCCGCTGGCCACGGTCATTCGCGCCAACGCCAATCCGGCTCGCGACGGCACCAACACCTGCAGCACACGCAGAATCACCCTGGATGATGGCACACCGGTATTTTCCCGCGTAGGCAATCAGTAATTCAGACCAAAGCATTAACAGGGAAACACAGGGGGGAACCAGCATGATTCCACGCAAGGTATTTTTACCAATTGTTACTTCATTTTTCCTGGCGGCCAGCTTCTTTCAGCAGGCGACAGCCCAGGACATCCCACGTATGCCCAGCGGCAAACCGGATTTCAACGGCATCTGGGAGTTTCCCTATGTACCGGATATGGCGCGCAGCAATGGCCGCAACCAGTTTGGCCCGGGCGAACTGCCCTTCTCCGAACTCGGCCGGAAAAACTTCGAGAACTACAACTCGTCTGATGGCGACTACACCGGTGCCTGCCTGCCGTTTGGTCATGTGCGTTCCATGAACTCACCTAACCCCGTGCAATTCTTCCAGACCGACACGGCCTTTGCCTATTTGTTTGAAGTGAACACCTGGCATCACTCGTTCAAGATTGGCGACAATGACATGTCCGAGCGCCTGCCAGCCACCTGGTACGGCAACTCTCACGCCGTGTGGGACGGTGACACCCTGGTTGTGACCACCAAGAAATACAACGGCAAGACCCGTCTCGATACCGTGGGCCACCCGCACAGCCACAAGATCGTGGTCACTGAGCGACTGACGCTGAAAGACGCCGACACCATCAACTACGAAGTCACCATTGATGACCCGATCTATTACACCGAGCCCTGGAGCAACACCCGCACCTTCACCCGTATGGCCGATGGCATTGGTCTGCTGGAGTATTCGTGCAACGAAAACAACAAGGGCTTCTGGGATGGCCGCATCGACTTCCCGGACTACGACAACTGGCACACCTACGACATGGAAGACTATCCCTGATCGTCTGCCAGGACAGCCCAGTATAAAGGCCGCTTTTCAGCGGCCTTTTTTATGCCTGGAAATTCATTCAGGACTGTCGCTCAATCAGCTCAACGCCGCAGGTAAAACCGAGCGTATCACCTGGCGGCAACACGCCGAGATCGTTACCGGAGTTGAAGGCATTGATAGCGCTGCTGACCGGTTCCATGGCAATAGCTTGCCGGTCGGGCGGCACAAACACCTGCAGGTATTTGTAGCCGTGTGAAATGGAACTGCCCGCATCCTGCCACAGCAAAACACCCACCTCTGACCCAGGCGACCATAATGTCGTCTGATTGCGTCCGGCTCTGGACAGTTTTACGGGGGCATCAATGGCCAGATCGCCGAGCATGCGACCTTGTTCAAAACCATGGGCCGGCGATGCCGAGCCAGTTGGCAAAAGATGCGCATTCAGTTCGACCAGTTCCCCGGCCGGCAACTGCAGTTGCCAATAGTCGGGCTGGCCGGGCAACGTGAAATACGGGTGCCAGCCGACACTGACCGGCACGGATTCGGTGTGATGATTGGTGACGGCAAAGGTGATGGTGAGCGCACCCCGGCTTTCCAGGTGATACTCCATGCGGATCTGTGACGGAAACGGGTAGCCGGGCTCTGAGCCATCATAGTGAATCACCAGCTTGGCACTGGCCGAGGTTGCCGCGGCTTCTAGATGAGTGAGTCGTGCCGGCAACCGCTCCAGCATGCCATGAATGGCACTGTGATGTGTCGGGTCATTGAGGGGGAATTCATAAGTACGCCCTGCCCAGGTGTATCGGCCTTCCGGCAAACGACTGGCAAACGGGTATAGCCAGGCACCGCGATACCAGGGATTGCCCTGGGCAAGTTCCTCCGCTGTGCATCCCGCCAGTACCGGCAGGACAACATCGCGGGATGTGGTAAACACCAGTTCATGGCAGACACCGCCCCGGTCGGGCAACAGGGTCAATCGGCTGCGACCGTCCTTGGGCGCCAGTTCTATGATGGCATCAGGGCGCGCCAGAAGCACTGCCCTCGGTGTATTCAAACGCCAGTTCCTTGCATTCGTCTACCGCAAACGGCGCATCGGCCAGCAGCAGTGTGTCTTCGCCAAGGTAGGCATCGACAAAGTAGACCGGGTCCTCGGCGCGGAACTGGCGCTTCAGTGTCAGCCTGCCCAGGTCATCAGTCTCCAGCATGAAACGCTCCACCACATGCAGCCGGTTGCTGTGCGGGACATTACCGGCCATGCGACCAGGCAGAAAACCGAGGCTATCAACCACCAGCACATCCCCATCCCAGTGCCCGATGGAGTGACCGCGGCGACTGAGTTCGTAGTATTCCGGGTGAGCTGTTGCCGACATGTCCACAGTACGCACCAAGTCGCGCCCATATTCCAGGACAATGCGGTCAGCTGCCTGGCTAATGCGATTAATCGGGCCGTCAAACACCCAGTCAAACAGGATGTTGGTGATTTCACAGGCAATGCGCGGGTTTTCCCGGGGCGGCTGGTTACGCAGTCTTTCCGAAGCCGCTTCACCCAGTGCGGTCAAGGTGACTGGCCGGGGTCCCCAGCCATTGTTCGGAAAATCGCTGGGAGCAGCATCGCCGTTTTCGATGGCCGTCACACGACTCTTGGGCACCAGGCCGGCACTACTGCCATCGGGCAGGGTCGCCAGCAGGTATTGCTCCTGCGCCCAGTCGCCGCTGATGTTGGG
>Ga0181588_10001816_pt1 | contig 18735 bp, 15 predicted proteins | sample 071ome_26_FD_148607 | JGI IMG/M metagenome (GOLD analysis project Ga0181588, IMG submission 148607) | Coastal salt marsh microbial communities from the Groves Creek Marsh, Skidaway Island, Georgia - 071409BT metaG (spades assembly) | ecosystem: Environmental > Aquatic > Marine > Intertidal zone...
ATCTTTGGCACGGGCGACGCGCGCACGCTGTCCACCGGCATTTCCGAAGCGCTGATCACGACGGAGTTTGGCCTGATTGTCGCCGTGGCGGCCCTGTTGGTTCATGGTTTTCTCTCCCGCAAGGCCAAGGGCGTCATCGCCAGCATGGAGCAAACCGCCGTGGCTTTCGTGAACGGGCTTTCCTTGCGCCAGGAATCGTCCGCCGCGCAACCGGACGAAGGCGCCTGATTCGGCTAATTTGGCGAGCGCTGTTTCATGTCCCATTCCCACTTCCATCATCACGGTTTCGAGGATCTACAGCATCTGCTGTGGCACGAGGGCGGTTGTGTGATGCTGCCGCTGTTCCTGATAGCCGCCTGGATCGGCTATTTGGCCGTGGACATGTTGATCTGGTTCCATCGCAATCAGCACGGCCGGCACGATGCCGCGCATCTGTGCGACTGCCTGGATGATCCGTCGCACGCGAAAGGCGAATCCCAAGCCATCCTGCGCTATGTGCGGGCCAGCGCGGGATCCTGCGAGGACATTCGGAACCGCGTTCGCGAGGTGGCTGGAGCAACGCTGCCCCGGATCAACGGGCGGCTGCAGTTTCTGGGCATCCTGGTCAGCGCCGCCCCGCTGCTGGGACTCCTCGGCACGGTTTTCGGCATGTTGGGCACGTTCCAGGCGCTGGGGGCCAAGGGCGGGGAGACCTTGGAACGCATTTCGCACGGCATTTCCGAGGCGTTGATCACGACCGAAGTCGGCCTGTTGATCGCCGTTCCGGGTTACATTGCCGTCTATCTTGTGCAGCGGAAGCGCAATCAGTTTCGCGCTTTTCTCATGCACCTGGAAACCCTGGCCATGCAGCGCCATCAGCACCACGAGGGCTGTGAGGCGCACGATCACTCTCACGCCCACGCCTGACGAGACTGCAACCATGTTGGGACATCGATTCATCCAGCCCGAGGACGAGAAGACGGACGTGAACATCTCGCCGTTGATTGACATGGTGTTCATCCTGTTGATCTTCTTCATCGTCACCACGGTGTTCGTTGAGGAAACCGGCATCGACGTCAACAAGCCGGAGGCGAGTTCAGACCTGAATCTGGAGAAGGAAAGCATCCTGATCGCCCTCACCTCAGGCGGCCAAGTAATCTACGGCGGGCGCGAAATCGGGGTCAATGGCGTCCGCGCGGTCGTGCAGCGGCTTTCCCAACAGAAACCGATGCCGGTCATTCTCCAAGCGGACAAGTCGGCCCACGCGGACCTGATTGTGCGGGTTATGGACGAGGCCCGTCTCGGCGGCGCGAAGGCGGTCAGTCTCTCCACGGAGCACAGGGGGCAGGGATAAGGGCTCATGGCTTACGATGATCCACAACGCATTGCGATCTACCAGCCGGCGCGTCCCTCGCCGGCGTGGCGGTGGGCGAGCATGGCCGCAGGCTTCATCCTGGCCTGTGCTGTCTTCCTTACGCTTCCGTTGACGCAGATGTTCGCCAAGAGCGACAAACCCGCCCCTCCGATTCAGACTGTCGCCGCCTACACCCCGCCGGAGCCGCCGCCGCCTCCGCCGGAGCCGGAGAAGGATTCGCAGCCGGATCGCGCGGCCGCCGCCGACCAACCGCGACCTCAGTTGAAAGAAGCCCCGAAGCCCATCAGCCTGCGCCAGTTGGAAATTGCCCTGAACCCCAGCATGGCTGACGCCGTTCAAGGCGATTTCAACTTTGAGTTCACCATGTCCGGTCCGATCGTCTCGGATTTCAAGGTCTTCGAGTTGGCGGAGGTGGATCAGCCGCCCGTGCCGCTGGCCAGGGCGAAGGCCGAGTATCCGCGCTCCCTGCGGCGCTCGCGAATCGATGGCCATGCTGTCATTCGTTTTATTGTCGATGAGAACGGGGCCACCCGCGACGCGAAGGCGATCGAGGCGTCGCATCCCGCGTTCGCGACGGCGGCCATCACAGCCATTTCCCGGTCTCGTTTCAAACCGAGCACGAAAGGCGGGAAGCCGGTTGCCGTCTGGGTTCAAGCGCCGTATCGATTCAACGCGCCGAAATGATGAAAATACGTTTTTCCAGGATCGGGTTATTGATGTGGCTAGTGTTTTCGGCTGCGCTGACGGCCGGCGCCGCGTCGGGTTCGGGCGCGGAGTATTGGCGGGATCCGGTATTCCTAAAGCGCTTCATGGGCAGCTACGGTGTCCGGTCCGAGATCGAGCCGAGCATTAGTCCGGAGGAGAAGGCGGTGTTTGACGGCATTGTCGCGCAGATTCAATCGGACCCCGCCGGAGCCATCCAGAAGCTCAACTCGGCGACGACGTCATCCTCCAGCGCGGCCCTGGACTTCACGTTGGGCAATCTGCACTTCCAGCAGGAGGATTTTGCCGCAGCCGCTCCCCGCTACCGCGCCGCGATCGAGAAGTTTCCCGACTTCATGCGCGCGCACAAGAATCTGGGAATGGCCGAGTTCCGCAACGATCGCATTGAGGACGCCATCAAATCCCTCGCCAAGTCGCTGGAACTGGGCGGCGAGGATGGCGGCGTCTATGGCGTGCTTGGGCACGCCTACCTGAAAACGGAGCGCCATACGTCGGCGGAGTCCGCCTATCGGAAGGCGCTCTTGTTTGATCCGGATTACCTGCCTTGGAAGGAAGGCCTCGCGAACGCGTTGCTCGCCCAGGAACGGTATGCATCCGCGGTGGTTCTTTTCGATGAGTTGCTGCGCGCCGACAGCGGCAAAGCGATCTATTGGCTGGGACAGGCGGACGCCTACCTTGGGTTGGGCCGGTCGCTGGATGCGGCGTCAAACTACGAGATGGTGCGTCGGATGGGCAAGGGGTCCATGAACAGTCTCCTCAACCTGGGTGACATCTACCTCAACGAGGACCTTTCCGATCGGGCTGTCGTCGTTTACCTGGAGGCTTTGGATCGAGGCGGCGACGTTTGCGTTGATTGTCTTTTCGATCGTTGCGACGCGGTGGTGTCCCGCGCGGATGGCGAGGACGCCACACGCCTGTTTGCAGCCATTCGTGAGAGCCGTTCAGACGGGCTATCCAAAGAACACGAGCTCAAACTGCTTCGGCTGGAATCCCGGGTGATGATCGCGCGAGGCGACGTCGACAAGGCGGTCGACATCCTCAACAAGATTCTCGAGCGAGACCCCCTTGATGGCGAGTCCTTGTTGTTGCTTGGCGAATACCGCGCAGACGCCGGTGAGCGCGACCAGGCGGCCTTGTTGTATGAGCGGGCCGGGCGGATTGAGGGATTTGAGGCGAAAGCCTTGGCGCGGCGCGCGGAGTTGTTGGCGCAGCGGAACAAGTTCAAAGCGGCGATTGGGCTGTTGCGCAACGCCCAGGCGATCGATCCGCAGCCCAATGTCGCCGCGTTCCTCGATCAGGTTGAGCGTCTGGCCAAGGCGTTCGCGGAATAAGAGCCTCGCGGTTTCAGAAATTCACGGTCATTCCGAGCGTCACGTTCCTGCCGGGCAAAGGCGCCACATCCTTGATCACCGAAACGTGATTGCGGATCTCCTCGTTGGTCAGGTTCGCCCCTTTGACGAAAAAGGTGGTGGATCGATCCCCCCACTGGTGGGTCCACTGAAGATTCGCATCAAGTTGCGTGAAACCTGCGGTTGCGGTCTCAAAGGTCTGTTGAATTCGGTTCATGGCCGCGGCGCGTCGAAGCTCGACGCCGACGCGCCATGGTCCCTGCTCGTATTCCAGTCGGCCTCCGATTCGGAGCGGAGGCGTGCGTGGCAGGGGCGTGGTGGCCGTCAGATCGTCGGCGCGAACCCAATCCAGCAAGGCTGTTAGATCGAGTTGCCGGTCGCTCGTTTCCGGCAGCAAGTGAAAGGTGGTCTCCCACTCGACGCCGCGAAACCTGGCCTCCCGTTGGATATACCGGAATATCGGCAGGCCGCCCACTTCCCACCCTGGTCCGAGACTCGACAAGAAGATGTAATTTTCGAAGTCGTATTGAAAGTATGTGAAGCTGCCGGTGACCCGACCGCCGGTGCGCTCGAGCGTCAACTCGAAGTTCTGTGACTGTTCCAGATCCAACCCGCCTCCCTCCGGGACGCCGGGAATGTCATAGAACCCCCCGATCTCGAAGGTTCCAGTCGCGAGGTGGGGGCCGTTGGCGAACAATTCTGCGGTCGCGGGAGGACGTTGGGCAAAGGACCAGTTCCCCGAAAGCTTCCAGTTCTCAGACAGGTCGAACTCGACGCCGCCCGAAAAACTCAGCGCGTGAAAATTCTGCAGGAGGCGGGCATTGCGTCGGCCGATCACCTCCACATCCTGCGCCTCCCATCGGCCGCCAACCTGGAAACGCAACCGGTCCAGCTCGTAATTCTCGATCAGAAACAAGGCGAAGTTGCGGGTAAAGCTCTCGGGGGTGTTCACCTCCGGACCGCGGGAGTTCAAGTGGTTGTAGGTGAACGCGGAGCCGATTCCGCCGAAGAGATCGCCGACGCGCGCATGATCGATCTGCAGACGGTTGTCAAACTCCTCCTTTTCATAGAACGTGCCAATCAATGTCCCCTCCAGCTCGGTGTGTTGGTACGTGGAGATTCCTGCCCGATAAGTGACCTCCTCAATGGCTTCGATCGGATTGTAGAGGTCCACGTCGATATCGAAGCGTCGTTGCCGTAAGTCGATGCTCACGGTCGTCGCGGTCGGCGCGACAACGCCGACAAGATGGTTGTGCGCATCACTGTGGAAGGGCACGCCGTACTGCGAATCGAGGACGCTGTAGGATACGCCGATTCTGCCTTTCTCCCAGAATTTCGCTGCGCCCAAGGTCGCATTCTCGGTAGCGACCCAGGTGCTGGGAAGCTCGTCCCTAGGGTTGGGGCCCGAGGTGATGGCGTTCAGCCGGGCTAGTCCTGGAATCTTGTAATCTTCAGCCCTTCGGATCAGGCCGTTGAGTTGGATTGCCCAGTCCTCATTGCCCAAGGTCGAAGCAAGGACGCCAGTCCGTCCGTTGGACACGCTTTCCCAGCGTCCGCTGACCGCCCCCTCAACGAAGCGCGCCGGCGGCCCCTTGGGAATATTCTTGGTTTCCACATCGACCACACCGCCAATTGCAGAGCCGCCGTGCAACAAGGTTGCGGGGCCGCGGATGATCTCCACCTTGCGCGCCAGGAGAGGCTCGATCGTGACGCCGTGATCCGGGCTCGTGTCCGAGATGTCGCCCGTCCCAATGCTGTTCTGGAGAACTTTGACCCGGTAACCGCTGAAACCCCGGATGACAGGTCTGCTGGAGCCGGGTCCGTAGGAACTCGAGGTGACTCCCGGCTCCCAGAGAAGCGTGTCCCCCAGCGATGATTGCAGCTTCAATTGCAGATCCGCCTCGTTCAGCAGGGAGCGTGTGTCGATAACACTTTGCTGGACGGGAACAAGCGTATCACTTTCCACCGTGGTTTCTTCCATGAAAAAGATGTTCGTGGAAGCCGGGGAATTTGTTTGGCCAAAAAGGGAGGCCGAACAGGAACAGGCCAACGCTGCCAGAAGGCCAAAACCAAGATTTTGCCGCCAACCCCCGCGATGTTGATGGACACCAAGGTTCATGCGGTTTCGGAGCGGTTCGTCATTCGTGAGTGTGACATGGAGTTTCAGAAACGGCGATTGGCCCAATATTGATTGATGCTTATTCGACGGGCACGCCCTGTGCTATCACAATTCTTGCGAGAATCCGCGCCTCGAGCTGACAGTGGAATCACTGTTGCATATGGTTTGCAATTAACTTAAGTTGCTGCCAATGAATCTCAAGCGCAAACTCGCGGCAACTGTTTTATGAAGCCGGCTCAAATTCCAACCTGGTTGTTTACGCGGGCGATTCTGACGTTGGTGGTTGCGCTTGCCGGTGCGCAGGGGAGCCGTGCAGCGGAACTGAAACTTCTGGGTCACTACGACCTCAACGTAGGTTTTGCAGATGGAGTGGGGTGGCAGTTCAACCTATTTGATTTCAGCGATGAATCTCGGATTGACCCTCGGTTGATCGATGTGGGCGTGACCGATGTCGGGAAGTTGGTTGTGCCGTCGGATGCCGCTTTTGCGCCGCTCGGCGCCCCGTTCGGCGCCGCGTATTGGCAGCTTCCACAGCCAAACACTCCGGGCATCATATTTCTGGGCTATCGAACAGAAGATGTTGATCCCGAGCCGTTCCTGCCCTTTTTTGGCACACCGTTCATGTCGCTCGAAATGACTGCGGTTCGGGGCAGCGGGGTGGATCGCGGTGGTTTCTTCTCGATGTACCAGACAGATGCGTTTGGGACGCCAACCTTCCAGTACACCTCTTCGGATGGGGTTGGCAACAACGACATCCAGTCCCCCATTCCGTTGCCGGCGCACGCGCACTACAATTGGGCCTTTACGAAGCCCGGCGAGTATCACGTTACATTTCGATCCGAGGCGACCATGACCGAACCGCCGAATAACGGCGTGGTTACCAACGGCCTGGGCACATTCACGTTTTTTGTGCCGGGAACCACGAATCTCAACATTCTGGATGACGGTGAAGTGGATCTGGAATTCGGATTCAGCGGCGGGATGTGGCATTCCCCGGAAGTCTTGAACCCGGCGGTGGGATCTGCGCCGGTCGGCAATGTTGTGCTCCATGCGGACTCCGCTTCCAAGACGATGTTGCCGGCGGATGTCCAGTTCAACGGACTTGGCGCGGTGGGCAGCGACTTTTGGGTCCTGCCCCAGAATGACACGCCGGGACTCCCGGCGATTGGGTTGGACGGTGATGGTGTTGCGATGGGGCAGTTCCAGGGAGATGAGTTTGCGCTGGAACTTCAAGCCATTGATGGCCCGCAGGATGGCCACGTGATCATCTTCCAAACCGATGCCTTGGGAACGCATAGCGTGCTTGCCGACTCCAGCAATGGCATTGACCCGTCGCAGGATCGAATTCCCGGAAGCGCCGGCGCGCACAGCCATCACTCTTGGGGCTTCAGCAAGGCGGGGGTCTACACCCTGACGTTCGCGCTCAGTGGCGTGCCTGCGGGCGGCGGCGATTCTGTTCAGGGTGAGCCATTCAGCCTTCAAGTCGGGATTCAAACCTTCCCCGGTTTTCGCGATGATGACGGCAATGGCATCGATGACCATTGGGAAGCGCGTCATGGCTTTACAGACCCCGCCGATCCCAATGGTGATCCGGACATGGATAGTCGCACCAACCTGCGGGAATACCTCCATGACACCTTTCACGACAGCGGCGACAGCGACGCGACGGAGCTTCGACTGGTCCAGGCATCGCCGGGAAATGTTCAGCTCGAATTCGACACGTTGGAAGGTCGGCAATACCGGGTCATGTTTTCTGATGATCTTGTCACCTGGCTGCCTGCAACCCCAAAGATCCTGGGCGGGCGGGCCGCTTGTTCGATTGTCGACGATGGAACCGGGTTAACCGTCACGCCTCCGGGGACTCAGCGTTTCTACCGGTTGGATATATCCTCGCCGCAATGACGTCGGCAGCTCTCGCGACCCATGGGATCCGCGTTGCATCATCCGCCCTCTTGGTTCGCCCCTGAGACGCCTCGTTTTCGAGAGGCGCGTTCTCCAAGCCGGTGAGATGCGGCTGCCGGGCGGATACGGTATCACTGGAGCGAATCGTGTTCTTGTTTGCATCTCCGCGCGCACGAGCCCCAAACTTCCGGACCTGAACTCCACCATGAAACGATTACTCTGTTTTCTCAGTCTGGCGTCGGTCCTGTCGATCAATTCCGTTGCCGCGAAGCCGCCGAACATCATCCTGATCTTCACCGACGACCAGGGGTATCGCGATCTGGGTTGCTTCGGATCCGCCAAGATCAAGACGCCGCACATTGACCGGATGGCGGCGGAGGGAATGAAGTTGACGAGCTTCTATGCGCAGCCGGTTTGCGGCGTGTCGCGGGCGGCGTTGATGACGGGATCGTATCCGATCCGGGTGGGTGAGCCGGGCAATGTGAAACGCCTGCATACCGTGCCGCATCCGAAGGAGACGACCATGGCCGAGACGTTGCGCGACGCCGGCTACGCAACCGCCCTGATCGGCAAGTGGCACCTGACTGAGAAGAAGGCCGGCGCGCCCGGCGGCTTCGATCCCGCGACCATGCCCAACGCCCAGGGATTCGACTACTTTTACGGGACGCCGCTCTACAACGGGTTCACGGTGTTTGTCGACGACACGAAGTTCCGCAGCCCGATCTTTCGCAATGGCGAGGTGGTGGTGGAGGCGGTCGGGACCTGGGACCACATCACGCGCGATTACACGAAGGAAGCGCTGCAATGGATCGAAAAGAACAGGGAACGTCCGTTCTTTCTCTATCTCGCGCACAATCTGCCGCACATCCCGGTCGGCGCCTCGAAGGAGTTCAAGGGCAGGTCGGATTACGGTCCTTACGGCGACACGATTGAGGAGATTGATTGGTCCTGCGGCGAGATCGTGAAGAAGCTGAAGGAGTTGGGCTTGGACCAGAACACGTTGATTGTGTTCACCTCGGACAACGGGCCCTGGGTGGAGACGACGCGGGGCATGCAACCGGGAGCCGGAAAGTTTATCCCGCGCGATCATTCCGGCGACGCGACGCCCTTGCGCGGATGGAAGATGTCGGCTTGGGATGGGGGTAGTCGCGTGCCCTGTGTGATGCGTTGGCCTGGAAAGATCCCGGCGGGCGGGGAATCGGATCAACTCCTGTCGACCATGGATTTGTTGCCGACCTTTGCCAAGCTTGCCGGCGCCAAGCTGCCGCGGGTCAAACTTGATGGTCGCGACGCCTCGGACTTCCTGCTCGGCAAGAAGAAGCAGAGCCCGCGCGAGGATTACTTCTACTACACGGGTTGCCTGTTGACCGGCGTGCGCGCGGGCCATTGGAAACTGGTTCTGCCGCGCAAGGACAATCCGGCCGGCACGGGTTGGTGGGGGCGGATGATCGAGGCCGTGGAGGAAACGCAGTTGTTCGATCTTGAGGCCGACCCCGGCGAGGCGCGCAATGTGGCCGGGGCCCATCCGGACGTGGTGAAGCAATTGATGGCGCGGATCGAGGCGGCGCGGGCGGAACTGGGCGACATCGACAAGACGGGCATGGGCGCGCGTTTCTATGCAGAGGGGCCGCGTCGATTGCAGGTCCCGGTGAAACCGCGGAAGGCCGGGGCAAACAAGCGTGCCCCGGCAAAGCCGGATTATGACGGCGTGAAACCGGTCGGAAACCTGCGGTTCACCTTTGAGTCCGGGAAGCTGGATGGTTGGCGAATCGGGGCGGGCAAAGCCGGGAAAGCGGTTTCCGATCTGTCGGCCCTGCCGCAATGGAAGCATCGCCCCTTCAACAAGGAGGGGAAGTTCCACCTTTCCACGATCAACCTCGGCAACGGGGTGCATGATCGGCAGACCGTGACCTTCGTTTCGCCGCAGTTTGTTATCGAAGGCGACCGCGCCAGTTTTCTTGCGTCCGGCGGCTTTCAAGCGGGCAGCCTCTACATCGCGCTTTGCGACGCGAAGTCCGGCGAGGAATTGCTGAAGGTCGGCGGTCCGCGCGGTCCGCAGATGAAGCGGGTGAACTGGAACGTGAAACCGTTCAAGGGGCGGATCGTTTTCCTGAAGGTGGTCGATCGGTACACCGGCGGCTGGGGGCACCTGACCTTTGACGATTTTTCGGTTCAAGGAAGCATCGCCGGACCGGCCCCGGCGCAGTTGGCGAAGGCGGCCCCGGGAAAGAAAGCGGCCGAGTCCTTCGGTAGACAGGTCAGCGCTTCGGGCATTCGGCATTCCTTCCTGATCACCGGCAGCCGGACGGGGATCATCAGCGAGAAGAATGAGATCGTCTGGGAGGTTCCGGGCCGCTCGCGCGACGGCTTTGTCTTGCCCAATGGGAACATCCTGATCTCCCACCACACGGAGGTGAAGGAATACACGCGCGACGGCAACGTCGTCTGGAGCTACAAGCTCGATCCCGCCAACAAGGAACTGGGCACGTCCGTTCGATTGGACAACGGCAACACCCTGGTCGTTGAACGCGGTGTGAAGCCCCGGTTGCTGGAGATTGCGAGTGATGGTTCGATCAAGGTCGAAGTCCCCTTGAAGCCCGACACCGACAACGCCCACATGCAGACGCGGATGGCGCGCAAGCTGCCCAATGGCAACTACATCGTCCCGCATCTGCTTGCCTTCGCGGTGAAGGAGTACGAGCCCGACGGAAAGGTTGTCCGAACAATCCGCACCGACCTTGAGGAACTGGGCGGGCGCAAGGCGGAGAATTGGCCTTTCACAGCGATCCTGTTGGAGGGCGACCGGCTCCTGGTCAACCTCACCCACGGCAACAAGACGGTCGAGTTCGATCGCGAGGGCAAGGTTGTCTGGCGCGCGGACAACTCCCATGTCGACGGCCGCTTTGCCGATCCCTGTGGGGGGCAGCGTTTGCCCGACGGCAACACGATCATTTGCAGCTACGGCCAACGCAAACCCGACAAGGCCAAGGTGTTTGAAGTCGATGCGAACCGGAAGGTTGTCTGGGAATACGTGAATCCGAAGTTGCGGGGCGTGCATCAGATCCACGTGTTGACCACAAACGGAAAACAGGTGGGGTCGCCGTTGAAATAGGTGGCGCACGGCGACGCCATTCCGTAACCTGCGTGTTCCGCAATTGGCGGTCTTTATGGCGGATCCGAAGCATAGACAGTTTGATTTTCTGGTCATCGGCAGCGGGGTGGCCGGGCTGTCCTTTGCCCTGCAGGCGGCGAAACGGGGCTCCGTCGGACTCATCACCAAGAAGGATCGCGCCGAGTCCAACACCAACTACGCACAGGGCGGCATCGCGGCCGTCACTTCGGACGAGGACAGCTTTGATCTCCACGTCAAGGACACGCTGACTGCCGGCGGCGGTTTGTGTCGGGAGCCGGTCGTCCGCACAATCGTGGAGGAAGGCCCCGCCCGCGTTCAGGAGTTGATCGATCTCGGGATGAAGTTCTCCGAACGCATGGCGATCACGGACGACGGCTCGCCGGCCTACGACCTCGGCAAGGAGGGGGGGCATTCCAAACGTCGGATCCTGCATGCCAAGGACATTACCGGGCAGGAGATCGAGAAAGCCTTGCTGAGCGCGGTGGCCGCCGAATCCGCCATCGAGGTTTTTGAGGAGCATATCGCGGTGGATCTGATCACCACGCAGAAGCTGGGTTACGCCGTGGAGAACCGTTGCCTTGGCGCCTATGTCTTGAACAAGACGGAGGAGCGCGTGGAGACCTTCTCGGCCGGCGCGGTGGTTCTCGCCAGCGGCGGTTGCGGCAAGGTGTATCTCTACACCACCAACCCCGATGTCGCGACGGGTGACGGGGTGGCCATGGCCTATCGGGCCGGCGCCTCGGTGGCCAACATGGAGTTCATCCAGTTCCATCCGACCTGCCTTTATCATCCCCAGGCCAAGTCGTTCCTGATCAGCGAGGCGGTTCGGGGAGAGGGCGCCAAACTCAGGAATGCGGAGGGCGAGGAGTTCATGGCCGACCAGCATCCGCTCAAGGAGTTGGCCCCCCGCGACATCGTCGCCCGCGCCATCGACAGCGAGATGAAGCGGACCGGCGCGGATTGCCTGTTTCTCGACATCACGCACAAGCCCGCCCCTTTCACCATCGATCGTTTTCCCAACATCTATAAGCAATGCCTCGATTTCGGCATTGATATCACCAAGGAGAGAATCCCGGTGGTCCCGGCGGCGCACTACCAGTGCGGCGGCGTCGTGGCCAACATTGACGGCGAGACGGACATCCCGGGCTTGTTTGCCATCGGCGAAGTCGCCTGCACCGGCCTGCATGGCGCCAACCGGTTGGCCAGCAATTCGCTGTTGGAAGCGCTTGTCCTGGCGCGTCGGGCGGCCGACAAACTGGCCGCCGAACCGCCGGACCCGGGAACCTTTGAGATCCCGAATTGGCATTCCGGCGACGCCACCGATCCCGACGAATTGGTGGTGGTCTCGCACAACTGGGATGAAATCCGCCGGCTCATGTGGGACTACGTCGGCATTGTCCGGACCGACAAACGGCTGCAGCGCGCGAAGAAACGCGTGGCCAACCTGCAGGAGGAGATCGTCGAGTATTACTGGGACTTTCTGGTCACCTCGGACCTGCTGGAATTGCGGAACATCATGACGGTCGCCGGGTTGATCATCGAGTGCGCCCTGCGCCGGCCGGAAAGCCGGGGGCTGCACTACAACCTGGATCATCCCGACCCCGATCCGGATTGGGCCCAACGCGATACCGTGCTGCGACGCGAGGCGTAACCGCCTTTGCGAGATTGTGTAAAGACGCGATCGAGTCGCGGCGGACGCGGCGACGCTTGCCGCGCTGCAGCCGGCCGGCTCGCCCATCAACGGCTTGCGAGAAGAGAAGAGCCTGCTCACTTCGGCTGCCGCCCTCTTGGCACAATCTCTTGCGAGCGCAGCGTCTGCGGGGTTTCCAAATGAGCTAACCCGCGTCATGGTCTGCGCCTGACGTATGTTTGGTCGATTGATCCTCAATGCGCTGCGACACCTGGCGTTGCATCCGGTCCGGACCCTGTTGGTCTTGCAGGGGGTGATCTGGGGCACGGCGCTCGGCGTTTTTCCCGCGGCGGTCATTCACGGCAGTCTGAAGAAGGCCGAAGAGGAGGCCGCCGTTCAGGGGACGGACCGCATTCTCATCGCCTTGGAACAACTTGAGGCGGAGAAGGCCTTCGAGTGGAAGGATGTCGGGTGGCTGCGTCGACGCTATGCGGAGGATGTGCGCCATGTCACCGGCATGGGCGTCTACGAATCCGAAGACCGGAAGACCCCTCCTGTCATGGCGACGGATCCCGAGGCGTTGGCCAGCCGGGCCTTGACGCTGACTGCCGGGCGCTTTCTTCGAGACGCCGATATTCGCGACGCCTCCCGTGTCTGCGTCCTCGAACATGCCGCCGCCTCTGAGTTGTTCCCGGACCGCGACCCTTTGGGGCAGTCTGTCGAGGTGGCGGAGGTCGGAACGTTTGAGGTCGTCGGCGTGGTTGCGCCGCAGGATGTGAAGTCCGAGAACATGGACGAGTTCGGCTATGAATCCGGGCACGTCATGAGCCGTTTCATCCAGGACATGAAGCGCAACATCGGGATCGTCGACGACGGACAGGTGAAGGAGTTGAGAACCGGCCGGAACATCATGGTCCCGCATGCCGCGGTTCCGACCTTCAAGCCTTATGTCATCGAGATGCGCGCGGACCCGAAAGCGATTCTGGAGTTGCGCGACCGGCTGCGGCGCGACCTGATCGAAGCGGGATTCCAACCGGTCATCTTCACCAACGCCGTGCTGCCGTTTCTCTATGGGCGCACACTGGATACGCTGGTCGAACTGAATCGAGTGGTCTTCGTTCTGGCGGTGATGGTCGGGGCCAGCATCGTGTGCGCTTTGATGGTGTTGTCCGTGGTGGAACGCCAACGGGAGATCGCCATCCGACGGGTTGAGGGCGCGCGGCGTTGGCACATCGGCACGCAGTTCATCGTGGAGACCGGAACGATCTGCGCGGTGGGAGGCGTGCTCGGAGTCCCTCTGGGCCTGGGGTTGGCGGCAATCCGGGTCTGGTTTGAACCGCTCGGAACCGTGGACTGGACCTTTCCTCCGATGGAGTCGGCGGTCATCGTCGCGGTGGTTGCGGTGATCGGCCTGATCGGCGGCCTGCTCCCCGCGTGGCGGGCGGTGCGCGTCGATCCGGTGGAGATTCTGCGTTACGAATGAACGCCCTCAAGAACATGTTGATTTTTGCCGGGCGCGGTTTGACCCGGAGGCCTCTGCAGACGGGGCTGCTGCTGGGGGCGATGGCGGTGGCGCTGGCCGGCGTCATGACGATCATGGCGGTGTTGGCTGGCGTCAACGCCCAGGTCTATCGCGATCTGCAGCGGGTAGGCCTGGATGTGGTCAACGTGCAGATGGTTCCGAACCTGCAGAACCTCATCCTCGAGCCGCTGGCCATGGAGGATGTCGAGTGGATCGCCGAAACCTCAGGCGCCTCCGAGTTGGCGCCCTTTCGCGCGGAGTTGGCCGTCGGCGTCGATCTGGAATCGCAGCGCAGCGAGGAATTCCTGATGCTGGCCACCACGGACAAGTGGGGCGACATCGCGCCGCTTGAGTTGGTCGAGGGACGCTTCTTCGATGAGCGGGAGCCCGGGGTTTGCGTGCTGGACGAATGGGTTGCGCGGCGCTTCTTCGGTGGAGCTTCGGCGCTGGGCCGGATGCTCTTTGTCGAGGTTGGCGGCGAGACCTGGGTGTTCGAGGTGGTCGGTGTGCTGAAGGACCCCTTCGAGATCCGGAAGAAGTTTGATGAAATGGATTTTGCCGGCGCCGCGCGTTCCACCCTGAACCGCGCTTTGGAGTTCAAGAGCATGTATGTCGCCGGGGATTTCTATGATGAACGCGACGCGATTCACGGCGTCGCGCTCAAGGTCCCATCGGATCGCGACGCGAAGCAGGTGGCTGCAAACCTGCGCCAGGAATCCAAGCGGCGCGGGCTTTCCGTGATTGCCTGGGCGCGCAGCCAGTGGGTGGACAACGTCATCCATGGAGCCGACTTCACGACCCAGATTGCCAGCATCCTTTGGATCATCATCCTGCTGGTGACCGGGGTGATGATCCTGACCATCTCACTGGTTGCAATTCGCGAGCGCTATCGTGAACTGGCCATCCGGCGGACCGAGGGAGCGCGCCGATTGCAGGTGGTGGGGCAGTTGCTCCTGGAAAACCTGCTGCTGAGCGTGGTTTCCGGCGGAATCGCGATCTTGCTGGCGCGCTTCGCTGGGCGCCTGTTGGAGGAGCGTTACCTGTCCTGGCCGCCGACCTTCCTGCCCGGCGAAATGGCCCTCGCCCTCGGGTTGGGGGTTGGCATCGGGGCGCTGGCCACGGTCGTGCCGGCGTATCGGGCGGCGTCCCTGGACCCCGTGCAGACCTTGCGGGTGGCTTGAGGCAGTAATCAGTAATCAGTAATCAGAGGTCAGAGGTCAGAGGTCGGAGGTCGGAGGTCGGAGGTCGGAGGTCGGAGACAGGCTGCCGCGAGTGGCAATCAGGGAGAATCGATCGTCAGCTTCGGAACACCGACCTCTGATTACTGCGTCAAGCCCGTTCTTTCTCGGCAAGGTGGCGCAGCGCGATCTGCCGGGCGTGCCCAAGGGATTCGTTCAAGGCGGCTTCGAAATGGGGTAGCGAAAGCAATTCTCGCCATAACTGCGGCCCGAAGACTGTTTCGAGCCAGTTTTTCTGATCCGTGGTGGGTTTGCTTCCGTCGCTCATCTTTCTGCCCTCTCCAATCGCCGCTTGCCGCTGTCCTGCCGGTTTTGACGGCGCTTCGCTGGACATTATTTACTTGGAATCGGACATTTTTTTAGTCGATCAGCAAAGGCGTTGACTTGAGAGTAGAGCGGCGCCGTTCGCGGCGTTGTGCCCGGGGTATCTGCGGCGCTCGACGCGTCGAACCCGACGGTCCGGATCGCCGCTGGCGAGGGGATCAAAAAAAATTCCAGTTTGTCCTTGTGAAAAAATTCACAATCTGGCATTTGATCGCTTTTTCCGTAGGGGAAACCGGATGGAAGAAAGGGTTGCGCGAGAAATCCCTTGTGCAGCTTTGGGCGGTCAGGCAACTTCGCCGCCTTTCTTTTCGGGGCCTTGCGGGGTTCGGGATGCGGGTTCCCGAACAGACGTGCATACATCTCAATGCGACTCAAAATTTCAATTCTGGCGGTCCTGTTTCTCGTCCTGGCGGCGGGAGCGGGTTTTGGCGCGTCCGAGATCTCGAACGTGGCCGAGGAGGCGGCGCACGGGATCTCCAATGTCGCCGACGCGGCGGCGGAAGCCGTTCACGACGCCCATGACGAACACGCGGAAGGCGGTCATCATGGTCTGCCCCCCGCGGCGGTCCGGCCCTTTGGAGACAATATTCCCATTTCGAACTCGATGATCATGGTCTGGATTGTGGCCGCCTTGATCATCTTGGTCGCGCAGATGGCGACGCGGGAGGTCAAGATGGTCCCCGAGGGCCTGCAGAACTTCGTCGAATTGCTGGTCGAGGGGATGTATGACTTCTTCAAGGACATTCTGGGCGATCACATGGTGAAGAAGACTTTCTGGTTCTTTTGCACGGTCTTCATTTTCATCCTTTTCTCGAACTGGTTTGGTTTGATTCCCGGGCTCGGCACGATCGGCTACGGTCACGCGGAGGCGGGGCACGGTTTCAAGGTGACGGAGCCGCTGCTTCGCGGCGTCAATGCCGACCTGAACATGACCGCCTCCATGGCCTTGTTGTTCTTCTTCCTGTGGACGGTCTGGTCGTTGCAGGAGTTGGGGCCGGGTGGTGTTGCGGGGCACATCTTTCAGGTCAAGGGCCACGGCAAGGGTTTCATGGGTTTCTTTCTGGTGGCCGTCTTCATCTTTGTGGGCGGCATTGAGATCATCTCCATCTGTGTCCGCCCGGTCGCGTTGATGTTCCGTCTCTACGGCAACATTTTCGCGGGTGAGAACATTCTGGAGTCCATCATGCACATGGGCGGCCCGATACTGGGCGGCGTCTTTGTGCTTCCATTTTATGCGCTCGAACTGCTGGTCGGGCTCGTGCAGGCGATGGTCTTTGCGCTGCTGACCGCGGTGTTCACCGCCCTGATGTGTGAGCATCACGATGACGAGGAAGGGGAGCACGCGCACTAAACACATACAATTTCGCCGGCGGGACCATGGCAAAGATTGTGGGCGTCGGTGAGAGCAACTGAAAGAACAAGAGAAAGGTCAAACTATGTTTGCAGTAATATCCGGAGCCCTTCACGTGGGTATGGCGGCCATCGGCTCGGCCATCGGCGTGGCCCTCATCGGTATGAAGGCGGCTGAAGCGACGGGACGCAACCCCGGCGCCGCGGCGGCCATCCGCAACCAGGCAATCATCTTCGCAGCTCTCGCGGAAGGTGTGGTGTTCATCGCCATCTTCCTGTCGAACTAAGCGCTGAATGCTTGATCGGGCCGGGCGGCGCGTCCGTCCGGCCCAACCCAACTTTTTTGAGAAATGACTGAGAATTTGTTCATCCTTGCGGCGGCGTCGGGCGAGAACCCGATCACCAACATAACGACCACTTTCGGCGTCAACTGGGGCATGTTCATCAGCCAGTTGATCGCCTTCGGCATCGTGGCGTTCCTGCTGAACAAGTTCGCCTACAAGCCGGTGCTGGAGGTGCTTGAAAAGCGTCGGCAACGCATTGCGGAGAGCCTCGAGAACGCCGAGAAGATCAAAAAGGATCTCGAGGAGACCGAGCAGTCCCGCAAAGAGATTCTGGAAAAGGCCAACGACCAGGCCAACAAACTGATCGAGGAAGGCCGCGCCGCGGCGGAGAAGGTTCGCGAGGCAGAGACCCAGAAGGCGATCAAGGAAGCCGAGGCCATCATCGCCAAGGCCCGGGAAGCCGCCGAGGCCGACCATTCCAAGATGCTGGCCGAGTTGAGGGCGGAAATCGGCCAACTCGTGGTCGCCACCACCAGCAAGGTCATCGGCAAGACCCTCACGCCCGAGGATCAGCAACGCTTGGTCGAGGAGACCAACGCCGAGCTCGCCGGTTGATCCCCCTGATTTGATTTTCCGAATTCCGCCTGCGCATGAAAGCCTCCAAGCAAGCCCAACGCGACGCCAAGCAGCTCTTCCAGGCCTGTCTGACGGACGGCGTCCTGGACGAGGGGCGCGCCCTCGCGGCCGTGAACGCCCTGGCCGAGAAAAAGCCTCGTGGTTATCACGGCATCATGGCGCACTTCTTCAAACTGGTTCAGATGGACGTGGCAAAGCGCACCGCCAACGTGTCCAGTTCGACCGCATTGGATGATGCGACCCGCGGCCAGATCCAGGCCAATATCGCCAAGAACTACGGCGAGAACGCGCAGGTCAATTTCCTGGTGGATGGGAATCTCCTCGGCGGCCTGCGTGTCCAGATCGGCAGCGATGTTTTCGATGGCAGCGTTCGCACCCGCTTGAACACTTTGAAGGACAGTTTTTGATTTTGATGAACGAATGAGAGCCGGGAAGCGATTCTCACAACTCTCAACCAAGAACACTCAACTGATTTATGAGCACGATACTTGAAGACATCCAGGCCCAGATCTCGGGCGTGAAGACCTCGGTCGCCAAAGAGAACGTCGGCATCGTCCGTCAGATTGGCGACGGCGCGGCGAAGATCGAAGGCCTTACCGGAGCCATGCTCAACGAGATGCTCGACTTCGGCAACGGCGTCACCGGCCTGGCGTTGAACCTCGAGGAAACCGAGGTGGGCGCGATCATCTTGGGCGACTACACCAGCGTCAAGCAAGGCCAGGAGGTCAAGACCACCGGCAAGCTCCTGCAGGTGCCGGTCGGCAAGGAACTCCTCGGCCGTGTCGTCAACTCCCTCGGCGAGGCGCTCGACGGCAAGGGCGACATCAAGACCGAGAACGCCTACCCCGTCGAAAAGATCGCGCCCGGCATCATTCAGCGTAAATCCGTCAGCCAACCCGTGCAGACGGGCATCATGCCGGTCGACGCCATGATCCCGATCGGCCGCGGCCAGCGCGAGCTGATCATCGGCGACCGCTCCACCGGCAAGACCACCGTCGCAATCGACACGATCATCAACAACGCGAACGCCAATCAGCGCGCCGTTGACGAGGGCGACAAGGATTATCGCCCACTTTATTGTATCTACGTTGCCGTCGGCCAGAAGCAGTCGAACGTCGCCAACACCATCCAGGTTTTGGAGGAGAACGGCGCGATGAAATGGACGATCGTC
>Ga0181588_10001824_pt1 | contig 18697 bp, 16 predicted proteins | sample 071ome_26_FD_148607 | JGI IMG/M metagenome (GOLD analysis project Ga0181588, IMG submission 148607) | Coastal salt marsh microbial communities from the Groves Creek Marsh, Skidaway Island, Georgia - 071409BT metaG (spades assembly) | ecosystem: Environmental > Aquatic > Marine > Intertidal zone...
GCAGCTTCTGGTTTTCAGCCGGACCTATGGCGGCAGCGCTGGCTTGCTTACGGGAGCTGAAGCGTGTTGACGCGCCTGCGCGCATTCTCAGGACAGGAACCGCGCTGTGGGGTGGTTTGCAATCGATCTCAGCCGACGCCGGCCACGAGCTGGTCGTCAGCGGAATTCCGTCAATGGCCTATTTGCGCACAGAGCACGAAGCCGGGCCCGGATTTCATCAGGCCCTCTGCGGTGAGTGCACGAGGCGCGGTTTGTTTTTAACTTCCCACCATAACCTGTTTGTTTCCGCGGCCCACACTGAGCAAGATCTCGCACAGAGCTTCGAGATATTTGCTGACGCCCTAAAGGCCGTCAAAAAACAATTTAAAGCCGGATCAAACCTGCGCGATTGAATGCGGAGCATGGCATGGGGGCCCGGACTCAGGGTTTGGTCCGCGTTTCCATCACGCAGAACACATATGCCAGCAGCTTTGCTGTTGCTTGTCTCATCCGGATCCGGCGCTGAGTTGCGATCAATACTGATGAGCCTAGCGAGCGCTGAGCCGGTTGGCTGCCAGCCAGTAAAAGATCAGTCCTGACCCGATAAATCCGAGGCTGAACAGCCCCTCAACCGGTCGACTGATCAGGGTGAAACCCAGAATCCAGCCGGTGAGCAGCAGATAGAGTAAAGGCGGCAGGGGGTAAAGAAACGTTCGGTAAGGCCGCTCCAGATCGGGCTGTCGATAGCGCAGTACGAAAATGCCTGCGATGGTAACGAAACTGTTGAGCGCGAGGGTAAACCCGGAAAAAACCAGCACGGACTCAAAGGTCGAAGAGAGGATAAACAGCAGCGCAACGGAAGACTGTATCCATATTGCGGTGACAGGTATTCCGCTGCGGTTCTTACGGCCCAGTATTCCGATTGCGGGATAATCTTCGCCGATAACCTGAATCACTCTCGGACCCGCCATGGTCATTGCGCTGACAGTTGAGATGAGGAGCATGGCCAGAATCAGACCAGTGAGACGACCCGCCGTCTCTCCGAAGGCTTCCTGAGCCGCGATTGCTCCTACTTCAACCTGACCGGCCAGCAGGTCCATCGGCGCGGCATAAAGAAAAGAAAAATTAAGCCCAAGGTAAAGCAGGGTGACAACAGCCGTGCCAGAGATCAAAATCCAGGGAAGCGTCCGCTGGGGATCTTCGAGTTCGCTACTGAGATAAGTTGCTGCGTTCCATCCCGTGTAGGCAAAGGACACGTAGATGAGTGCCACAGCATAAGCGCCGCTGGTGATTGTTGCGAAATCGCCCTCGGCGGGCAGGAAACTCACTGGCTGTGGTGTGTCCACCGCTATCAGCGTGCCGAGGACAAAAGCGAGAATCACACCGATTTTCAGCAGGGTAAAAATAACCTGAGTGCCGCTGCTGTTCTTGTGATTGGTGGCGTGGACTCCTGTCAGCAGAATGAGAAGAGCTGCTGCAAGAAGCTTCTGAAAGTTTTCACTCAGGCCTTCCGGGAAGATAGAAGAAGCATAAGCGGCAAACGTCATCGCAGCCAGCGCAACCGGTCCGGAAAAACCCACTGTCGAAGAAACCCAGCCCGACACAAACCCTGCAGCGGGATGATAAATTCGGCTGAGCAGGTTGTATTCTCCACCGGAGCGGGGCAGGGCGGCACCGAGTTCGCCGTAGGTCATAGCCCCACACAGGGCAGCTACGCCACCAATCGCCCAGAGGGCAAGCAAAGCAAAGCCGGAGCGGATATCAAGCAGTTGAAAACCGAGACTGGTGAAGACGCCGGTCCCTACCATATTGGCGATGACAACCGCGGTGAGGGTAGGGAATCTGAACTTATCTGAAGCCATATCAGTTGATACGGCGGGTCTCGCCGGGCACCATGAATAGATCTGCTCCGCGCAGCGGCCGTGGTCTCTGCATCGGATCTCCGGGGATCGTTCTGGGCACATGGATTCCGACATTTCGTTTGGCGCCGACCCGGTTTTCCAGAATATTCCTTCCTTCGCGGCTGCCAAAAAACCAGTACGGAGGAAAAGCCATATTCGGAGAGACCTGACCCCAGTAATCGGAATCGCGAGCGAAATGGACGTCATTAGAGTCGGCGTCCCCCATGTGCACAACCACGCTTCGTTCGTTAAGGGTGACGCGCCAGACGATATTCTGAACGTTCAGTCGGTCGGTTGGCCACCCGGAATGGGGTATCCGAACGGCCTCGACTTTCAACTTGTCCATCGAAAGGATGACAGGGGCATCCTGATACTCGAGGGCAACACCGTTTACCCGATCAAAAACCAGTTCTTGCTCAGGGTCCGCTATGGACCGCATGGCGAGAACTGCCTGCTGAGGTGCGTAGAGCATGATGTCGGGCTGCGCGATCAGCAGTCTGAGCATGTCGTCAGCAGAGAAATGGTCTCCGTGGAAGTGACTTACGAAAATCGCGTCGACGCCATCAAAAGGTTCGTCACCGGCAAACAGCGCCTCCCGCATCGCTTCGGGTACCAGCAGATACTGACCATAGCTCTCCGGGTACAGCGGGTCGAACAGCACCTTGGTGTCGCCGTCTGTAACCATCACCGCTTCGTTCGCCATGTAGAACGCCTGCTGCGCGTTCGCTTGGGTCGTAAGTGTCAGGATTGACGCAATGGCGACAGCGATTGATTTCAGTTTCACTGCTGTTTAATCGTCCTGATTTTGCGCTGCCAATCTCTCTTCGGCCCGGTGCCCGGACAGAATGTTGTACATGCCGTAGTTACCCTCATGACAGGCGTATTCATAGATTTTGTCGGGCGAATGGTCAAAAATAATCTCCCGGGTGTAGGGGGAGGTGAATTGTCCCGGATCGCTCGACGTGAGCTGATACTGCAGTGCGTTGTTGCTGATTCTGGTGAGACGCTCCACGTTGACTTTCCTGTCCGTCTCCGGGCTGGTGCTGCTGGCATCAGAATAATTCGTTGTTTCAATGACCAGGGTGTCGCCTTCCCACCAGCCGCGTGAATCGCCGTGCCAGAGTTTTACGCTGGCCGGTGCATGGGGTTGTTCGACGATCGGGATGATGCGCGCATCGTGGGCCATTTCCTGATAGATCACCACAGTGTCCCGCGACTGTACAATCTGCCAGTAGCTGTTGTAGCCCGAGCCGAGCCGGGGCGCTCCGAATGACAGGCAGCGCTCTCCCAGCGGTCGGTCCGTCCACGAGTCGGCCGGATGGGCCGCGCGCCATTCTCGCAGTTCCCGGGCGGCAGCAACTGCCGCTTCAGTCCGCGGAGGATATTTGCCGTTGGGAGGGTCTGTGATCTGCGAGGTACGGCGGTGCACGGTCCGCTCCGCCATCCACTGGGAGTCGTAGTTTCCGGTCGTTGGATCGTAGGAGTTGATTTCGCCGCTAAATACGGCTTCGAGAACGCCGCCACCAAACAGCGCATCTTCTCCGGCCGCCATAATTTCGCCGATTCGCTGTTGAATGAAAGCCATGTCTTCGTCAGTCAGCATTTCCTTGTTGCCGAAGACATCGGGTCTCTCAACCGGGGTGATGGTGTTATTTTCCCACACACCCTGCAGATCGGGATGTCCGTCGGGTGTTCGCGGGGCCTGATAGTTGTCGTCTGCCTGACCGTTTACTTGGCCGGAAATTGCTATAAATAGCAATAAAATCAATGAGCTGCTTTTTATTATTGTGCGGGTCATCGGGGCTGTCCTCTACGTTCAACCGTGGAGCTCTATCTTCAACTACTGACTGTCATTTCGCAAGCGCCCGGATCTGCACCAGAGCCGCATTCCGAAGGATAATTGCCGCTCAGTCTGCCCGGCTGGAGAGCCGCGACAGGCCGAACAGCAGGGCACCCAGAATGATCCAGAATACAATGATCGCCCACTCCTGTGGCCAGATCAGCGCAGATGGGCTGCCGGGGAAATAGAGTGCGCCGATGGCCACTGAGAGAACCAGCGCGAGATAACCGGTGAAACTGCCCCCGGGTGCCTGATAGGGCCGCTCCAGCTCGGGTTCGTTTTTGCGCAGCGCCAGAAAGGATAGGGCAACGAAGGCATAGGCCACAACGATGCCGAGCCCGCCTGCATTCACCAGCCAAACCAGTGCCGGCCGACCGAACAATGGTGAGATCACAGACAGCGCCCCGATCAGCAGAATCGCATTTTTGGGGGTGTGGTAGCGGGGATGGACTTCGGCCAGCGCTGCGGGGAGCATGCCCGCCTTTGCCATGGCATAGAGGGCCCGGCTGGCACCGACAATCAGAGCGTTCCAGCTGGTCACGATGCCAGCCAGCCCCGTCACCAGCAGAACAGTTTCGCCTAATTCGCCGTAAATCACGCCATTGGCTTCAGCTGTCACCAGATCAGCAGCGGCGAGCGTATTGCCGTCCATGACCAGCCCCACACCAATGATGATCAGGGCATACCAGGCAATGGCCATGATCACGGACAGAATCAGAGCGGTGCCGATATCGCGATACGGAAGATCAATTTCTTCCGCGGCCTGTGGAATGATGTCAAAGCCCACAAACATGAACGGCACCATGACCAGCACAATCGTGATACCGGTCGCTCCTTCGGCAAACAGCGGGTCGAGATTGGAGATCGAGCCGGTAACGCCCGCCCCGCCGACGAAGAAAAAGCCGACGATGAGGATCAGCAGCACGACCGTGGTTTGGACGATGGCAACAAATTTGACGCCGATGACATTCAGCATGGTCATGATGATGGCGCCGGCGATACCGGTAGCTACCCAGGTGGCATAAACATCCCAACCCGCAACAGTCCACAGATAGCCTATGTCCAGCCCGGGCACCAGCGAGTCCATGACCGTCGGCAGAGCAACCGCTTCAAAAGCGATAACAGACATATAGCCCAGGATGATTGCCCAGGTGCAAATAAACGAAGCCCGATAGCCGAGGGCTCTTTCGCTGTAGACATGCTCGCCCCCTGCGAAGGGGAGCGCGGACGACAGTTCTGCATACGTCAGGCCGACCACTGCAATGGCGCCACCGCCAAGCAGAAACGCGGTGATGGCCCCAAGAACACCTGCGGAAGTGATCCAGGTGCCGGTGAGGACCACCCAACTCCAGCCAATCATTGCGCCAAAGGCCAGGGCGACCACGTCCCGCCTGCCGAGAACGCGAAGAAAACTCGATTGTTGAGAACTGTCAGGCATAAAACTGTTTCCGGATTCTTGTCGTTTTTGTTTGTGGACCGGTCGGTAGTAGTCTATTCTTGGCCGCGCTCAGCGGGCGGCAGTACAAGAAGCACGAGGCGGCAGATTCGGGCGAAAACGCGCGATTTGCCCTTCATTGTCTGGCGGGCCGCATTGTTTGACTCAACCGCCTGTCAGTAAACCAATAACGTGAGGTTTTTACCAGCAATGAGACTGATCACCTTTTTCCTGATGGCAATGGCGCTCGTTGCCTGCGAAGTGGACACCACCCCTCGGTTTGAACGGATGAGTTTCGAGGAACTGGCGGATTACAACCGGGGCAAGCCGCTCAGTCAGATGATTGTATGCGATGATGAAAACCGCTCTTTCAGCCGGGTCCGCCGGCGTCGCTGTATGACGGTGGAGGCGCGGTACGGATCCCGGGAACAGATCGGGCAACTCGGTGTGCTGAACTCCATTCCCGGCTATTCGGGCGTCGAATAAGCCGTACTTTCTTCATTCCTTCCCTGTCCTGCGCCGCACCCTGGTGCGGTGCTGACGGGTGTGAACCCTTCCGGACCGGCAGTGCTGACCGGCTGAAAAGATTCGTCTTCAGGCTCAGGACACTGCGCGCTACGGCGAGTCTCGGTCGTAGACCAGCGAACCCCCTATCCAGGTTTTTTCGACGTCCACCTCCATAATGCGTTCCGGATCAATAGACAGCAAATCTTCCGACAGCAATACCATGTCGGCAAACTTGCCGACCTCCAGCGTGCCTTTTTTGTCTTCTTCAAAGTTGAGGTAGGCCCCCAGCGCCGTGTAGGCGCGGATGGCTTCTTCCATGGAGATGGCTTCGTCCGCTCCGTACACGGTGCCAGTCATCCCTTTGCGGGTTACGGCGGCGTAAATACCCACCAGCGGTCCGATCGGCAGGATATCGCTGGAAATGGCGACGGTTATTCCATGATCCATCGGGCCGCGCAGTGGATTGTTGTGCTGCAGTCTCCAGCCATCGAGGTTTTCGGCGTAGCGCCCTTCGAGGGTATAGGTGAAATTCGGCTGTTGGGTAATGTGGATGGCATGCTCTGCCATCAGTTCCATCGTCAGTTCCGGCGGTCTCATGGAGAAGTGGTTCAGGTAATGGCGGTGATCCTCCCGCGGGTTACGTTCCAGAGCATCGGCCAGCGTATTGACTACCAGTACGATGGCCGCATCACCAATGGCGTGGATGCCCATCTGGTAGCCGGCATCATGAATTTCATTGAGGTGGGCAACCAGTTCGCCTTCCGGCATGTTGAGATAACCCCGATATTCGCCCTGATTGACGTAGGGCTCGAGGGTATAGGCAGCCGGTCCGGTGAAACCGCCGTCAGCGAAGACCTTGATTGGACCCGGCTTCAGAAAGTCGTTGCCCTCCCCGACCCGTGCGTTGAGGGCATTGATGGCATCAGGGTCATACCACTGGAACTGGAGTGCCGATCGCGGCAGCGCCAGCGCGTTATTCTGGTAGAGGTCCTCGAACATCTCGTAGTCATCGACGGTTTTTGAGGCATCCGTGATTGAGGTAATGCCTTTGGCCAGCAGCGCATTGAGGTTCACTTCCAGACTGGCGATGATTTCCTCATAAGTGGAATCTGGTACCAGTCTTCCAACAATGCTCTGGCGCTCCCTGATGACGCCATTCAGCTGTCCGTCTTCTCCTACTTCAATCACGCCGCCTTCCGGCTGCGGGGTGTCCAGAGTAATTTCCGCAAGCTGCAGTGCCAACGAGTTGGTTACTGCGCTGTGCCCCCCTGCACGGGTCAGAATGACCGGATTGTTCGGAGCCACTGCATCCAGATCGACGCGCAGCGGTCGTCTCCCTTCATCGAGTTCGTCTTCGGACCAGCCATAGCCGGTGATCCACTCACCTTCGCCAATCTCTTCGATTTTGGCCGTGATTAGCTGTTGAATTTCTGCAATGGAGGTGACTTCGCTCAGTTCGATATAGCGCTGTGGCCGCCCGCGGATGTGTGTGTGAGAGTCGTTGAAACCGGGTATGACAAGTTTGCCGCCGAGATCAACCGTCTCTTCGGCATCAAACTGTTCAGTCAGGCTGCTATCACCGGTTGCCACGATCAGCCCGTCAGTGACGACCAGGGTGTCGACCAGAGAGAAGGCTTCGTCAGCTACGAAAATTTTGCCGTTGGTCAGAATGAGATCAGCGGGACTCGCGGCGCCCATTGGCTCTGATTCCTGTCCGCCGCAGGCGGTCAGGAAAATCAGAATGAAAGGTACAAAAATAGCGGTTCTCACTTTATTCATTAGCGTGGCAACCTCTCCGGTCAGTGTTTCAGACCAACAAATTTTCCTTGTGCACGTAATCCAGAGTCTGACCCAGAGCCAGGTCAAACATGCTGATCATCTCGTCAACCTGCTCCCGGCTGATAATCAACGGGGGACAGAAGGCGATACAGTTGCCGCTGACTGCCCTGATGAGTAAGCCGTTGTCCTGACAGTACTGTTTGGCTGTGGCGCCAACCTTGCCATCGGAGAAGCTGATTCGCTGGTCCTTGTTGGCTACCAGCTCAACCGCAGCAATCAGCCCTTTGCCGCGGACCTCACCAACCAGCGGGTGGCTTTCGTACTCTCGCAGACGGCTTTGCATATAGGCGCCGACCTGAGCGGCATGTTCAAACAGCTGCTCCCTCTGATAAATTTCAAGAGCTTTAAGCGCCGCCGCTGCCGCAACCGGATGACCTGTATAGGTATAACCGTGGCCGAAAATGCCCAGTTGATTGCTGGGTTCGCGCATCGCTTCATACATGAAGCCGGGCACGACAGCCGCGCTGACCGGTATATAGGCTGCGGACAGCTGTTTTGCCAGACTCATCAGATCAGGTTTGATGCCCATGGTGTTTGAGCCAAAGTCATTCCCGGTCCGGCCGAATCCGCAAATGACTTCATCAGCCCAGAACAGGATGTCGTGCTTCTTCAGCACCTCCTGCACTGCGGGATAGTAACTGTCCGGAGCGACAACGACACCGGCGGCACCGCCGATAGGCTCGGCAATGAAGGCGGCGATGGTGTCGGCTCCCTCTCGCTCGATCAGCTGTTCAAGCTCATTAACGAGGCGTGCGACAAACGCTGCTTCCGATTCGCCATCCTGCTGTCCGTGATAATAGTGTGGGGTGGAAACGCGCAGGATCCCCAGAGCATCGGTTGGCACATCAAAGTGCGTGTGCATGACCGGCAAGCCGGTCAGCGCCGCCGCGGCCATAGTGACACCGTGATAGGAGCGCTCCAGCGCAATGATTTTTTTCTTCTGAGGTCTGCCCGTTACATTGAAGTAATACCGGAGCATCTTGATCTGCGAGTCATTGGCTTCGCTGCCAGAATTGGCGAAAAACATTTTGGCGTCGCTCACCGGCACCATCTCGCTGAGCCGGTCGGCCAGGTTCATCGCGACCTGATGGGTACGTCCCCCGAACATATGGCTGTAAGGCAGCGTGCGAAGCTGTTGGGTAATGGCTTCGATCATCTCTTCGTTGCCGTAGCCGAGGGCTGCACACCACAGGGCCGAGAGACCCTCAAGGTACTGCTTGCCCTGTTTGTCGTAAACATAGATGCCATCGCCGCGGACGATGTTCAGTTGCTCAACCTGGGTGAGGTTGGTCGTGGGATAGATAAGTGAGGTCATAGCCGCAGAATAAAACAGCACACTTTCTAATACCAGAGGGCTGAGTGCCCGGACTGATCCACTTTCGGCGCGCCGGACCGGGGCATCCGTGACGGGCCCGAAGGCGCTGATTCCGGATCGGCTTTTGCGCTTCAATTCGGGTCGGTTTTGACGCTAGACTAAAGTCCGCAGTCAGACCGGAGAATCCGAAGCAATGAAATCAGGGCGAAGACACACAACAATCGAGACTTTACTGGGCGTGCTGGTTTGCGGGCTGCTTGCTCACACGGGGCTGGTGCAGGCACAGCCCAATCCCTATCAGGTTGTTTATCACTGGGGAGAGTTGCCCGGCGGTCGTCCCATGGGAGTGGTTACCGGCGTGCAGCCGGATCCGGATGGCGAACACATCTGGATAGTCGAGCGATGTGGGGCCAATCAGTGTGCCGGATCGGCGCTGAATCCAATCCATAAACTGGATAGTGAGGGGCGCACGGTCAAGTCGATTGGTGCAGGTCTTTTCGCCTGGCCTCACGGATTTGATATGGACGCTGACGGAAATCTCTGGGTTACCGAGGGCGCGCCTGAGGGCGATGCCCGGGGAGAACCCGGATCGGAACTCGGGATGGGCCATCAGATCATTAAGCTGAATCAGGATGGCGAGGTGCTGATGCGTCTCGGCCAGGCGGGAGTTCCGGGTGATGATGCAGAGCATTTCAACGGGCCTGCTGCCGTACTGATTGGGCCAACCGGAGAAATCTGGGTCGCTGATGGCCACCGAGGCGGAAATAACCGGATCATGAAGTTTTCAACAGGAGGTGAGCTGCTATTACAGCTCGGGGGTGGCATTGAGGACACCAGCAGGGAAAGCGGTCTGTTCAATGACCCGCACGATCTGAAGATGGATTCACAGGGACGCCTGTTCGTTGCGGACCGTGGTAATAACCGCATTCAGATCTTTTCTCAGGAAGGACAGCTGCTCGATATCTGGACGCAATTCGGAAGACCGAGCGGTCTGTGGATTGACGCCGACGACACGCTCTACGTCGCCGATGGCATGTCCGGTGAGCAATGGAACCGCGGTTGGGAAAGGGGCATCCGTATTGGGGATGCCCGAACAGGATATGTCACCGAGTTCATACCGGATTATGAAATTCCCAACGGCAGCGGAATCGAGTTTCTTGCATCAGACCGCAGCGGAAACATCTTCGCCGGTCAGGTCGGGCGGCAGCGCTTTGAGAAGTACATACGGATCAGACCATGATGTCGGGCCCGACAATTGCCGCATAAATTCTCTGTTACTCGAACAGGCTTATCTGAGTCATGAACGATTCGATATGCTGCGGCATGGGAATATTGGCTTCCAGCTGCGGGCAGGGCTCCACTGATTCGGCCAGTGTGTTCAGATTGATCACGCCGGCCCAGATTCCGTTATCGTAATCGCTGTCCTTGTCTTTTGGTGGCCCACTTCGCACTTTGGCGACCGCCTCGTCAATGGGTATTTTGATCAGCAGGGTCGCGTTAAGCTCCTGCGGCGTCGCTGCGCGAATCGTGGGCGCGCGGCCCGGGACAATCTGGTTGATGAAGGCATCGAGGATTTCCGCTTTGTTTTCTTCTACCCGTTCGGCCTTGCCGAACACCGTCACCGACCGGTAGTTGACCGAGTGGTTAAAACCGGTGCGGGCCAGCACGAGGCCATCCAGCAGGGTCATACTGATACAGGCGGTTTGTCCATCCAGCAGCGCGTTCAGCATCTGATTCTGCAGATGTCCATGCAGATAGAGGGCATCGCCAATTCGCACGTAGGCATTGGGTAAGACTCTGGCTTCCCCGTTAATGGTGTAGCCGACCTGACATAAAAACGATTTATCAAGCAGGGAATAAATTTCGTCACGCCGGTAAATGCCGCGACCACTGTAGCGGGAAACTCTGGTGCGTTCCGACGGTTGCTGATCTGTCATTGGTGTTTCTCATTGTCGCTTGGCTGGCCGGACGGATTGTCCGAGTCTGTTTAATACCCAGTATACATGGTCCGCCGGATTTGCTACCAAGTTGTCTGACATACCCCGACAGTCAGGAGGAAGCAGATGGTATTCAATAACGTGTTACTGAGAGCCAAAGATCCACAGCGGGTCACCGAAATTTCCGGACTGCTCAGGCAACAGGCATCCCTGTCATCAGAGGAGCCCGGCTGCGAGCAGTTTGACGTCTACCAGTCTGAAACAGAGCCTGAGTTGTTTTTTTTAATTGAGGTCTGGGCCTCTGAGGGGCATCTGGCACAGCACAGGAAAGCGAAAGCCTTCACGCAACTGTATCAGCCGAAGGTGCTGCCACTGGTGCACCGTGAGCCTCATCTGTGCCGCAGGATCTGGCCAAGCCCAGACTGAATTGGATTCCCTTCGCTAAAAATGGAATGATGGGCAGGTTTTCGACCCACGTATTGCAGGAGTTAGCTATGAAAAGAATCATCAAACTGGGCATTTCAGGTCTCGCATCCTCGCTGACCCTGTTTGCCCTGCATTCGGCGCAGGCCCAATCTTCAGCGGATCTTGTGGCAGCCGCCCTCAGTCATCCTGACCGACCCAGCGAAGAGGCGCAGGATGACGCACGCCGCATGCCACTGGAAGTGCTCAGTTTTGCCGGGCTGTCGGCCGGTATGGACGTACTGGAGATGGAAGCGGGAGGCGGATGGTACACCGAGATAATGAGTCGGGCAGTCGGGGCCGGTGGCAGTGTTACCATGCAGAATCCTCCGGCTTTTGAGAGCTTTACCGGCGATGCGGACAATGACCGTGCCGCCAGACTCTCAAACGTCACACTCAGCACAACCAATTTTGACGAACTGGAGCCTGCCAGCGGCTCGATAGACCTGGTTACCTGGATTCTGGGTCCCCATGAGTTGTGGTTCGCGCCGGGTGGTAATTCTCTGGGGGATCCCACAGAAACCTTCAATGAAATTGCTCGGGTGTTGAAGCCCGGCGGCAGACTGCTCGCCATTGACCATCAGGCAGCGGCAGACTCGGGACCGGAGGTAGGGGGCAGCCTGCACCGCATTCGCGATGATCTGATCACTGGCTATGCAGAGGCCGCAGGTCTGCGTGTGATCCGCAGTTCAGCGATGCACATGAACGCGGAAGACCCGCTCGATAACGGGGTTTTTGATCCCTCTATTCAGGGTCGCACCAGCAAATTCGTCGTACTTTACGAGAAGTAATCGCGCCGCAGCCGCGTCAACCGGTGGCGCGGCTGTGCGCTCTTCAGGACAAGGCGAGCCGCCGGGTCAGGCTGCTGCGCGCCTGCCCTATAAATCCTGAAAAGTAATTTTGCCCCCCACGATGGTCATGACGTTTCTGGCGGTGAGGATATCCGCTTCAGGGATGGTCATGAGGTCGCTGTCGAACACCGTAAAATCCGCCAGCTTTCCTGCTTCTACCGAGCCTCGCAGATGCTCTTGAAAGGCGCCATGTGCCGGCCAGATAGTGAACATTTTCAGCGCGGTCTCGCGGGACACTGCCAGCTCCGGATGCCAACCGGGACCGTCTGTGCCGTCGAGACGTTTGCGCGTGACGGCGGCATAGAATTCGATACGGGGGTCGCCCACTTCAACCGGCGCATCTGATCCACCAATAATCATCAGTCCGCGGTCAACCAGTTGCTGCCAGGGATAGGCATAGCCGAGACGGTCGGGGCCCAGCCGGTCCGGAGCGAAGTTCAGGTCGCCAATGCCATGACTGGGCTGCATGGAGGGAAAGACTCCCATCTCCACGAACCTCGCCTGATCGGAAGGGGGAATGATCTGGGCGTGCTCCATCCGCCATCGCAAATCGGTGCTGGACCATTCGGATTCCGGCAGTGCATTCCGTGCTTCGGCATACCAGTCCAGCAGCGTTCGCACGGCGCGGTCGCCGATTACATGGGTCCAGATTTGCAGGCCTTGCCGCAGTGACGCGGCAAGAACTGGCATGACTTGCTCTTTGGTTGTGCGGTTCATAAAACCGTTGTGATCTGCATCAGAATAATTCGCCAGTAAGGCAGCGCCTCTTGATCCCAGAGTGCCATCGATGAACACCTTGATGCCCCGCAGATCAAAGAAGTGGTCCGGGGTGGTTTCCCGACCCCGTTCGATCATCAAATCCGCTTCCTGCACCAGCGCAGCGGCATAGACCCGATGCGCCATGTTCCCTTCGGCATGGATTTCTTTAAGCAGGTCAATCTGTCTGAATGCCATGCCCGCGTCATGGGTCTGAGTCCAGCCAAGCGCGGCATTAGCCTGCAGACCTCGCTCGAGATTGTCTTTGATGTAGTCATCGGTTTCGGGGGGGATGAGCTCACGAAAGACATTCATCGCATTAGCCAGCACATAGCCGGTTGGTGTGCCGTCGAGGTCTCGCTCAAAGCGTCCTCCTTCAGGGTCGGGCGTGCTTGCGGTGATGCCTGCCAATTCCAGTGCCCGGGAATTGACGAGTGCCGAGACGCCATCTGCCCGCGGCATGAACAGAGGTTTGTTCCGGGTGAATGCGTCTACGTCGAACTTGTTGAGAAAGCGCTGCTGGTCGGTCCACTCCCGTTCGATCCATCCGCGGCCCTGCACCCAGTCTCCTTCGGGAATGGTCTCTGCCCAGTCCTCGATGGCTGCCACCGTTTCAGTCAGCGTCGGAATACCGAACAGGCTGAGGGTTTTTGTCCGGCGCCCGATACCTTCCAGATGCTGGTGGGCATCAGTGAAGCCGGCGAATACCGTCCGCCCGGTCAGATCGAGAATCTGCGCACTGCCGCACAGGTAGGGCTCGATGCCGGATTCATCGCCGACATAGACAATGCGGTCCCCCCGCACTGCCAGAGCGCTGGCGGTCCACTGGTTGTCGTTGGCGGTATAAATTGTGGTGTTGTGAAGTACCAGATCTGCAGCCTCACAGTTTGCGCTCGCGTTTTGCGTTGCCAGGCCGGGCTCATTGCCCGGGGTCTGCTCCGAGCAGGCCGCCGGGAGCAGGCAGATGGAAAGTCCGAACGCGGCCGATCGAAACCTGTGTGACACGTCGCTATTCTCCCTTTTGCACGTTGACGATTGGTGGAGGCTCAAAATAACCGATCCTGACGGCAGACTGAAGGCGGATTTGGCGGCTGGATTGCCGGTCATAGGGCCCAGCGCCCGCCTGCTGATTTGTCGCGGGCCTTCGCAGTTGGCTGCTGATCAGCACCGTTTGCTTGTCCTGCTTCAGAAGCAGCACGGCTGGGAGGGTAGGCACCGACGTTTGCCAGTCACCTTAAGAGTCGTACAATGGGGGCTCACTTAAAATAACAAGTCTCGAGGGAGCCAGTCATGCCAAGAATTATCCTGCTAAGCGTGTTCGCCTTATTTGTCACTTTGCCAGCGTCCGCGCAACAAAATGCGGAACCCTGCGGCCCTGCGGCCGATTTGTCTGAGGATTTCAGCAAAAATGTTGATGCCGGTTCGCGCTGTTTTGAGCTTCGCATGTACACGGCTGAGCCTGCAGTGGATGGTGAGGGCGGCATTGATAACCTGCACCAGCGGTTCCGTGAGGAGGAGGTGGCCATTTTTGAGAAGCATGGCGCCGAGGTTGTCGCTGTCTGGCAGCGTCTGGACAACCCGAACACGCTGGTCTGGATGCTGGCCTATCGAGATCGGGCCCATCGCCAGGAAGTCTGGGAAGCGTTTGCCGCGGATCCCGCCTGGCATGCGCTGCGGGAGAAATACGCAGTACCGCTGTCAGCAGAAGCTTACATGATGAGCGCTACCGATTACTCCAAGCTCAAGTAAGAGCCTGAGGCTTCCCGCGGGCGCTGTCCGTAGATTCTGATCGCGCGGACTGCTGGCGCAGCCGAAGCACCCGAGCGGGATCGGCAATACACTTTGACGCGGCGATCTGATTCGCACTACGATTGGCGGATGGATCGCTGCTTCAAAGCGCAACCCGCAAAGCACGGTTAAGCCCGTTTCACCCGTTTAAATAGACGCATTAAGAAGAACACAGAAGACTTCAGTGGCCTGTTACTACCATCCCAATGCGGCGATAGTCGCCGTGTGCAAACGCTGCAGAAAAGAATTGTGCGGTATGTGCACAATGTTTCTTGAGCAGGGGGAGTACTGTGAGCCCTGCGCGGCCGCGATTGAGAGTGAGAATTTTGTGCGCAAGCGGTCGGCCTCCCTCAATCGGCCTGCCGGTATTGAAAAGCCGGGGCAGGCGCAGCAATCCCGGGAGACTGCACCGCCACGAAGGCGAATTGATGACAAACTGTACGCCTGACTGGGTATCGGCGTGTCATCAGCGATGATCTTCGTTGGCTGCGCCATCTACGCGTTTCCCACCCTGCTGATGGATGCCCAGACGCTGTCGAGGCTGGAGCAACAGCAGCGTCTGAACAATTGTCGCCTGGTGTTTGAGGAAATCAGCTATCAGCTCCGCGCCGGCGAGCTGCCTGATGAGTCAAAGACCTGTGAGGGCGTCAGTGTACCCAACATCGTGCGCAGAGCCGGAGAGACAGTGCGGGTAGAGCACCCGAACCCTGCCATGCTGGGTTTGCAGGAAATGTATGTCACCAGTGAGTCCTACCAGGTGTTTATGCTGGGCGGGGAGGTTTCTTGAACCGGGCAGCGCAAAACAGGGGTTTCACCCTCATTGAGCTTCTGATTGTGGTGGCCATTATCGGTGTGCTGGCGAGCGTGGCGCTGCCTGCTTACAACATGTACACCAATCGGGCGCGTTTTGCAGAGGCCATGCTGGCAGCCGTCCCGTATCGCAACTTTGTGATCGTCGCCGCCGACGCGGGCCGGTTTTCATCACTTAATGACATTGATGAGGAAACCAACGGGATTCCGGCAGGGATTCAGCGCACTGCCACGACACATGGCCTGCATGTTTTTGACGGAGTGATCACCTTCACCTGGCGTGACGACGACAGCACGCTGGACGCGGTAACCTATACGCTGACGGCTTCCGGTGTGACGCCTCCTGTCCAGTGGACAGTGGGCGGGACTTGCGTGCCGCTCGGCCTGTGCTAACGGCTACGGAGCGCTGACCGACTGCGGCAGGGCGTAGGCATAGACCCAACCTCCACCCACTTCAGACTCCTCGCCCCCTTCGTTGACCTGAGTCTCAAGCTGCAAAATGCCACCGCCTTCCGGCACCGTGACAATGACGTACTGCCGTCCCGACTTCGGACTGACGTAGCTCATCGGCGTCGCGGTTGAGGCGGCTGGCAGCTCATCCGTCCAGAGTTCCTGGCCATTCAAGACATCGATGGCTCTGACTTTGCTGTCCGTTACGCCCGCGTTAAAAATCAGTCCGCCTCCTGTGACCATGGAACCGGCGGTGTAGAACATGCCCATCGGCAAGGGCAGTCTGGTGGGAATCCCTAAAGGCCCCATGTCGGTTGTGGTTCCCAGTGGACGGCGCCAGAGAACTTCCTGACTGGCAAGATCGACCACGGCGATTTCCCCATAGGGCGGTTTGAGACAGGGAGCGAAGACAGACGACAGAAAGAAGAACGAATAGACAGCATAGGGCGTTCCGGCCTGGGCGCCGCCGATGCCGTAGTTGTATCCTGTTTCTGTATCGGCCCTCGGAATAAGGCGCACGACAGAGGGGTTGTGCAGAGAATTGACTACCATCAGGTGGTTGACCTCGTCCACAGCCACGCTACCCCAGTTCATTCCGCCACCGACGCCCGGGTAATACAGTGAACCGTAACCGGTGGTTGGCGGCGTCAGGGGTCCCTCGTAGCGCATCCGCTTGAACTGAATGCGACAGGAAGCATGATCAAAAGGCGTGATGCCCCACATGTCAGCTTCTCTGAGTCGTTCATGATCAAATCTCGGCATGCCCACCGAAAAAGGCTGAGTCGGGGCGGTAAATTCTTCAGGAATGTCGGTTTGTGGTGTTGGCAGTTCCGCAACCTCGGTAACCGGCTCACCGGTTTCCCGGTCGAGGACAAAAATCTGTGCTCGCTTGGTCGGGACGATGACCACTTTACGCAGTGCGCCATTGATCGGGATGTCCGCCAGAGTCGGTTGTGATGGAACGTCATAGTCCCAAATGTCGTGGTGCGTGGTCTGGAAATGCCAGCGCACGCGACCGGTTTCAGCGTCCAGCGCGACGACCGAACTGGCGTACTTTTCCATGGCCTCGCTGCGGTGCCCGCCAAAATAATCCGGCGTTGCATTGCCTGTGGGGACGTAGACCAGTCCCAGCTCCTCATCCGTACTGGTCAGGCTCCAGACGTTTGGCGTTCCCCGCGTGTAGGTCTCACCTTCCGCAGGAAGGCCTATACGGTCCTCCCGTCCCATGTCCCAGGCCCATTTCAGTGCACCGGTCACCGGATCGAAACCCCGGACGACACCGGACGGTTCCTCGGTTTCCTGGTTATCCAGGACCCAGCCGCCTAAGACGAGAGTATTGTTAGCGACGGTGGGGGGAGAGGTCACAAAATAATAACCGGGCTTGATTTCCCCCATACCCGTCAGCAGACTGACCTCTCCCTCATCGCCAAAGTCTGAGCAGGTCTCGCCAGTTTCCTTGCTCACCGCAATCAGCCTCGCGTCCGTTGTGGCCGTGATAATTCGCTCCGGACAGTTGCTGTTGCTGTCGGCCTGCTCTGGCGGGCTGGCATAGTAGGTGACGCCACGGCAGGTGTCCCAGAACCCGATTCGCGCAGACTGGATTTCCGGATCATATCGCCAGCGCTCCTCGCCGCTGTCCGGATCGAGCGCCAGAATGACGTTTCGACCGGTACACAAATAGAGCCCATCATCGATTTGAATCGGTGTGCCTTTAAACTCTCCGGGTACGCCTGTTCTGGTGGTCCATGCAGGCTCCAGTTGTCCCACGTTGGTGGTGTTGATCTGTGCGGTGGGGGCAAAGCGTGTGCCGCGCTGGCTTGCCCCATAATGCCGCCACTGGCCAGTGTCATCGAAGACCTGCCCCGTGCCCGCTGCAGTGGGCACCTTGACTTCGTATCTGCCATTGGTGGCGAACAGGGCAACAATCAGAATCGCCAGGGCGGCTGCGACCGGGCGGGTAGCCGGCAGCTGCAGTAAGGCATCAGGCTCTCGCTGCAGCAGACCCCGCCTGACTCTGGGTAACAGAAACCACAGGCCCAGAACCGTGAACAGACCAACGCGCGGCATGAGTTGCCAGGGGTCAAGACCCACTTCAAACAGGGCCCAGAGGTAGGTCACACCCAGAAAAGCGCCGTACAGTTTTGCGCCCTCCGGTTTGCCCCGAAACAGCAGCAGGGCGACTGCGATCAGGAGCAGACCGGCAACCAGGTAGTAGGGCGAACCTCCCAGAGAGGCCAGTGTCCACCCCTGAAAGCTCAACCCAACCCCGCATAAAGTCAGTACCACAGCTAACAGCCGCGGTTTCACATAATTACCCTGTGCCTGAGACAACGAAATCTCTCCTGTTAACGTCCACTCGTGCGAAGATGATCGCACAGATCGGGTCAATGCTCGATACGGTGTGGTCTGTTTTACGGGTTGTACCCTGTTGCGCATTCTGCGATAGGCGTGGACCTTCCCAGCCAGAGACTTTATCCTCTGTCACATAATAAAAAGGAACTGATCATGCCTCGTAACCTATCCCGAACCGCCCTGGTCACAGGGTTGGCACTGCTGGCCCCGTTCGCGATGCACGCGCAGGATTCGCAGCAGCTGCTGGAAGCGTATACCCCCGTCACTTACGCAGAAATTGAAAATCCCGACCCCAGCGAGTGGTTAATGTGGCGACGTACCCAGAATCATTGGGGCTATAGCCCGCTCGATCAGATCAACAAAGAGTCAGTGGGCGACCTCCGGCTGGCCTGGGCCTGGACCATGGAGCCGGGCATGCAGGAGACAACTCCGCTGGTGCGAGATGGCATCATGTTCCTGCCTCAGGCCTGCGACT
>Ga0181588_10001831_pt1:0-12500 | contig 18649 bp, 13 predicted proteins | sample 071ome_26_FD_148607 | JGI IMG/M metagenome (GOLD analysis project Ga0181588, IMG submission 148607) | Coastal salt marsh microbial communities from the Groves Creek Marsh, Skidaway Island, Georgia - 071409BT metaG (spades assembly) | ecosystem: Environmental > Aquatic > Marine >...
GCGTACGCATTTCTTCCAGGACACGGGCTCGCGTTGCGGGATCCATCAGCCGTTCGCGCCATGCGCCGAAGCCGCCTTCCTGCACCCAGGGTGGCATGTGGGCATCCAGACCCGTGGCCCCGGCCACATACGTATACATGTCGGCGGAAATGGCCAAGCCCTCGGCACGGGCTGCCTTGATACGGGCAATAGCTTCGTCCATTTTGGGCCAGTTGCTTTCGCCGGCCGCCTTCAGGTGGTACACCTCCGCCTTGACATCAGCCTCCCGGGCAATCGTGATCAGTTCCTCAAGGGCCTCCAGCAGCTGGTTGCCCTCGGAGCGCATGTGGGAGATGTACATTCCGTCGTACTCGGATACGACTTTGGACAGCTCAATCAGCTCTTCCGTGTCGGCGTAGAAGGCCGGCGCGTAGATAAGAGATGATCCCAGGCCCATGGCGCCGCCCTCCATGGCCTGCCGCACGAGGGCTTTCATGCGCTCCAGTTCCTCCGGTGTCGGGGCGCGATCCTCATACCCTACTTCGTGGATGCGGACCGTCGTAGCACCGACAAACGATGCCACATTCGTGGCGATGCCCTGCGCCTCCAGCAGTTCCAGGAATTCGCGCAAGGTCGTCCACGTGGGGCGGTTGTCCGCGCGGTACTCCTCTTCTTTCATCTGCTCGTTGAGCGGACCCTCGGACCATCCTTCCCCGAAGACCTCGAGTGTCACGCCCTGCATGATGTCACTCATGGAGCGACCGTCCTCGCGCAGGTCACCCGGCGCCCAGGAAAGCATGTTGATGAAGCCCGGCGTCACGGCCAGGCCGGAAGCATCGATCTCGTTTGCTGCCGTCAGTTCCGACAGGTCGCCGATGGCAGCAACGGTGTCCGCATCGATGGCGACATCGGCCACGTACGGAGCGCCGCCCTCACCATCGTACACCGTTCCACCGCGAATGATGGTGTCGTGATCCGGGGAGGCACAGGCTGAAAGCCCTACCAGAAGGAGGGTCAAGAGAAACGAAGCGCGCATGGTGTCAATGGGATCTACTGCGTGTTCAGAGCTCGGGAGTGGCGTGTGCATCTCAGTCCCGACCCTGTCGGTTGACCATCGTTGCGTGTGACTGGTCCACGGCCATCATCAGGACCTCCGATATGTTGACATGGGCCGGTCGGGATGCGCACCAAAGAACGGTTTCGGCCACATCGTCCGGCGTCAGGGGATTCGTGTCGGAATACACCGAATCGGCACGCTCATGGTCACCATCGAATCGGACCAAGGAAAACTCCGTTTCAACCAGTCCCGGGTCCACCGAGCTGACGCGTACCTTCGTCCCATGGAGATCCATTTTGAGCCCCTCGTTCAGCGCCCGCACAGCGTGTTTTGTGGCGCAGTACACCGTACCACCCGGGTAGACCCAGCGCCCCGCCGTGGATCCGATATTGATGACGTGCCCGTGGTTGCGCTTGACCATACGCGGTACCACCGCGCTCGTCACGTGGATGAGCCCTTTGACGTTGGTCTCGAGCATACCCTCCAGGTGCTCAGGGCGCGTTTCATAGGATTTGTCGAGCCCCAAGGCCTTCCCGGCGTTGTTGAGCAGGATATCGATGTTTTCCCAGCCATCGGTAAGCGAACCAACGGCTTCAAACACGGCGCCGCGATCGGTCACGTCCAACCCAATGGTTCGTGAGTGCGTGGAGAATCGCTTTTTGAGCTCCTCTGCAAGGGCGTCGAGGCGCTCTGCACGTCGTGCCGCCAGGATCAGGCGTGCGCCCTCGCGTGCAAACGCGACCGCGCAGGATCGACCGATGCCGGAAGAGGCGCCGGTAATGAACACAATTTTGTTTCTGAGGTTAGACACGTTCTATCGGGAATGAAGGACCAAGGACTTCGGCTGTACAGGATACAAAAAATGTCGCCCCCACTTCCTTCTTTTCGATGCCTTTGTCCTCATATATAACGGCCCCGTAGGGTCCTCCTGGTATGGCCTTTTTCGTGCGACCACTCGCTTTTGCGGTCTTTTCAGTTTTTCTCGCGCTTCCTGCTTGGTCACAGGGCGTTTCCGGTGCGCGTCAGGTCTGTGACGGGGGTATGGCTGCAGGTTTTGCCTGTTCAAACGTGGATCTTGTGTCGTGGATGGACCGAAGCCAACTGACGACCACGCCGGCCCAAACCGACCCCTTCGGAAACGTCATCCAGCCCTCTTTCAACATGAATGATATCTGGGGCTGGAAGCATGCCGAAAGTGGCCGCTCGTTCCTCATCGTGGGTCGCTACGACGGAACCTCTTTCGTTGAGGTTACCGATCCATACAACCCGGTTCTGGTTGGTGAACTCCCTTCGGACAAACGGGATGCGGCCGGCAACGTGGCGCTGTCTGCGTGGCGTGATATGAAGGTCTATGCCGACCACGCCTACATCGTAGCCGATTCTGCGCCGGGGCACGGCATGCAGGTATTCGACCTGACGCAGCTTTTGACCTACACCCACCCGGTCGTATTCGAGCCCACGGCCAGGTATCAGAGGATTTCCTCGGCCCACAACATTGTCATCAACGAGCAGACGGGCTTTGCCTTCATCGTGGGCGCGCGGGGTTCAGCCACGGGTGATGACTGTGGCAGCGGGCTGCACATGATCGATCTGTCGGATCCGGCAGATCCCCAGTTTGCCGGGTGCTACTCGGAATACGGCACCTCGCGCGGCGGTGGCGCCTACACCCACGATGCGCATTGCGTGGTCTACGAAGGGCCGGACGAGGACTGGCAGGGTGCTGAGATCTGCGTCAACTCGAATGAGCAATCGGTTGTCGTGACCGACGTCTCGGACAAGCAGGCGCCCTCCACGATTTCCGTGGGTCAGTACCCGGCCACGGAGTACACGCACCAGGGCTGGCTCACGGATGACCATCGCTACTACTTCCAGGGCGACGAGCTCGATGAGGCACGCGGCTCGGTGGGCAACACGCGCACGATCGTCTGGGACCTGCAGGATCTGGATGACCCGGTCGTTGCCTCAGAGTACCTGGCGCCCCGCCAGACCATCGACCACAACATGTACGTGCGCGGTCATTTGCTCTTCCAGAGCCAATACGTGGACGGCCTTCGGGTGCTGGATATTTCCGATCCGGTCACGCCGGTGGAGGTGGGCTTCTTCGACACCCATCCTTCGAACGCCGGCATCTGGGATGGCTCGTGGTCGAACTACCCGTACCTGGACGATGGCATGGTAGCTGTCACGAGCTCCATCGATGGTCTCTTCATCGTGCAGCCGCAGGCCAGCCTGCTGACCGGTGTCGATCCTGCCCGGGAGCTGCCCTCCGGTATCTCGCTGCTGGATACCTATCCGAACCCATTCCAGTCGCAATCGGCCCTGCAGGTAACGTTCTCCCGGAGCGAAGTGGTCCATATTGACGTCGTGGACATGCTTGGAAGGACAATACGGCGCGTTTTTGAGGGCGATGTACAGGCCGGGCAGACCATGCGGCATATCATCCCGGGCGAGGGTCTCCCGGCCGGGACGTACATGCTTCGCGTCCGGGGAGCGTCCTTTGATGTGTCCCGTCCACTGATCAGGGTGCCGTAAGGGAGGGATCCTTGATGGCCCGATCCGCGGTCCAGATTTTGACACTCCTGTGCGCTCTCATGATGTGCTGGGCACCCAAGGCCGCGGCGCAAGATGGCAAGAGTCACGAGGATTGGATTCCTGCAGAGGCTGCCCATGGAAAACGTGCCGGCCAGGCTGACCTGTGCAGGGACGGGCGTGCTGCCGGCTATCCCTGTGAGCATGTTCATCTACTCTCGTTCCTGCCACTTCATGAGCTGGGTGCCGGTCCCGGCATCGGGCTGAACGATGCCTGGGGATGGGTCGACCCCGAGACCGGACAGCGGTGGGCATTGGTCGGCCGAGAAGACGGGGTTGCCTTCGTGGAGATTTCCGATCCCGCTGTGCCGCGCTACGCCGGCCAGCTTCCCATGCCTTCCACGGCACAGGCCAATGTCTGGCGGGATATCAAAGTGGATGGGTGGTACGCCTTCATCGTGGCTGACGGCAGCTACAGTCGGCAGGGTCTCCACGGCATGCAGGTGTTCGATCTTCGGCGTCTGCGTCAGGCCACCGCGGTGCCCGTAACCTTCGATGCGGACGCCCATTACACGGAGTTCAACGTTGCCCACAACGTGGTTGTAAACGAGGAAACGAACCGCGCCTATGTAGTCGGCGCCCGTCTCGATCAGCGTTCGTGCAACGGTGGCTTGCATATCATCGACATCTCCAGCCCTTTGCAGCCTGAATTTGCAGGGTGCTTTGCAGACGCCGGCACGGGGCGACAGGGCGGCGGCTACGTACACGATGCGCAGTGCATCGTATATCGCGGACCTGATTGGGCGTATCATGGACGCGAAATCTGCGTTGGATCGAACGAAACAGCCATCTCCATTGCCGATGTCACCGATGCCGACAATCCTTCCGGCATCGCCAGGGGCACTTATCCCAGCGCCTCGTACGTGCACCAAGGATGGTTTACCGAGGATCAGCGCTATTTCATTCAGAATGACGAGCTGGATGAACGGGTCTTTGACGAGCAGACCCATACCTACATCTGGGATCTCGAAGACCTCGATGATCCCGTACTGCTTGTGGACTTTGTCTCTGATGCCGTGTCCACGGACCACAACCTGTATGTCCGGGACGATTTCGTGTATCAAGCGAACTACTCGAGTGGTCTTCGCATCCTTGATATCTCGGATCCATCCAAGCCGTTCGTTGCAGGATATTTTGACACGCGCCCGGATGACAGCGCGGTCAACTTCAATGGTGCGTGGACGGCCTGGCCATACCCGGATGACGACCTGGTCATTATTTCAAGTCGGGGCGAAGGCCTTTTTGTGGTGCGCCCGGGCGCGCTGTTGGGTGTCCGCTTCACGGGGATGGAAGGACACGCCCTTGACGACGGTGCCCTTGAACTTCGCTGGTCCATCAATCGGCCATCTGGCATTGAACGCTATGATGTTCTCCAGCTGGACCCTGATGGGGCATCAACCCGGGTGGCCTCATTGGCTGCTCCTGTCGGCTCTGGTCAGATTTCAAGCCGGTTGGCGATGGGAGAGGGTGTTTTTCGTTTCCGGATTGTGGCCGTGGATCAGGGTGGCGAAGCCCTTGTTTCCGATGATATCGTCGTCAATACCTTGGCTGGAACCCACCTGCTCGATCCGATCTGGCCAAACCCGGCCAGTACCATGGCGCGGGCCCGGTTGGCGGTATCCCGGTCACAGGCAGTCCATGTAACCCTCCATGACGCACTCGGCCGCGAGCTGATGCCCTTGTTCGAGGGGGTTGTCTCAGCAGATGATGCACGGGACATCGGGATCGATGTTCGCCGCCTGGCACCGGGCCTCCACTACATCCATGTAGTAGGTCAGCACTTTTCTGAAACCCGCTCCTTTGTTGTGACCCGCTAGGTGCGCGTTTTCCGGCGCACCTCTAGGAGCGTCATGAAGGCCGACACAGCGAGACCGCCAAGGCCCAGCGCCAGGATCACTGTCATATCCTGCGAATGTGCGGGCAGCAGCAGTTCCCGATCTTTGGACAGCCACGGCCACAGCGAACGCAGGGATCCCATCATCAGGCCCACCAGGACGGCCATGGTCAGGTCATGAGCCCGGTCCAGAAGCCATTTCAATACGACGGCAAAACTGCCGAGGCCGATACCCGCCCCCAAAGCAAACACGCTGATTACGACCAGGTCCCGGGCATCAATGGCCTCGAAAACAGGCGCATACATACCCAGAACAAGCAGGATGAAGGCACCGCTGACGCCAGGCAGGATCATGGCGCAGATGGCCAACGCGGCAGCAAGAAACACAGCCAGAAGGCTTGGCTCCCCGGTATCCAGAGGCGGGATGCCAACCAGAAGGAAGGAGACGGCAGCAGCAACGAGCAGCAGCCCCGCGTGACTGGGCATGGGCTTCTTGATACGCAGCCACGGGATAGGAAGGGTACCGAGAATGAGTCCAAAAAAGAGACTACGGCTCGCTTCCGGCCAGCTTTCCATGGCTTCAGGAATAACGGCGGCGCCAAGCAAGGGAGCCAGCAGTACCCCCGCGCTCAGCCAAAACAGGAAGGACAGGTCCAGGGCGCGCAGGTCACTCCAGCATCCGGCAAAATCCAGGCGCAGTGCCTTCACTCCTGAGCGGGCCGCGGTGCTCAATACGTCGATCAGGCGCTCATAGATGCCGAACACCAGCGCCATGGTACCACCGCTCACCCCGGGAATTACGTTGGCTACACCGATGCCGATACCTTGACCCAGCCATGTAAGCCAGCGAAGCAGTGTGCTCATGGCGCGCAGTTATCGATCCAAACCCAGCATGCGGCGGATTTTGCTGTGTCCGAATAACTCCGGCCATGCCTCTGGAAGGTGGCTTTTCTGCTCGGGGTCAAGCCCGAAAGCCATTTTCATCGAACGCACGCTCTCTTCGGCATGGCCCAAGGCCAACTGGGCCCTTGCTTGGGAAAGGTAGGTCTCAGCGCAGTTGGGCTTCAGCTTCAGTGCATGACCGTATGCCTCCAAGGCTTCCTCGAGCTGACCCGCTTCGAAGAGCGTTTCCGCAAAGTCCATCCAGGCATCCGAGTTTTCCGGTGTCATCCCGACGACCTTACGATAGGCATTCACTGCCTCAGCGAGTCGGCCCATGTTGTACGCGCAGTCGGCCTTGGCATGCCAGAACTCCGGCACATCGGGATTCAGCACGATGGCTTGGCTGAAAAAGCTCAAGGCATCCTCGAACTGCTCCATGGCATCGTGGCAGCATCCCAGGCCGTACCATGCTTCCGCATAGGTGTCGTCTGCTTCGATCGCTTTTTCGAAGTAGTGGATGGAGCTCTCGAACAGTCGTAACTCCTCGTAGGCCAACGCAATATTGTAGCACGTGGCAGCATCCTCACCTTCGATTTCCAACACCCGCTTATAACTCTGGATCGCCTCTTTGAGCTGCCCCAGATTCGCCAGTGCATTGCCACGGTTGTAGTGGGCCGACGCAAATTCATCTGCGATGACAATGGCCATATCGTAGGACTCAATGGCCTCCTGATAGCGCCCCATGCGGTTCAACACGATGCCGCGGTTGTACCAGGCGTCCTGTGAATAGGGGTCGATATCGAGATGTCGGTCGTAGCAGGCAACACTCTCGGCTTCCTGCTGCAGCCTGTCATGGCAGAATCCCAGTTCATACCACGCCTCCGGGTGCTCCGGGTTGATGGTCGTGCACTCGGTAAAGACATCGATGGCATCTGCAATACGATGCAGCCGCTCCAGAGTGACTCCCATGTTGCACAGCGCCTCTTCGTTTCCGGGATGCAGGTGAAGCACCTCCTCGAAAGCGTCCAGCGCCTGTGCTGGCTCGTCCATGCTGTCGAGCGTGATACCACGATTGATCATGGTTTCCACGTCGGTTGGATTCAGTTCGAGAGCACGATCGTAGGCGAAGAGCGCCTCGGGATGTCTGCCCATGTTATTGAGCAGGATACCTCGGCGCAGCCATCCATCAGAGGAATAGGGGTGTATCTCGAGCGAGCGATCAACGACACCCAATGACTCCTCAAATCGTCCCTGTTCGAAATAATAGGACGCAATCTCTTCCAGCGTATCCGAGTCGAAATATACCGAGCGTCCCTCGCGCTCGAAATGAGCGGCCAGGTCTTCAAGGCGCTGTTCGTCCTTGGAGTCCTCGAAGTCGTCGAAACCGAAGTTGAAACTGCTCATGCGCAGGACGTGATCATGCCGGGTAGGGAAAGCACACGGAGGCCGTGCTGGAGCCTTTCAAAGCAGACCGTTATCAAAGGTTCGCGAAGCGCTAATATGATATGTGAGCGTTCCGCGAAAATCAAGAATCCAGCTTCTCCCTGCGCGCTTATATTGTGGGCCCTAGATCGTGTTGGGCGCGCTCATTCATCGCACCTATAGAGGAACCGTACCGGTAGTCCGTGGCAGGGTATGATCATCAGCTTTGAAGGAATCGATGGCTCTGGGAAAAGCACCCAGGCCCAGCACCTGGTCCCATGGCTCGAGGGCCTCGGTAAGTCAGTGATGTACGTACGCGAACCCGGAGGCACGGATCTCTCGGAGCGAATTCGCGATCTGCTTCTGGATCCCTCCATCTCCATGGATCCGTTTACGGAAATGCTTCTCTTTTCTGCCGCACGATCCGAACTGGTTCGTTCCCGCATACAAGCAGCGCATCGTGACGGGCACATCGTCATCTGCGATCGCTTCTTTGACTCGACCGTAGCGTATCAGGGTGGAGGCCGGCAGCTGGCCGCACCTGAATGGCTGCAGCAGTTCCAACGCGCTGTCACAGGGGGCGTTGTGCCGGATCGCACGTATTTGATCCGGGTTGACCTGGCAACAGCCACGCAACGCCTGGCGCACCGACTTGGTCAGGGCGCAGGAGATCGCATGGAGCGGGCGGGTCCTGGATTTTTCCAGCGGGTCATCGATACCTATGACCACCTGGCTGCGGCCGAGCCCGCGCGGTTCCTTGTTCTGGACGGTAGTCGGGATATCGACTCACTGCAAGAACACATTCGTCAGGATGTGCTGGCCCACTTGTCGTCATGATCTCCTTGGAACAGCCTCCTTGGGCGGCGGTAAATCGAAGAACAGGTGTTGCGATATGACCTCTTCCCCTCTTCCAAACGAACAACTCGAAGTCGTTCGCGGGCGCTACCTCGATTATCTGAAGGAGCGCAATCTGCGGCAGACGCAGGAGCGCTTGGCCATTTTTGAAGAGGTCTATGACACGGCGGACCACTTTGATGCGGACGAACTTTTCGTTCGCCTGAAACAGGAAAACATTCCTGTGTCCCGGGCAACTGTCTACAATACACTGGAGCTCCTGGTGGATTGTAATCTGGTTGTGCGTCATCAGTTTGGAAGCAAGCAAGCCAAATACGAGCGCAGTTACAGCTTCTGGCAACACGATCATCTGATCTGCGAGGACTGCATGCACCTGTTCGAGTTCTGCGATCCGCGGATCCAGAGCATCCGGGATATGGTGTCCGAAATCTTCGGTATGGAGATCCAACGCCACTCCCTGAACATGTACGGACGGTGCACACGGGAGAACTGCGAATTCAGGACTGGTGAAACCGTGGAGTAGGCCGCGCTTTGCGCGCTGTCAGGGTCTGGTCTATTCCAATCATCACCCTCGCGCTGCCCTCGCCTCAGATGGCCTGGGGGTCTGAGGGCCTCGTCGCGTCAATTCAGGTCGCCCACTTTGTACAGTGTACCCCATGTGCTGTATATTCTGACTCAACGTTCACTTCCCCGACATCATCGCGACATGCGACGCTTGCTGTCCATAGGTCTGATTCTGCTGCTCACCGGCGCCGGCTTCATGTCGGGGCAGGTTCGCCTGACAGCGTTCCAGATTCAGGAGGAAGGAAATGATTTCCGCATTTCATGGACGACGGAGTTGGAAGATGAGGTACGGCAGTTCGAACTGATGCGCCGGAGCCCGAACAGCAACGACCAGTTCGTACGAATCCACACCGTGCCATCCCATGGCACAGGCCGCGAATACGGATTCCTGGATGCCCAGGTCTTCAAGTCAGGCAGCGACAAGTTGGACTATCGTCTGGAGGCCGTCTACCAGAACGGAGTGAGGGAAGCGGTTCGTACAGAATCGGTCAACTACACGAGCACCGCCGTTCGACGTACGTGGGGTAGCCTCAAGGCCATGTTCCAGTGAGAACCCGCATCATGTCGCGGCGGCAGATTCAGCGGACGCTGGATCGCTTGGCTTACGAAATCGTGGAGCGAAACCGGGGTGAAGACAACCTGGTTGTCATCGGGATTGAGCGTGCTGGCGCTTCGGTGGCTGAGCAGATCGTGGACTCCATGCGTCGTATCTCGGGTAATGGACCCGTTTCGTGCAGCCTGGATGTCACACAGTTCAGGGATGATACGCCGTACCATGCCGAGCCCCCGGCACTGCCAGATCTCGAGGACCGCACGGTCATTCTCGTCGATGATGTGCTCTTTACCGGGAGAACGGCGCGCGCAGCGCTCGACGCTGTCGTTCGTACAGGCCGCCCACGCTCCATTCAATTGCTTGTGCTGATTGATCGAGGGCATCGCGAGTATCCCATCCAGCCCGATTATGTGGGGCGCACCATGCCCACGAAGCATCGTGAGCGCGTGGAGGTGGATACCACTTCTTGGTCTGTCGATGTGGTCGAGTAGGTGAGCGAAGGGATCTTCCTCGGGGTTACACGTCGATGTGCCCCGAGCCGGTCATAAGCGGATTACTGGCTCAGTATCCGCACCTACTGCGCCACGTCCTCCGTATCCGGATCCCGTAGGAAAAGGCGTACCTCATACCCTTCTCTGACGCTGGTCCCTGCGGCCGGCGATTGGGTTACGATCCGAAGAGAATCATCATGGGTGTCGTCGATCACGATAGAGCGGAGACGCATGTCGAGAAGCAGGATGCGGGCGTCATCAGGATGCATTCCAGACACATCCGGAACCAGCACATTGGTTGCTCCGAGACCCGTTCCGAACAGGAGATGCACGGTCGTTCCCGGGGCCACGCGCTGTCCGGCTGGAGGATCCTGCTGGGTAATGATGTCTTTGTAGACAGATGGGATGGAGTCGGGTTGTACACTGCCCACGATCAGATCTGCTTGCATGAGCATATTCTGGGCCTGCCGTATCCCGAATGATTCCACCCTCGGAACGACCACGGTTGTCGTATCCCCGGTGTTGATGGTCAAGTATACTCGTCGGCCCGGCTTTACCTCGGCGAATGGCGGCGGGTTTTGGTCAATGACCACGTCTCGTGGCAGGTTGGGCTTGCGTAAAATGACCGTCTCAACCTGTAGGGCCGCCGATTCGAGCGAGGCCCTGGCCTCTCTCTCACTGGAGTTGATGACATCAGGCACGGTAACCGATACGTCATGACGTGTGAAGGCCGGCATGACCCATACGTTGACGACCAGGTAGACCAGGGCCGAAACAGCCCCAAGGCTTACCAAACCCGCCCATACAAACGGGTTGCTCAGGTAGCGTCGAACGGTTTTCAGGGTACCCAATGATGCTGGCGTAGGTAGTGAGGTTGCGGGGCTTACGCCTCCGGTCTCCAGGTGTTCAGGGGAGTAATCAGTTCACGATGGCCTGGTAGGTCAGCGCGCGAAGCCGGTTATGATCTGTCAGGCCCGGCTTGGCATTCATGATCTGGGTCAAGTAGACAACGACCATATTGTCTCTCGGACTTGCAAAGTAGGTTGTATGATAGGCACCGCCCCAGCTGAATTGACCCTCGGCACCGGGAAGACCATAAGCCCCCAGGTCGGTTATCAGCTCGAAACCCAAGCCCATCTTGCGTCCTGCCCCGAGGTTTGACTCTCCGATGTGGTTGGACAGGACGAGGTCGACTGTCGTGGGAGAGAGTATGCGCTTTCCATCCAATTCGCCACCGTTGACGACCATTTGCAGAAATCGGGCATAGTCGTGGGCTGTCGACACCAATCCGGCACCCCCTCCGAAGGTGGCTCTGGGACCGTCAACATAATGACCTTGACCTTCGTAATGCCCTTCCGTGCTGAGGCGCACCAGCCCCTGTTCCGTGCCACCATAGACGACCGCCAAGCGATCGGACTTTTCCGGTGGCACGAAAAAGTGGGTGTCCACCATGCCGAGGGGGATGAAAAGGTGCTCGTCCAGGAATTCGTCCAGAGGCTGACCAGAGACGACTTCGATCAGCGCACCCAGGACATCGATGCCCAAGCCATAGACATACCGCTCTCCGGGTTGGGCATCCATGGGTAGCGATGCGATCGTACGTACAATCTCCTGGATACCTTCTTCGCGGTCTGCCAGATACCAATACATGAGATCCGCAGCTTCCCACTCGGCGCGGGCTACCTGTGAACCCCAACCTACCCCCGCCCGGTGGGTCATCAGATCCCGAATGGTGATGGCGCGATCGGCGGGGACCACATCATAGCCGTCCTCATTGGCCACGGCGACTGTGGTATGCTGCCATTCCGGCAGATACGTGCCAACCGGCTCGCGGATGGAGAGCTTTCCCTGCTCCTGAAGGATCAGTACGGCCAGTGTTACGATCGCCTTTGTCTGGGAGGCGATACGGAACAGGTCATCGACCTCCATTGGATCGCCGATCTCGACATCCCTCATTCCCATGGCCTTGTGATAGACGATCTTCCCGTTCTTGAGAACCAGGGTTACCGAGCCAGCCAAGAACTGCTCATCCACGTACCGCTGCATCACGTCATCGAGTCGGGACAGTCGTTCTGAGGACATCCCAACTGACTCAGGCGAGGCGGCTTGGAATTGCCGTGCATGTGCCGGCACGCTCAGGAACAGGAGGTGAACGAGCAGCAGTGAGGCAGCGGGTCGAAGGAAGAGGCGCATGATGAAAGGGTCTGAACCTGAGTGATAGGCCGAAGGGGCACGGTATTTTATGTTCGGGCTGTAGCTGGTAGGCTCGATAAC
>Ga0181588_10001835_pt1 | contig 18633 bp, 26 predicted proteins | sample 071ome_26_FD_148607 | JGI IMG/M metagenome (GOLD analysis project Ga0181588, IMG submission 148607) | Coastal salt marsh microbial communities from the Groves Creek Marsh, Skidaway Island, Georgia - 071409BT metaG (spades assembly) | ecosystem: Environmental > Aquatic > Marine > Intertidal zone...
ACAGCTGGGAGACTCAAAGCAGGTAGTTACCGCAGAAGATCTTCCCTTCATCATCGCTGATGTGATGGAAAGCAAAGAATACCATCACATCACGCTGCTGAACTGTCATATCAACACCGGATTCAAAGTGGCGAGCACGGCAAGTGTCTGTGTCGACATTGAAGGGGAAGAGCTGCAGGGCACCGGCTCTGGCAATGGTGGCTTCGATGCGTTCATGGATGCCATTACCAATATCCTGAAGCGCCGCGATTTTGTGATGCCCGCTCTGGTGGACTACGAGGTACATATCCCGCGAGGCGGCCAGACTGACGCGCTGACCGAGTGTATTATCACTTGGCAATCAGGAGAGCGAGACTTCAAGACCCGTGGGGTTGATTCTAATCAGGTGATGGCAGCGGTGAAGGCCACTCTCAGGATGGTCAATCTGAAACTCCACAGTCTCTGAGTCAGAGTTTGCTGAGTTCCTCGGCGACCAGGTCGCCGAACCCGTCGGTACTGATCATTTTGACATCACTTCCCGGCTTCGAAAGGTCGGGGGTGGAGAAACCCTGAGCGAAGACTGACTGCATAGCCTGCCAGACGTTTCGGGCCTCGCTGTCCATGCCAAAGCTCATTTCAAGCATCATGGCGACCGAGCCTATCATGGAATAGGGGTTGGCGATTTTCTGTCCGGCAATGTCGGGCGCGGAACCATGGGAAGGCTCATAGTAGGCCTTATCCGGCCCCATGCAGGCCGAAGGCATCAGGCCGAGGGACCCCAGAATGCCGCCCCCCTGATCGCTCAGAATGTCGCCGAACATGTTTTCCATGACCATCACGTCGAACTGCCCGGGATTAAGACAGAGGTAGGTGGCAGCAGCATCCACCAGGATGTGCTTGATCTGCACGTCAGGAAAATCTCTGCCGACTTCCTCCATGACTTCATTCCAAAGCACGCTCGACTTGAGCACATTGCTCTTGTGAATGTTATGCAGGACGCCCTGACGTTTCTGGGCGGTTTCGAAGGCCACCCGCGCGATCCGGGCGATCTGATCTTCATCGTATTCCAGACTTTCAGTCACAAAGCGTTTGCCGCTCTCGGTGACGCCGGTTTCCTTGTTGCCAAAATACAGGCCGCCGACAAGTTCACGGATGATGATGAAGTCAATGCCGTCACCAATGACTTCCGCTTTCAGGGGCGAAAAATGCGCAATATCCTTTGGCAGGTATACCGGGCGGAAGTTCGCGAAAGTATCGTACCGGCGGCGCAGGGGCAGCAGGGCACCGCGCTCCGGCTGCATATCAACGGGGATCTTCTTGGACTCTTCGTGGCTCAGCCCGATTGGGCCTTTTAGTATGGCATCAGCGGAATCGCAAAGGGCTTTCGTTTCGTCTGGAAAGGAGTTGCCGTGGCTGAAGTAGGCGGTTGCGCCGAAAGCGCCGCTTTCCAGTTCAAAATTCACCTGATTGCGCTCGGCTACCAGGTTCAGAATTTTGACGGCTTCAGCCATGATCTCAGGGCCAATGCCGTCGCCATCAAGCAAGGCGATTTTGTGGGTGCTCATACCGTAGTCCTTTCTCAGTCAGTAGCCATCAGGCAGGAATAAGGAGGCGCGTAATGTAACATGTGCGCGCCAAAGCACAACCCGGAATGTTTCAGGTTGCCGGGTATTGGGGGATGGGTCTGACTGGAAGGAATTGGTTAGCCGAGCGCTTCGAGCACGGTGGCAACCTGACGGATGAAAATCAGCGTTAGTATGATGACGATGGCGTAGGTCGCGCCATTGCCGAGCTCCATGCCAAAAAACGTCTTCGCCTCGTTGCTGCCGCGGTCGCTGCTGTTCGGAATGTCGTTGTTGTCTTCGTCAAAACTCATCGCGAAGCACCTGTTTCGTGGGTTGGGGGCATAACGCCTGCATCCTACCCAAGGTTATCGGCGGATTCGCGGGGGACTGAAATCAGCTCAGTGTCCGAGATTCTGTTCAGAATCCTGCGCAGTCACAGCTCCAACGGCGTGGCCGTATCGTTGAATGTCACTGCCCCTTTTCATGAGCAAGATCACGGGCATTTAAGCCTGGTCGATCAGAATTGGGCATGTTGGGGGAATTGGATTTAACGCGGGATCGGTATCGAAACCACAGGCACTCAGTGCGCGCTGCTGGTTGTTGGGCGTTAACAGGCTTGAAGCAATAAGGTATAAAAGGTGTTTTAGAGAGGGAATAGTATGAAGAAGCTGTCCCAACCGGAGCAACCTTGCAGGCGCTCAAGGTTTTTTAACCCTGTGATTACTCATGGCCCCACGCCCGCGCGGGCCGCCTCATGATCTGCCCGCGCCGCGGATTTTTGCATGATGAGATTTTGGCAGGTAAGTGCAACCGATGATCTGGAGAAGCTGGCCGCTCAGATAAACGCTGCTGTCTGGGACGCCGACAATGACATCGGTCTTTATTCCGCGTCAGGCCTGGCCACTTATCTGAGCCACGATGACAGGCTGTTTCTGGTTTGCACCGTCGGCGAAGGCGACCGAGAGAGACTTGCCGGTATGGCGTCTGCTCAGTTTCAGCTCAAACCGCACTCGAATCAATGCTGGCTGTACGTCGATGAGGTGGATACGTCTGTTAGCTGCCGTCGAAAAGGCGTCGCGACTGGACTTATGCGTCTGCTGTTCGAGCTGGCCAGGAAAAGACACTGCGTGGAAGTGTGGCTTGGCACAGAGAAAGCCAACACGGCTGCGCAAGCGCTCTACGACAAACTGCGCCCGCAGGAACGGGAGGTGTTTGTCGGCTACTCCTACCAAGTGTCGTCAGATGCTCCGGCTTAACGACATCCGATCCGAAGTCCGGTAGGCGGAACGGGGATTTCGTCCTGAAGTGCACGATTGATTGGAGATTCACAGTTGACTAGGCAAATGAAACTGATTCAGGGTGGAAAGCGCACCGCTGAGATCAATGAGCCGGACTGGCGGTTCATTCGGCAAAGCCTCAATCAGTGTTTAGCCACGCAATTTATTACAGAGGCTGAAAAAAGCCGGATTCTGCAGTATCTTGAGAGATCTGATCAGGTTGAGCTGGTCGTGAGAAGTCTGATGACGGCTTCGCAATCTGTAACCAGTTTTGTGCTTTCACTGCTGCAGGCAGCGGATAACACAAAGTCGCACACTGATGAGCCTGCCCGGTGAATTCCGACAGAACCCATACAGGCTGCTCATTGTGAAAACGAACGGATCAGCGATGGTGGCGTAAGACAAGTTCCATCGTTCGTCAGATAGATGTACATCGTCTTTAATCGATGGCTATCTTGCACCGCTCATTGAGGATAAATTGCTGTTCTGATGCCCCAGTTTCAGTCTTTCACAAAAAACGCTCGGCGTCGGTACAGCCTCCTCATGCTGCTGGCCGGCCTCGCCTCCTGTGCCGCCGCGCTGGACTCTGCTGAAGGCTGCCGCATTGTAGATCTCAAAAACGACGCGCCAACGCCGTTTGCCAACATTGATCCGCAAAATTTTGGCGATCTGGTTAAACTTTCCCGCGAGTATCCGGAACGCAAGCTGCGGTGGTGCGATGATGGACAGATTACCGTACACGTGGACTGATTCATCATGCTCGGACTGGAAGCACGCGCGAACAGGCTGGGAGGACAGCAGCGCCTGCCTGTAAAAAGTATGATGTTGAAGACTGCTGCTCTCTGCCTTCTCGCCCTGTCTCTGACTGCTTGCGTTGTGGTTAGGGCGGTTGATTATTCCTTTAATGCGCCCGAGCATGAAGAGCTGATTGTTGCCGGCCATTGCTACGGTGTTGATGACTGGCCGGATGACCGTCTGTTGATCACCGATTGTGGCGGATATGTCAACCTGCTGATATCCACCATAAGCCTGGGGTTGACTCAGTCAGACGCAGCGGTGACGGCGCGTTATCTTGAGGCGGCGTTGAGCTCTCTCGGACGGACGCAGCAGCCCTGCCACGTTGTGCGAACGGAAGATCTCGGGGGAAGAATTTTCGAAGTTTTCTACCGTTGCGGCAAACAGTCCTGAGCACACAAAACATTGCCCTCAGGGAGTGAATATGCGGCGCCGCTCTTTTGAGATTTAACAGAAAGGTCGCTTTTGTCGGAGATTTATAGGGAAGCAGTGTATGAGTGGAGTTGTAGATAGCTAACTGCGGGTGTAAATTGGACTCCGCAAGCAGGGCAAAATATACTCGGGAATGTGCTATCGCGGTCTGTGCCAAAGCTCTAGCGGCCTCTCGTATATCAAGTGCACCATTTTTCTGAAAAAGTCATAGCGTAATAATGCCAGGTAAGACTTAGTCAAGATAACAATTTTAGGTAGAAGGAAACTATTGAAGTTCATAGATTTCCGTTGTCAGTAGTTTAGTCGCTGAAACGTTATAAGAGGTTCTTTCAATATGAAGGATGCGTCGAACTCTCAGTTGTCCCTTCTCCGTGAAAAACGTTTGAAGTTCATACATGGGTTGAGCGGCATTCTGGAAGGATTAGTTGCAGACGGCAAGCTAAACAAAAAAGAGATCATTTTTTTGTCCGGTTGGTTGCACAATGCGAGGCCTTTTTTTGTTCCGAAAATTGTTACAAGTCAATCCGGGTTGACCTCAGACCTAGAGGCGCTCGCGCAAGATACTGACTACTCATACCTAGTAAATAGCATCGAGGAGATACTCCGCGATGGGGTCATTCATGCTTACGAACTTGAGAACTTAAAGGAAATAGTCAATTCGATCATTGGATCTAAGGAATGGTTGCCTGAAAAAGCCGAGGATTATATGGATGAAATTCGAGGGCTAGTGTCTGGTGTGATATCAGATGATCTATTAACTCGAGATGAAATTTATAAACTCAATGAGAGACTGCAGTCTGCCGCCGGTAGTCTTGAGCTATGGCCGCCGTTCGACCTGCTGCGCAAAAGAATAGAGATCATATTAGCTGACGACAAAATAAGTAATTATGAGATGCAGGAGTTACAGAAATTGATAGTCCGGCTTACAAATGATGGAGGCTGTCAAATCGGCGCTTCATATTCGTGGAGCTATCTCTTTGATGATGTCTCGGAAGTAGACCTGAGGAATTCTTGTATATGCTTTGTTGGTGATTTCGTTTCAGGAAATGTTGAGCATATGGAAGAATATGCTATACAGGCGGGTGCGAAGTTCGAACGGGAAGTAACCGATAACGTGAGCTTATTAGTCGTAGGTTCTCTAGGAAGAGAGGATTGGTTTGATTCGGATGGAAGCAAAACAATCTTGAAAGCTCTTGGAGCAAAATTGCGAACGGGAAACATTTCCATCATAGACGAGAGTTGTTGGCTTAGACTGATTTCCCAGAGCCCACATCTCCAATTAATGTGACGTGCAGGATTTTTCGCCTAACTTAGGTTACAACACTAGCACGATATTTTTTTTATCCTCTAGTTAGCAAACAGCCCTAAATCAATGTCCTTGAATGCTTTGAATTCCAGTGCATTACCGGAAGGGTCCAGGAAAAACATCGTTGCCTGCTCACCAGGCTCTCCTTTGAATCGGATGTAGGGTTCGATCACAAAGCCGTCGATAAATTGTCTGACCTGTTCAGCTAACATTTCCCAGTCTGCCATTTGCAGCACCACCCCAAAATGCGGCACAGGCACCCCGTGCCCATCTACTCCGTTGGCTATGCTGCTGACTTTGCCGTCTTTGCCGATCGACGGATTCAGATGCGTGACCAGCTGATGGCCGAATAAGTTGAAGTCGATCCACTCGGGAGCGCTGCGCCCCTCCGGTAGGCCGAGTTTCCCGCCGTAAAACGCTCTGGCTTCTTCAATGTCTCTTACTTGGATGGCGAGATGGAAAGGGGTAAGCGGCATGTGGATTCCGAATTTTCAGTAGTTGGTTGCGCCCCGCAGTGTATTACGGGAGGAGTCAGTCCACCAGTGGCAGCCAGTCTCACGGGCTGCATTCGTCAGGCAAGGAGCGCAGATAGTCGACATAGGCATCTTCGAGATACTGAAAGTCATAGGTGTGTCTCAGTTCGCACTTATTCCAGGCCTCCAGGATTCGGTTGCTGATGACTTTCCACTGATCTTCATCAAGAAGGCCCGCACGATAGGCGTAATAATTAGTCTGCTGCATCGTTTTTTGCCAGCTCGTTTCCAGCTCCTTTGCCCATATTTCGGCTGGTGTGAGCGCCTCATGGGGTAGCGTTCGGATTCTGTAGCCGAGTTCCCATTCTCCCTGCAGCCAGACAAGGCTTCTGTCAGTGAGTTGCTCAGCTCGAGATTGGACTTGAGCGGCTAAGGCTATTTGCTGGGTCTGTCGCAGCTCAAGTCCGACAAATATCAGAGAGCCGATGACACCAACCACGCCAAGAAAATTCGCGATTCCGGTAAATGAAATTTCAACAGGTATTTTTGAAGGCATATTTATCCCTCGTGCTGGCATTCTTCGTCAGACCAATTTGCTCTTGCGTAAACTTCCAGAGAATCTGTGAACGGGCCGATCGCGTACAGTCTCTGCTCGCAGTCTATCCACAAAATCTTTCCTCTGTTTTCGGCCTGAGACCAACTGTCCTCGCTCATAAGGCCCAATGTGTATTGCTGCCAGACATTGTCAAGAGACACAGCTCTGAATCGGGTAATTTGCCCCCACAACAATTCTTGCTCTTCCGAAAGAAAGGGCTCTTTATTCGGTCTGCTCCAAATTTTTATTGCTTCTGACTGTCCCTCAAGAGGAGCAAGGATTGCCTGAGCAATCAGTTCGCTTCTTGCTTGTATTTGCCCTGCCAGCGCAATCTGATGAGATTGCCGAAGTTCAAGCCCGACAAAAACGAGTGAACCGATAACACCGATCGTGCCCAGGAAGTTGGCGATGCTTGAGAAGGAAATAGACACGGGAATTCTTGAGGCCATGATCGAGCTCCTGCTTAAAAGGTTCTGATGACTGTGCGAGTGACGTCCTCACGGGTTCAATGAGCCCACCGAGCACGCCTGAGGAATGCTGTTGAGGTATTCGGTCATTGAGGGAGTTGCCTGATTCATCCAGATCGGTCTGATAAAGCAGTTAGCGTACTGCTCATTGATTCTGCTGCTGACCTGCGTCCAGACGTTATCAGGGAGCAGACCCATTTCGTATTGTTGGAAGGCATTTTGAAGAGACATGACCTGCCACATTTTGATGGCGTACCACATATCATACTGATTGCTGTCCAACTCACTCGGTGACAGGGTCTGCCCCATATAGCCGTCTGCGGCAAGCGCTCTGCCCACGCTCTCTTCTCCCATCATCCCCACATAGAGATCAAGAAACGCTTCGTTCCTCGCTTGGATTTGGCCTGCAATAGCAATTTGCTGAGACTGCCTGAGCTCGAGTCCAACGAAGACTAAAGAGGCTGCGACGCCAACTAAACCGAGCAGCTGTATGAGTGTATTGGAATCTGGCGCTTTCATGGATTGACCTCTCCGTTTGAGAAATCCACTCTGTGTGTTGGCCGTAAAATCAAGTGAGCGAGTGGGGCGGTGCCCACTGGCAAAACCAGACTTCTGCCGGCGCGCCGGGCGCAACGTGATATCAGGTTGTGTTCGGACACAAATTGGTCTCCCTCGCCGGACAGTCGGCTAAAGATATGGCATGAGCTCATGGTATTTGGTTATGGAACCCTGACGTTCAGCGAGCAGCAATTCAAAATGGGTCGCGGCATCCTGCCCCCAGGATCCTTTCAGAGTCGGCCACAGCGCCATACCGCCGTCTGTTGCCAGAATGGCAAGCATCATTCCCTCAAAGCCAGCGAAAGAGGCCCGATTGATATACCCGTCCCTCTGCATATACCAAGCCTGTTCAACCAGCAGCATGAAGTCGATCATCCAGGTGCTGAAAATGTGCTTCTCAGCCTGAGTTGAGTCGGCGTAGTCTTTCATGCAAACAGAAACAGCCTTGAGTGCCTCAGGGCTGGACCGGGTAATGGCAAAAAATTGCCTTGCCGAATTCAGGATTTCCCGTTGGTGGCTGGACCGCTGCATTTCCCGGTTTTGTTTAAGCTGCAGACCCACAAATGAAAACGACAGGAGAAAAAACAGCGCCGCCAGAAACTCAGAAATCGCGCCCAGAGCTGCCCAGTTCATCGCCAGTACCCAGAAAGTCAGTGAGATATTTTATCTGTTCCTAGTTACTGTTTCGTTAGAAAGCCGGATAGTTGAAATAGTTCGTTGCAATTTTTACTATGCTTTCGATGATTGCCCCCGGTTGCTGAGTCATATTGCCGGGATTTTCGTTCTGATCAGAAGCGCGTCAGGAGCGCATGAGGAGCTGAGCAAGAGCGCAGCAAGCGCACAGTGGTGCTGCCGTTTTGGCCGGCCAGCCCCAAGCACAATAACAGAAAGCGGTGGGCTGCAGGCCTGCCCGTTTCATAGGGAAAAAGGGTTTTATGAATCGACCCCTCGCCAACAGAATTCGTGGGCTGCTCCTGCTTCAATTGGCCCTTGCCAGTTGTGCATCACCGACAAATTCGAACCTCAGGAGTATCGAGGGTGATTTGGAGCGCATTCGCACGACTGATGTGCTGCTGGTGTCTGACCACACGCTGCCGCAGCATCTGAATCTGTCTACCGGTGGCGCGAATGGCGAAGAGCGGCTATTCATCGATCCGACAATCACCAGCCTCAGTGACAAATTGCTGGCAGCGGGGCTTAAACCGTTCACGCTCAATGTCGAAGACATGACAATCAACGGCGAGATTACCAACAGGAAAGATTTTGATGCGGCGTATGCGCAGTACGATGAGATCCTGTCGGCGGCAGTGAATGCCGGCGCGACGATTGTTGCGATTCACTATGACGCTGATCTGATTTCTGCCGAAGACTACGGTTCAGATGCGACCTATTCAAGTGCAGAGGAAGAAGGCCGGCAATATGGATATGTCGGTGGGATTCAGCTCATACTTGATGCGCGCGCCACAAGCGACGCTACCTTGCAGCTCGCGGAAATAATCATCCACCAGGATCAGATTTTGCAGCAGCTCAGCGCTGTGGGTTTTCGTATTCGCCCCGGCTATGACGACGAGGTCCGCTTTCAGGATAATCAGACGATGCATATTGCGGGAAATTCGGAAGGCGGCGCATTTTTGCTCGAGATCGCGCCGCAAGATCAGGCGGTACGACTGTTTCAAACACCGGACAGAATTGTTGCCGCAATTGCGCAGCCGCTGGTCTCGCTGGCCGACACCATCAGGCGGTTTCGAGCTGAGTCTGTTGATCAGTAGGCTGGGCTAACCAACTGCCCGCGGCGATTGGGATGCATAAAAGTGTATGAGGCGATGAATTTGTCAGCATCAACACCGGATGGTCACGCGTGCCAGAAGTTAAAAGGTGGGCGGTCAAACCTCGAGAAGCTCGCTTGGGACTAAGCAGAGTCAAAAAAGCCTTTGTCGGGGTTTGCCAATCGAGCTGCATGCTTGGACGGACAACTGAACATTGAGTTGAGGTAAGGGTAAACGTGATAGAAAGAAAGCTAGGAAACACGGAAATTTGTCTTCCCGCCATTGGCCTTGGCTGTATGGGCTTGTCTGAGTTTTATGGTCCGCCGACTGATAGGGACACTGCCATTAAACTGCTTCATGAGGCGATTGAGCTGGGCGTGGTGCACTTCGACACGGCGGAGATCTATGGTATCCGAAGTGCTAATGAGACCCTGCTGGGTGAAGCCTTTGCTGGCAAACGCGAACGCCTGTTTATTGCGACTAAATTCGGGCCCACGCGAGACTGGGAAACTGGAGCGCGCCTGGGTATTGATGGCTCGAGGCAAAACTGTCGCCGTGCGGTTGAAGGTTCGCTGCAAAGGCTGAAAACGGACGTCATTGATCTGTATTACCTGCACCGGGTGGATCCGGCAACGCCTATTGAAGAAACCGTGTCGGCGATGGGGGAACTGGTCGGGGAGGGCAAGGTGCGCGCAATCGGGTTGTCAGAAGCATCAGGTGACACCATTCGCAGAGCAGCAGCAGTTCACCCCATTGCAGCAGTTCAATCTGAATACTCCATATTCGCCCGCGACATTGAAGCCGATGTGATTCCGGCCTGTCTTGAGGTTGGCGCTTCGCTGACGGCCTATTCGCCCTTGGGCCGGGGAATGCTGTCCGGCCGATTTCGGAATGACTCCTTAGGTGATGGCGACTGGCGTGCAAGCAACCCGCGCTTTCAGGGAGAGGCCTATGGGGCTAATCTGGTACTGGCTCATGAAATAGAGACTCTGGCTCAGGCCAAGGGCTGCGCAGCGGCGCAGGTCGCGCTTGCCTGGTTGCTCGCTCAGGGTGAGCACGTGTTGACGATTCCCGGAACCACCAAATTGCGGAATCTCAAAACAAACCTTGGCAGCTATACAGTGACGCTCGAGCCGAGCGAGCGTGCCGCGCTGGACCTGCTGGCCGATCGGGTGCAGGGTGAACGCTATGATGAACCCGGTATGGCGGCGATTTACGGCTAGCGGTTTGTCAGCGATTTCGCGATGAAGAGGCATTATCCGTGTGTTTTTAACTGTTTTTTATTTACTCTAAGGAGAGCGCTATGAAAAAGATTTCTGATTTTGAATTTCAAATTACCTCTGTTTCTGTCGGTGATGATTCTTCATCCCTGAATATGGAGGCAGATCTGGATAAATACGGGAAGACATATATCTCGTTAACTTTGAAGGTCGGGACTGCTGACGGGAATACGGGTTCTTACAGCGGCGGTGCCCGCACAATTACCGCCTCTGGCGAGTTGATCAGAGCTTCACTGCAAGGGATCTGGAAGCGGGAAGGTGCGCTCGTACACCTGAAAGGTTTGGATAATGCGAGTAATGGTGACCTCAATTTCGGAGAATCAACCTTGGATCTGATTAAAAAAACCTGCGCTGGTTCAGTCTATGAGGCTTGGAGCTGATCGATGCCTATCTGATTTCCGTGGCGGCGGTTTTGCCGCGGAATCAGATGCCTTTCGAAGGTCTCAGTGTTCCGGGCAGCTAACTGCCATTTGTGTTGTTTTCAGTGGGTAAATTAGGGGGAATTAATGGTCAGAATACTCGCGGCCATCCTATTGATCGTGACATCTGCATACGCTCATGCCGGAACGCTAGTGACTCGAATAAACGGCATTGAAGAAGCCGGAATTATGCGTCTTGCGATTTACGCCACCGCGGTCGCCTTCGAAAACGACCAGGGGGATAAAAGTGGTCCTGCAGACGGCATTATCGACGGAGTCATCGAAGCGGTTGCGGCCGATTCTGCAACGTATCGATTCGAACTTCCCGCTGGCACTTATGCAATAGGTCTTTTTGTTGATGCGAATGCGAATGGCGTTATGGACCGAAATCTCTTCAAAATACCCAAGGAGCAATATGGCTTCAGTAATAACGCGAGAGGCACATTTGGTCCGCCTTCCTTTGAGGACGCCTCTTTCTATTTGCAGGATGATTTGAAAATTGAAATCAGCTTGTAAAGAGCGGGTTCATGATGCCGGCAGTCTTAACTGCATCTACACAGAGGCGCAACAAGGTTTTCTCCCACTCAAGCTTGTCTGGTCGGCGTTCACCAAACTCGTGAGAATTGCAGGCGATCGGGTTCGGGGATGCCCTGAGTCAGTATTAATAAGAACAATAAAAGGGGATCGTTTATGGTTTCAAAATCAATGTTTTCCTTTTTGCTTCTCTGTGTCGTGGTCTCGTGTTCAACCACCTCGTCCATCGATTTCGCAAATCTGTCCGATATGACGCTTTGTGATAATGTCCTGAATTACAAGGGGCGTTCACGCGCTTCGCAAAATGCCCGCACTCAAGAGTTAAGCAGTCGAGGTCAGGACTGTTCTGCCTATGCGCATCTCAAAAGAGACAGCGAGGAACGCGCAGAGCGCCCTAATCAGAAGCGACGTCGCAGAACTTTTGGGAAGGACTTCCCGCGTTGAGCGGTTGAAATATCAGAGCCCTTGCGAAAGTTCCGGCCATCAAATGTGGCTGATTAGCTGATCTGCTGGCTAACTCGAAGACTGGTGCCTGGCGAATATCTGCTGAATGGTTTTTTGGTTGGCCTTTCCCCATTTGCACCAAGAATCCATGACAGGGCCCAGGGATCGTCCGAATTTTGTCAGAGAGTATTCAACTTTCGGAGGTATCACTTCATAGACTTTCCGGTGAACCAACTGATCTCTCTCCATTTCGCGAAGTTGCTTGGTCAGCATTTGCTGCGTGATCGGAGGCAAAATTTTCTTCAGCTCGCCAAAGCGTTTTGGTCCGTCGGTCAGGTTATAAATGATCGCTATTTTCCACTTGCCGCCAATCAGCTTCAAGGAGTTGGTTATGGGATCAGTGCATTGGTTCATAGTATGTTTTTGTGTACCAGTATGAAAAAAGTGTCTACTTGTTAGGATCATACAAAGATTTATAATCTGGAACATCAAATATCGCCCCAGATGTGAGGAAAAATGATGCAGGACGAGATGTCAAAAGAGATAAGAACTAAGGTCACCAGCGCAGGAGAAGTTGAGCTTTCAATTGCCAGTGTAGAAATGCCGGAGCCAAAAGACGATGAAGTGCTGATCCGAGTTGAGGCTGCTCCGATTAATCCGTCTGACCTTGGTCTTCTCCTGAGCTTTGCAGCCGATCTGAGCAACATCCGCACGGAGGGTGACGGAGATGAAACCGTAACCACAATGCCGATCCATCCCCGGCTCATGGCCAGCATGAAGCCAAGAGTGGATCAATCGATGCCCGCCGGCAATGAAGGGTCTGGCGTAATTGTAGATGCCGGCAGCAATGCCAAGGATCTCATCGGAAAAACTGTCGGTCTGGCAGGCGGTTCCATGTACTCGCAGTACCGCTGTGTCCCTGCCGTCAACTGTCTTGTCATGGAAGAGGGTACTACTTCGGTCGAAGCTGCTTCGTCTTTCGTCAATCCCCTAACCGCTTTGGCATTTGTAGAGACCATGAAAATGGAAAATCACACGGCCATGGTTCACACGGCAGCGGCTTCGAATTTGGGGCAGATGTTAGTAAGAATCTGTAAGGACGATGGGATTCCTCTGATCAATATTGTCAGGAAGCAGGAGCAGGTCGATCTGCTTAAATCTCTCGGTGCTCAGTATGTTTGTAATACGAGCGAAGCCTCTTTCATGGACGATTTGGTCTCGGCACTCTCTGAAACCGGGGCTACCCTGGGATTCGACGCGACAGGCGGGGGCAACAATGGTGAACTTCCGGGGCAGATACTGGCAGCGATGGAAATTGCCGCCAACAAGGCCGCGAAAGAGTACAGCAGATATGGTTCTGATACCTATAAGCAGGTCTATATATACGGCGGCCTTGATCCATCACCCACGATTCTGAAAAGAGCCTTTGGGATGTCATGGGGGCTCGGTGGCTGGCTGCTGACTCCCATGATAGGAAAAATCGGGATGGAGAAATTTCAGGGCATGAGGCAGCGGGTTGCCAGGGAAATTAAAACAACGTTTGCCAGTTCCTATGCGCAGGAAATTTCATTGTGTGAAATGCTTCAGCCAGAGGTGATCAAAGCCTATGCCAAGCAGGCGACAGGAGAGAAGTACCTGGTTCGCCCGCATACATAGAGCCGAAAGGCCGCTGTCCGGATACTTTGCCCCGATCGTCAGATCCTACGGCTCCGGGCAGCGGTAGCCTCACATTGCGCCTGAGTAACTCGCACTTATCCATTGTGTTGCAGAGGCTGAACCGGACGGGGCGTCTGATGCGCCGCCGGGAAGCAGAAGTTATGTGCCGCATAGCACAGAGACCGTCACGCCAAGCAGCCGGCTTAAGGCATTGTGCCGGCGATCCGTACCCGATTTCGGTTCATCGCCTACAGGCTTTTTAGGCGTTCGTCAGAGTAAAAAGCCAGCATCAACTGGTCTTTGATGGAAAGGCGAACGCCCTTGCCCGCACCAGCCGGGCCGACTTCAGCATCGCCGCAGTAAGTGCCAAAAACGCGGTCCCAGAAAATAATATCACAGCCGTAGTTGGAATCCGCCTGGCGGCGCTCTAACGCATGGTGACAATGATGCTGCTGCGCGGTAGCGAAAAACCAGTCCCAGACAGGCATTGACACCATGGGCAAGTTGGCATGGTTAAACTTACCGTTCCACATGCCGAAAGCTGCTGAAACGATAAACACCTCATCGCTGGCGCCCATCAGGGCCAAAGCCATTGGTGTGCCCAGGCCAAGCGCCAGATATTCGAGCGGATGGGTTCTGTTGCCACGCATGGCGCTCATCTTGGTCAAGTGGTGATGTGTCGCATGCATGCGCCACCAGAACAGGGATTCATGCTGAATCCGGTGCAGCCAGTAATAGAAAAAGCTGGAAGTGAAGCGAATAATCAGCATGGCGCCAATGAGGCCGAGAACAGTGTTCGGCTGGAACTCAATCTGCAGCGGAGACATGTCTCGCAGAGCGAGAAACCCCTCGGAAACGGGTGTGCGATACAGATCGGAAATGATGGGCCCCCAGAGTAATCCACCCGAAGCCATCCAGAACACGTCCTCCGCCATTTCGTCCGGCTTGAGCAGCCAGGACTGCTTCTTAGCCCAGAAGCGCTCGGCGATCAGAAGAAGAGGGGTAGCGGAAACTGCCACAAACAGTGTCCAGACTCGGTAGTATTCGCCGCCCCACTCATTGACCACCATGGCGGCGACCAGCAGAACGGAACCAGCAACCAGAAGAGGCTGGGGCAGCGCCCAGAGAATGGATTTTCTGTCCCACGTCACCTTGCTGCCTTCAGTAACGATTCCCTCCTCGGTGCGCACTATCGGCTTACCGGAGGGGCCGGTCTGGGAAGTTGAGTGGTGCTCCGGGCTAACCAGATCGAATGCGTTGATAGATTGATCAGTCATTACTGCGGCTCCTGAGCTTTTGGCTGATGGTTGGGGCGGTAAGCTTGGTCATAATGCGCATTGAGAATCACCTAACAGGCTTTTTTTTCGCGGCAGGTGCCGGTGATTGACCACTTCACCGCTCCGCGCTCAATCTTTGGCGTTAAAATATAGGTCACACCGTCCAGGTCGGACTCATCCCTCATCCATGTTGCGATGATCCGGCCGTCGATCACGGAGATGCCGTGGGCCTCTGCGGATGCAAATGCTTCGTCAGGTAATCCGGCCGAGCCGCTATCCAAAGATTTCAGATCGACCGCGGGAGACGACAGCATTGCTGCCGCTATGGTGTCTTTGGCTGGCACAACCGAGTCAGTCAGTTCGCTGTAGCGAAACGCAATGTTGAGATCCTCGTATCGGTCAACGTTTCTCATCAGAGAAATGACTAGCAGAGCGAGCATTACGCCCGCGAAGGCGAGCCGGGCGAGCCGCTGCTGATCGGGCTGAGCGCCGCTGCTGGTCTCCGGTTGTTCCACCGGAATCAAGCCCTCAGTGGATTCGGGCTTCCGACTGAGGTGTTGAGCTGCGTCTTTCGCTATCATGTTGGGTTGGGTTGTTACCGGGTTCGCCGTGTCCGTTAGCCGATAAGTCGGGTCATAATTTCTGGAACTAAGTTGGACGGTCAGTCTGATTGTCAGTAACGTAGGTCAGATAAATAAAAAAGCTGGCTGAAAAGTCCGCTCTGACTCGGCCTCGCTGCCGCCTGAATCGTTCAGGCACTGTCCGCAGGGGAACTGTCTGGCTTCTCTCCGATTCCGTCACCTAAATCCAACGCGCTGAGTTGTGCCACAGCCCAGGCCATCAACACTGCGACGAGCGCGCCGATGGGTTTGTTCTGGCCTTCGAATTCCAGGTAGCCCCAGATAGGAATACAGATGGCGATCAGCGCAAACCCCATCACGAGAGGGGGAATGGCGCGACCGCCAAGGTTTACGGTGTTTTGCAGATTGAATTTTGATAAGAAGGTTTCAAACTTGCCAACCAGATTGTTCCAAGCTTCCATAGCGAATTGCGCCTCCTTTTGAGACAAAAAACAGCGGCTTGCACCGATACTGTGCGCTTTTGCGCGACACAGGGTCGGATTCTGGTGAAATTTTCACGCCCTAAACTATCTGCAATAAGTGTGCCGGATCGTGCCGTCAACCCGACCAGCGCGCCTTGAGGCAGATTTATCCTCAGTCACACCCCCTGAGCTTAGATGCGAGAAGAGCGCTTCACTGACCTTTGGAGTTGCGCGGCATCAGCCACTCCTGCAGAAGGCACGTGCTCAGGATGGCAGTTGGTAGCTTTCAGCAAGAGCGCTGTTGCGGTGCAGTAAGGCGATGAAGACGGCTACGGGGCACAAAGGCATTATCACCGGGTAGATTTGCGGCAGAATGACACGGTTCGGGTGTGAAAGTTGCATGGTGACCGTCGCCCCCGACAGGTAAGGTCAAAAGTTGTTAAAAATTCAGGAGCTCGCATCATGACGAAGCCGCAAACAGCGCACCGGCAGCATGGACTGACAACCTCTGAGATGGTTGTTTATCCCATGATCGCAGTACTGCTGGTCGGTGTTGCTTTTGGGTTTTACCACAACTCTAGGATTGACGCCGCCGTGGCCGCCGCTGTCGATCTCGGAATGAAGCAACAGCAGCTCATTGAAACGTATTTCGATCTCTACGGCGAGATGCCGCAGTCGGAGGCAGACCTTGAGATGAAGGCTTTCGTGCCCGAAGGCATTCTCATTGGTATGGACTATCTGGCGGGAGAACTCGGAGTGCCCGCTGCCGATAAGCTGCGCACCGGAACACTCAGAGCGCTAGTAGACATGACAGAATTCGGCGCGCGATTTGAAGACATCGAATCCGGCTTCCTGCTTATCGCGCGCGCCCAGGACGACGATTCCATCGCCTGGGACTGTGTCGCGGACAGAGTCACGGTGGAGGCTCTCGGCAAGCGCTACCTGCCAGAGTCCTGCAGTGCTGGGGAAGAAGGTGGAGATGCGCAAGAGAATGTCGCAGGCGATCAGCTGGATGAATGACGCGAAAGCGAGCAAGCGCATCGCTCACGCCAGACGCAGTGTGTTGGTGTCTGTCCGCTCTCTTTCTGCAAAAACAACACGGTTTTGAGCAGACACTAATGCATTGTTGTTCAGAGTCAGAAATGCGGGCGATGCGACACCGAAGCGCTGTGATGGGCCGGGATTGTCAGGCTCAAGCGGCTGAGGTTCCTTTATGTATGCCAACCCCTATGCATGCCAAAAAGGCATCACCGACTCTGCTGGAAGCTGGATAGAGTGGCCAAAATCCAAGTAGCAGAGCCCGATAGCCATTTTGAAGGCGATCGGTTCAACCCGTTTCTGCAGATTTACTCTCAAAAGTCGACTTCTGCTCTTCCTAATACCTGCTCCGGGGCGTTAGTCTCTCAATGGTGAGTGGTGACAAAAAAACAGGCCAGGATATTCATCAAGCCGGCAGAGCCCTATCAGGCAGGCCCGGCGTAGCCAGCGAGCTTGAAGAAGCCAGACAAATGGCAAAAGAAACCTATCGAAAAGCGAGGGCAAGCAGGAAAAACCCTGTGGCCAAAAACATGATTGCTGTGAATAAACCTGCTGTTCACAGGGATCGCAAAAATGATTATCGCCGAAAAGAAAAACACACCAGAAAAGGAGGTGAAGAATGAACGACAAGTCGTTAAAAATTTTGCTGGGGATTATTGCCGTGAATCTCAGCCTGCAAACGGTTAAAGAGTTTGAGCTGTTTCCGGCGGCTCATGCGGCGAGCGGAATTCAGAAAATCGCGCTTTGCGATGAGTATGGACGAGTTTGTGCTGAGATGGAGCGGCACGTCAGCGGAAACAGGATACGGGTTGAAACCGGACAGTAATCAGACCGTTGCGGCAAGGCTTCTGAAAACGGCGGATTCAGGCAAACTGCGTAAACGGCAGAAAGGAAATAACCAGAATGCAGAGCATGAGGATAAGCAGAGCAACTAAGAGGTTTTTCATAGTTTCCGTTTGTTGGGAATGGTAATTATCTCAGGTACCCGAAGCTGGCTGAATCTTTTGGGTGACTGTTTGATACTTGGGGTCGCCGTCCAGCGTAGCACTAACGGCCCTCTCAAGCACCTTCGGTGCGTCTGGGCGCTCCGAAAGCGTTTGCTTTAACTCTTCATTCAAACTGTCCAGGCCGCGCTCCTGCTGATTTGCCACGCATGAAGGGTGTTTTAGTCATGATGTGTCATGTCCTAATGTTCACTTAACTCATTGGAGTCGAGCATGATTCAAACTCTTAAAAAATATCGCTTCTGGATTTTCATGACGCTTGCCGCTTTGCTCTTGTCAGTCGACTGGCTGCTTGGCGTTGAGGCTCGTCCGCTCATTGATGGTCTAGGTTTTATCTTCTTCATGCTGGGGTGCATGTCAGTCCCTGACAACTTTGGTAAAAAAGAAAAGCAGCCATAGGCACCTATTCAGGTTTTCGACTCACTCTCCTCTGATTTCGTAGCTTGCTTGATGGCATGTTAGCAGGCTGACCATACTCCCCGGAGGCTGAAAGATATGGCTTCAGGTTAGTCTGGTAGCACCCGCGTATAGAAAATCGCGCCAGTTGTTCCAGCTGTCTTCAGATAGTGGAATTGATCAGAACCCACTGAAAGAGTGGGTGGTACCAGCGGGCGGACTCGAACCGCCACGCCCGTGAAGGCAATGGATTTTGAATCCATCGTGTCTACCAATTTCACCACGCTGGCACTGAGTGCGGTTTGGCGGTCGGCTGCTGCCGACGAGGTT
>Ga0181588_10001839_pt1 | contig 18592 bp, 12 predicted proteins | sample 071ome_26_FD_148607 | JGI IMG/M metagenome (GOLD analysis project Ga0181588, IMG submission 148607) | Coastal salt marsh microbial communities from the Groves Creek Marsh, Skidaway Island, Georgia - 071409BT metaG (spades assembly) | ecosystem: Environmental > Aquatic > Marine > Intertidal zone...
CCGTGGACAAACGCGCAACGAGGACGAGCAGCCCGAAGTAGGCCGCCATGAGGAGAAGAATGTAGCCGGGTTCCATGGGAGAAAGGTACGCAGCCCCTCTCGATTCAAAGATGGCGTACTTTTACAGAGATGGAACTCCCCTCCAAATCCCTGGAACGCGCCGTTCAAGCGCTCAGCCGATTGCCGGGCATTGGGCGCCGTTCGGCATTGCGTTTGGCCCTGCACATGCTGCGCCAGGGGAACGACCGTATTTTGGATCTGTCAGAGGCCCTCGAGGAATTGGCCACCAACAGCCAGTTTTGCCAAAAATGCCATGCCATCAGCGACCAGGCGCTTTGCGGCATCTGTCAGGATGAGCGCCGCGACTTGCGGTCGCTCTGTGTGGTGGAGGACATTCGGGACGTCCTTGCCCTTGAAAATACCCACGCCCACCGCGGACGCTACCACGTACTCGGCGGCCTTATCTCCCCCATGGACGGCATGGGGCCAGGCGATTTGACGGTGGACGATTTGGTGCAACGCGTCAGCGACGAAGGCATTGAAGAAGTAATTTTGGCCCTCAGCGCCACCATGGAGGGCGACACCACAGCCTTTTACATCTACCGGAAACTGGGCGACCTGCCCATCCGCCTCACCGCCATTGCCCGCGGCCTGCCGGTGGGCGATGCCCTGGAATTTGCCGACGAAGTCACTTTGAGCCGCTCCTTCCAGCAGCGCGTTCCGTTTGAATCCACGTTGAACCGATAAGCCGTGGATCTTTCCGTACTCATCGTCAACTACAACGTCAAGGCCTACATCGACCAGTGCCTGCGCAGCGTTGAGCGCGCCTCGCAGGGATTGCAGGTGGAGGTGATTGTCGTGGACAATGCATCGTCCGACGGCAGTGTAGCGCACATCCAAAAGCACTTCCCCTTGGTGACCTGCATTGCCAGTCCGGAGAATTTGGGCTTTGGGCGCGCCAACAATCTGGCAGCCGCTCAAGCGAAGGGTGAGTTTGTCCTGTACTTGAATCCCGACACGGTGGTCCCCGAGGACAACTTCCGCCGCGCCCTTGACGTCATGCGCTCCAAACCGGAAATTGGCTCCATGGGCTGCCGCATGATCGACGGCTCTGGCCACTTCTTGCCCGAATCCAAGCGCGGCCTTCCCACACCCGCCGTCGCTCTCTACCGCATCCTAGGTCTGGCCAAACTCTTCCCCAGACACCCTCGCTTTGGCGCCTACTACGCCGGCCACCTGGCGCCTGATGCTTCCGGCTACGTCGACGTGCACTGCGGTGCCTGGATGCTGATGCGCGGTTCCGTTCTTCAAGAAATTGGCGGCTTTGACGAAGCCTTCTTCATGTACGGCGAAGACATCGACCTTTCGTACCGCGTCGTGCAGGCCGGTCACCGCAACTACTACCTCGCGGACAGCCCCATCCTGCACTACAAAGGCGAAAGCACCAAACACCAAAGCTGGCACTACATCAAGACCTTCCACGAGGCCATGGCCATCTTCGCCAATAAGCATTTCAAGGGCCAAGCGCTCGCCTACCGCGCCCTCATTTCGATGGGCATCTATGCCAAAGGCTTCGCTACCCTGACGCGTTCCTGGGGCCGCGCCCTGCTGCCTTTCGTGTTGACCCTTTTAATTGGCTACGTGCTAAGCGATGGCATGAGCACTTACTGGGAGCGCAACCACCGCTACGTGGAAGGCGGTGCCTATCCCGAACGGTTCCGCCTCGTCTTTTTGCCACTCTTTGCCGTCTTTTGGACGGTAAGCATGGCGTTCCTTGGAGCCTTCAGCAAATCTGCATCCTTGCGCCGCGTGGTCAGTGCGTTTTTGATCACTTCTGGCGTCCTGTTGGCGGGTTATGCGTTTTTACCCATGGACTGGCGGTTCTCGCGGGCATTGGTCGCGTTATTTTCCCTGGGCCATTTGGTCGGCTTTTTTACGGTCCGAACCTCCCTCAGCGCCCGCGGCCGTAGCGGCTTCTTTTACCGCGGCTATGGCCAGGCAGAAGCCCATGTGGGTTCGGAAAAATGGCCCTTAGACCGCATCGCCCTGCGCGTCCTCCACCTCCGCCCCAAAACGCTCTTCTTCCACCCCGAGGAACACAGCTACCAAGGCATGATTGACGCGATGATTGCTATTTCAGCGGTGGTGCCGGATGGCGTTCGCTTCCGCATGGTTTACCCCAGCTGGACCTTGGGCAGCGACACCTATGCCACCGCCTCAGAGTCCGGACAGCTCGCGCTCTCTCAACCCAGTGTTCGCTATCAAAAGCGCCTGCTGGACCTCTTTATTGCGGCTTTGGCCTTAGGTGCTTTCCCCCTTCTTCTTTGGACCGCCCGAGGACGCCGAATGCTAGGCCATCTGCTGTCCGTGCTTCAAGGCCAAATGACCTGGGTCGGTTACATCGCCCCTGGCGAACACCTCCCCCCTCTCCGACCGGGCGTTTTCCAGCAAGGCCCTGGGGGCTCCACCTCCGATATCGCCTACGAATCTGATCTCCGCTATGCGGAAACATGGCGACCCGAATTAGACGTTTATGCCTTATTCGGCGGGAGCTTTTGACGTAAATTTGCCGAACAACCCCACAGACTATGTTTGAATTGACCATGCCCAAAATGGGCGAATCGGTAGCCGAAGCCACTATCACTCAATGGCTTAAGAACGAAGGCGACACGATTGCGTTAGACGAATCCGTCCTCACCATCGCCACCGACAAAGTGGACAGCGACATTCCTTCCCCCGTGGCAGGTGTGCTGGTGAAGCGTTTGTTCAATGAAAACGACGTCATCCAAGTGGGACAAGTCATCGCCCACATCCAAACGGAAGGCGATGCCCCGGCTGCCGCTCCCACAAAAACCGAGGCGCCTGCTCCCGCTCCTGCTGCCGAAAAGGCCGTTCCTGAAGCCCCTGCGGAGCCTACCCCTGCCGCGAGTGCCGCAGCCATTGAAGCATCCACCGAGGCCGTCAAGCAAAGTACTGGCGCTATCCCTCGCGAAAGCAACGGTCGGTTCTATTCGCCTTTGGTGCGCAGCATCGCGGAAGCGGAAGGGGTTTCGGAGGCGGAACTCAACAGCATTGAAGGTTCGGGCAACGAAGGCCGCGTCACCAAAAGCGACGTCCTCGCCTTTTTGAAAAACCGCAAGGCTGCCCCTGCGCCTGTTGCAGCTCCAGCGGCGGCTCCCGCTGCCGTGGCCTCCAGCACCACTGCGCCCGCAGTTTCGGGCCATGGCTTCAAAGCACCCGCCCCGACCATCTTCCCCGGAGACGAATTGGTCGAAATGGACCGCATGCGCACCCTCATCGCGGACCACATGGTCATGAGCAAGCATGTCTCACCCCACGTTACCTCCTTTGTGGAAGCCGATGTGACCAACATCGTCTTGTGGCGGAACAAGGTGAAAGGCAGCTACGAAAAGCGTGAAAACGACAAGCTCACCTTCACCCCCATTTTCATGGAGGCGGTAGTGAAAGCCATCAAGGACTTCCCTAACATCAATGTGAGCATCGACGGAAAGACCATCGTGAAGCACAAGCCCATCAACTTGGGCATGGCTACCGCCCTACCCACGGGTAACCTGATTGTACCGGTCATCAAGAATGCGGATCGCTACAGCCTGAGCGGCCTCGCCAAGGCGGTGAACGAGCTGGCCGACAAAGCGCGCAACAACCAGCTTTCCCCCGACGACATTCAAGGCGGTACCTACACGGTGACCAACGTCGGCACCTTTGGCAATGTCATGGGCACTCCTATCATCAACCAACCCCAAGTGGCTATTCTCGCCTTGGGTGCGATTCGCAAGATGCCCGCCGTCGTGGAAACGCCTTCCGGTGACATGATTGCCATTCGCCACAAGATGTTCTTGTCGCATTCCTACGACCACCGTGTAGTAGACGGTGCTTTGGGCGGCATGTTCGTGCGCCGCGTGGCGGATTACCTCGAACAGTGGGACGTGAACCGCGAGATTTGATGAAGCTTCAACGCCCACTTTGCGTATTTGACTTGGAAACCACCGGGGTCCAAGTCGTCAGTGACCGCATCGTCGAGATGTGCGTCATCAAAGTGGAACCCAACGGAACGGAGACGACCAAAGTGTGGCGCGTGAATCCCGGAATGCCCATTCCGGCGTCCGCCAGCGCCATTCACGGCATTACTGACGAGATGGTCGCCAACAGCCCATCTTTCAAGGAGCTTGCCCCTGAAATCGCAGCCTTCATGAAGGACTGCGATGTCGCAGGTTACAACTCCAACCGCTTTGACATTCCCTTGCTCGCCGAGGAAATGCTGCGCGCAGAAGTGGATTTGGATTTGCGAAAAGTGCATGCGGTAGATGTCCAAAACATCTTCCACAAGAAGGAGCAGCGCACACTTTCGGCCGCGCTGAAGTTTTACTGCGAAGAGGAACTCGTAAATGCCCACAATGCGGAAGCAGACGTTCGGGCCACTTTGAATGTTCTACGCGCCCAGGTGCAGCGCTACAGCGATCTTCCCGAGAGCATAGCAGGGCTGGCCGAATTCAGCAACATGCATCAAGCCGCGGATTTTGCCGGCTTCATCACCTTCAACAAGGAAGGCGTTGAGCAATTCTCCTTTGGCAAGTACAAAGGCCAAACTGTTGCCAGCGTCCTTGAAAAAGACCCTGGCTATTACAGCTGGATTCAGAACGCCGACTTCCCCTTGTACACCAAGAAAATCCTGACGGCCATTCGGCTGAGCTTGCGATGAAAATTCTTTGCATCGGCCGAAACTACCGCGACCACGCCACGGAATTGGGCAACGCCGTTCCGGAGGAACCTGTCGTTTTTTGCAAGCCCGATTCCGCTATTCTTCAGCCGCGCTTGCCCTTTGTCATCCCCTCTTGGACCGCGGACATTCACCACGAGGTGGAATGGGTCGTGCGCATCGGTCGTGTCGGGAAATTTATCGAGCCCGAATTTGCCTGGTCCTATGTCGACGCCATGACCGTGGGTCTGGACTTCACAGCCCGAGACCTCCAATCCAAGCTTAAATCAAAAGGCCTACCCTGGGAAAAAGCGAAGGGATTTGACGGCTCTGCTGTTCTAGGCGAATGGATTAAAGGGCCCATTGAGCCTGGGTTTCACGATATTTCCTTGCTTAAAAATGGTACCGAAGTTCAAGCGGGCAACACCCGAGATTTTCTATTTCCGCTAGAGGACTTAATTGCCCATGTGAGCCAGTATTTCACCCTGAAAACAGGAGACTTGCTCTTCACGGGCACGCCAGCGGGAGTTGGCCCGGTTTCTCACGGAGATGAATTGGAGGCCAAATTAGATGGCAAAAGCCTACTGCGATTGAGAATTCGGTAGTCCAATCAGACATCTAAAAGTGTATATTTGGAGAATGCGGACATTCCCAAAATACACCTCGATGAAACATCGCATCCGACGCGTCCTTTCTGCCCTCGTGCTAATTGCATCTTGGAGCGCCATGGCGCAGACTAGCCCCATCACTGTGGTTTTCCATGAAAAGTTCGATCCACCCTCTGGTCCGGACTCCGTAACGACCTTTCATACCACGCCCGGTACTACCATTCCTTACTGGAACGACACGTCCGCATTTTCAGTGTCCGCTCCACATAGCTACCATGCGAAAATTGTTCCCTTTGACTCGGTCATTTTTGAAACCGATGCCTTTGCAACCACAGGCAACATCTTCGTCCGCTTGACGTTTGACCAGATCTGTAAAGTCCACTTTGGACAACAGGCCTATGTTCGCGTCTCCAACGACAATGGCGCCACTTGGACGCGTCTTAACAGCACCCATTACCGCGGTACCTCAGGAGGCTTCAACTCAACGGGCTACTTCAACGAACTTTCCTATGCCAACCCCAACAACTCGCCTTACTGGGGTGGCTTGACCACTGCAGGTACAGGTGTAGCACCTTCCGCAACGTGGTGGGTGGGCGAAACGTTTGACATCTCCAGCATTATCGGCAACGGTCCAAGTGGAACGGCTCAGGGCTACGCTAGCTGTAAGATTCAATTCATTTTGGAATACCGTTCTCCCTTTGGAACGGCCAACCCAGCAGGTTGGTTTGTGGACAACGTGAAGGTGGAAGCCGCACCCTGTGAGTTGATTCCTCCAACCTACACGTTTGACCTCATCCCACGCAAAGAGCCCATTGGCGCTCGTTACCAGTCTAGCCAAGAAATCCGACTGAAAGCCAGAGACTTAGAGTCGGGAGTGGATTCTGTACTTCTTCACCACCGCCTCAATGGTGGCTCATGGACTACCGTGCAGATGAACTCCTCCATCTCTACCTCATGTCCGGACTCCGCAGAATACTTCTACACCTTGAGCAACTTGGTAGTAGGCGATTCTGTGGATTGGTACGTGGAGATTTTTGACTGCGCTTGTCCTAACGTCGTGCGCGTGCCCTCGTTGAGTTCTACACCTCTGAATAATACGTTCTGGTTAGATCCCTCGCCTCCCGCTATTTGCGGAACTACGACCCCTAACAGTTTCCCCTACTTAGTCACAAACTTCCCATGGGTGGAGAATTTCTCCAGTATTGACTGGATTCCCGGCTCTGGCACAGGGGCAACAGGCACCGCCCACCGAGGGACCTTCCCGCAAGGCAACCCGCCATCAGGTAAAAACTGGCAGGTTTCACCCAATACGACCTCAACCGGCTTTGCATGGTCGATTCGCATCGGCCAAACCGGCACGCTCAACACAGGTCCCTTAGGCGACCACACTACGGGTGGCGGCAAATACGTGTACACGGAAGCCTCTCAGGGCAATACGAACAACAACACAACCCTTATCACTCCGTGCTTGAAGCTCACCGGACTCAACCACGCGGTCTTGGAGTTCTGGTACCACAAGTACGGCGCCGACATGGGTAACATGCGTGTGGACATTGACACAGGTTCCGTAACTCCCAAATGGGTAGTTGGTGTCATGTTGATCCCTGGTCAGCAGCAAACCAACCAAAACGACCCGTGGCAGAAGGCGCTGGTCAATTTGGACCCCTACTTGGACCAAATCATCCGCGTACGCTTCTTGGGTAACAAGAACAACACGGCTTCCAACGACCAAGGCGACATGGCCATCGACGACATCTCTGTTTATGAGCCAGACCCCGCGGACATTGAGATGTTGGCCATGTACAAGCCTCAAAATGGTTTCTGTCAATACACGGCAACGGAAGATGTTCGTATCCACTTGCGTTCAGAAGGTTTCTTCCCCATCGATACCATTCCAGTGGCCTTCTCGGTGAAGAACTTAACCACGAACACGACGGTGGTTTCGCGCGATACGATCTACACCACGTTGAACTTGGGTGACACCACGTCTTACACCTTCACCCCCAAGGCCAACCTCAGTGCCTACGCCAACTACCACATCTATGTGTGGTCCGAGGCCCCCGGTGACCCCAATACGAGCAACGACACCCTTGGTTTCTTCTTTATCGAGCACATTGCGCCTATTACGCAGTTCCCCCACATCCAAACCTTTGATGGAACGGGCTGGAGTGCTGGCAATGGTACATCCGGAAATCCCGGTACGTTCAATACCTCGGATTGGGAAGCCTTACCTGCTCCTCAAACCGCAGACTATGCTTGGCAGGTAGGCTCTGCGCTGACACCGACTTTCAATACCGGTCCTCGTTGGAATCGCACGCGAAGCGGAAACTACCTCTACACGGAGGCGAGTTACGGCAACAACAGCCCTGCTGCGCTCTTCGCAACTACGCGTTGTGTGGATCTATCTGCCATGACAAACCCTGTATTGACCTTCTGGTACCACATGTTCGGTGCGGACGTGAACATTTTGAATGTCCAAGTTGTACCCGACGGCAGCAACAGCTGGCAAACGGTAACGGGTGCACCTATCTCAGGCGCTCAACAAACCGGTGAAGTAGACGACTGGAAGTACAAAATGGTCGATCTGTCCGCCTACGCAGGTGACGTCGTTAAGATTCGCATCCTCGCTCGTAAGACGGGTTCTGGAGACTTGGCGGACATTGCTATTGACGACTTGATGATTTATGATCAACCTGCCACGGATGTCGGCGTATCCATCGTCACGAGCCCGTTGAATTCCGTAAACCTCTCAAACCCACAAAACGTGGTCATCAAGGTGCGGAACTACGGTACGGCTACGAAGTCGGGAATTCCCGTGACGTATCAAATCAACGACCTCTGTACGCCGAGCAACACGGGTACGTACACAACTACCTATTCAGGCAGCTTGGCTCCGGGTGCTGAGGGTACCATCACTGTGACCACGCCCCCGACGTACTATGTCGGTGACTTTGAGGTGAAGGCCTGGACGACCTTGACGGGAGACGCCATGGCCATCAACGATACGGCCTCTAAGACTTCTTCAGGTGCAACGTCCTACCCCATTTCATTCGGCCCTGTGAGCTTTGATAACTGTGTGGGTGATGAGACCGGCTTCTTTGCCCAAGGTGGACCCGGAACCCTGCAGATGTGGGAATTCGGCACGCCAGCAAAAGGCGGTGGCTTTAACGGCGCCGCATCGGGCACCAACTGTTGGGTCACTGGCTTGACGGACAACTACCAGCCTGGAAAGACGGAAATCCTGCGTATCCCTACTCTGACCAACTTTGACACGGTGGTCTCCGCAGAACTCCGCTTCAAGCACAAGTTTGACTTTACGCCTACGGATGGTGGTGTGGTAGAATACTTCCAGAACGGTAACTGGAATACCTTGGGTAATGCCTCAGTTGCTGTGGGCTACAACTGGTACGGTTCCAACTACGGCTCCCCTTCTGTTCAGTCTCTGAACACTCCAGGTTGGGCGGGTAGCACCTCTGGACAGTGGATTACCTCTTCCATTCCGTTGAACGTTTGGAACTTCTCTCCTAACCCCATCAGCTTGCGTTTCCGAATGGTATCCGCAGCAGGCTCCTCAGCCAAGGGATGGGCGATCGACGACTTTGAAGTATACGTTCCACCCCAGAACTCCGCTTCACCGGTTGAAGTAGACACCAAAGAGTACATTGTCATTCCAGGTGATACTTCCCACATCCGCGTTCGAATCGAGAACACCGGTGCGAAGAAACTGGACAGCTGCTTGGTTCGTTTCCAAGTGAACGGCGGTACCTGGTCAAACTACGAAACCGTTGTATTCAAGAACAAAATCACGGGCAACCCTGCTCCTATGCTTCGTGGACAGCGTCAGTGGTACGATTTTGAGCAGGTTTGGGTCAACCAAGGTGCAGGTACCTACACCATCTGTGTAGAAACAGCGCGTCCTAACAACAAGCAGGACAATTTGACCTCGGACGACGTGGCTTGCTTGCCCGTCACTACCTTGGACGAAGTAACCATCAGCACGGGCAATGGCTACTGTAACGACTTTGAGGATCCTACGGTACCCCTGTGGTTGCCTTTGCATACCACCAACAAATTGCTCGACCACGATTGGGAGTTTGGAACCCCCAACCAAACGGGCATAAACTCCGCCGCGAGTGGCTCAAAAGCTTGGATGACGCGCTTGGATAGCAACTACCACCACACGGGTCAGTCTGCCTTGCACACGCCCTTCTTCGTACTTGATACGAGCAAGACGTACATCATGAACTTCAACCACAACATGATCTCCGAGCTGTACCACGACGGTGGTAGCGTCGACTGGTCGTACGACGGCGGTATTACATGGTACACCCTCGGTAACACGTTGACCAACGGTTTGTGGTACAACACCGTTCACGTAACCAGTCTGGACATCGTCCGACCAGGTTGGAGCGGCACTACAAACGGCTACACCAACTCTACCCTCAAGTTCACTGTTGCCAACCCTGGTAAGCTGGTCTTCCGCTTCCGCTTTGGGTCTGACTACACGATTGATGGACCCGGTTGGGCCGTAGATGACTTCTGTTTGGAAGAGGCTCCCTTTGGAACGCCCGCTGATATCGTAGGTATTGGTGTTGCAGAAGTGGAAATCCCTGGGTTCTTCCTAGGCCACGTCTCCCCCAACCCTCTGAGCGGACAAGGTTCCTTTATGTTTAACACCGTGAAGCCTACCGTGGTCGGATACACCATCACGAACAGCTTGGGCCAAGTCGTCAGCGACGGCTCTGTAAAAGGCGAAGAGGGCTACAACCGTGTAGACTTTGACGCTAGCGCCTGGGCAGGTGGTCTCTACATGATGGAGGTTACGGTTGATGGTCAGTCTTTGACACGCAAGTTTATCGTACAGCACTAAACGCAGAACTCACACGTTCTAGCACGCCGCGGCCCCCAAGGTCGCGGCGTTTTTTTTCTAGCCATCCCTGCGCGCATCTAGGTGTCAATTTGGCACCTAGAAGCCTATAAATCGGTCATTTTGACGCATTTAAAGCTAGAATCAAGGGAATTCTATGTTCGGCATTTGAATTGAAGCGTAAAAGTCAAATACCACAGCCATGGACAACCTCACGGTAAAAACACAAGAAGCACTTCAAGCTGCGCAGAACCTGGCCTCCGCCCAGGGGCATCAAGCATTGGAGACCCCCCATGTATTCTTAGGCGCTTGGCAGACGGATTCGGTCTTAGTGGAGCACCTTTTTAAAATGGTCGGCCTGAATGGGCAGACGTTGAAACAAATTGCGGAAGCGGAGTTGAGCCGAATCGCTAAAGTCGAAGGCGGACAGCCCTATATGGGGCGTTCGGCACAAGAAGCGCTCCAGCGCGCGTTGCAAACGGCTAAAAAGGATGGTGACGAGTTTCTGACCCTTGAATACTTGTTGCTCGGCCTGGGAACGGGAAAGGACAACGTGGCTAAGGCCATGAAGGACCAAGGCTTCCAAGAAAGCGAATTCAAAAAGGCCATCGCTCAGCTGCGCAATGGCAAAAAGGCGCAAACCGCCTCGGCGGAGAACACGTACCAATCGCTGGATAAGTACGCCATCAACTTGAACGAGCGTGCAGCGTCCGGGAAACTGGATCCGGTGATTGGGCGGGATGAGGAGATTCGGCGTGTGCTGCAGATTTTGAGCCGCCGAACGAAGAACAACCCCGTACTGGTGGGTGAACCGGGCGTGGGCAAGACGGCCATCGCTGAGGGGCTGGCGCACCGCATCATTCGGGGCGACATTCCGGAGAACTTGAAGGACAAGAAGATTTATTCGCTTGACATGGGAGCGCTGATTGCAGGCGCCAAGTACAAGGGCGAGTTTGAGGAGCGTTTGAAAGCGGTTATCCAAGAGGTCACCCAGGCTGAAGGGGACATCATCCTCTTTATCGACGAGATTCACACCTTGGTGGGTGCGGGCGGCGGTGAGGGAGCCATGGACGCCGCGAATATTTTAAAACCCGCCTTGGCGCGTGGCGAGCTGCGCTGTGTGGGCGCCACTACCCTGGCCGAATTCCAGAAATACTTTGAGAAGGACAAGGCCTTGGAGCGTCGCTTCCAAAAAGTGATGGTGGAAGAGCCCGACACGGAGGCCTCCATCAGCATTCTGCGGGGCATCAAGGAAAAGTACGAAGGCCACCACAAGGTCCGCATCAAGGACGAGGCGGTGATTCAAAGCGTCTTGCTCAGCCAGCGCTACATTACGGACCGCTTCCTCCCGGACAAGGCCATTGACTTGATGGACGAGGCGGCATCCAAGCTGCGTTTGGAGATCAATTCTAAGCCGGAGGAGCTGGACGATTTGGACCGAAAGATCGCTCAGCTCGAGATTGAGCAGGAAGCCATCAAACGCGAAGAAGACAAGCAGCGCCTCACGGTGCTGAAACAACAGCTGACGGAGTTGTCGGAGCAGCGGGCCCAGCTTTCGGCCCAATGGAATGCGGAAAAGGAGGCCGTAGAACGCCTGCAACGCGCCAAAGAGGGCATGGAGCAGCTGCGCTTTGAAGCCGAACAGGCCGAACGTGCCGGCGAATACGCCAAGGTGGCCGAAATCCGCTATGGACAGCTCACCGCCCTGGAACAGGAACTTGCCGCTGCCGCGCAAGACCTACAAGCTTTGCGTACCGAGAACCCCATGGTGCAGGAGGAGGTCAGTGCAGAAGACATCGCCGAAGTGGTGGCGCGCTGGACGGGAATTCCGGTCCAAAAAATGCTCGAGAGCGAGCGCAGCAAACTCCTCCGCTTGGAAGACGAGCTTCACCTGCGTGTGGTGGGTCAGGACGAAGCCATTTCCGCGGTATCCGACGCGCTGCGCCGTTCACGTGCGGGCCTGAGCGATCCCAACCGGCCGATTGGCTCCTTCTTGTTTTTGGGCCCCACCGGAGTCGGCAAGACGGAGTTGGCGCGCACGCTTGCAGACTTCCTCTTTGACGATGAACAGGCCGTGGTTCGAATCGATATGAGCGAGTACCAGGAGCGGCACGCCGTTTCACGCCTGATTGGAGCGCCTCCAGGCTACGTAGGCTACGATGAAGGGGGGCAGCTGACCGAAGCCGTGCGCCGTCGCCCCTATTCTGTGGTTTTGCTCGACGAGATCGAAAAAGCCCACCCCGACGTCTTTAACATTTTGCTGCAAGTTCTAGACGATGGCCGCCTTACGGACAACAAAGGCCGCACCGCCAATTTCAGCAACAGTATCGTCATCATGACGTCCAACCTGGGTTCTGAACTCTTGATGGAGGGACATGAAATGCCTGAGGTTATGGAATTGTTGAAGAAAACCCTTCGGCCCGAATTCCTCAACCGAATCGACGAAATCCTGGGCTTTCACGCTCTGGACCACAGCCACGTCCACGGCATCGTGAAAATGCAGCTGGAAGGCGTCAAAAAACGTTTACTGGACCAGGAAGTGACCATTGACTTTACCAACGAAGCGGTAGCGGCGATTGCTGCGGAGGGTTTTGACCCCGCCTTTGGGGCACGGCCGCTCAAGCGCACCGTGCAGCGACGCGTGCTCAACGAGCTATCCAAGCAATTGCTGAGTGGCCAGATTCAGCGCGATGCCGTGATTTTGGTAGATGCAGTGGATGGAACGCTCTTCTTCAAAAACGTTAGCGTCGAATCCCACGTCGATTAAGACTTTCGTGGTAGCGCGCCGAATTCCGTAAGTGTTCGGCGTAGCTCCGCGCAAAGACGTGGTAGCCCGGCCGCTTGGGATCCGCGCACATGTAGACCTCGCCACTGGGCTTAGCATCCAAAACCGCATCGAGGACCTCAGGCTCCACGGTGGCCAAGGCCCCAGGAGGCAATCCAGAACGGCGGTAGGTGTTGTAGGGGTGGTCCATTCCGGTAATCTTCCGGGTCACGCGGCGAATGATGCCTGCATTTGGATAGCGCTGGAGGTAAGCGTACACGGCGGTGGGATCCGCTTCTAAACGCTTGCCCATCTTGAGACGCGTCAAGTACAATCCGGCCACGCGGCCACGCTCGTCCGGCTGCTTGGTTTCTGCTTGGACGATGCTGGCTAGGACGACAACCTCTTCGGGGCTCAGTTGGAGACGAGCCGCTTTGGCCTTTCGAGTTTCCGTCCAGAACACACGGTGTTCGCGCTGCAAGCGCTCGACCAGGGTAGACGGGCTGTAGGACCAATAGACTTGGTAGGAGTTGGGCACGATGTGCTCAAAGCCGAGGTCTTTTTCCAGGGCCTTGGTGGCACTGTCCAAGGGATAGCCAAAGAGCTCGGCCCACTGTGCGGCGATTTGGGAACGGGTTTGGTAGCCACGCATGCGAAGCCAGATGGGGTCTTCAAAGCCGTATTCGAGCATTCGGATCGCTTGTAGCATGCCAACGCCGCCATGAATGCGGTAATGCCCCCGACGCGCCTTGGGATGGCCTTTCAGCGAAAGCAGCAGCTTGAACCAACGAGGATGGGGCACCAATGCCTGATCCATTAAGGGCTCAAAAACCTCTTCCACCGTGCTATTGGTATCGGATACGTAGAGCGAATAGCCGTCTTCGCCCTGGTACACCGAGGCGTTCACGGTCTGCGTGTAGGCCAAGAGGCCGAGTACAAAGACCACCGCCGCACTCAAAGCCCAGACGATGAATCGCGATTTTTTTCTGGAACGTCTCATGCGCTCAACCACTGCCAAAGGGTGACATCTTTGGGGCCTTCCGAGGTTTGCACCCAGTTTTTCCAGCAGCCAATTTGGGTAAAACCTGCGCGTTCAAACGCTTTTTGCGCCGCAATATGGTCGCTGTAAATTTCCGCATGCAACTGCCCCAGCATCGCGTGGTGGGCGGCCCAGTCCTGCACCAAACCAAGGGCCACAACCGCTAAGCCTTTACCGCGCTGGGCGGAATCAATCAACACGCCTACCTCGGCGCGTCGGTGCAAGCGCTTCGCTTGAAAGACATCTACTAGGCCCAAGGGCTCGTCGGACGCATCGGTGCAGAGGACGAAGCGGATTTGGCCCACTTCCCAGAAATCCGCCGAGGCCGCAGCGATGTAGCGCTTCAGACTGTCCCGCGAATACGGGGACGTGCGCTGCCCAACCACCCAGTGCGCAGGATCGTTCTCCCAACGCAGCAAGGCGTCCAAATCTCCAGGCTCCAAAGCCCGCAATCGGTAGCTTACCATGGCCAAATGCCATCGTAGACGTGGGTGGCGGGCCCTTTTAAAGTGATACCGGTAAAACCGCCCTCCTGGGCCGAAAATCCTACTTCTAGAATGCCTCCACGCGCTTGCAGGCGCACAGGCGAGGGCAAGGCGTGGGTCTGATGGAGGTACAGCGCTGCCGCAACCGCACCGGTTCCGCAACTCAAGGTCTCCGCTTCTACACCGCGTTCATAGGTCCGAATGGACCAGGCGTTGTCCTTCTGCGACAGCCAGTTGATGTTGCTGCCGTTTTGGGCCGCATAGACCCCGTAGCGCAATGCAGGACCGTCCACGAGAACGGACACGTCCTCCACGTCGTCCACTTCGAGGATGTGGTGGGGCGATCCGGTGTGCACAAACCAGCCGCCGTGCTGTTCCACGGCCAAAGTAGCGTCGGCAAAGTGTACCGTCACCCAGCCGTTTGCATCGATGTGCGCTTCATGCAAGCCATCGGCCGCCTCAAAGCGACAGGTCGTCCCCTCAAAAAGCTCATGGGCACGCGCAAAATGCACCGCACAGCGCGAACCATTGCCACACAAACTGCCAAGTTGTCCGTCCGCATTGTAGTAATCCAAGTGAAAATCACTTTGCTCGCTTGGCCAAAGCACCATCAAGCCGTCCGCTCCAATGCCGGTATGACGGGTGCACGCGTGCTGTACGAGGCCAACATCCAAGGTTTCTCGCTCCCCCGTTCCCATCAGCAGGATAAAATCGTTTCCGGTTCCGTGGTATTTTGAAAATCGCTTGGCCATGCTGTAAAAGTAGGAAGTGGAATAGTTTTTGAAATTTGTCTTTCCGAATAAATCCAAGAACTATGAACCGCAAAAACCTTTTCATCGTGATCGCCGTGACCGCAGGCAGTGTGGGCGGTGGATTTTTAGGCGCTATGGCTTTCCAGGCCGAACGTGAATCGCAATCCTGGACCGAGCACAATCCCGTCGTTCAAACGCGATCGGAATCCCTAGCCGGTATCAGTACTTCGACCGACTTTTCAGCAGCCGCCGAGTCCGCCGTGCATTCGGTCGTTCACGTTAAAACTTCTGTCGAGCAGGGCTACACGATGAGTCCCTTCAATCCTTTTCATGACTTTTTCTTTGGGTTTGGCGAGCGCCAAATGCCCGAAATGACGCCCCGCATCGTCCAAGGTTCGGGTTCGGGTGTCATTATTTCAGAAGACGGCTACATCGTCACCAACAACCACGTGGTAGACAAAGCCAAAGAGGTCAAGGTCTCCCTGAACGACGGCCGCGAATTCACGGCAGAAGTCATCGGCACCGACCCTACCACGGATTTGGCAGTTCTAAAGATCGACGCTAAAAAACTGCCCGCTCTCCCCTTTGGCAATAGCGACGACGTCAAACTGGGCGAATGGGTGTTGGCCGTGGGCAACCCTTTTAACCTCACCTCTACCGTGACCGCGGGCATCATTTCCGCCAAAGGCCGCAGTATCAACATTATTGACAACCAGTCCGCCATTGAGGCCTTTATCCAAACGGATGCGGCCGTCAATCCTGGCAACAGCGGTGGCGCCTTGATTAATACCAGTGGCGAACTCATCGGCATCAATACCGCTATTTCCACGCGTTCCGGGTCCTATGAAGGCTATTCCTTCGCAGTTCCTGCCAACATCGCACGCAAAGTGGTAGATGATATGCTTCGCTTTGGCGTTGTCCAACGTGCCTACCTCGGGGTAAGCATCGCCGACGTCACCCCCGAACTCGCCAAAGAAATGAAGCTCGATGCCACTCAGGGAGTCTACCTCTCCGAGGTCGTGGACAATGGAGCCGCTAAGAAAGCAGGCATGGAAAAAGGCGACGTCATTGTCGGTGCGGGTGGCAAAACCATCAAGCGCAGCAGTGAGCTCCTAGAAGTCATCGGCAGCCGCCGCCCCGGCGACAAGCTAGACGTGACTGTTCTGCGCGATGGCAAGTCGAAGACCTTCAACGTCACGCTCCGAAACCGAGAAGGCAACACCGACGTCGTCAGGAAAGAGGACCTGGAAGAGATGCAGACCCTGGGCGCCACCTTTGAAGCTTTAAGCCAAGAGGACCGCGGCCGCTACGGGCTTCGCAGCGGGGTCAAAATCATTGATGTGGGCAACGGAAAGCTGAAAGAAGCGGGTGTCCCCAACGGTTTCATCTTGATTAAGTTGAACAACAGCCCCGTCAGCTCCCAGGACGATGTGCGCAAAATTCTTGGTCAGCTCAACCCCGGCGACGGTGTCCTCTTGCAAGGCTACCGCCCCGACGGCCGACCTGACTACTTCGCCTTCGGACTCTAAGCGCCTGAAGCCGATCCCTCTAGCCCACCTCGGACCCCGGGGTGGGCTTTTTTTTGGCGTTTTTACCCGGAAGTAAGTGTCAAAATCACACAGTGTGAGATGACCTAAAAGACTATTTTTTAGGCACTTACTGTAGATAATTTTTACCATCTCCGGTTGGCTCCCCGTCGGGCGCCCAATACCTTTGTAGCACAACCTTTCAATCACTCCCTTGATGAATCCAACGCTCGAAACGTACACCCTCTCGGTGTCCGAGCGCGTCAAAAACGAAAAGGCCGCCACCGCTTTGATTAAGTTGGTCGGCGACCTTTTTTTTGACCGCAATGTCCGTGCTGTACTCTACCGCCAACCTTTGGTCGACCAGCGCCCCTCCGAAATGCTTCAAGCCCATGTGCACGCTTCCGTGATGGCGGGCGAGTCCCTGAGCATCAACGACACCTTGGCCATAGCAGAAGCGCTCACGGCCAGCAAAGTCCAGAACGCAAGCGTGGATATTGGCCGTTTGGCTACGGAATGGAAGCGTGAGGCGGGCGTGTATTTGAACCGTAAGGCCTTCCTCGACACCAAACTCCGCGGCTACTGCAACGGCGACAACCCCAACACCGATCCCGTAGATGTCGTTCTCTATGGCTTTGGCCGAATTGGCCGCCTCGTCGCCCGCGAGCTCATCGCCCAAGAAGGCCGCGGCACCCAGCTCCGCCTTCGCGCCATCGTTGCCCGAGGCAGCGACCCCATTTCCTTGGAGAAGCGCGCCTCCCTCCTACGCGTCGATTCCATTCACGGCTCCTTCCCAGGTACCGTTGAAGCGGACCACGAGCGTCAGCAGTTGATAATTAACGGTCGCCCCGTAGCCATAGTTTCCGCGGATGCCCCGGAAGACATTGACTACGAAGCTTTGGGCATTCAAAACGCCCTCGTGGTCGACAACACCGGCGCCTTCCGAGACAAAGACGCCTTGAGCCGGCATTTGGCCTCCAAAGGCATTGCGAAAGTTTTGCTCACCGCACCGGGCAAAGGCGTTCCGAATATCGTCTTCGGCGTCAACCACATGGGCGAGCACCAAAACGACGCCATTCAATCGGCAGCTTCCTGCACCACCAATGCCATCACTCCCGTCCTCAAAGTGATTCAAGACCAGTTTGGCATTGTACAAGGGCACATTGAAACCATTCACGCGTACACGAACGACCAAAATTTGGTCGACAACATGCACAAGAAATACCGCCGTGGGCGCGCCGCAGCCGTCAACATGGTTATCACCGAAACCGGTGCCGGCCAAGCCGTCGACAAGGCCATTCCTGGCCTTGGCAGCAAACTCACGAGCAATGCGATTCGCGTCCCCGTGCCCAACGGTTCTCTCGCCATATTGAAACTCAACCTGGAAAAAGCCACCGACCGCGACGGATTAAATGCCGCCCTCAAAGCAGCCGCCTTCAGCGGGCCCTTAGTGGAGCAAATCAAGTACTCTGTTAGTCCCGAGTTGGTTTCCAGCGACATCGTTGGCGATTCCTGCTGCTCCATATTTGACAGCGAGGCCACCATCGTCCACAGCGACGGCAAGAACGTGGTGCTCTATGTCTGGTACGACAACGAATACGGTTACACCCGTCAAGTCATGCGCCTCGCCAAACACATGGCAGGCGTTCGACGGAAATCCTACTATTGAGCTGCGCTCAGCGCCCGGTGAAACGGGCGCTGAGCTTGCTCGCTAGAGGGCTAGAGGGCTAGAGGGCTAGAGGGCTAGAGGGCTAGAGGGCTAGAGGGCTAGAGGGCTAGAGCTTGGCAAAACAACGGAAAGTCCCGGCGCGCAGCGAAGATCCACCACAAAGTT
>Ga0181588_10001851_pt1 | contig 18518 bp, 17 predicted proteins | sample 071ome_26_FD_148607 | JGI IMG/M metagenome (GOLD analysis project Ga0181588, IMG submission 148607) | Coastal salt marsh microbial communities from the Groves Creek Marsh, Skidaway Island, Georgia - 071409BT metaG (spades assembly) | ecosystem: Environmental > Aquatic > Marine > Intertidal zone...
AGCTCCCATGTGCCGTTATTTGGTGATGCCGTTCCGGATCTCGGTATCGAAGCCGTTACCCTGAACCAGGTTGGTTCCGGCGGTAACGGTGACCCCTTCGAGATCGAGCAGGGTTGCTGCGCCGTTCGCCCTGATGACGCCCGCGCCGCCGGACGAATCCAGCGACCCGCCCTGAATCGTGACGCCGCTGTTAAGCCGGATATCTCCCGTACCCACAGTCTCGATCGAGGTGTTGTTGTCGTATATGCCGGCATTGAGCCGGAGGCCGCCCGCTCCTTCGGTTCGAAGGATGCCGTTATTCACGAAATTCGCCCCCAGGCCGGCATCGGCCCCGCCAGGATCGAGGACCATTTCAACGGTGCCCTGCTGCCGTACCGTACCGTTATTGACGAACCCGCCGAAATTTTCCTGGATCCTCCCGGCGCCGCGGATCGTCTGGCTGCTATCCAGTGTGACGACGACGTCGCCCGTTGCTTCGCCGCCAAAACCGTTGACGCTCAGGACGTTGTTGAAGCTGTTCGACATCACGATTTCGCCGGTTCCGGTGATCGTCTGGCTGCCCTCCACCGTAATCCGCGTATCATTTCCCGCGTCATTCAGGTTCCAGGTGCCGTTATTGACGATGCCGCTGCGGATCCGGCTGTCAGCGCCGGTTGCCTGAACCAGATTGGAGCCGTTTGTCACCGTGACACCGTCGAGGATCGGGCCGCCAGAGGCGGTGCGGATCTCGCCTCCGGCCGTTGTTGTCAGATCTCCGCCTACAATCTCAACCGCGCTGCTGTTCAGCTGCACGACCGACCCCGCGCCATCGGCGCGGATTGTGCCGCCGGTGTTGGTATAGGTCGCGGTGTTGAGATTCATCGTTGCGCCGGCGGTGGCCTGCAGCGTGCCGCCGCTGTTGTCGAAACCGCCGGCGCCTGGATCGATGGTGAGCGCGCTGCCGGCGTTGTTGGCGATCACCTGGCCCTGATTGACGAACCCGCCGCTATTGATGAGCAGCGATCCGGACCCCTGAATGGTGTGGCCCGCCGCCTGGGTGATGATATCGCCGGCCCCCAGCGTGCGGATCGAGTTGTTGACATTGCTGCCCAGGGTAATCGTGCCCGTGCCGTTGATCGCGCTGGGGCCCGAGAAGTTCAGAATAACCGTGCTGCCTGTCGAGTTCAGATTGACGGCGCCGTCGTTGTTCAGCGTACCGGTCGCCAGCGTCATGGAATTTCCGTTGTTGAAATTCACCGTGTCGCCGCCGGAAACGCCCAGCGAATCGATCGTGACATTGGCATTCAGGTTAGCGGTCGATGCACCGGCTCCGCCGTTGTCGATCAGGGCGCCGAACGTGTCGTTGACGTCATTGTTCGGAAATGTCGCAGTCGTGGGGGCTGAGCTGAACGACCAGTTGCCGCCATCGTTTCAGTTCCCCGTCGTGCCGCTCGACCAGGTCGCCGTAATTGCTGCGCCCCAGGCTGCCGGCGCACAGGCGATCACCGCCGCAATGGCTGTAGCTGCACCCCAGTTCCGTACACGACCGCTGTATTTCACCGTCATTTTTCGTCCTGTCCCGGCATCACGCGGAAAACGTGAATTCCTCTCTCCCGTTAAGACTATATTGACTGCAAGATTCAGGCCAATTTCCTTAAATTATTTTATTTCAATAATTTAGAAAGCAGCGGCATATACGGATGCGAAAAAGTGTAAAGCTGGCCGACACCATTTTGGGCAAATTTATTGCCTTTCAGGCTTTTCCCTGATGCGCGAGACCCGAAGGATGTTGGTCGCGCCGGGCGTACCGAACGGGACGCCTGCGGTGACCACCAGCATCTGCATCAGCTCGGCGAATTCGAATTCGCGGGCGATGGCGCAGGCCTTATCGACCATGTCGGCGAAGTCGCTGACGTCCTCTGCGATGACGCTCTGCACGCCCCAGGCGACGGCGAGGCTGCGGGCGGTGCGGATCCGTTCGGTCAGACACAGGATCGGTACGTTGGGGCGGACGCGCGCCGCGCGCCGGGCGGTCGATCCCGACGTCGTATAGGTCACGATGGCCGCCGCCGAGATCGTGTTCGCCACCTGGCGGGCGGCTTCGATGATGGCGTCCGGTGTGTTGGGCCCGGGCGCCTGATGGCTCGATTCCGCCGTCGCCCAGAACTCGGGGTCGCGCTCCACCCGGCGGATGATACGGTCCATCATGGTGACCGCTTCTACCGGATAGTGGCCGGCGGCGGTTTCCGCGGAAAGCATTACGGCGTCCGCGCCGTCATAGATGGCGGTGGCGACGTCGGACGCTTCGGCCCTTGTCGGCGCTGGCGAGTCGATCATCGACTCGAGCATCTGGGTCGCCACGACGACGGGCTTGCCCTCTCCGCGGCAGGCGCGAATGATTTCTTTCTGAAGGCTCGGTACGTCTTCCGGCGGCAGTTCCACGCCCAGATCGCCGCGGGCGACCATCACCGCGTCCGACAGGGTCACGATTTCCTGGAGATGTTCGATCGCTGCCGGTTTCTCGAGCTTGGCCATGATGGCGGCGCGATCGCCGATCAGTTCGCGGGCATCCTGGATATCCTCGGCCCGCTGCACAAAGCTCAGCCCGATAAAATCCGCGCCGTGATCCAGCGCGAACTGCAGGTCTTCCCGGTCCTTGGGCCCCAGGGAAGAGACCGGCAGAACCGCATCGGGGACGTTAAAGCCCTTGTGGTTGGAGATCGGCCCGCCTGTCACGATTTCGGCGACTGCAGATTGCCTGCCGGCCTCGATGATGCGCAGCCTTAGCTTGCCGTCGTCGATCAGAATGTTCGTGCCCTCGGTCAGGGCGGAAAAGACTTCGGGATGGGGCAGGCAGACGCGCGTCGCATCGCCCGGCGTTTCGTCGAGATCGAGGCGCATCGTCGCGCCTTCTTCGAGCATCGCCGTTCCGCCGACGAAATCACCGACCCGAAGCTTGGGCCCCTGCAGATCGGTCAGGATGCCAATCGGCCGGCGGGTCTCCGCTTCGAGCGCGCGGATGATGGCGAACCGCTCGGCATGGTCGTCATGCGAACCGTGGCTGAAATTGAGCCGGAAGACATCGGCGCCCGCTTCGAAAAGCGTACGGATCATCTCCGCCGAATTACTTGCGGGACCCAGCGTGGCGACGATCTTGGCCTGACGGTGACGGCACATGAACCGCTTATAAATCAACCTTCGCCGGATCGCCAATGCCAATCAGGGTCGCCCGGAAATCATTTACGTTGGTGAGGGTCGGTTCTCTGTGGATAAGCTGGTCGAGAGCGCCGAACAGGTCGGCGCTGCGGTGTGCGGCAAACATGCCGGTCGGGTCGAGCCCGAGATCGCTCGCGCCCGAAACGGTCCAGGGAGTCAATACCGCCCCGGCGGCGCCGGAAGCGCCGTCGATCCCGTCCGTGTCCGCCGCCAGCGCCCAGATTCTTGGATCGCGGTTGAGTGCGAGCCCAAGCGCCAGCAGATATTCCGTGTTCGGACCGCCCTTGCCCCCGCTGCGCAGACCGCCGCGCAACGTCACTGTCAGCTCGCCGCCGGACAGAAGAACCACCGGCGGGTCGCCCGGTTTTCTGAATCTGGCCGCCTCAAGCGCCTGCCGGGCGTGGTCGTCCGCCACATCGCGCGCTTCGCCCTCGATAGCGTCGCCCAGGACGATGGCCCGGCATCCGGCCTTGCGCGCGGCATCCGCCGCGGCTTCGAGAGAATCCGCGGCCCGCGCGACGACGGTGACGCTGTCGCGGGCGAAACCTTCCGGCTCGAAGGAGGGGGACGTCGTTTTCAGGGCCGATATGACAGCGGGCGACAGGTCGAGACCGTAACAGGCGACGATGTCGGACGGAGATCTCGCGTCGGCAGGGGGGATGACGGTTGGTCCGGAGGCGATAACTGACGGGTCGTCGCCCGGCACATCGGAAATTGCGAGCGTTACCACGCGTGCCGGATGAGCCGCCACGGCCAGCCGGCCTCCCTTGATCGCAGACAGCGACCGGCGAACCGTGTTTATCTCTCTGATCGGCGCGCCGCTGGCGAGCAGGGCATTCGTGACCGCCTGTTTGTCCTGCAGGGAGATACCCGGGGCCGGCAGAGCCATCAGCGCAGAACCGCCGCCCGACATAAGGGCGATGACCATATCGTCGGCGGTCAGATTCCGTATCGCTTCCAGCATCGTGTGCGCCGCGTCTTCCGCGGCGCTGTCCGGGACCGGATGGGCGGCTTCGATGACGCGGATGCGCTCGCATGCGCAGCCATGTCCGTAGGGAACGACGACAGTTCCGGACAGCTCGCCCCCAAACTGGCGCTCAAGCGCCTGCGCCATTGCGGCTGCGGCTTTTCCCGCGCCGACGACGACCGTTCGCCCGCGCGGCGGGGCGGGGATGTGTTGCAGCAGGCAGCGTGCGGGGTTCGCCGCGTCCACAGCGGTGTCGTACAGGCTTCGCAGAAAGACGCCGGGGTCTTCGATCATTCCGGCATTACAGCGCAGCAGGCGGTAATCGGCTATAGTCCGGCAATGGAAAATATCGCTCACTCCGAATACATCTCGCGCCGCATCGCCGAGGACATCGATACGTCAGACATAGCCTCAGGTATGGACGGCTGGCTGGGCGCCTGGCTGGACGCGCCGGCGGGACTCGCGGGATGTTTGCGGCCTGTAGTCGATTGCGCCCGCCTGCGGCGGGGTCTGTGACCGCATGTCGGGTATTCGCCTTCTGACGCCCGGGACACCGGCATTTGCGGCCCTGCAATGGTTCGGCACTTTTACCGGTGTGGCCGGGGCGCTCATCCTGGCGCTCAACATTCCAGTAAGCGGCTGGGGGTGGGTTCTGTTCGCGGTGTCGGCGGCGGCCTGGACCGCCGCAGGGTTTGCGATCCGGGATTACAGCCTGGTGGTCCTGCAGGGCGCGTTTCTGGTCGTCGACCTTATCGGAATATGGCGCTGGCTGATCTTATAATTAAAGTGCTGGCCCTTTTATCGATCCTGCGATAGGGAACGGTAAAGCTGATGCGCACTGGATTTTTCAGCGGATCGGCACAAGATTAGGGCGATCGGGAGCCGAACTCCCTGAGAAACCGGAAAGAGGAACCTCAAAATGGCGGATATAGACGAAAAAACCCGGATCGAACTCGAAGCGGCGGCGTTTCGCACCCTGCTGGGTCACCTTCAGAAACGCTCCGACGTTCAGAACATCGACCTGATGAACCTGTCCGGTTTCTGCCGCAACTGCCTCAGCAAATGGTATGTCGCCGCCGGCAAGGAACGCGGCCTTCAGATCGACATGGGCGATGCCCGAGAATACGTGTACGGCATGCCGTATGACGAATGGCGCGATAAATACCAGCAGGAAGCCTCCGAAGAGCAGCAGGCTGCGTTCAAGGAGGTCATGGGCAATCCCGACCTGACGACCGAAGGCTGAGGATTAATCCACAGCTTTTTCGGCGTGGCGGCATTCAGCCCGTACCCGATTCGCACTGGCGTTTCTAAGGTTGCTACAACGAATCTGAGCAACAGGAGACGCCCCATGCCCGACGCCAGCGGTAATGTCGCCCGCGACCACCTTCGTTCGTTCATCGAACGTATCGAGCGGCTGGAAGAGGAAAAAGCCACACTGATGGCCGATATCCGCGAGGTCTATGCCGAGGCCAAGGGTACCGGATTCGATCCCAAGATCATGCGGCAGGTCGTGCGAATCCGAAAAATGGAGCCCTCCGACCGCCAGGAACAGGAATACGTGCTCGATACCTACCTGTCCGCGCTCGGCATGGCTGTCGAACCGGCGGAAGCCGGTGAGGGCGCCGAGTAAATCTCACCCCGGGCGAGATCAGGCCGACCGCGTTCCCACAAGGTCGTCTAAAACTTCTCGCCCCTAGAACTTCTCGATCCAGGGTCTGAGTTCGATTTCCCACGCCCAGCTGTCACGCGGCTGGCGCCAGAACTGGTAGTAGGTCTCGGCGATGCTGTCCGGGTCGAGCAGTCCGTCTTCGCCCCGGTCGGCGCGCGGGTCGTTTTCGCGGCGGATGCCGCCGTCGATCACGAAATGGCCGATATGGATATTCTGCGGGTGCAGTTCGCGTGCCAGCGCCTGGGCCAGCCCACGCAGCCCGAACTTGCCCATCGCGAAAGTGGTGGAGTTGGGATAGCCTTTCACCCCGGCGGAAGCACCGGTAAACAGAATTGTTCCGTTGCCGCGCGCGACCATCTGTTTCGCAGCCTGCTGCGCGACCAGAAATCCGCCATAGCAGCTGATCTTGATGGCAGTCAGCACGGCGTCGGGATCGATCTCGGTAATCGGGCCGCGCACGCGGTTGGACGCGTTGTAGACGACAACATCGGGTTCGCCGAGATCCTTCGTGACCGCGGAAAACATCGCCGCGACTGCCGCCGGATCGATGGCATCGCAGGCGTATGCCTTTGCCCCTGTTTCCGAACACAGGCCGGAAAGCTTCCCGGTGTCGCGCGCCGCAACCGCGACCTTGACGCCTTCCCTGGCGAACCGCCGCGCCAGAGATGCGCTCAGCCCTGCACCGGCGCCGACGATCAGCGCCGTTTCCGTGTCAGCCATAAAAATTCCCCCCGAATTGTACGAATGCAATCATGTTTCCTTCGGCGCCGGTTTGACGACGATATGGCTGACAACGTTTTCGACATGATCGATATCTCGCAGCACTGTCATCACCCTGCCGAGTTCTGCGTCGGTCCGCGCCCGCCCGATGATGTAGACGACACCATTCACAACGCGCCAGCGCATGTTGATCGACCGCACGCCTTTTTCCGCGACCAGCCGTGCCTTGATCTTGCTTTCGATCCAGACATCGTTGGCCGCCTTTTTAAAGCCTCCGGCGTCTGTCACCTGCATGTTGTTATAGATTGTGCGGACGCCCGTGATGTCTTGGGCAAGCGCTGTGATCCGGTTCTTGCTTTCGGTCGATTTCACCGATCCGGTCAGCATGACGCGGCCCTCGTAAACGTCGGTCGAAACCTCGAAAAAAAGATCCCGATACTTGTCACCCAGCAGCTTTTTGTTGAGATCGAGCCGAATTTCGCCATCGGTTGCGACCTGGCTGAGCGTCCGGTCTTCAGCCGGTGTCGTCGCCGCATCGATCCAGCCAGTCGGGTGCGAGCAGGCGCTCAAGACCGCCAATGCCGCCAGAAAGGTCCATACCCGATAAGCCATTCTATCCTCCGTAAAGCCCGTTCAGCGCCCCATCATAGCGTTCACGTATGACATGGCGGCGAATCTTCAAGGTCGGCGTCATCATCGCGTTGTCGATGGTGAAGGGTTCCGCGGTCAGTGTAAAACGCCGGACCCGTTCGATCACGGAGAGCGATTTATTGGTCTCGTCGATAGCGGCTGATATTGCCTTCCTGAAATTTTCGTCGCCGATCAGATCGTCGAGCGATGCATCCGGTCGCCCGTTCTCGGCGGCCCAGCTTTTCGCATAAGTTTCATCGGGCACGATCAACGCCACCAGATGCGGCCGCCGGTCGCCGATCACCATCGACTGGGAAATCTCCGGCTGCGTGTTGAGCATACCCTCGACCCGCTGCGGCGAAATATTGTCGCCGCCCGAATTGACGATGATGTCTTTCTTGCGGTCGGTGATGCGCAGATGCCCGTCCTCGTCGAACTCGCCGATATCGCCTGTATGCAGCCAGCCGTCGACAACCGTTTCCGCGGTCTCCTCCGGCCGGTTCCAGTAGCCCTGCATTACCAGATCGCCGCGCACCAGGATTTCGCCGTCATCGGCGATGCGCACCTCGACATCCTTCAGCGGGATGCCGACTGTGGCGATCTTGTTCCGCCAGGGCGGGTTGCAGCTCACGATCGGCGCGGATTCGGTCTGCCCGTACCCTTGCAGCAGCTGAACTCCCAGCGCCGTGAAGAAGGCGCCGATTTCGTAGTTGAGCGGCGCGCCGCCGGATACCATCGCCTTCAGCCGTCCGCCGAACCGGCCCTGCACCTTGCGCCGCACCAGCAGCCCCAGGGCGTGATCGTATAGCCGGTCAATCAAAGTCAGGGCTTCCGGCGTTTCGTAGCGCTTGCGCCCCAAAACGACCGTCTTCTCGAACAAAGTCTCGGCGCGCCCTCCGGTCTGGCGGATGCCGCGCCGTATCCGGTCGTGCATCGATTCGTAGAGTCTGGGCACAGCCGTCATGACGGTGGGGCTGACTTCCTCCATGTTCTGGGCCAGCCTGTCGAGCCCCTCGGCGTAATAGATCTGCGCGCCGATCATGATCGGGAAGAACAGCCCGGCGGTGTGTTCGTAGGAATGCGACAGCGGCAGGAAAGACAGGAACACCTCGTCGTCGAGACCGAGAGGCCGTAGAATTTCGGTGGCGCCGCGGCAATTGCACAGGATCGCGGCGTGGCTCAGCATCACGCCCTTGGGAGCCCCCCCGGTGCCCGACGTGTAGATCAGACAGGCCGTTGCTTCGCGGTCGATTGACTCGGCGTCGAGCGCGCTCCCGTCGGCATGCTTATCCCGGAGGTCGCTATACAGATGAACGGGAATGCCGCTACCGTGATCGCCAATGTCTTCCAGCGCGATCGCGAACCTTACCGTGCCGGCCTGTTGCGCCGCAGGCAGGACCCGCTCCGCCAGCCGGTCGTTCGATACGATGACCGCCTTGGCGCCGCTATCCCCCAGCACATGACGGTGATCCTCGATCCCGTTGGTGATATAGGCCGGAACCGAAATCGCGCGAGCCGCCATAATGGCGAGATCGGCGATCGGCCATTCAGGGCGTGATTCCGACACCAGCGCTACTCGGTCCCCGGGCTCGATCCCCTGGGCGGCGAGGGCCTTCGAAAGCGCCGTAACCTGAGAAGCGGCATCCTTCCAGCTGGTAGATTGCCAGGAGCCGTCCCTCTTCCGCCAGAGGAAAGGCGCATCGCCCTTTTCGGCAGCCCGACGGAAAAACATGGCGACAAGGTTGGGACTGTCCAGCATGGTAACGGCCCGATTACGGCAATTTCGTCTGCGCGCTTGGATTGGCGCGCTCCGGGTCTTATATCCTCGGACAACGGAAGGAGTCATCCATGGCCACAGCCTCAACAGCGCGAAACCCCCGAAACCGGCTTCCTGAGTGGGACCTGGGCGACCTTTATCCCGCAAGGGACGGCAAGGCGCTGAAAAGCGATCTCTCGCGCGCGGACAGGGAGGCCCAGGCGTTTCACGGGAAATATTTCGGCAAGGTCGCGAAGCTTTCCGGAGCGGCGCTGGGGCGGGCGGTCGCCGAGTACGAGACCGTCGACGAACTTCTGTCGAAAATCATGAGCTACGCGCAGTTGGTTCATGCCGGCGATGTCGCCGATCCGGAAATCGGACGGTTCTACCAGACGACTCAGGAGCAGGCGACGAACACGGCGTCGCGGCTGGTGTTTTTCACGCTCGAACTCAACCGGATATCCGATCGCGACCTCGCGAAGAAGCTCAAATCGCCGGCGCTTGCGACATACGAATCCTGGATACGCGACGTGCGCGTGTTCCGCGACCACGAGCTTGCCGAGGAGATGGAACGCCTGCTGACCGAGAAGCGCGTTTCCGGGCGCGGCGCCTTCAACCGGCTGTTCGACGAGACCATGGCGCGGATGCGGTTCGATCTCGACGGCAAGAAGATGACCAGCGAGCAGGTGCTGCATCTCATGTCCGAAAAGGACGGCGAGAAGCGCAAGCGGGCGGCGAAGGCGCTGGGCAAGGGACTCGGCGAGAACGTGCAGCTGTTCGCGCTGATCACCAATACGCTTGCCAAGGACAAGGAGATCGAGGATCGCTGGCGTCGCTACCCGCGTCCGCAATCGTCGCGCAACCGTGCAAACCAGGTCGAGGACGAGGTGGTCGATGCGCTGTCGAAAGCGGTGCAGGACGCCTATCCCGACCTGTCGCACCGCTATTACCGGCTCAAGGCGAAATGGTTCGGCAAGCGGCGGCTGGATTACTGGGACCGCAATGCGCCGCTGCCGGATGGCGGCGCGCGCGATTACGGCTGGGACCAGGCGCGCGACATCGTGCTCGAAGCCTATGGGCGGTTTTCTCCCGATCTCGCCGCGGTGGGGAAGAAATTCTTCGACAATGACTGGATCGATGCGCCCGCGCGGCCCGGCAAGGCGTCGGGCGCGTTCGCGCATCCCGTCGTGCCGTCGGCGCACCCCTATCTGCTGCTCAACTATATGGGTCGACCGCGCGACGTAATGACGCTGGCGCACGAGCTTGGCCACGGGGTGCATCAGGTGCTGGCGGGCGCGCAGGGCCATCTGAAATGCGGCACACCGCTGACCCTGGCGGAGACCGCCTCGGTGTTCGGCGAGATGCTTACTTTCCGTTCGCTTCTGGCCAACGAAACCGACCCGGCGCGGCGCAAGGCGATGCTGGCGTCCAAGGTCGAGGACATGCTGAACACGGTGGTGCGCCAGATCGCATTCTACGAGTTCGAATTGCGCGTCCATAACGAACGGTGCGAGGGCGAGCTGTCGGCGGACCGCATCTGCGAACACTGGCTCGCCGTACAGGAGGAGTCGCTCGGACCGACGATCCGGTTCCACGACGAGTACAAATATTACTGGATGTATATCCCGCACTTCATCCATTCGCCGTTCTACGTTTACGCCTACGCATTCGGCGACTGTCTGGTGAACTCACTCTACGCCGTCTACGAAAACGCGGAGCAGGGGTTCGCGAAGCGATATCTCGACATGCTGCGCGCCGGTGGGACGCTGCGGCACAAGGAACTGCTGGCGCCGTTCGGACTCGATGCGTCTGACCCGAAATTCTGGTCGAAAGGTCTTGGCATCGTCTCGGGTCTGATCGACGAGCTCGAAGGGATGGGCTGAGGCCCGTGGCGCGGGACGACGAATCCAGCAACCTTACGGGTCGGGTTAAACGCTACGCCCGGGTCGGCGGCGCGGTCGGCGGGCTGGCGGCGCGGCTCGCGGGTTCGCGCTATCTCGGGATGGAGATCGACCGCGACGCCCATGCGCGCGATCTGAAGGACGCGCTCGGCGGGCTCAAGGGGCCGCTGATGAAGGTGGCGCAGATCATGTCGACCGTACCCGACATGCTGCCGCCGGAATATGTCGAGGAGCTGGCGCATCTGCAGTCCAATGCACCGTCGATGGGCTGGCTGTTCGTGCGTCGCCGCATGGCGTCGGAGCTCGGGCCTGAGTGGCAGACGAAGTTCGCGAGTTTCGAGCGCGAGGCGACGGCGGCCGCGTCGCTCGGACAGGTGCATCGCGCGACCGGGCTCAAGGGCGAGGATTTGGCCTGCAAGCTGCAATATCCGGACATGCAGTCGGCGGTCGAGGCCGATCTGAGGCAGCTCAAGCTGATCTTTGCCGTCTATCGACGCTACGACAGGGCGATCGACCCCAAGGAAATCCATGCCGAGATTTCCGAACGCTTGTGCGAGGAACTCGATTATGCCCGCGAGGCCGCACACATGCGTCTCTATGGCGACATGCTAAAAAAGGTGAAGACCGTCCACCTGCCGAAACCGGTTGCGACGCTTTCGACCGACCGTCTGCTGACGATGGACTGGCTCGACGGCGAGAACCTGCTGACGGTGAAGGACGCGCCGCTGGAGCACCGTAATCTGGTGGCGGAGAACATGTTCCGCGCCTGGTATGTGCCGTTCTACGAGTACGGCGTAATCCATGGCGATCCGCATCTCGGCAATTATTCGGTGCGGCCCGACGGTGACATCAACCTGCTCGATTTCGGCTGTATCCGGGTGTTCCCCCCTCATTTCGTGAAGGGCGTCATCGATCTCTACACCTCGCTGGAGAAGAACGACCCGGACCTGGCCGTTCATGCCTACGAGACATGGGGCTTCGACGACCTGACCCAGGAAGTCATCGACGTGTTGAACCTGTGGGCCGAATTCCTTTATGCGCCGCTGCTGGAGGACAAGGTGCGCAAAATCCAGGACGGTGACGGGGCGATGTACGGCGCGAATGTGGCGGCGAAGGTCCATCGCGAGCTGCACCGGCTCGGCGGGGTGCGCCCGCCGCGCGAATTCGTCCTGATGGACCGCGCAGCAATCGGGCTCGGATCGGTCTTCACCCATCTGGCCGCCGAGATAAACTGGCACCGGATGTTCCACGATCTGATCGGCGATTTCGATGTGGAATTTCTGGAGAAACGGCAGAAATCGGCGCTGAAGAAGGCAAAAGTCCCGTTGCCCGCCTGATTTTCGGCCCCGGATGGCGTATCGTTGAGGTTTATGCTATAAACTGTTCCAATCGCGGTTGGGTTCTGCTAGACAACCGCACCGCTCAGGCGCGGGGAGCCTGATTGTAAACCGATTTGGTTTTGAAAGGAGAAGCCGGGAACCGTGCAGGTATTCGTTCGTGACAACAATGTCGACGGGGCGCTCAAGGCGCTCAAGAAGAAGATGCAGCGTGAAGGCATCTGGCGTGAAATGAAGAGGCACCGCTCTTACGAGAAGCCCTCCGAACGCCGTGTGCGCAAGAAGGCGGAAGCGATCCGCCGGACGCGCAAGCTGGACCGCAAGCGGATGCAGATGGAAGGCTTCTGAGCCTGTTTCATATTTTCCGGCATTGGCCCGCCTTTTTCGAAGGCGGGCCTTTGTGATTCCGGGCTATAGCTCAGCCCATTCGCGCATGACCCTGACCATGGCATCGGTCAGCGTTTTTGCCTCGTCCCCATCCACGATCAGCGGCGGCATCAGATAGGCGACGTTGCCGAACGGCCGCACCCAGACGCCTTCCTCCACGAATCGCTGACGCAACCAGGCGATATCGCGCGGCATTTCCATCTGCACCACGCCGATAGAGCCCATCGCCCGCACGTCAGCGATCCCCGGCAGATCGCGGCAGGGTGCGAGCGCCTCCGCGAAATGTGTCTCCAGCTCCTTCGCTCGTGTAAGCCGCTCGCCATCCTCAAACAGGTCGAGCGAGGCGTTCGCCGCAGCACAGGCAAGCGGGTTCGCCATGAAGGTCGGCCCGTGCATCAGGGCCGTGGACTCGTCGTCGCCAAGAAACGCCTCGAACACGCGGTCGTTCGCGCAGGTTGCGGCAAGGCTGATCGCGCCGCCTGACAACGCCTTTCCGACACAGATAATGTCGGGCGCGATCCCGGCGGCATCACAGGCGAACATTGTTCCCGTGCGGCCGAAGCCGGTGGCGATCTCGTCGGCGATAAAAAGAATGTCCCGCGCGGCGCAGGCGTCGCGAATGGCTTTCAGCGTTTCGGGCGGATGGAAAACCATCCCGCCGGCGCCCTGCACGAGCGGCTCGATGATCACGCCCGCAATCTCGTCGCGTCGCGCATCCAGCAGTCCGCCGAATTCCGACAGGTCTTCGGCCGTACGCGGGATATCGATCAGGATCTGTTCCGGGAAATAACCGCTGAACAGGGCATGCATCCCGTCGTCCGGATCGCACACTGCCATCGCGCCCATCGTGTCGCCGTGATAGGCGCCGCGAAAGGCGACGAATTTCCGACGCATGCGCCGCCGCTGGTTGCGCCAGAACTGGACGGCCATCTTCATGGCGATCTCGACGGCGACAGAGCCGGAATCGCAGAAGAATGTGTGCCGCAATTCGCTGTCTGTCCCCGCGCCGGGCAGTATGGACGATAGCCGTTCCGCGAGCGTCAACGCCGGTTCGTGGGTCAGTCCGCCGAACATCACATGCGGCATGGTACGAAGCTGGCGCTCCATCGCCTCGACGATATGCGGGTGATTGTAGCCGTGTACCGCAGTCCACCATGACGCAATTCCGTCGACCAGCCATCGACCATCCGACAGGCGGATTCGCGCGCCTCTGGTCTCCACCGCCTCGAAGGGCGGCGGCTCGGTCTTCATCTGGGTATAGGGCCGCCAGAGGCGATGTACGCCCAACTCGGTCATGGAATCCGTCAGATCGCCATCGGCCTGAGTCCCAGCCGGTCGAACAAAGCGCGGTCGGCCAGCGTGGCCGGGTTGTCGGTGGTCAGCAGCGTATCGCCGTAAAAGATCGAATTTGCGCCCGCGAGGAAGCACAGCGCCTGGGTCTCGTCCGACATGTTGGTACGTCCCGCCGACAGGCGCACGACGGATTTCGGCATCATGATCCGTGCAGCGGCGATGGTGCGGACGAATTCCAGCGCATCGACCGGCTCCGCGGCTTCCAGCGGCGTGCCGGCCACCGGCACTAGCGCATTGATCGGCACGCTCTCAGGATGGGTCGGCAGGCCCGCCAGCGTGGCCAGCATCGCGGCCCGGTCGGCGCGCGCCTCGCCCATGCCCACGATTCCGCCGCAACATACGTTGAGCCCCGCATCGCGGACATTGGCCAGCGTCTCTATCCTGTCCGAAAACTGACGGGTCGAGATAATTTCGCCGTAATACTCTTCCGACGTATCGATGTTGTGGTTGTAGTAATCGAGGCCTGAATCTTTCAGGCGTTTCGCCTGCGCGTCCGTCAGCATGCCGAGCGTGACGCAGGTCTCCATGCCCAGCGCGCCCACGCCTTCGACCATGGCGCAGACCGCATCGAGATCGCGGTCCGTCGGGCTGCGCCAGGCCGCGCCCATGCAGAAACGGCTCGCGCCCGAATCCTTCGCCGCTTTCGCGGCGGCGAGCACATTATCCAGATCCATCAGCTTTTCGCGGTCGGAGCCCGTATCGTAATGCGCGCTTTGCGGGCAGTAGGCGCAGTCCTCAGGGCAGGCGCCGGTCTTGATCGACAGCAGCGTGCTGATCTGCACTTCCGACGGATCGAAATGCTCTCGATGGATTGTCTGGGCGCGATAGATCAGGTCGGCGAAGGGCAGGTCGATCAGCGCTTCCGCTTCCGCCACGGTCCAGTCGTGGCGCAACGCATCGGTCCGTTCAGGTTTGACTGCTATGCTTGTGTTCATTGAGATCCGTCTCGTTCGATTTCGGCCTATAGTAGGGACAGGCACCGCCACGGCAAGACGGTGAACGCGAATCGGTTTTTTTGGTCTTTTATTATTGGCAAGGCAGGGGCGTGGCAGACCGTACGAAAATTTCGAGCCTGGAGGCGATGGCCGCCGGCCGGCTGGACGCGCTGGAACAGCAGGCACTGCGCCGGCGGCTGGCGGCCACCGCGCGGTCGGATGACGGCGTCGCCGCGCGCGACGGTCGGGTCCTGACCTCCTTCTGCTGCAACGACTATCTCGGCCTGTCGCAGCATCCCGCAGTAAAGCAGGCGGCGCACCAGGCGATCGATGCGTTCGGCGCTGGCGCTGGTGCATCGCGGCTGGTGACCGGCAATCACCCGCTTTACGAGGATCTCGAACGGCGTCTCGCCGCGCTCAAGGAAACCGAGGCGGCGCTTGTCTTCGGCAGCGGCTATCTCGCGAACCTCGCGATCCCGCCCGCCCTGGCGGGAACGGGGGACCTGATCGTCGCCGACGAGCTGGTGCATGCCTCGATGCATGCCGGCATCAGGGCGAGTCGCGCCGAGGTCCGGTTTTTTCCACACAACGATGCGGATGCCTGCGGACGGGTCCTCGCCGACGAACGCGCCAGTTTCCGTCACTGCCTGATCATGACAGAGGGCGTATTCAGCATGGACGGCGATTGTGCGCCGCTCGCCGCGCTGAGCGAAATTGCAGACGCCCGTGACGCCTGGCTCATGACCGACGATGCGCATGGCCTCGGGGTGCTGGGCGAGGGCAGGGGAAGCGCTGCGGCGGCGGGCGTTTCGGACCGCGTGCCACTTCAGATGGGGACGTTGTCGAAGGCCGTCGGGTCCTATGGCGGCTATCTTTGCGCTTCGCGCGCCGTGATCGACCTGATGATCAACCGTGCGCGCAGCCTGATCTATGCTACCGGTCTGCCGCCTGCCGCCGTTGCGGCGTCATCCGCAGCGCTCGATCTTGTCGCGAACGACAGGAGGCTGGTCGCTGCGCCGATGGAAAAGGCAAGCCGCTTCTGCGCGGCGCTCGGTCTGCCTGAACCCGAGAGTCCCATCGTGCCGCTGATCGTCGGCGCCGCGGAGCGCGCGCTCGATGCGTCCGCCGCGCTGGCCGAACAGGGGTTCCTGGTAACGGCTATCCGCCCGCCGACTGTGCCGGACGGGACGGCGCGGCTGCGTTTCACCTTTCAGGCGACCCACAAGGACGAGGATGTCGACCGGCTGGCCGCGGCGGTTCGCGAGACCGGGCTGGCGGGATGATTGGTTATTTCGTTACCGGTGCGGGCACCGAAATCGGCAAGACGTTCGTCACCTGTCGGCTCGTGCGAGAGCTTAAGGCGGCCGGAAAAGGCGTACGGGCGGTCAAACCCGTTATTTCCGGTTTCGATCCGGAAACGGTCTCAGACAGCGATACCGGACTTCTGCTGGCGGCGATGGAGGACACGACTGATGCTGCCGCCGTCGGTGCAGTGTCGCCCTGGCGCTTCGCCGATCCGATTTCGCCCGACATGGCGACCGCGCGCGAAGGACGGCGGCTCGACGCGCGCGAAATCGCGACTTTTTGCCGTTACGCCGCGCCCGGCGGCGAGGGCGGTATTCTGCTGGTCGAGGGGATCGGCGGCGTTATGGTGCCGCTCAACGAAAAGGAAACCGTGCTCGACTGGATGGAGCATCTCGGCTGGCCGGCGATCCTCGTCGCCGGGTCATACCTCGGGGCACTCAGCCATTGCCTCACGGCGGCATCCGCTATCAGAGCGAAGGGTTTGCAACTTGCCGGGATTGTCGTCAGCGAGTCGAAAGAAAACCCGGTGCCGCTGGCGGAAACCGTCGCAACAATCCGTAATTTCTCGGGCGATGTTCCGGTCGTCGCCCTGCCGCGAAACGCGCCGCCGGGCGATCCGGACCTGTCGGCGGCGCTATTTTCCTGAGCCGTTCGCCAGCATCCAGCGGACCGTGGCGTCGACGACCTTTTCTTCGATGCCGAGGAAGCCGTGAGCGGCGCGCGCCTGGCAGGGTTTCGAGATCGGATCGTCGCCCCCTTCGAACATCAGCATTTCGACCTTTGCCGCGTTCCTGAGGCTCGACGCCAGCCGTGAAACGCCATACGCGGGCGTAACATGGCATTCATCGAATTTGTGATGAACGATCAGCGCAGGCACCCTGATCCTGTCGAGGTCGGCATCGTGCACGGTTTCGGGCCGGCGGCCGGTTCCTTTAAAGAGCGAGGCTGAAAATACAGCGCCGTCAACCGGCAGGATGCCCGCCAGATGCGCAACCGACAGCGTCCCCCGGCTGGTGCCGACTAGCCAGAGCGGCGCATCGGTCTGTGTGCGAATCCATCGGATCACGGCAGCGATGTCTTTGCGGTGATCGCCCCCGTCGCGAAGATCGTAAAGACCGCTTTGGCGCTGATCGGACGCGACGTCGACCGTCACCGTAAAGATGCCGCGATCCGCGAACAGCTGGCGCGACCGCACCAGAAAATTGCTGCTACGCGGGCCTTTGCCGCGCCACAGACTGACCTTGCCGTGGCCACCCATGAACAGGATCGCCGCGGCCTTCGGCTTGTCGGACGGTTCGGTGACAACGAACGAGATCGTCACGTCCCCGCGCGTCGGGATGGTTTCCTCGCGTTCCGCCGAAAATACGATTTCCGGCGACAGCATGAACGGCATGAGGGCCGCCAGCATGCAGAAAATTCTGATCATGACGCACCTGTCTGTGGGAGCAGGAAAAATTTACAACTAAACGGCCTTAACTTCATATCCGCCTTTCTCCATATGCCCCTTGGCAAAATCCCGTAGGCGCGGCATTGTGGCACGATTACAGGCCGTTCAATCGGTTTCGCGTATTAGAAGAATGACCACCGCGTTTAAACTCTTATGAAAATCGCCATTCCAAAGGAACGACGACCCGATGAAGCGCGGGTCGCGGCGTCGCCGGAAACCGTCAAAAAATACGTTTCTCTCGGGTTCGGGGTTTGCGTCGAGGCAGGCGCGGGCGACGGGTCTTCCATTACTGATGCGGCTTTTGCGGATGCCGGTGCGACGGTCGGTTCGGATACTGCAGCAACGCTGGACGGCGCCGATATCGTCCTGTGCGTGCAGCGTCCTGAAGACGGCGCGCTCGGTGCGATGAAACAGGGCGCGATGCTGATCGGCAACCTTGCCGCGCTGTCCAGCGCCGACGACATGAAGCGTTGCGCCGATTGCGGCATCACGGCTTTTGCGCTTGAACTGCTGCCGCGTATTAGCCGGGCGCAGTCGATGGATATCCTGTCGTCGCAGTCTAACCTGGCCGGCTACAAGGCGGTTCTGGATGCTGCGAATGTGTTCACCAGCGCCTTTCCGATGATGATGACCGCCGCGGGCACGATCCGGCCGGCGCGTCTGCTGGTGCTCGGCGCCGGCGTTGCCGGGCTGCAGGCGATCGCCACGGCCCGGCGTCTGGGTGCCGTGGTGTCGGCATACGATGTCCGGCCCGCGGTGAAGGAACAGGTCGAAAGTCTCGGCGCAAAATTCGTCGAGGTGGATCCGGAAGCGACCCGGGAAGCGGAGACAGCCGGCGGCTACGCAAAGGAAATGTCGGAGGAGTATAAGGCCAAACAGGCCCAGGTGCTGGCCGATTCGGTCGCGAAGAACGATG
>Ga0181588_10001855_pt1 | contig 18494 bp, 19 predicted proteins | sample 071ome_26_FD_148607 | JGI IMG/M metagenome (GOLD analysis project Ga0181588, IMG submission 148607) | Coastal salt marsh microbial communities from the Groves Creek Marsh, Skidaway Island, Georgia - 071409BT metaG (spades assembly) | ecosystem: Environmental > Aquatic > Marine > Intertidal zone...
GGCCAGGGGACGCATCCTACTTAAGGTCCGCGGCTTCGCCAGGGCCCCTTCCCAGTAGGGCGGACGCCGGATGTAGGTGCTTTGGGGCCGCCAGTCGTAGTTGGGGCTCACCGCATCGGTCACGTCCTCAACCTTCAGGAACATGGGGTCGTAGACCTCCCGGAACTGCTGGGGCTTCACGGCCTCGGCCACCAGCGCGTCGATCTCTTCGTCGCTCGGCCAGATATCGGCGAGGCGGATGGCCTTACCGTCGGCATCGGTGCCCAGCACGTCCTTCTCGATGTCAAAGCGGATGGAGCCGGCAAGGGCGTAAGCCACCACCAGGGGCGGCGAAGCCAGGAAGGCTTGCTTGGCATAGGGGTGGATGCGGCCATCGAAGTTCCGGTTGCCGGAGAGGACGGCCGTGGCATACAGGTCCCGGTCGATAATTTCCTTCTGGATCACCGGATCCAGGGCGCCGGACATGCCATTGCAGGTGGTGCAGGCAAAGGCCACCACGCCGAAGCCTAGCTGCTCGAGCTCCGGGAGCAGCGCCGCTTCCGTAAGGTAAGTTTTCACCGTCTTCGATCCCGGGGCCAGAGACGTTTTCACCCAGGGCTTACGGGTGAGGCCGGCGCGATTGGCGTTCCGGGCCAACAGCCCCGCGGCGATCATGTTGCGGGGGTTCGAGGTGTTCGTGCAGCTGGTGATGGCCGCGATGATGACCGCGCCGTCGGGCATTTCCCCGTCTCGCTCTTCGTAAGGGGCGGCGATGCCCCGGCTCGCCAGCTCGCTCACGGGCAGGCGCGCATGGGGATTGGAAGGCCCGGCGAGGGTGCGGGTGACGGCGCTAAGGTCGAAGCGGAGCACCCGCTCGTACTCGACCTGGGCCAGATCATCAGCCCAGAAGCCGCAGTGCTTGGCGTAGGCCTCGACCAGGGCAATCTGCCCATCCTCGCGCCCCGTTAGGCGCAGGTAGGTGAGGGTTTGCTCGTCGATGGCGAACATGGCTGCCGTGGCGCCGTACTCCGGCGTCATGTTGGAAATGGTGGCGCGATCGCCAAGGCTGAGGGACCGAGCGCCCTCGCCATAGAACTCGAGGTAGGCCCCGACCACCCGCTCCTTGCGGAGGAATTCCGTGAGGGACAGGACCAGGTCCGTGCCCGTGACCCCCGGGGCCAGACGCCCCGTCAGCTCCACGCCGACCATATCCGGGGTGCGCATCATGGAGGCGCGCCCGAGCATCACGGATTCGGCCTCTAGGCCGCCGACGCCCACGGAAATGACGCCCAGGGCGTCCACCATGGGGGTGTGGCTGTCCGTGCCTACGCAGGTATCGGGGAAGGCGACGCCGTCCCGGGCCTGCACCACGGGGGACATTTTCTCTAGGTTGATCTGGTGCATGATGCCGTTCCCCGGGGGGATCACATCGACGTTATCGAAGGCGTCCTTGCACCAGTTGATGAAGTGGAAGCGGTCCGCGTTGCGTCGCTCTTCCACTGCGCGATTCTTCTCAAAGGCCCCCTCTTCGAAGCCGGGGTGCTCCACGGCCAGGGAGTGGTCGACGATCAACTGCGTGGGCACCACGGGATTCACCGCGGCGGGATCCCCGCCGCGCTCCGCGATGGCGTCCCGAAGCCCAGCCAGATCCACCAGCGCCGTCTGCCCCAGGATGTCGTGGCACACCACTCGCGCCGGGTACCAGGGGAAGTCGAGATCGCGCTTCCGCTCAATCAGCTGCAGGAGGCTAGCGTCGAGGGTTTCCGGATCGCACCGGCGCACCAGCTGCTCCGCGAGCACCCGTGCCGTGTAGGGCAGGGTGGCGTAGGCGCCGGGTTTGAGCGCCTCCACAGCGGCGCGGGTGTCGTAGAAATCGAGATCAAAGCCGGGGAGGGGAGCGCGGTAACGGTCATTCATGGGAGCGGAAATCTGCCGTGGCCTTTGGGAGCGCGGAGTTTAGCACCCCGCCCCCACCCCCCGCAGCGGTGATGCGAGGGACCGCTGCGCTCTGCTAGGCTCGAGACAGGGGGCGCAAGGGGTGCGCCGTCCATGCCGCACCAAAGGGGGAGGATGCTGTGGCCATCGATTTTGAGATTCCGGCGGAAGCCAAGGTTTTACGGGAGCGCGTGCGCCAGTGGGTGCAGGACGAGTGCATTCCCGCGGAAAAGCGCCTGCTTGACGGCGACGATTACAAAACCGTGCTCGGGGAGCTGCGCACGAAGGCCCGGGGGCAAGGGCTCTGGTGCCCCTTCATTCCCGAGGAATACGGCGGCATGGGGCTTGGGCCGCTCGCCAACGCCCTCGTGCAGATGGAGCTTGGGCAAAGCTATCTTGGCGCGCTGTCCATGAATACGCAGGGCCCCGACGACGCCACCATGATGACGCTCCTGGAGCACGGCACGCCCTATCAGAAGGAAAAGTTCTTAAAGCCGCTTTTGAATGGCGAGAAGCGCATTTGCTACTCCATGACGGAAAAGGCCGCCGGCGCCGATGCCACGGGTATGCAAACCCGGGCCGAAAAGAAAGACAACGACACCTACGTGCTGAACGGGGAAAAGTGGTTCTCCTCCGCGGCCAGCGTGGCCGATATCGCCGTGGTGATGGCGAAGACGGACCCGGACGCGCCCCGGCACCAGCAGTTCTCCACCTTTATCGTGGAACTGCCTAACCCCGGCTACAACATCAAGCGGGATATTCCCACCATGGCCCTGGAAGGCCCCCTGTCCCACATCCTGGGCGGTGGCCACGCCGAAGTGGAAATTAAGGACCTCGAAGTGCCCGCGGAGAACCTCCTTGGCGGCGAGGGGAACGGTTTCAACATGGGCCAGCATCGCCTCGCCTACGGTCGTCTTCGCCACGGCATGCACAACGTCGCCATGGCCCAGCGCGCGCTGGATATGGCCACGGCGCACGTCACCCAGCGGAGCACCTTCGGTAAGGGACTCGACGAGCGCCAAGCCGTGCAGTTCATGCTGGCGGAGTGCGCCAGTGAGCTGTATATCGCCCGCCTCATGCTGCTGCACATCGCCTACAAAGCCGAAAATAAGATGGATATTCGGCAGGAAAACGGCATCGCCAAGGTGTTCTTGGCCAATATGGTGCACAAGGTGGTGGATACGGCCATCCAGCTCCACGGCGCCCTCGGTTATTCCCGCGATACCCCCTTGGCCGCTTGGTACACGCACATCCGTTCCCAGCGCCTGGTGGATGGGCCGGACGAGGTGCACAAGTGGACCACGGGCCGGAACGTGATCAAGGCCTTCAAAGCCACGGGCACCACGGCTGGGGCCTGCGGCGGCGACATGCTCTAGGGGAGGTGCACCATGGCACGTTTACAAGGGCGCGTAGCGCTCGTCACGGGCGGGGCATCCGGCATCGGGCGCGCCTGCGCCGAGCGCCTTGCGGAAGAAGGGGCGGCGGTGGCCGTTACCGATATCCAGGAAGCCTTGGGCCGGGAAGTGGTCGCGGGGATCGAAGCGGCCGGGGGTAAGGCCGCTTTCTATGCCCACGATGTGACGTCCGAGTCGGCCTGGGAAGCGGTGGTTGCCGCGGCCCAGGCAGACCTGGGGGGACTGTCGATTTTGGTGAATAACGCGGGCATCGGCATCGGCGGAAGCATCGTCGATATGACCCTCGAGGACTGGCAGCGCCAGCAAGCCATCAATCTCGATGGCGTCTTCCTTGGGGTGAAGCATGGCATTCGCGCCATGCGTGAGGCCGGCGGCGGCGCCATCATCAATCTCTCCTCCGTCGCGGGCCTGAAGGGCGCAGCGAACCTTGCTGCTTACAACGCCACCAAGGGTGGCGTCCGCCTGTTCACCAAGGGCGTAGCCCTGGAGTGCGCGCGCTCGGGGTGGAATATCCGCGTGAACTCCGTGCACCCCGGCATTATTGATACGCCAATCTGGACCAAGATTGATGCGGTGCCCCTCGCCGAGGGGGCGAACGCCGTGGATATCGATACCATGGCCGCCGTCGCTGTGCCCCTGGGGCGCACGGGCACGGCCCGGCAGATTGCCGATGGGGTCGTGTTTTTGGCGAGCGATGAAGCCAGCTACATCACCGGTACGGAGCTGGTGATTGATGGTGGGATGACCGCCTAAAACGCTACTGCGGTAGGGGGCGGAGGGGGGCGCTGGTAAGCGCTTGCTCCGGCGCCTCCCGCCGCAGAATTAAGGTCCGCACGCCGTCGCTATCGTAAAAGTTCACCCAGTTTTCTTGGCTTGGCCAAAGCGACAGAAGCGCTTCATGGCGGACCTGCGCAATGGCTTCCCCCTGGTTGCCCGGTAGGGTTTCGTAGATCCACAGCAGACTGCCGTCCACCTCTACCCCCACCAACACCTTGTCCATAGGCTGGCCCTCGGCGGTGCTGAGGCGAAAGGTTTCGTGAACGTAGCGGGCAAAGGCCCATTGGCGAGCCGTATCGCTGCGGAGGATCGTCTCGGCGCCGGTGACTTCCTGCGCCGCATGCTCGGCATCGTGGAGATAGAAGCGATGGGCAATCTCGACCTCATCGCTTCGAGGGTTGTAGCGCACGGTGGTGAGCGCAGCCTTCTGCTGGTGCGCGCCGAGGGGCGCGCAGGCCAGCAGCACCAGCAGGAGAAGCGCTTCGCCGCGCATAGCGCGCCTACTCCTCGGTCATGGGTACGGCGTCGTCCGCCACGCTCTCCGCACCCTCGGCCGGGGTGGCGTCGGGGGTATCGGTTTTCCGCTCGACGCGCAGATCGCTCATGAGGTTCCGCTCCTTGCGCTTATAGCGGTACATCTCGAGGCGAGAGGGGACGAACTGCCGCGGATAGTGGTTGTTCTCCACGTTGGCATCGGCCGTTTCCCAGTGGGGATCGACGACGATTTGGGCGATCTCTTTGTCCCGAATCAGCAGCTTACGCAGGGCCTTGGGGCTGCGGCGCCAGATTTCCGCGGGCATGCGGAGCTCTTCCTCCGAGCCGTCGGCGTAGGTGATGCCGAGAATCACCGGCATGACCAAGCCCCCGAGGTTCGAAAACTCCAAAATGTAGTAGTTGGCGTTTTCTTCTACGGCGCGCTCGTAGACCCGCCGGGGCCACTCGGGGTCGCTATCGTTCTTATCCACGAGGCCTTCGAGGAATTCATCGAAGCCGTTCCGATCCTTGTTGGTGACCGTGAACTCGTCGTTCTCTGCGTAGAGGTCTTTCAGGGACGGATCGCGGTCCGTGCGCAGGGTGAGCCCCGCGGCCTCGTTTTTAGCGCCAAAGCGATAAACGGGCTCGGCCTGCTGCTGAGCGCGCTCCCAGGCTTTTTCGATTTCCGGGTCGCTGGTATCCAGGCGCATCTTCACCACCCGGTCGAGGCTGATATCGACGTGATCCGTGGAGTAGAACCAGCCGCGCCAGAACCAGTCGAGGTCGACCCCGGAGGCCTCTTCGAGGGTGCGGAAGAGGTCATAGGGGGTGGGGCGCTTGAACTTCCAGCGCTGGGCATATTCGCGGAAGGCGAAATCGAAAAGCTCCCGGCCAAGGATCGTTTCTCGGAGGATGTTCAGCGCCGTCGCCGGCTTGGCGTAGGCATTATTGCCGAACTGAAAGATCGATTCAGAGTTGGTCATGATGGGCACCTGTCGGCTGCTCGTCATGTAGTCCGTGATGTAGCGGGGGTCGCCGCGGTCTGAACGCATGCCCTCGCCCCACTCCATCTCCGCTAAATGCTGGAGGAAGGTGTTGATGCCTTCGTCCATCCAGGTCCATTGGCGCTCGTCGCTGTTGACGGTCATGGGGAAGTAGATATGGCCGATCTCGTGGATGACCACCCCAATGAGAAATTCCTTCTCCCCCCGGGAGTAGGTGCGGTCACCGTCCTTGTGGGGATCGGTGCGGGGGCCGTTGAAGGTGATCATGGGGTATTCCATGCCGCCGACGGGTCCGTTCACGGACTGGGCCGTGGGGTAGGGGTAGGGGAAGCTGTAGCGGGAGTACACCTCCATGGTGTGGATCACCGACTCCGTGGAGTAGCGGGACCAAAGGGGCTCCCCTTCCTTCGGATAGAAGGACATGGCCATGACCCGATCCGGGGCCACGCCTTCGCCGTCTTGGGCGTAGCCCTGGGCATCCCAAATGAACTTACGGGAGCTGGCCCAGGCGAAATCGCGGACGTTATCGGCCTTGAAGCGCCAGGTATGCGCCGCCGTGGCGCGTTGCCCTTCCTTCGCCAGGGCTTCCTCGGCGGTGACAATGAACACCGGGTCCTCGGCGGTTTCCGCCGCTTTCATGCGGGCCCGCTCTTCGTCGCTCATGACGTCCCGGGGATTCTGAAGCACGCCCGTGGCGGCCACAACGTGGTCCTCGGGCACCGTAATGGCGACTTCGTAGTTACCGAACTCCAGGGTGAACTCCCCGTTTCCGAGGAAGGCCTTGTTGTGCCAGCCCTCGTAATCGGAGAAAGCCGCCAGCCGCGGATACCACTGAGCCAGCAGGAAGATGTCGTTGCCGTCTTCTGCGAAGTGCTCAAAGCCGGCCCGGCCGCCGGTGGCGTTCGTTTCTTGGATGTTGAAGGCCCACTGAATGCGGACTTCCGTTTCCTTGCCCGGGGCGAGGGGCTTTGGGAGGTCGACGCGCATGAGCGTATCGCGCACCACATAGGGCAGGGCTACCCCCTTGCCATCGGTGACGGCGCCGAGGTCATAGCCACCGGGGACGTCCTCCATGAACTGCTCGCGGCGTAGGGTGCGGTAGGTAATGCGGTCTTTCTCGCCGAAGGTGCGCGTCAGGCTGTCGTCAGAATCGGGACGAAACCGGTTCTGGTCCATCTGGAACCAAAGGTAGGCCAAGGCTTCCGGGCTATTGTTGTGGTAACGAATCCGCGCTTCCCCTTCGATGCGCCGGCCCTCTTCAAGCAGGTGCACGTCGATGTCGTAGTCCACTTGCTGCTGCCAATAGGCCGGCCCCGGGGCGCCGGTGGCGCTGCGGGTGGCCGTGGGCGTGGGCCAGCTCTCATCGAGCTGCCGGAACTTATCCTCGAAATCGTTCTTGGTTTGAGCAATCTGGCCGTAAGCCGGGGCGAGGGCTAGGGCAAGCACAAGCAAGGAAAGGTGACGCAGGATCGAAGGCATGGGGAGCTCCGGTGTGCGGACGAGTGCGCCCCCGAGGCGGGGGCGAAGGAAACGCTAAGGATAGGGTTTTTGAGTCCCTAGGCCCAGGGGGCGAGGGATGCGCGGGCGCCGCGGTGGGCCAAAAGGCTGCCCATCATGAAACCGAAGAATGACAGCAGCACCCAAGCGGGAATGCTCAGGCTGAGAAAGGTCCAGGTGACTTCGGCGCAGTTTCCCGTGCCCATGACCATGGCCTTCAGTACGTCGCTTAAGGGGAAGACCTCGAGCATGTAATCGAGGCCCGGGCCGCAGGCCGGCACCTCATCCGCGGGAAGGCTTTGAAGCCACAGCTGGCGGAGGGAAAAGCCGCTGCCGATGATCGCCGCTCCGCCCGTCGCCAGGGCCCAGCGCGCCAAGCCCCGCCCGTGAAGGGCAGCCCCCAGGGCCAGAACCCCCACGATCACCACCCAGATGCGCTGCATCATGCAAAGGGGGCACGGATCGAGCAGATAGACGTACTCCAGATAGAGGGCGAAGGCCATAAGCCCGGCGCTTGCCAGGGCCATGGCCAGGAAGAGGGCGCGGGGCGCCAGCAGCGTGCTCATAGGTCCACCACTACCTTACCAATAGCTTCCCGGTCCATGAGGGCGCGAAGGGCCTTGCTCCCCTCGGCCAGCGGATAGCGCGCGCTGATCTTCGGCCGAATGGCGCCGCTGGCCCACAGGGCGTTCAGCTCCCGCCAGTTTTCTGCGTCCGCCGCTCGCTCCCGGCCCGTGAAGGCGCCGTAGAACACCCCAACCACCTGGCAGCCCTTCAAAAGAATGAGGTTGATGGGCGCCTTGGGGATGTCTCCGCCGACGAAACCCACCACGAGGATGCGCCCGTTCCAGGCCACGGAGCGCAGGCACTGATCGAAAAGGGGGCCACCCACGGGGTCGTAAATGACGTCGGCCCCACGGCCATCGGTGAGGGCCTTCACCTTTTCCTTGAGGTCGCCGTCGCTGTAGTCGATGACCTCGTCGGCGCCGGCCTCTAGGGCGGCTTGGCGCTTCGCTTCCGTGCTGGCCGCGGCCAGCACCCGTGCGCCCATGGCCTTCCCCAGCTCCACCGCTGCTAGACCCACGCCCCCGGCGGCCCCGAGTACCAGGAGCGTTTCCCCGGGCTTCAGCTGCCCCCGTTGCTTCAAGGCGTGATAGCTCGTGCCGTAGGTGGTATTCCAGGCCGCGGCGACGGCCAAGGGCATGGTGCTGGCGACCTTGCGCAGGCCCGCGGCATTGACGATCAGGGCCTCCGCCAGGGCGCCGTGGCCGGAGCCTCCGGCGACCCGGTCGCCCACAGCTACGGAGGTCACGCCTTCGCCAATGGCGTTGACCACGCCAGAGAATTCCCCGCCGGGGGCAAAGGGGAAGGGGGGCTTCACCTGATATTTGCCCTCAATCATGAGGCAGTCCGGGAAATTAATGCCCACATGGCGCACGGCCACTCGCACCTCCCCGGGCCCCGGAGTCGGCTCGGGGAGATCCTCCAGCACGAGGCTTTCCGGGGTCCCTTCCTGTTTGCATAGCAGCGCCTTCATGGAGCGTTCTCCGAGCCGAGGGGTTAAGGGGTCAGTGTAGCGTCCCCGCCCGGGAACCGGGAGGGATCGGCGAGCCAGGCGGCGCAGGCCGCCTCGAGGGCCGGGAAGCGGTCCTCAAAGATGGCGGCAATGGTGTCCCGGTGGGGCTCGAGGGCCGGGGCGAGATCGCCCAGGGCCAAAAGTCGCGGTCGCCGCCGGGCGATGCCCCTTAGGGTGCGTTCCACCGCCGGCCAATGGGCGTAGGCGGGTAGCACCGCGTGGGTGTCGAGGGCCGCGAGTAGCTGCTGCGCCGGGGCGGGCATGGCGTGTCGCAGCGCTTTGAGATCGCCTAGGGCCTCGGTGCTAAAGGCTTCTAGGATGTGGCCGGTGAGGGCCTCAAAGCGCCGGGCCAGGCAATGGTCAAAAATCACATCTAAGGCTATGGGCATGTAACGCCGAAGGTGCGCAGGCGCCAAGGCCTTCAGGGCCCGGAAACCAGGATCGCTGTCCGTGAGGCGATCGATATAGCGATGGAGCGCAAGGCCCCGGGCGAGGCCCGGGGGATGGGGGCCGGGGAGGGGGCCGGGAAGGAAGTCGCCAAGAAAGGCACCGAGGCGGAGATCCTGATCTGGCCCCGCCAGTACCAGGTGGGCCAGGGTGTTCAAGCGGTGCCGTGGGGCGGCAGCAGCGGTTGCTCCATGTAGGCCTTGCGGTAGGCGGCAAAGCTTTCCCGATCCTGTGCCTCGATGGTCGCTTGGGCCGCGTGGGACTCCTTGGCCACGGCGGCCTGGGCCGCTTCTTCCTCGGTGCTTAGGGGCAGGCTTTGAAGCGTTTCCCGGTGCTGATCGCTGAGGGCCTGGGTGAGTGCCAGGAAGCTGTCGCCCTCCCGGCGCATTTCCGCCAGCACGGCGGCGCTTGGCGTGCAGTCGGGATCGGAAAGGGCCTGGGCGGCCCGAGCGAGGGCGTCCCGGTGGGCCGTGGTGCCCTGGCTCCGATCCAACGCCTCGGCGATGGGCGCCGCGGCCGCCAGCAGGGGGGCGCCGAGAGCGGCCAGCGAGCCTTCCCCTGCGGCGGTGGTTAGGCGTAGGGCTGGGTCGCGCCCGCGTTCCACCACGGCTCGGTGCATTTGAGCCAGCTGGTCGATTTCCGCTGGGCTGTCCTCGGGGCTGGGCAGCAGAAGGCACAGCAGGAGGAAGGTGTCGAGAAAGTGAATCGTGGGGGCGTCGATGCCCAGGGGCAGGAAGGGGTTCAGATCCAGGCAGCGCACCTCGACATATTCCACCCCGCGCTCGCCCAGGGCGTGGAGCGCGCGCTCCCCGGGGCGAATGCTGCGCTTGGGGCGAATGGTGCCGTAGAACTCGTTTTCGATCTGGAGCAGGCTCGTGGAGAGCTGAACGAATTCCCCGCTCTGCTCAAGGCCAAAGGCCTCGTAGGGGCCGTAGGGGCGAGTGAGCGCCCCCTGGAGCGTTTGCGCATAGGGGGCCAGGCCGTTGTAGGACACCTTGAGGGTCGCCTGGGCATCGCTTTGATAGCCCAGGCCGCCCATGCGAAGGGTCGTGGCATGGGGCAGGAGCAGCGTGTCCTTGCCGCGCTTTTCCAACTGATGGGGCCGGCCCTGAAGGAAGCCTTCGAACACCGCCGGGGAGGCCCCAAACAAATACAACAGCAACCAGGAGTGGCGACGGAAGTTGCGAATGAGGTCGAAGTAGCGGCGGGTGCGATAGGCCTGGCTGGCCGTCCCCTCTCCCTCCTGCTCCCCGAGCCAATGCCACAGGGCCTCGGACAGGGAAAAGTTGTAGTGGATTCCCGAGATCGTCTGCATGGTGCGGCCATAGCGGAGCCCCAGGCCCCGGCGATAGACCGTTTTGGCCATGCCGACGTTGGAGGTGCCATAGCGACCCACGGGAATCGCGCTGTCTTCTGGCAGCCGCCCGGGCATGCTCGAGGCCCACAGCCGCTCTTCGCCAAGGCAGTGCACCACGAAGCGGTGCGTTGCCTGAAGCTGGGTCAGCGTGTCTGCGGCCGAGGGGGACACCCCGGTGATCAGCTCCAGCTGGGCCTCGGAGAAATCCGTGGTGATGGTGGGGTGAGTCAGGGGCGAGCCCAGGCAAACCGGGTGGGGGGTCGTCGCTAGGCGGCTGCTCCCGTCAACCCGAAGACTTTCCTTCTCGATCCCCCGTAGGAGCTGACGCAGGCCCTCGTCGGCAGCGCCCTGGGCTAGGGCGTGCTCCAGCGCCGTTGATAGTGCGATCACCCTAGTCCCCCAGCTGGTCGCGGGCCCGTGCGCGCGGGCGCAGGAGCTCGGCGGGCGCAGCGCGCTCGTGGAGGCGAGAGGGTAGCAGCACGGGCGGCGGCTGGGGAGCCTGGCCTCGGCGTCCTAGGCGACGCTGGGCCCGGCGCTCCGGATGGCCTCGGATACCTCAAAGCGTTCGAAGTTCTTGGCGAACTTCTCGGCGAGGGCGCGGGCGGCGGCATCGTAAGCGGCGGGGTCGGCCCAGGTGTCCCGGGGGTTCAGAAGATCGCTGGGGACCCCAGGCACGGCCTTGGGCACGGCGAGATTCAGGGAGGGCAGGGCCACGGTCTCTACCCCTTCCAGGGCGCCGCTTTGAATGGCGCTGACCACGGCCCGGGTGACGGGAATGGGGAAGCGCTTACCGACGCCGTAGCCACCGCCGGTCCAGCCCGTATTCACCAAATACACCTTCGCCCCGAAGGCTTCGATGCGCTTGATGAGCAGGTCGGCGTAGACCCCCGCGGGGCGTGGGAAGAAGGGCGCGCCGAAGCAGGTGGAGAAGGTGGCGCGGTAGGCCTCCGTGGAGCCCACCTCCGTGGATCCGACGGCCGCGGTGTAGCCGGAGAGGAAGTGATAGGCCGCCGCCTCCTTGGACAGGATGGACACGGGCGGCAGCACGCCGGATACGTCGCAGGTCAGGAAGATAATGGCCTTCGGTTCCCCGGCCCGGTTTTCCTCGGCGCGGAGCTCGATATGTTCTCGGGGATAGCAGGCCCGGGAGTTTTCCGTCAGCGTGGTGTCGGCGTAATCCGCCGTCCGCGTGACCGGATCGATCATGACGTTCTCGATGATGCTGCCGAAGCGAATCGCATCCCAGATCACCGGCTCGTTTCCCCGGGTCAGGTTGATGCACTTGGCGTAGCAGCCGCCTTCGATGTTGAAGACCGTGCCTTCCCCCCAGCCGTGCTCATCATCGCCGATGAGCAGGCGCGTGGGATCGGCGGAAAGGGTGGTCTTCCCCGTGCCGGACAGGCCGAAGAACAGGCAGACGTCCCCCTTCTCGTCGACGTTGGCCGCGCAGTGCATGGGCAGCACGTCCTTCTCGGGAAGGAGGTAGTTCTGCACCGCGAACATGGATTTCTTCATTTCCCCGGCATAGCGCATGCCCGCCAGAAGCACCTTGCGCTCGGCGAAGTTCAGGATGACGGCACCTTCGGAATTCGTCCCATCCCGCTCCGGGTCGCACACAAAGCCCGGGGCGTTGAGGATTTGCCAGGGGGCGCGATCCGCGGGGTTATAGGATTCGGGGCGGATGAATAGCAGGCGGGCAAAAAGATTGTGCCACGCCGTCTCCGTGGTGACTTCGATGGGGATGTAGTGCTCGGGGTCGGCGCCCACGTGTAGGGTCGACACGAAGCGCTCCTGCTCACCGATATAGGCACTAACCCGATCCCAGAGGGCACTGAAGCGATCGGCGTCGAAGGGGCGATTCACCGCGCCCCAGTCGATGGAGGCCTCGCTGCTTGGTTCCCGCACAATGAAACGATCCGCTGGGGAGCGGCCGGTCCGCGCACCGGTTTTGACCACCAGGGCGCCCGTATCCGCGAAGCTCCCCTCGCCGCGCTGCACCGCCAGCTCGACCAGTTCGGCCTCTGCCAAATTATGGTGCACCACCGCGTTTGCGGTGTTCGTATCCATTGCCATAGGGGACCTCATGCTGATTTGCCGGCGAAGCCGCGGGGAAGTGTTCGGACCGGGATGACCTCTCGCCGGGGGGCGACCACTACTGACCCCGGTGGGCGCGAAGTATGCCAGAGGGCCTGGGCCCTTGGCGAGGGTCTCCCGGCCCGGGGGCGCTAGTGGGGCCCCGAGGCCTTCGGCGCCGCGGACTGGTTCAGGAGCGCGAAGTCGATGGGGTCGAAGCGGTAGCGCGCCTGGCAAAATTGGCAGGTCATGAGGATTTCCCCGTCCTCCCGAAGTATCTCTTCGAGGGTGTCGGGGGCCATGGCGGCGAGGGTTTCCTGGGTGCGCTCCCGGGAACAGGTACATTCAAAGGCCAGGGGACGAGGGGGGTGGAGACGAATATCGTCCTCCGGGAACAGGCGCTTGAGCAGCGTCTGGGCATCGAGTTCGGCGAGTTCCTGATCCTTCACCGTGCTCGCCATGATGGCCAGGCGCTCGAAGCCTTCAGACCCGCAATCGCCCCCCGGAAGGGCTTGGAGTAGAAGGCCCTGCACCCCGTGGGTGGTGCTGAGCCAGAGGCGGGTGGGGAGCTGCTCGCTTTGCTCGAAATAGCGTTCCACCGCATCGGCGAGGTGATCGCCCCCGAGGCGCACGATGCCCTGGTGGGGCTCCCCCTTGGGAGGGCGTAGCGTCAGGGTAAGAAGCCCCTCCCCAAGATGGTTGAGGGGCGCAGCGATAGGCGGGAGGGCCGCATCATCGTCCCGAAAGCGGACGATGCCCCGAAGGGCGCGGGTTTCCCGCACCTCCGCCATGACTGCCCGAAGGGCGCCGTCCCCGGCGGCCTGGAGCGTCAGCGTGCCAGGGTACTTCAGGGTCCCGGACAGGAGCGCAGCGGCGGCCAAAGCCTCGCCCAGGAGCGCGGCGGCGGCGCTGGGGTAGGGGTGAAGGGCGCAGAGTGCGGCCCAGGTTTGGTCTAAGCGCACATACTCACCGCGAATGCCAAGGGCCTCGAAGTGAAAGCGCTGCCCGATATCGTTTTGCACCATGCTGTTCTTTCCTATCCTGTCTTTGGGCAGCTGGGGCCCAGGGCGCCCTAGCCGTCTTCCGCGCCGCCGCGCTTAAGCGCTTCGAGGGCGCGTCGATCATCCCGGTCCGGGCGCCCTAGGGGGTGGCTGATGGCCAGTCGATGGGCCCGCCGGGTGGCCGCCGCGGCCTCCCGGGCGGCGATGCTTTCCGCCGATTCCTCATAGAGGGTGGCGGCCCGGGTGGCATCTCCGCGGTGATCCTCAAGGCCACGCACCGTGACGGCTTTTTCGTCGAAGCCCTGGCGGATGGTGAGCTGATCTCCGACGGCGACGGTTTTCGCCGCCTTCGCGCGCTGACCATTGCAGTGCACCTTCCCCCCTTCGATGGCGGCCTTGGCCTTGGCACGGGTCCGGAAGAAGCGCGCGGCCCAAAGCCATTTGTCTAAGCGTACGGCGTCGGCCATGGCACTCTCGGCGGGTGGGGGACAGCCGGAGCAGCCCCGGCAGGCTGCTATGCTAGCGCGGTCAAGGAGGGAAAGGCGATGAAGCTGCCGAAGATCTTAGCCCGCGAAGAGGTGGCCCGGTCCGCGCTCTTTCGCATCGAAGCGCTTGAGCTTGAGTTCTCCAACGGGGTTCAGCGGCGCTACGAGCGCCTCCCGGATACGGGGCATCGGGCGGTGATGCTCATCCCCCTCACGGAGGGCGGTGAGGTGCTGCTGATTCGAGAGTACATGGCGGGCTTTCATGACTACCGCCTGACCCTTCCCAAGGGTTCCGTGGATGCGGGGGAATCGCTCCTCGAGGCGGCGCAGCGGGAGCTACGGGAGGAGGTGGGGATGTGTGCCGAAACGCTCACCCCTCTGAAAACCCTCTCCGTCGCCCCGGGGCACATGGGGTTCACCATTACCGCGGTGCTGGCGGAAGGGCTCACCCCGATCCGCTCCCGGGGGGATGAACCGGAACCGCTCACCGTGGTGCCCTGGCCCGTGGCCTCCCTGCCCGCGCTCTACGCCCTAGAGGATTTTGATGAGGCTCGGGCGATCGCGGCCCTGCAGCTGGCCGCCCTCCATCTGGAAGCGCGGGACCGGTGAGCGCGCCCGTCCCCTTCTCTGATGCTTGGTTTGACGCCCTTGTGGCCCTGGTCTTTGAGGCCGGGGACGCTATTCGGGCCGTGGCCGAAGGGGGGCAGCTGGCGGTGCAGGAAAAGGCCGATGCCTCGCCCGTCACGGCGGCGGATCACGCCGCGGAAGCGATTCTTTCTGCGGGCCTTCGGCGCCTGACGCCGACTTGGCCTCAGCGCTCGGAGGAGCAAACCCCGCCGGCCCCGGCGCAGCGCGCTCAGTGGTCGCGGTTTTGGCTTATCGACCCCCTCGATGGCACCAAGGAGTTCCTGGCCGGCAATGGCGAATACACGGTCAATGTGGCGCTCATCGAGGACGGTCGTCCCGTGCTCGGGCTGGTGGGGGTGCCGGGGCAGGGCCGGGTCTACCTGGGCTGGGTGCCGGCGCAGCGAGCCCTGTGCATCACCGCCCAGGGGCATCGAACAGTGCTCCGTACCCGCCCCTGCGCAACGCCACCGGTGGTGGTGGCGTCCCGCCGCCATCGCGGCGAGGCCCTGGAGTCCCTGCTGCACGCCCTTGGGGAAGCGGCGCCGGGCCTGCAGACCCGCGCCGTGGGCAGTGCCCTGAAGCTGGTGGTGCTGGCGGCGGGGCAGGCGGACGCTTACCCCCGCCGGGGTCCCTGTAGCGAATGGGATATCGCCGCCGGGGAAGCGGTGTTGCTCGCGGCCGGGGGGCAGCTTCTCACCTTTGAAGGCGCACCCCTGCGCTACAACAAGCTTGAGAGTGATCTAAACCCGGACTTCTGGGCCGTGGGGGACCCGGCGGGCCCCCTGGCAACGGTGCTCCGGGGCTGGGGCTAGGCGATCTCGACCAGTTCGATGGCAAAGGTGAGGGCTTGCCCGGCGAGGGGGTGGTTGGCATCGAGGGTCACGGCCTCGTCCGTCAGCTCCACCACCTTGCATTGCACGGGATTGCCCGCCTGATCCTGCAGCTGGAGATCGAGGCCCACGGAGAGGGTGAGATCCGGGGGAAACTGATCCCGCGGGAGCGAGCCCACCATGGCATCGTCCCGCTCCCCGTAGGCATCGGCCGCTTCAATGCGCGTGCTGCAACTTTCCCCGGGGGCGAGGCCCCGCACCGCGGCTTCGAAGCCGGGAATGATTTGGCCCTCGCCGAGGGTGAATTCCAGGGGTTGGCGCCCTTCCGAGGAATCGAAGCGCTCGCCGCTGTCGAGCGTTCCCGTGTAATGCACGCGGACCGTATCCCCGTTTTGTGCCGTGGCCATGGGCGTCTCCTTCCGGTTTTTCCGGTGAATGTGAGGTCAGTGTGTCATGGCCCGGGGGGGTGAGACAAAACTGCGGGAAATGATCGCCCCATCGCACCTAGCGCCCCTTGGCGCCTTGGAGAAGTCATGCGAAGCTCCTACGCGGGAGAACTGATTTAAGGGAGAGGGTTATGTCGGATTCACCGGATGATGCAACGACCGTTCGCCGGCTCGTGATCTTATTGGCGACGCTAGTGGTCACGACCTTCGGGGTGGCGGGGCTCGTGTCGATCGTACTGTAGGGCCTGGCGGGCCCGAGGGAGGGCCCAAAGGGTGTCCACGATGAGGAAGAGCGAGGCGTCCGTCGCAGCGGCGCGCCAAGCGCTTAAGCGCTTTCTTGGCCTCCCCGGGCGCCCCGTGGTACTCACCGGAGCGGGCTGTTCCACCGATTCCGGCATTCCCGACTATCGAGGCCCCAGCGGGGCCTGGCGGTCCCGCCAGCCTATCCAGTTCCAACCCTTTCGCACCCAGCTGGCGGCGCGGCAACGCTATTGGGCCCGAAGCATGGTGGGCTATCCACGCATGGCCGAGGCCACCCCCAATGGGGTGCACCGGGCCCTGGCCAGCCTCGAGGCCCGGGGGCTCCTCGGGCTGCTGGTTACGCAAAACGTCGATGACCTCCATCGCCGCGCGGGGCAGCGCGAGGTGCTTGATTTGCACGGCCGTTTGGCCCGGGTGCGCTGCCTTGATTGCGGGCAGCGCTCGTCCCGGACTGTGCTCCAGGGGCGCCTGGAAGCCCTGAATCCTACCTTTGCCGCCAGCCTGTCCCGGCCCGTGGTGGCGGCCCCGGACGGCGACGCCGATTTAGACGACGAGGCGGCCCTGGCCACCTTCCAGGTCCCGCCATGCCTTCGCTGCGGTGGGGTGCTCAAGCCCGATGTGGTTTTTTTTGGCGAATCCGTCCCCGGAGCGCGGGTGGCTCGGGTAAGAAGGGCCCTTGAGGAGGCTTCGGGCCTGCTGGTGCTGGGGTCTTCCCTGGCGGTGTTTTCCGGCTTTCGCTTTTGCCGCGATGCCGCGGCCCTGGGAAAGCCCATCTTCATTGCAACGCAGGGGATCACGCGGGCCGATGGGATCGCGCAAACCAAAGTCGACGTGCCCCTCGGCGAGCTGTTTTCCGGGCCATAAAAAAACCCCGGCTAGCCGGGGTTCTTCAAACCCTTAAGGCCCTACTGGGCAGCGTAATAGCGCGACAGGATCTTGATATCTTCGTCGCTGAGGCCCTTGGCCTGGGCGCTCATGATCATGTTTTGACGCTCGCCAGAGCGGTACTTCTCCAACTGCTTGTGCAGATAGGAGGCCCACTGACCGTTAATGTTCGGGAAGGTCGGGGCCGTGCCTTTGCCGTTCAGGCCGTGGCAGGCGAGGCAGCCCTTTTCCTCGGCGAGGGCAGCGCCCTTGGTGGCGACGTCGTCCGCGGGGCGGTCGCAGGCGGCTAGGAGCAGCGCGGTGCCGGTGATCAGGGAAAGCTTCAAAAGGGAATTACGCATCACGGATCGCTCCTCAACGCTGCGCGGAGAAATAGGCGGCGAGGTCTTCCATGTCTTCGATTGACAGGGGCCGCGCCTGGCCATTCATCTGGTTGAAGTGCTCCGTTTCTGCCTTGAAGTACTTCAGGCGATCCACAATGTAGGCCGCCTTTTGCCCCGCGAGGTGGGGGTAGCGGTCATCCTGGCTATGGCCTTCCGGGCCATGGCAGGTCATGCAGCGGTGTTGCCAGGCAAGCGCTTGGCCGTTTTCCGCGTCGGCGGCGCTGGCGCCAGCGGCCAGCGAAAGCATTAGGGTCAGCCCGAAGGCGCGGGTACGGCGCATGTGCAACATCCCTCCTCAAGTGAGCGCCGCACATTTTAGGCACCGCCCCGGGATATTCAAGGTGCAAGGGCCCCTCGCGGGCGAAAAAGCGAAAAATTTCAGGCGCTAAGGGGCCAGGGCGGCAGCACCCGGGCCTCCGCCAGGGCGTGAAGTTGCTCTAGCAGCAGGGTCTCCGTGTCCCGGCAGCCTGCAAAGCCCGCCTGGCGAAGGGCAATGGTGCTGAGCTGGGTAGGCGGTGGCGGACGATCGCGGCCATAGCCCAGGAGCATATCGGCGTAGATGGGAGAATCGCCCAGCAGTTCGGAAAGCCCCGGGGCCTGAAGGTCGTGCTGCGCCCGGAGCCGATCCCAGGCGTCGCTCTGGGTGGGTAGCCAGTGGGCGAGGGATCGGGGCTCCGGAGCGCCAGGCGTCAGGCCTAGCCCTTCCGTCAGCTCGGGCCAGAGGTGGTCCCACTGGAAAACATCGCCATTGCTGACGTTGAAGGTGCGGTCCCGGGCTTCCGGCGCGGTCCCGGCCCAGGCAAAGGCTTCAGCGAGAAGGGCCGCGTCGACCCCATCGAGGGGTCCGCAAACGCCGCCGGGAAAGGAAAAGGGTCGCCCCTCGGCGGCGCAGAGCGCGCCATAGACGCCGAGGGTTGTCAGCACGTTCATGGGCGCTCCGAGGCTCGGTCCGAAGATAATCGGGGGACGCCAGACCGTCGTGCTAAAGCCCGCCCTAGCAGCCGTCGCCCGGAGGCGATCTTCCTGCAGCCAGTAGAAATTG
>Ga0181588_10001857_pt1 | contig 18486 bp, 14 predicted proteins | sample 071ome_26_FD_148607 | JGI IMG/M metagenome (GOLD analysis project Ga0181588, IMG submission 148607) | Coastal salt marsh microbial communities from the Groves Creek Marsh, Skidaway Island, Georgia - 071409BT metaG (spades assembly) | ecosystem: Environmental > Aquatic > Marine > Intertidal zone...
CCTCCCGGGCCAGGCGCAGGCAGTGTTCCAGGACCTCCTTGGGGCTTGCCTCCCTGCGAAGGAAGCCTCGCTTGCCCATCAGGAGAGAGATATACACCCGTCCTCCTGACCTTTGCAAGGCAAGCCCAGGGGGTTGAGGGGGGGGTTATAAGGGTGCGCCCCCTGAACGCTGCCGCAGGGCCTCGTAGAGGAGGAGGGCGGCGGTGACGGCCACGTTGAGGCTGTCCGCTCGCCCCCGCATGGGGATCCGCACCCGCACCTGGGCCCGCCGCTTCCAGGCCTCGGGGAGGCCCTTGTCCTCCGCCCCGAGGAGGAAGGCCACCCCTCCCCGGTAGTCCCCCTCCCAGTAGAGCCTCTCCCCCTCGGGGGTGGCCGCCACCAGGGGGAGGTTGTGTTCCTCCAGGAAGCGGGCCGCCTCCCCCTCCGCCACGGGGTAGACGGGAAGGGCGAAGACCGCCCCCGTGGAGTTGCGGATCACCTGGGGGCTAAAGAGGTCCACCCCCTCGGCCACCAGGACGAGGTCCGCCCCCGCCCCGTCCGCCGCCCGGAGGATGGCCCCCAGGTTGCCGGGCTTCTCCAGGCCCAAGAGGACGAGGACCAGGGGGGCGGCCCCGAGGGTCACCCCGGCGAGGCTTCTTCGGGGGAGGCGGAAGACCCCGAGGACCTGGGCGGGGTTCTCCCGGGTGGAGACCCGGGCCAGGGCCCTTTCCGAAAGCTCCAACACCTCCGCGCCCCCGGCCAGGGCGCGGTCCTCGGGGCGGGCCTTGGGCCCGAGGAGGAGGGTCTCCAGGGAGAGGCCCGCCTCGAGGGCCCTTTCCACCTCCCGCCGCCCCTCCACGAGAAAGCGGCCGGTCCGCTCCCGCTCCTTCCGCTCCTTGAGGGCGGCGAGGGCCTTTACCCGGGGGTTTTGCGGGCTTTCAATCCGCACGGAGGCTTATTGTAAAGGCCGCCACCCGGGGACCGGAAAGCTCCAGAAGGAGCCTTTCCACCTGGGGAAGCTCCTCCAGCATCCGGGAGACCCGGAGGACGAGCTCCTTGTAGGCCGGAAGCCCCTCCACCCGTCCCGCGAGGGGGCGGAGGAGCTCCTCCGCGTCCTTGGCGGTGAGGGGGGAGAGGCGCTGCTCCAGCACCTGGTCCCCCAGGGGGGTGGGCAGGACCAGAACCAGGACGGGCCCGAAAAGGGGGTGGGGCTCGGCCAAAAGGCGGAGCCTAAGCCCCTCCTCCTCGCCCAGGGAGAGGCCAAAAGCGCGCAGCAAGGCCTCCCCCTCCTCCTGGGAGAGGGCGCGCTTCCCCTCCACGAGCCTCCTCGCCTCCTCCAGGCGGAGGTCCTGGAAGTCGGGGAAGAAGAGGGGCTCCTCCCGCCACCGCCTGTAGCCCCAGGCCCGGGCGAGGGCGATGGCCGCGGACTCGGGGAAGCGGTAGACGGGGACGGAGCCCAGGACCCGGGCCCGCCCCGAGGAAAGCCCCATGAGGCAGGCCAGGTAGGTCTTCCCTCCCCGCACCTCCCGCAAAAGCCCCAGCACCTCCTCCTCCGGGGCGAAGCCCATGGGCACGAAGAGGAGGAAGACGCTCCCCGCATCGCTCGCCTCCGCCTCGGCGAGGGCCCGGCGGAAGGCCTCGAGGTCGGCCGTGGAGCCCAGGTCCACGTGCTCCACCTCCATCCCCCCTTCCTTCAGGGCCTCGAGGGCCAGGTTGGAGGGGCCGGAGGCGTTGGAGATGAGGCGCACCCGCCCGTTCTCCGGTAAGGGGCCCTGGGCCAAAAGGAGGGCCACGTCAAAGGCCTCCTCCAGGCTGTTGGCCCGCACCACCCCCGCCTGGGCGAAGAGGGCCCTGACCAAGGGGTCGCGGGAGGGGTGGACCGCCAGGATGGGCTTTTTCTTCCCGATCCTGCGGGCGAGGCGGGAGAAGCGCCGGGGGTTGCCGAAGTGCTCCAGGTAAAGGAGGATGACCCGGGTCCGCTCGTCCTCCTCCCAGAACTGGAGGAGGTCGTTGGAGGAGATGTCCGCCTTGGCCCCAAGCGAGACGAAGCTCGCCACGCCAAGCCCCATCTCCTCGGCGAAGGCCAGCACCGCCCGGCCCAGGGTGCCGGACTGGCTGGAGATGGCCAGGACCCCCTCTTTGGGCAGGGGGGCGAGGCCCGCCGCCAGGCGCACCCCGGGGTGGGTGTGGACGAGGCCCAGGGAGCCCGGGCCCAAAAGGCGCATCCCCAGCCGCCTCGCCTTGTCCGCCAGGGCCTGGGCCTCCTTAGGGGTGAAGCCCGTGGTGAGGACGATGGCCCCCCGCGCTCCCCGGCGCCCCGCGGCCTCGAGGGCCTCCGGGACCCGCTCCTTGGGCACGGCCACCACCACGAGGTCCACGGGCCCGGGGACGCTCTCCAGGCCGGGGTAGGCGAGGAGGGGCCCCACGGTCCCCCCCTCCCTCCCGATGGCCTCGTTCACCGGGAAGACCGGCCCCTGGAAGCGGCCGAAGATGAGGTTCTCCAGGACGCGGTAGCCGATGCTCTCCGGGTCGCGGCTCGCCCCCACCACCGCCACCCCCCGGGGGAAGAAGAAGGGGTGGAGGCTGGCGATGGTGGAGACCTTCTCCCGCCACTCAAAGCGCCGGGCCGTCTCCTCCTCCATGAGGATCTCAAACTCCACCTCCACCTCCCCGCCCTCCCGGTGGGCCCGGACGCGGAAGCCGCTTTCCATAAAGACGCTTAGCATCTGCTTGTTCTCCGCCAGGACGAAGGCCTGGAAGCGGCGCACCCCGCGCTTGGCGGCGATGAGGGCGAGCCTTTCCAGAAGGAGGGTGCCGAGGCCCTTCCCCTGGAAGGCGTCGTCCACCAGGAAGGCCACCTCGGCGGTGTCCTCCCCCTTGACCCGGACGTACTCCCCGGTGGCCACGATCCTGGGGGGCTCCCCCAGGAGGACCACCAGGGTCACCTTCTCCTCCTCGGGCTTGGCCGAGAGGAGGAGCTCGGCGGCCTTCTCCGGGGAGATGGGGGAGAAGAAGCGCAGGCGCAAGGAGGTGGGGGAAAGGCGCCTCAGGAACTCCACGAAAAGGGGGAGGTCCTTTTTGGAGGCCCGGCGGAGGAGGGCGGTGCGTCCGTCCTTGAGGAGGACGGGGCCCTCCTCGAGGCCGTGCTGGGGGGTGGGGGGCGGGACGTAGCCCATGCCCCTATTTTCCCCTAAAGGGCTCGTTCCCCCGCACCGCCAGGAGCCGGACCCCGTGGGCCAAAAGAAGGGCCCGGTAGCGGAGGGCCTCCCCCCTGGCTTCCCAGGAGGAAGAAGAGGCCGAGGGAAAGGGCTCAGCCCACGCGAAAGCCGAACAAGGCGTACCTCAAAAGGTGCCTCCAAACGGGCGTGGGCTAGGCCTCAGTCTTCCCCGCCAAGGGGGGTTTGGCAAGGGTGTAAACTGCACTCCATGCTCCGGCTGGACACCCGCTTTCTCCCGGGCTTCCCCGAGGCCCTAAGCCGGCACGGCCCCCTCCTGGAAGAGGCCCGCAGGCGCCTCCTCGCCAAGCGGGGGGAGCCGGGGAGCATGCTCGGCTGGATGGACCTCCCCGAGGACACGGAGACCCTGAGGGAGGTCCGCCGCTACCGGGAGGCGAACCCCTGGGTGGAGGACTTCGTCCTCATCGGCATCGGGGGAAGCGCCCTGGGGCCCAAGGCCCTCGAGGCCGCCTTCAACGAGAGCGGGGTGCGCTTCCACTACCTGGACCACGTGGAGCCCGAGCCCATCCTCAGGCTCCTCCGCACCCTGGACCCCAGGAAGACCCTGGTGAACGCCGTCTCCAAGTCGGGGTCCACGGCGGAGACCCTGGCGGGCCTCGCCGTCTTCCTGAAGTGGCTTAAAGCGCACCTGGGGGAGGACTGGCGGCGGCACCTCGTGGTGACCACCGACCCCAAGGAGGGCCCCTTGCGCGCCTTCGCCGAGCGGGAGGGGCTCAAGGCCTTCGCCATCCCCAAGGAGGTGGGCGGGCGCTTCTCCGCTCTCTCCCCCGTGGGGCTTCTCCCCCTGGCCTTCGCCGGCGCCGACCTGGACGCCCTCCTCATGGGGGCCCGTAAGGCCAACGAGACCGCCCTCGCCCCCCTCGAGGAGAGCCTGCCCCTAAAGACCGCCCTCCTCCTCCACCTCCACCGCCACCTCCCCGTCCACGTCTTCATGGTCTACTCGGAGAGGTTAAGCCACCTCCCCAGCTGGTTCGTCCAGCTCCACGACGAGTCCTTAGGGAAGGTGGACCGCCAGGGCCAAAGGGTGGGCACCACCGCGGTCCCCGCCCTCGGCCCCAAGGACCAGCACGCCCAGGTCCAGCTCTTCCGGGAAGGCCCTCTGGACAAGCTCCTCGCCCTGGTCATCCCGGAGGCCCCCCTCGAGGACGTGGAGATCCCGGAGGTGGAGGGCCTCGAGGCCGCCTCCTACCTCTTCGGCAAGACCCTCTTCCAGCTCCTGAAGGCGGAGGCCGAGGCCACCTACGAGGCCCTGGCCGAGGCGGGGCAGAGGGTCTACGCCCTCTTCCTCCCCGAGGTCTCCCCCTACGCCGTGGGCTGGCTCATGCAGCACCTCATGTGGCAGACCGCCTTCCTGGGGGAGCTCTGGGAGGTCAACGCCTTTGACCAGCCCGGGGTGGAGCTGGGCAAGGTTCTCACCCGCAAGCGGCTTGCGGGGTGACGGGCTTCCCCTCGCCTCGGACAGGGTATACCCTGGCTTTGGAAGCGTGGAAAGCCGCTCGTGATATCCTGAACGAAGGAGGCGAGGCATGCAACGTTTGGAAGCCCTCGGTATCCACCCCAAGAAGCGGGTCTTCTGGAACACCGTCTCCCCCGTCCTCGTGGAACACACCCTCCTCCGGGGAGAAGGCCTTCTCGCCCACCACGGCCCCCTGGTGGTGGACACCACCCCCTACACGGGGAGAAGCCCCAAGGACAAGTTCGTGGTGCGGGAGCCGGAGGTGGAAGGGGAGATCTGGTGGGGAGAGGTGAACCAACCCTTCGCCCCGGAGGCCTTTGAAGCCCTCTACCAGAGGGTGGTCCAGTACCTCTCCGAGCGGGACCTTTACGTCCAGGACCTCTACGCCGGGGCAGACCGGCGCTACCGGCTCGCCGTGCGGGTGGTGACGGAAAGCCCCTGGCACGCCCTCTTCGCCCGCAACATGTTTATCCTCCCCCGCCGCTTCGGCAACGACGACGAGGTGGAGGCCTTCGTCCCCGGCTTCACCGTGGTCCACGCCCCCTACTTCCAGGCGGTGCCCGAAAGGGACGGCACGCGGAGCGAGGTGTTCGTGGGGATCAGCTTCCAGAGGAGGCTCGTCCTCATCGTGGGCACCAAGTACGCCGGGGAGATCAAGAAGAGCATCTTCACCGTCATGAACTACCTCATGCCCAAGCGGGGGGTCTTCCCCATGCACGCCTCGGCCAACGTGGGAAAGGAAGGGGACGTGGCGGTCTTCTTCGGCCTCTCCGGCACCGGCAAGACCACCCTCTCCACCGATCCCGAGCGCCCCTTGATCGGCGACGACGAGCACGGCTGGAGCGAGGATGGGGTCTTCAACTTTGAGGGCGGGTGCTACGCCAAGGTAATCCGCCTCTCCCCGGAGCACGAGCCCCTGATCTACAAGGCCTCCAACCAGTTTGAGGCCATCCTGGAGAACGTGGTGGTCAACCCGGAAAGCCGCCGGGTCCAGTGGGACGACGACTCCAAGACGGAGAACACCCGCTCCTCCTACCCCATCGCCCACCTGGAGAACGTGGTGGAGTCGGGCGTGGCGGGCCACCCCAGGGCCATCTTCTTCCTCTCCGCCGACGCCTACGGGGTCCTTCCCCCCATCGCCCGGCTTTCCCCGGAGGAGGCCATGTACTACTTCCTCTCCGGCTACACCGCCCGGGTGGCGGGGACGGAGCGGGGCGTGACCGAGCCCAGGGCCACCTTCTCCGCCTGCTTCGGCGCCCCCTTCCTCCCCATGCACCCCGGGGTGTACGCGAGGATGCTGGGGGAGAAGATCCGGAAGCACGCCCCTCGGGTCTACCTGGTGAACACGGGCTGGACCGGCGGACCCTACGGGGTGGGGTACCGCTTCCCCCTCCCCGTGACCCGGGCCCTTCTGAAGGCCGCCCTCTCCGGGGCCTTGGAGAACGTCCCCTACCGCAGGGACCCCGTCTTCGGGTTTGAGGTGCCCCTCGAGGCCCCCGGCGTGCCCCAGGAGCTCTTAAACCCCCGGGAGACCTGGGCGGACAAGGAGGCCTACGACCAGCAGGCGCGGAAGCTCGCCCGCCTCTTCCAGGAAAACTTCCAGAAGTACGCCTCAGGGGTGGCCAAGGAGGTGGCCGAGGCCGGGCCCCGCACCGAGTGATGCCTTCCCTCCAAGACCTCTACGCCGCCTTCCGCCGCATCGCCCCCTACACCCACCGCACCCCCCTCCTCACCTCCCGCCTCCTGGACGGGCTCCTGGGAAAGCGCCTCCTCCTCAAGGCCGAGCACCTGCAGAAGACGGGGAGCTTCAAGGCCCGGGGGGCGCTTTCCAAGGCCCTCGCCCTGGAAAACCCCAAGGGGCTCCTCGCCGTCTCCAGCGGCAACCACGCCCAGGGGGTGGCCTACGCCGCCCAGGTGCTCGGGGTAAAGGCCCTGGTGGTCATGCCCGAGGACGCGAGCCCCTACAAGAAGGCCTGCGCCCGGGCCTACGGGGCCGAGGTGGTGGACCGGGGGGTGACGGCAAAGAACCGGGAGGAGGTGGCCCGGGCCCTTCAGGAGGAGACGGGCTACGCCCTGATCCACCCCTTTGACGACCCCCTGGTCATCGCCGGGCAGGGGACGGCGGGGCTTGAGCTTCTGGCCCAGGCGGGGCGGATGGGGGTCTTCCCCGGGGCCGTCCTCGCCCCCGTGGGGGGCGGGGGGCTCCTCGCGGGCCTGGCCACGGCGGTGAAGGCCCTCTCCCCCACAACCCTCGTCCTCGGGGTGGAGCCTGAGGCCGCGGACGACGCCAAGAGAAGCCTGGAGGCGGGAAGGATCCTCCGCCTGGAAGCGCCCCCCAGGACCCGGGCGGATGGGGTGCGGACGCTAAGCCTGGGGGAGCGCACCTTCCCCATCCTGCGGGAAAGGGTGGACGGGATCCTTACGGTGAGCGAGGAGGCCCTCCTCGAGGCGGAGCGCCTCCTCTTCACCCGCACCAAGCAGGTGGTGGAGCCCACGGGGGCCCTTCCCCTGGCCGCGGTGCTGGAGCACGGGGCGAGGCTTCCCCAAACCCTCGCCCTCCTCCTCTCCGGGGGCAACCGGGACTTCTCTCCCTAGGGGGGCGGGGTAAGCTGACCCCGTCAAAAAAGAGCAGGCGCTTTAAATCCCGTGCTGGTCCGCCCGTTGCTTCTCCACGGGAAGCCCCGTGGCCCCGTGGAAGGCCTCCACCTCCTCCAGGAAGCGGCGGAAGAGGTAGAGGGCATCGTGGGGGCCCGGGGCGGCCTCGGGGTGGTACTGGACGGAGAAGACGGGGTAGCGGGCGTGGGCCATGCCCTCGAGGGTCCCGTCGTTCAGGTTCACGTGGGTGGGGCGGAAGTCCTTGAGGGAGTCAATGTCCACGGCGTAGCCGTGGTTCTGGCTGGTGATCTCAATCTTCCCCGTCTGCAGGTTCTTCACCGGGTGGTTCGCCCCCCGGTGGCCGAACTTCATCTTGAAGGTCCGCCCTCCCGCCGCCAGGGCCAAGAGCTGGTGCCCCAGGCAGATGCCGAAGGTGGGCAGAAGCCCCATGAGCTTCCAGATGGTCTCGTGGGCGTAGCGGGGCATGGTGGGGTCGCCGGGCCCGTTGGAGATGAGGAGGCCGTGGGGCTCCAAGGCCATGATCTGGTGGGCCGGGGTCTTCCCGGGGACCACGATGACCTCAAAGCCGAGGGCGGCCAGGTTCTCCACGATGGCGTGCTTGATGCCGAAGTCCATGACCACGATGCGCCGCCCCGACTTCAGGGTGGGCCAGGCGTAGGGCAGGGGGGTGGAGACCTCGGGGGTCATGTCCCGGCCGTCAATGTCCGTCCAGGCCTGGGCCTCCCGGCGCAGGGCCTCGAGCTCCTCCTGGGTGAAGGCGTGGTCGGGGGCGCCGAAGAGGCTCGCGTGGGCGATGGTCCCCTTCAGCACCCCGCCTTCCCGGATCTTCCGCACCAGGGCCCTCGTGTCTATGCCCTCAATCCCCACCACCCCGTAGAACTCCATGAACTCCCCGATGGTCTGCTGGGCCCGGGGGTTGGAGGCCACGCGGCTGAACTCCTTGGCCACAAAGCCCCTCACCCAGGGGCGGTTGGACTGCATGTCGTAGACGTTCACCCCGTAGTTGCCCTGGTGGGGGTAGGTCATGACCACGATCTGCCCGTGGTAGCTGGGATCGGTCATGATCTCTTGGTAGCCGGTCTGGGCGGTGTTGAAGACCACCTCCCCCACCGTCTTCCCCCGGGCGCCGAAGGCGTAACCGTGGTAGACGGTCCCGTCTTCCAGGACCAAAACGGCGCGCTCCTTCACTCCAGCCATTCCTCCTCCTCTATCCCCGCTTGCCTCAGGATGCGCTTTAGAAGGTCCACGCCAATCTCCCCTCGGTGGGATTGGGCAAGACCAGGCGGATGGACCCCCGCACCATGAACTGGTCCTGCCCCCCGTGGAGGGCCCGGAAAACCCCAAGGCCTTAAGCCTGGCCACGAGCTCCCTCCGGGAAACGGGCCTAAGCCGCCTCGCCATGGGGTAGCTCAATGCGAACCTCGCCCAAGGGCGGGGGGGTCTCACCCCGGGAGAGCAGAAAGAGAAGCCAGTCCTCCAGGGCCGCCTGCAGGTTGGCCTCGCACTCCTTTAAGCTCTTCCCCGTGGCCCAGACCCCGGGGAGGTCGGGGATCTCCCCATAATAGGGCTCCTCATCGGCGATGAGCTCGTAGCGGGCCCGGGCCATGGCCTCCTCAAGGTAGCGGGTCAGGGTGCCCATCCCGTCCATTCTAGCCCCCGGAAGCCCCTGGGGAAAACTCCTTGACGACGGCGATCTCACGGCAGTTCTCGTAGAAGGGGCAGGCGTTGCACTCGCTCCAGACCTTGGGGGGAAGGGCCTCCCGGCTCGTGACCCGGTAGCCGAGGGCGCGGAAGAAGTTCACCTGTAAGGTCCAGGCGAAGACCCGGGGAAGCCCCAAATCCCGCGCCTCCCGCTCCGCCCCCAGGACGAGCCAGCGGCCCAGGCCCTGGCCCTGCCTTGTGGGGTGCACGGCGAGGCCGCGAATCTCGGCAAGGTCCCGCCAGAGGACGTGGAGGGCCACGGTGCCCACGATCTGGCCGTCCTCGTCCTCGAGGACCCAGAAGTCCCGGATGTTCTCGTAGAGGTGGCTGTGGCTCCGCACCAGCATCAGGCCCTTCTCCGCCCAGTAGCGGATGAGCCAGTAGATGGCGTCCACGTCCTCTAGCCGCGCCTTCCTAAGCTCCACCCCCGCCTCGCGCCGCACCTCGGGGAGAACCACCGGGGAAAGGGAAAGCCCCCTCACTTCAGTCAAGCCCCACCTCCTTCTTGGCCTCCTCTAGCCTCTCCCGCACCGCCTCCGGGGCCGTGCCGCCATAGGAGCGGCGCCTATGGATGGCGGTCTCCAGGCGGAGGAGGGGAAGGGCGTCCTCGGCGAAGAGGGGGTGGTGGGCCTGGAGTTCTTCCAAGGTGAGGTCCTTAAGGGCCCGCCCCTCCTCCACAAGCCTTCGCACGAGCCTCCCCACCACGTGGTGGGCCTCCCGGAAGGGAAGCCCCTTTTCCGCCAGATAGTCGGCGAGCTCCGTGGCGAGGGTGTAGCCCCCCTCCGCCGCCCGCCACATCCTCTCCCGGCGCCACTTGAGCCCGGGGAGGAGGGCGGCGAGGAGCCTGAGGCTATCCCTGTAGGTGGCGAGGGCGTCCAAAAGGGGCTCCTTGTCCTCCTGGAGGTCCTTGTTGTAGGCGAGGGGAAGGCCCTTCACCACCGCGGAAAGCCCCACAAAGGCCCCGAGCACCCTTCCCGCCTTGGCGCGGATGAGCTCCAGGATGTCCGGGTTCTTCTTCTGGGGCATGATGGAAGACCCGGTGGCGAAGGCGTCGGGCACCTCCACGAAGCCGAACTCCTCGGTGCTGTAGAGGATGAGCTCCTCCGCCATGCGGGAGAGGTGGAGCATGCCGATGTTCAAGGCGGAAAGGACCTCCAGGGCGAAGTCCCGGGAGGCCACCGCGTCCAGGGAGTTCCGCATGGGGGCCTTGAAGCCAAGCTCCCTGGCGGTGAAGTGGCGGTCTATGGGGAAGCCCGTCCCCGCGAGGGCCGCCGCCCCCAGGGGGCTTTCGTTGAGGCGCTCTTTGGCGTCCTCCAGGCGCCCTGCGTCCCGCTTAAGCATCTCGTAGTAGGCGAGGAACCAGTGGGCAAGGAGCACGGGCTGGGCCCGCTGCAGGTGGGTGTAGCCGGGAAGGACATAAAGGGGGTCCAGGTGCTTCTCGGCCTCCCGCACCAGGACCCGCCGGAGCGCAAGGAGAAGGGCCAGGAGCTCGTCTATGGCCCCCCGCAGGTAAAGCCTCAGGTCCGTGGCCACCTGGTCGTTGCGGCTACGGGCGGTGTGGAGCTTGCCCCCCGGGGGGCCGACGAGCTCGGTAAGGCGGGCCTCGAGGTTCATGTGGACGTCCTCAAGCTCCTCCCGCCAGGGGAAGGTGCCCGCCTCAATCTCCTCCTCTATCCGGTCCAGCCCCTTGAGGATGGCCTCAAGCTCCTCCGCGCTCAGGAGGCCCACGGCGTGAAGCATGCGGGCGTGGACCCGGTTCTGCCAGAGGTCCTCCCGCCAAAGGGCCCGGTCAAAGGCAAGGGAGGCGTTGAAGCGGGCCGCAAGGGCATCCGGCCCCTCCCCGAAGCGGCCTCCCCAGGTCCTATGCGCCATGGCCCTCCCTCTCCACAAGGGCCCGCACCCGGAGGCGCAGGGCCTGGATCTTGATGAAGCCCTCGGCGTCCTTCTGGTCGTAGCCCCCTGCCTCGTCAAAGGAGACCAGGTCCTGGCGGTAGAGGCTCTTCGGGGCCTTCCTTCCCACCACGTAGACGTTCCCCTTGTAGAGCTTGAGCCGGGCCACGCCGGTGACGCTTCTCGCCACGTGGTCAAAGTAGGCCTGAAGGGCCTCCCGCTCCGGGGCGTACCAGAAGCCGTAGTAGACGAGCTCGGCGTACTTGGGGGAGAGCATGTCCCTTTGGTGGAGGACCTCCCGGTCCAGGGTGAGGCTTTCCACCGCCCGCCTGGCGTGGTAGAGGATCGTCCCCCCCGGGGTCTCGTAGACCCCCCGGGACTTCATGCCCACAAAGCGGTTCTCCACGATGTCCACCCGGCCCACCCCGTGACGCCCCCCGATCTCGTTGAGCCTCTGCAGAAGGGCCGCCGGGGAAAGCCTCTCCCCGTTCACCGCCACGGGATCGCCCTCAAAAAACTCCACCTCCACGTACTCCGGGGCGTCGGGAGCCTCCTCGGGGTCTTGGGTCATGCGGAACATCCCCTTGGGGGGCTCGGCCCAGGGGTCCTCGAGGACCCCGCCCTCGTAGGAAATATGCAAGAGGTTGGCGTCCATGGAGTAAGGCTTCTCCTGGGTCACGGGGACGGGAATGCCGTGGGCCTCGGCGTAGGCGATCATCTCCTTGCGGCCCTGGAAGCTCCACTCCCGCCAGGGGGCGATGACCTTGATGTCGGGCTTCAGGGCGTAGGCGGTGAGCTCAAAGCGCACCTGGTCGTTCCCCTTCCCCGTGGCCCCGTGGGCGATGGCCTCCGCCCCCTCCTCCTCGGCGATCCGCACCAGGTGCTTGGCGATCAAAGGCCTCGCGATGGAAGTGCCGAGGAGGTAGTAGCCCTCGTACACCGCGCCAGCCCGCATCATGGGGAAGACGAAGTCGCGGACGAACTCCTCCTTGAGGTCCAGGGCGATGGCCTTGGAAGCGCCCGTCCTCAGCGCCTTCTCCCGGGCCTCCTCCACCTCCTCCCCCTGGCCGATGTCCGCGGTGAAGGCGATGACCTCGGCCCGATAGGTCTCCTTGAGCCACTTGAGGATGATGCTGGTGTCCAGTCCGCCGGAGTAGGCCAAGACGATCTTCATGTCCCTCCCAGTCTACCCCTCGAGGGGGCGTGCATAAGTATACATGAACAAACCCGCGCCGTACCCTACCGCTTGACACCCTCCCAAGGCAAGGTTAGGATTGACCCCGGAAACTGCGAGAAGGAGGTACCGCATGACCCATATCTATAGGAGGTCTGGGCCTCGGTCGCAAAGGACGCGTTCTGTTGGAGGTGCTCTATGAGAAAAGCGTTAGGGCTCGGGCTTTTACTCGGCGCCCTCCTCCTGGCAGGCTGCGGCCAGGACACCGTCAAGCCCAGCGTCACCATCACCGCCCCCCAAAATGGCGCCACCGTCAACCAGGACACCCTCACCGTCCAAGGCACCGCCCAGGACAACGTCCGCGTAAACCGGGTCACCTACCAGCTCAACAACGGCCAGGAACAAGAGGTCCCCATCAACCCCGGGAACCTCCGTCAACTTCGCCTTCACCCTCACCCTCCCACAAGGCCAAAACACCATCACCGTCCACGCCTACGACCCCTCCGGCAACAAGGGAACCGCTAGCGTCCAGGTCACCTACGACCCGCAAGCCGTCCACACCCTTTCGGGCTACGTGGTGAGGGAGAACGCTGGCGGTCCCGTGGCCTCGAGCACCCTCAAGCTTTATCGGGGAGGTGCCCTCGTCGCCACCACCACCACGGCAAGCGACGGCTCCTTCACCTTCACCAACCTGGCCCCTGGGACCTACCGCCTCGAGGCCCAAAAACCCGGGATGGCGGGGAGCCTCGTGGAGGGCATCCGGGTCCCGGAGATGGCCTCCATCACCCTCGTCCAGAAGCCCGCCTTTGACGCCACCGCCACCACCACCCCGCCCACCCTCCTCATCACCCAAGACGGGAACATCCCGCTGGAAGGGGGAATCTTCACCGACGTCATCCCCTTCCGCGTCCAGGTGGACACCTCCAAGGACTACGTACGCCCCATGCGCTACATTTACGTGGCCTTGGGCCGCACCCCAGGTTCGGCCTTCGTCACCAACTCCGCCACCTGGACGCGCCGCATCTTCACCGACACCGAGGACACCGGCAACCAGGCCCTGAGCGGATCCAACGTGGCGGGCTTTGGGGACGCGGATGGGGAAAACGTCTACCTGGAGGTGGTGGCCTACGACTTCAACGAAAACCGGAGCCACTACATCCTTCCCATCACCTTCATCAACACCAACCCCACCCAGGCCAACACCGTCCAGGCGCCCACCCAGGTGGCCGCCACCGCCATCACCCTCACCCAGGCCGTGGGCTTCTACGGCGTCAAGGCGCCCGCCAAGATCCAGGTTCCTGTGGCCAAGGGCCAAGTGGGCGAGCTTGCGCTGGATCCCATGGCCGTCCCCGAGGGAAGCAACCTCTACGTGGAGGTGCGCTGGTGCTACACCGACACCTCCGCCCCGCCGTTCGCCTTTGACATTGAGCGCTCCACCGACGGCGCCAACTGGGTCCGGGTGGGCACCGTGGGCGGTGGGGCCAGCTCCAGCTGTTCCAGCAACCCCTTCAACCGCCCCTTCTACTTCCGCGACGCCTCTCCCGACCTCACCCCCGGCCAGACCTACCACTACCGGGTGGTGGCCCGGGGCGCGAGTTCGGCCGAAAGCCAGCCCAGCTCCACCACACCCCTTCCGCCCTTCTTCGCCCCCCTCCTCTCCCCCGCCGACGAGAGCGTGGGCGTGTCCAAAACCCCGGACTTCGTGATCGGCCATCCCCAGCTTCAGATCGGAGCCGACGGCGCCGCCTACAACCTGGTCCTCTGGGACACCCTGACCGGGGACGGCGTGGCCTGGCAGACGCTTTCGGGCTACAACCTCTACGTGGAGTTTGGCAACGGAGATAACGGCATCCCCGCGGGAGAGGCCTTGGTCTATGGCTTCCATCCCGCCGTCAACAACTTCGTGATCTTCACCGACACCACCGACCCCAACAACCCCAACCTCGTCCCCGTGGACGTGGCCCAGGGCGAGGTCACCCTGCCCTACGACTTTGACGGCCTGGCCCAGCTTCCCGAGCTCCAAGCCCTCCGCACCTACGCCTGGCAGCTTTACGTGAGCTACGCCTACAAGTACAACCCCGGGGAAAACTACCGCATCTCGGCCTACAGCATCCAGACCTGGCCCAGCTCCACCTCCTTCATCCGCATCAGCCGCACGGGGACCCAGGTCTTTGATTTCACCACCGGTGAGTAAGGAGGCAGCATGAAGAAGCCTTTGATCCTCTCCGCCCTTGCGCTGGCCGCTCTGCTCTCGGCCTGCTCCCAGGCTCCGAGGCCGACGAACGCCTCCCCGACGCCCGGCCTTGTGACCACCTCCGAGGGTGTGCGCCACTACCAGGGGCAGGTGGTGGTGGGCTACGAGGACGAGTCCGGCCTTCAGGAGGCCATCCGTAAGCTGGGGGCCAAGGAGATCGCCCGTATCCCCGAGCTGAAGGCCGCCCTCCTCGAGGTGCCCGGGGATGCCGTCAAGGCGAGCCGGACCCTGAAGGGCCTCCCTGGCCTCCGCTACGCCGAGCCCCACCTGGCCCAGGTAACCCCCCCCAAGGACGACCCCGTGGAGCTCCCCAGGGGCCGGGAAAGCGGCCTCATTCCCTTGGGCAACCCCAGCGACCAAATCCTGGACGAGCTGCCCCAGTACGCTCTGGACCCACGCCACCTCGCCGCCAAGGCGGCCTGGGACAGGGGGTTTGAAGGCGAGGGGGTGGTGGTGGCCATCATTGACGACCCCGCGGACGTAACCCACCCTGACCTCGCCCCCAACTGGGCGGGGAAGGCCTATGACCCGGTCACCGACACCACCTACACCAGCGCCAGCGGCTGGCTGAACTTTATCCAGGGCCTCAACGCCCCCGCCGACCTCTACCACGGCACCTACGTGGCCTCCACGGTGAGTGCCCCCAGGGACGGCCAGGGCATCGCGGGGCTCGCCCCCAAGACCAAGTTCCTCCCCGTGGCCATCTTCCAGCCCGACTACGTGGGGGACTTCTACGTGGCCCGGGGCATCGTCTGGGCCGTGAACAACGGAGCCCAAGTGCTCAACAACTCCTGGGGCGGCCTCGGCTACGGCCAACTGGTCAAGGAGGCCTTTGACTACGCCTTGGCCAACGGCGTGGTGGTGGTGGCGAGCGCCGGAAACTCCTACAAAGACGAGGTGCGCACCCCCGCGGGCTATCCCGGGATCATCGCCTCGGCCGCCGCCGACGGCAACCGCAACAAGACGGACTTCTCCACCTACGGGCGGCACATCTCCAGCGCCGCCCCCGGCTTGGACGTCCTCCTGGCCAACCCCACCTGGCTCGGGGGCGGCTACGGCCTCATCTCCGGAACGTCCTTCTCCGGCCCCTACACCGCCGCGGCGGCCGCCCTGGTGAAGGCCGCCTGCCCTGGCGCCACCCCTTATCAGGTGCGCCGTGCCTTGGAAACCACCACCTGGGAAAAGACCTTCACCCGGGAAAAGGGATGGGGCCACCTGCACGCGGGCCAGCTTGCCGAGCTCCTCTCCCAAGGCTGTGCCGCCTTGCCCGCGAAAGGCGCCGTGGTCCGGGTGAAGGTGGAGTACTTCAACGAGCGGGGCACCTTCCCTGGCCTTCTCGCCGACGTGATCCTGCGGGGGAAGGGCCTAAAGCCGGGGGATCCCACCGACCCTACCCCCGTTTACTGGGCCCGTACGGACCAAAACGGCGAGGCCTGGTTCTACGAGATCGCCCCGGGCGAGTACGATATCTACGTGGCCGGGGCGGACCTGGCCCTCACGGGCGGACCTCCCGAGGAGCGGGGCACCTTCGTGGGCACCCTGGTGGCCACCCCGGGCTCTAGCGCCTTCAGCCCCGACTCCAAGCTCGTCCGCCTCAACGCAAGCGAGGTCAACCTAAACCCCACCGATCCTTACGAACCCAACGACACCCTCTCTCAGGCCAAGCCCATCGCCTACGGCCAGACCACCCAGCTCGCCTATATCTTCGGCCAACCCCAGGACTACGACTACTTCCAGTTCACGGGAAGCGCTGGGGACACGATCAAGGCCCGCGTCTACGCTCGCTCCAGCATCGGAGGGACCCTGGACTCCTACCTCTACCTCCTGGACGAAAACGGGCAGGTCCTGGCCGAAAACGACGACATCATTTTCGGCCAAATCACCGACTCGGAGATCATCTTCACCCTGCCCCAGGACGGCACCTATTACCTTGTAGTGACCAGCTACACCATCGCCAACGGCGGTAGCGACGACAGCCCCTTCAACAAGTACCGCCTCGAGCTCCAGAAGACCAACTAAGGTCCGTAAGCACCCACCCCCCGGGCTTCCCCGGGGGGTGGTCAAGTTTCGCCTACAGGTGAATCGGCCGCTCCCACGCCGCCAGCGCCGCCTCCTTGAGGATCTCGGAGAGGGAGGGGTGGGCGTGAGGGGCGCGGCCCAAGTCCTCGGCGCTCGCCTTGAAGAAGAGGGCCAAGGCGGCCTCGGCCAGGACGTCCCCCACCCGGGCCCCGATCCCGTGCACCCCGAGGATGCGGTCCGTCTTGGCGTGGGCGAGGACCTTAATAAACCCCTCCGTCTCCCCCATGGCCCGGGCGCGGCCCGAGGCGGAGTAGGGGAACTTCCCCACCTTGTAGGGGATGCCCTGCGCCTTCAGCTCTTCCTCGGTGTAGCCCACGGCGGCGATCTCGGGGTGGGTGTAGACCACGCTGGGGATGGCCTGGTAGTCCACGTGGCCGAAGCCCCGGACCATGTGCTCCACGGCGGCGATCCCTTCCTCGCTCGCCTTGTGGGCGAGCATGGGACCCCGCACCACGTCCCCGATGGCGTAGATGTGGGGAACGCGGGTCCTCAGGTGCTCGTCCACGGGGATCCGCCCCCGCTCGTCCGTGGAAAGCCCGGCGTTCTCCAGGGAAAGCCCCTCGGTGTAGGGCCTCCGGCCCACGGCCACGAGGACCCGATCCGCCTCCAAGACCTCGCCCCCCTCAAGCTCCACCCGGGCCCCCTTGGCCTCAGGCACCACGGCAGTGACCCGCACCCCGGTGCGGATCGTGAGGCCCTGCTTCTTGAAGACCCTCTCCGCCGCCCGGGAGACCTCGAGGTCCATGGTGGGGAGGATGCGGTCCATGTACTCCAGGACGATGACCTCCGCCCCCAGGCGGTGCCAGACCACCCCGAGCTCCAGCCCGATCACCCCGCCCCCCACCACGATGAGCCTCTTCGGCACCTCGGGGAAGGAAAGGGCCTCGGTGGAGGTCACCACCCGCTCGTAGTCCACCTGGGCCCAAGGGGGGATGAGGGGGGCGCTTCCCGTGGCGATGAGGATGTAGCGGGCCTCCAGCTCCTCCCCCGTCTCCTCCACCAAAACCTTGCGCTCGGAGAGGAAGCGGGCCGTGCCCTGGTGGCGGGCGATGCCGTTCTTTTTGAAGAGGAACTCCACCCCTTGGGTGTTGGCCTGGACCACCTTGTCCTTGTGGGCCATGAGGGCGGGAAGGTCCAGCTCCACCCCCTTCACCTTGGCCCCGAGGAGGCCCTTCTTCGCCTCGTAGATGCGTTCGGTGGTCTCCAGGAGGGCCTTGGAGGGGATGCACCCCACCCTGAGGCAGGTCCCCCCTAGGGCCTTCTCCTTCTCCACCACCCCCACCTTCATCCCGAGCTGGGCCGCCCGGATGGCGGCCACGTACCCCCCGGGCCCGGCGCCGATCACCAGGAGGTCGTACACGCTACACCTCCAAAAGGAGCCGCGCCGGGTTCTCAATGAGCTCCTTCACCCGGCGGAGGAAGGTGACCGCCTCCCGTCCGTCCACGATGCGGTGGTCGTAGGAGAGGGCGAGGTACATCATGGGCCTTATGACCACCTGGCCGTCCCGAACCACGGGGCGCTCCTGGATGGCGTGCATGCCCAGGATCCCCACCTGGGGCGGGTTGAGGAGGGGGGTGGAGTTCAGGGAGCCGTAGATCCCCCCGTTGGTGATGGTGAAGGTGCCCCCCATGAGCTCCTCGGGCTTGAGCTTCTTGGTGCGGGCCCTTTCGGCGAAGTCGGCGATCTTTTGCTCAATCTCGGCGAAGGAGAGGCGGTCGGCGTCGCGGATCACGGGGACCACCAGGCCCTCGCCTCCGCCCACGGCGATGCCGATGTCGTAGTAGCGGTGGTAGACGATGTGGTTGTCCCGGATCTCGGCGTTGAGCTCGGGGATCTCCTTGAGGGCCTGGACCACGGCCTTGACGAAGAAGCTCATGAAGCCGAGCTTGACCCCGTACTTCTTCTGGAAGGCCTCGCCGAACTCCTTCCTGAGGGCGATCACCGCCGACATGTCCGCCTCGTTGAAGGTGGTGAGCATGGCCGTGGTCTGGCGGACCATGAGGAGGCGCTCGGCGATCCGGCGGCGCAAGGGCGTCATGGGCACGGCCTCGCTCACCCGCCAGGGCTTGTCGGCGGGAGGCTGCGGGGGGGTGGAGGGCG
>Ga0181588_10001863_pt1 | contig 18466 bp, 13 predicted proteins | sample 071ome_26_FD_148607 | JGI IMG/M metagenome (GOLD analysis project Ga0181588, IMG submission 148607) | Coastal salt marsh microbial communities from the Groves Creek Marsh, Skidaway Island, Georgia - 071409BT metaG (spades assembly) | ecosystem: Environmental > Aquatic > Marine > Intertidal zone...
GACGGCACCAGCACCGACATGACCTTCACGGTGACGCGCGGCGATCTTGATCGCGCGATCCAGATCCTTGAGGAGCGCAAGGACGAACTGGAGTTCAAGGAACTCAAGCCTGATCCCGATGTGGTCAAGGTCTCGGTCGTCGGCGTCGGCATGCGCAGCCATGCCGGTGTGGCGCAGCGTATGTTCTCCTCGCTCGCCGAGCGCGGCATCAATATCCAGGTCATCTCCACCTCGGAGATCAAGATCAGCGTCCTGATCGGTGAGGAATTCACCGAGCTGGCGTTGCGTGCATTGCACACGGCCTACGGCCTGGACGCTGCCTGATTGCCACTATGACCTTACGCTTCGCCCTCATTGAGCACGGTCGAAGCCGCGCTCCCGGGGCGCGGAGCGGGGAAGGCGCGCGATGACGAACACCGCGCCCGGCAACACCGAATGGGTCAGCTCGCGCCGTCTGCTGCGCAGCCTTCGTGACATCATGGCCGACCGTGGCTCGGCCCAGGAACGGCTCGACCGGATCACCGGGCTGATCGCGCGCGAACTGGTTGCCGAGGTGTGTTCCATCTATGTGCGCCGCGCGGGCGATGTACTTGAGCTTTTCGCGACCCAGGGCCTGCGCCCGGACGCGGTCCACAACACCCGGCTGATGGTCGGCGAAGGCCTGGTCGGTTTCGTGGCCGCCCAGGCCATGCCGGTGGCGCTGGCCGATGCCCAGGCCCACCCGCTGTTCGCCTACCGGCCGGAGACGGGTGAGGAGCGCTATTCCTCGCTGATGGGTGTGCCGATCCAGCGTGGCGGTCGTGTACTGGGCGTGCTGGTCATCCAGAACCAGACCCAGCGCAACTACGCCGATGAGGAGGTCGAGACCCTCGAGACAACGGCGATGGTGCTGGCTGAGATGATTGCCGGTGGCGAGGTGCTGGGCTCGGACGAGGCCCGGCTCGACAGCCAGACCGCAGCCCTGCCGCTTCGCCTCGAAGGCACGCCGCTGAGTTCGGGGCTGACCCGGGGCACGGCCTGGATTCACCGCCGCCGCGTCACCATCGAGCGCATGCTGAGTGATGACGCCGAAGCCGAGGAGGAACGCCTGCGCGTCGCGCTCAAGGCGATGCAGGGTGAACTCGATGCCACGCTCGACCGGCCGGAGCTGGCTGCGGCAGGCGAACACCGCGACGTTCTGGAGACCTTTCGCATGTTCGCGGAAGACCGTGGCTGGATGCGCCGGATTGTCGAGGCGATCCGCTCGGGCCTGTCCGCGGAGGCGGCCGTGCAGCGTGTTCAGGAGGACACCCGCACACGCATGGCGCAGGCCAGTACGGCGCTGATGCGCGAACGACTGCTTGATTTCGAGGAACTCACCAACCGCCTGTTGCGCCAGCTTGTCGAGGACGGCGAGGACGACGGGATCGTGTTCCCCGACGATATGGTCCTCGTGGCCCGTTCGCTGGGGCCGGCGGAACTGCTCAACTACGATGCCGACGCTCTCAAGGGTGTTTTGCTGGAAGAAGGCTCGGCCAACGCGCACGCCACCATCATCGCGCGCGCGCTGGGCATCCCGCTGCTGGGCCGGATCTCGGGCCTGATGTCGCGGGTCGAGACCGGCGATGAGGTGCTGGTCGATGCGGAAAACGGCGTCGTCTATCTGCGGCCGGGCGAAGAGGTGGCGGCCAATTTCGAGACGGCACTCGCGGCCCGGAGCGCGCGTCTGGAAGCCTACCGCAATCTGCGTGACGCACCGGCCGTGACCCGCGACGGCAGGCAGGTGAGCCTGCTGCTCAATGCGGGTCTGCTCGCGGACATGACGCGGCTGGACGAAACCGGTGCGGAGGGGATCGGCCTCTACCGCACGGAAATTCCCTTCATGGTGCGCTCGACCTATCCCGACGTGGCCGAACAGACCGATTTTTACGCGCGTGTGCTGGAAGAGGCGGCGGGCAAGCCGGTGGTGTTCCGGACCCTCGATATCGGCGGAGACAAGGCGCTGCCCTATCTGCAGAGCGGGGCAGAGGAAAACCCGGCCATGGGCTGGCGCGCGTCACGCATCGCGCTCGACCGCCCGGCCATGCTGCGCCATCAATTGCGTGCGCTGATTCATGCCGCTGGCGGACACGAACTCTCGGTGATGTTCCCCATGGTGGCCCAGGTGTCGGAGTACGACGCGCTGCGCCGGCTCTTCGACATGGAACTCGACCGTGCGGCCCGGTCGAACACCGCCACGCCGGCATCCGTGCGCACCGGTGTGATGCTCGAAGTCCCGGCACTCGCGATGCAACTCGACAATCTGCTGCCCCGCGTCGATTTCCTTTCGGTGGGCAGCAACGACCTGGTGCAGTTCCTGTTCGCCTCGGACCGGGGCAATGCCCGGCTGGAGAACCGCTACGACAACATGGCGCCCGCGGTCCTGAATTTCCTGAAGGATATTCAGGACGCCTGCCGGGATTCCAGTACTCCGTTGACCGTCTGTGGTGAGATGGCGGGCGACCCGATTTCCGCCATGGCGCTGCTCGGGATTGGCATCGAACGGCTGTCAATGTCGGCGGCGGGCGTTGGACCGGTGAAAGCGATGGTGCGCTCGATCCACCTCGGGGAACTGGTCTCCTACCAGTCTCGTCTGCTGAGTGGTCCGGCGGCGAGTATCCGCCGGCATCTGCACGGATTTGCCCGCGATCACGGCATCGAAGTCTAGTTCGGCGCGGGAATTGATTGCAGCGCCGAGTCGCTTTTGATACTAACGCAAGGAATGGCCGTGAATTGCGTTTGATTATCGCTACTTAACGACAATCGGGCGCGACGGCGGAACTTGGCGACTACTCGAGACTGAATTTGCGCATTTCGCGAATAGCCGTGAAAGGCGGGCTGGGGAATCGATGGTACGTTTGAACCCGCGATCGCTTCGCGTGCTCAATCAGGAAGGCGGGACCGACTCCATGCAGTCGGTCGAGGGGGCCGATCATGTCGGCGCGTTCCTGCGTGAGGCGCGTGAGACCACCGGACGTTCGGTGGCCGATGTTGCGCAGATCCTGCGTATCCGGCGGGTCTATCTTCAGGCGATCGAGGACGGCCGTTTCGATGAGCTGCCCGGCGCGGCCTATGCGGTAGGCTTCGTACGATCCTACGCGACCTATCTTCGCCTCGACGTCCCTGAGGTCGTGGCCCGCTTTAAGGAAGAGGCCACGGGAATCCAGGCGCCGCAGGAACTCGATTTCCCGACCCCGGTTCCCGAAGGGCGCTTCCCCGGCGGGGTGATCGTGACGGCTTGTATCGTGATCGCGGCGGCCGGTGCCGGCGGCTGGTACTGGTGGCAGAGCCAGAAGAACCTCGATATCGCGCGGGTTCCCACACCGCCGGAAGCCACCTCCACGGCGTTTGTGAGCGCTTCGTCGGGTGCCGCCAACGCATCCGCACCGGTTGTCGTGCCCGAACCCGCCGAAACCACTGTAGCAGCAGTGGAAACTTCTGCGCCGCCGCCGGAAGCGGCTGCGCCCGTCGAAGACATGCGCGTCGCGCCGGTCGAAACGCCGCCCGCGCCGGACGAGACGCCGGCGACCCCGGAAAATGCAGCCGCCACGGAAGCGCCGGAAGGTGTTGCTGCGGTGCCCCGGTCTTATCTGCAGCCTGCGACTGACCCGCTGTCCTCCGCGGTGAATCTTCCAGATATCGCGAGCGGCACGACGGAAGCCGGTGCTACTGTATCTGCGACGGCGGAACCGCAATCAGGCGAAACCGAGGTCGTGGAGTCCGCGCCAGCGGAACCGGCATCAGCTGAACCGTCGCTGGTCACGCCGCAAGTGGCCGAGGTGCCGTCCGCAGCCCTCGCTGCAGCCGCTCCGGCGGAGCCTGTTGCGAATGAGGCCGCGCCTGCTGTGGAGAACGCACCGGCTGAGTCCCAGCTGGCGAGCCTGCCGGCCGTGCCCGAACCTGCTGCCCCGGCGGCGGAGAACGACGCGCAAACTTATGGGCTGGTAAACCGCGATGCCCGGATCGTCCTGTCGGCGCGCGAGGACAACACGTGGGTCCAGGTCATGGACAGCCAGGAAAACACGCTGCTCACCCAGATGCTGCGCCCGGGTGACCGGTACCTCGTTCCCGACCGCCCCGGTTTGAGCCTGCGCACCAACAATGCCGGCGGGCTGGATATCTCCGTGGACGGGGCGGAAGTGCCCTCCATCGGCGGCCAGGGCGATATCCGCCACGAGGTGCGGCTGGACCCCGATCTGCTGAAATCGGGAAGCGCCGTCATCCGTTAGCCCGTAAAGGGCGACGCCGGTTGAATTTGCCTTCTTCCGCGCGCATTTTACGGCCAACTTCGAACCCGGTATCTCCAAAGGCCTGAAGACGACATGAGCGTTCGCCCCTATCGCGACATTGAACGCCGCCAGAGCCGCCAGATCATGGTGGGCAATGTGCCCGTCGGCGGCGGTGCGCCGATCACGGTCCAGTCGATGACCAACACGCGCACGACGAACGTCGCCGCGACGATCGAGCAGATCCGGTCGATGGAAGTGGCCGGCGCCGATATCGTGCGGGTGTCCTGCCCGGATGAGGAGAGCACCCGGGCGCTGCGCGAAATTTTGCCGGAAGTGACGGTGCCGGTCGTGGCCGACATCCATTTCCACTACAAGCGCGCGATCGAGGCGGCGGAGGCCGGGGCGGCGTGCCTGCGCCTGAACCCAGGCAACATCGGCTCGCGCGAACGCGTGCGCGAGGTCGTGAAGGCAGCCAAGGATCACGGCTGCTCCATGCGCATCGGCGTGAACGGGGGCAGTCTGGAAAAGGAACTCCTCGAGAAGTACGGCGAGCCGTGCCCGGAGGCGCTGATCGAAAGCGCGCTGAACTCGGTCCGGCTGCTGGAAGACGAGGATTTCTTCGAGTTCAAGATTTCGGTGAAGGCGTCGGATGTGTTCCTCGCCGTCGCCGCCTATCAGGGCCTCGCGGAGGCCTGTGACTACCCGCTGCATATCGGGATCACCGAGGCGGGCGGCCTGCGTTCGGGCACGGTGAAGTCGTCGGTCGGGCTCGGCATGCTGCTGTGGTCGGGCATCGGCGACACCCTGCGGGTCTCGCTGTCGGCGGACCCGGTCGAGGAAGTGAAGGTCGGCTTCGACCTGCTCAAGACCCTCGGCTTGCGCCATCGCGGTGTGAATGTCGTGTCCTGCCCGTCCTGCGCACGTCAGCAGTTCGACGTGATCGAGACGGTCCGGGTTCTGGAAGAGCGTCTGGCCCATATCACCACGCCCATGACCGTGTCGGTGATCGGCTGTGTGGTGAACGGGCCGGGTGAGGCGACGATGACCGATATCGGCTTCACCGGCGGCGGTCGCGGCACCCATCAGGTCTATATCGCGGGCCAGCCCCATCACCGGCTGCAGGATCAGGGGATCGTCGATCATCTGGTCGGGCTGGTCGAGGCGAAGGCGGCCCAAATCGAGGCCGCGAAGGACGCGGAAGACGGCACGCTGCCGTCCGCTGCCGAATAGCAGACAACGGCGAAGGCAGTCCTGTGGCAAAGCTTCAACCCGTGCGCGGCACTCACGACCTTCTCGGTGAGGAGGCGCGCGCGCATATCGCGATCGCCGAGACCGCGCGCGAGATCGCCGGGCGCTACTGCTTCGGTCCGGTCGAGACCCCGATCTTCGAATTCACCGATGTGTTCCAGAGGACGCTGGGCGACACCTCCGACATTGTGACGAAGGAGATGTACACCTTCGCCGACAAGAGCGGTGACAGCCTCACCCTGCGACCCGAAGGCACGGCGGGTGTCGCGCGGGCCTTCATTTCCGGCGGCATGCAGAACGCACTGCCCGTCAAATGCTTCTATCACGGCCCCATGTTCCGCCATGAACGGCCCCAGAAGGGCCGTCTGCGCCAGTTCCACCAGATCGGTGTCGAGCTGATCGGGGTGGCCGAGCCGGTCGGCGATGTCGAGGTAATCTCGATGGGCGCCGATATCCTTGACGCGCTGGGAATCCTGCCCGACACGACGCTGGAACTGAACACGCTGGGCGATGTGGAAAGCCGCACGCGGTATCGCGATGTCCTCGTCGAATATTTCCAGGACCTGCGCGATACGCTGTCCGAGGACAGCCGGGATCGGCTGGAGCGTAACCCGCTGCGCATTCTCGATTCCAAGGATTCCGCGGACCGCGAGGCGGTGGCCGGTGCACCGGATTTCAGCGATCACCTGACGGACAAAGCCGCCGACTTCTTCGGCGCGGTTCGCCAGGGGCTCGACGACCTGGGGATCGGGTACAGGCTGAACACGCGTCTGGTGCGCGGGCTCGACTATTACGGCCACACCGCATTCGAATTCACGACGAACAAGCTCGGCGCCCAGGGAACGGTGCTGGCGGGCGGGCGCTATGACGGGCTGATCGGCACGATGGGCGGCCCTGAAACTCCGGGTGTCGGCTGGGCCGCCGGTGTCGAACGGCTGGCGATGATGCTGGAAGAACCTGCTGCCGCGCCGCGTCCCGTGGCCCTGATGGGCCTGGGTGAGGCGGGCGAACGCGAGGTGCTGCGCCTGTCACGGGAACTGCGCGGTGCCGGTCTGACGGTCGAACTGATCTACAAGGGTGGGCTGAAGCGCGGTCTGAAGCGCGCCGACCGGATCGATGCCGCCGCTGCCGTGATGATCGGCGACGACGAACTGGCGAAAGCATCGGCGACGGTGCGTAACCTCGACAGCGGCGAGCAGCAGGATGTTGCGCTCGCCGAGCTCAAGGACCACCTGGCAGCCTACCGCTAGCGACGAGACGATATGGGCCACCCTCCCGATTTCCGGGCGGCGCCGGCCGACTTTTTCGTCGTGGGCGCCAGCCACAAATCCTCAAGTGCGACACTTCGCGACCGGATGTTCATTGAACCCGGCGAGGAAGCCGCCTTGCTCGGCGATCTGCGCGCGCGCGGCATTGCCGAGGCGGTGATCCTGTCCACCTGCGATCGGGTGGAGGTGCATGGTGTGGCGTCCGACCGGCCGGCGGCGATCCGCGCGGCACGGGACATGCTGGAAGCCCGGCTGGGCGCGACGGGTGGCGCGGACGATGCCATCCGGGCGCATGAGGGCGATGACGCGGTCCGGTATCTGTTCGCCATCGCCGCCAGCCTGGAAAGCGTGGTGATCGGCGAACCCGATGTGCTGGGACAGGTGAAGGAGGCGCACGCCCGCGCGCGCGCCGCGGGTGCGGCGGGGCCGGCCCTCGATGCGATCTTCGAGCGGGGCTATTCCGTCGCCAAGGACGTGCGGACCAACACAGCGGTGGCGGAGGGGCCGGTGTCGCTGGCCAATGCCGCGTTGCGGGTGGTGCGCAACCTGTTCGGCGAGCTGTCCGGTGTGCGCGCATTGCTGATCGGGCCCGGCGAGATGGGGCTCCTGATGCTGGATCATCTGCGGGCGAACGGCCTCGATACGCTGACCGTCGCCGGGCCGACGCCCGAACGCGCCGCGTCCGCCGCTCATGCCTTTGCCGCGCACGCGCCGCTCATGCCTTTGCCGCGCACGCGATGACCTATGACGAACTGGCCGAGAAGCTGCCGGGCATGGATCTTGTGATCTGCGCGGCCGGGACCGGGCGCATCCTGATCGATGCGGCGGGCATGCGTGCGGTGATCCGCGCGCGGCGGCGCAAGCCGGTCTTCGTGCTCGACGTGGCGGTCCCCGGCGATGCCGACCGGGACGTCGCGGAGCTGGACGATGTGTTTCTTTACGACCTGGACGATCTGGAAACCGTGGCGCGTGAGAACCGCGCCGCGCGCGAGGCCGCCGCACGCGAGGCCTGGGCCATCGTCGATCGGCATGTCATTGAATTCACGGGCGCGATGCAGGAGCGCGAGGCCGCCGGCGCAGTGAGTGACCTGCGCGGGCATTTCGAGCGCATCCGCGCGGAAATTGTCGCCCAGTCCGCCGGGCTGGACGCGGACGAAATCACCCGCCGCCTCATCAACCGGCTCTTGCATGAGCCGTCTGCGGTGCTGCGCGCGGCCGCGCGGGAAGGCGGGGCGGAAAAGGATATCGAGGGCGCTGTACGCCGCCTGTTCGACATGGATGACAACAGGGGATCGCCCGACGGCGATCCCGCGTCACGGAGCGATGACACATGAGTATCGAAGACAAGCTCGACCGGGTGGTTGCCCGGCACGAACAGCTCTCGGAGTTGCTGGCCGCAACCGACGGCAGCGATCCGCAGGAGTATGTGCGGCTGTCGAAAGAGTATTCCGAGCTGAACGAGGTGGTGGAAACCATTCGGGCGCTGCGCAGCGTGCGCGAGGAAATCGAGGGTCTGAGCGAGATCATCGACGACGGCGAGACCGATGCGGAGATGCGCGAGCTGGCGGAAGTTGAAATCGAGGAGCTGCGCGAGCGCCTGCCCGAACTGGAGCAGAACGTGAAGGTCATGCTTTTGCCGAAGGACGAGGCCGACACCAAGAACGCTATTCTCGAAATCCGGGCCGGGACGGGCGGGGACGAGGCTGCCCTGTTCGCCGCCGATCTGTTCCGCATGTATCAGCGATATGCCGAGATCAAGGGCTGGAAGGTCGAGGTGATGGACGCCAGCGAGACCGAGATCGGCGGCTACAAGGAAATCGTCTCCAGCATCTCCGGGAACGATGTGTTCTCACGGTTGAAGTACGAATCGGGTGTGCACCGCGTGCAGCGCGTGCCCGAAACGGAAAGCAGCGGGCGTATCCACACCTCCGCCGCCACGGTGGCTGTGCTTCCCGAGGCCGAAGAAGTTGATATCGAGATCAACGATGCCGACCTGCGGATCGATACCTATCGTTCGTCGGGCCCGGGCGGCCAGTCGGTCAACACCACCGACAGCGCCGTGCGCATCACCCATGTGCCCACCGGCATTGTCGTTACCCAGCAGGACGAGAAATCGCAGCACAAGAACCGCGCCAAGGCGATGCGCGTGCTGCGCGCCCGGCTGTACGAGCATGAGCGTCAGCAGGTTGATGCCGAGCGCGCGGCGGCGCGGCGCAGCCAGGTCGGCTCGGGCGACCGGTCCGAACGCATCCGCACCTACAACTTCCCCCAGGGCCGGGTCACCGACCACCGGATCAACCTGACCCTGCACAAGCTCGACCGTATTCTCGACGGTGAGGCGCTGGACGAACTGGTGGATGCTCTGGTGACCGAGGATCAGGCTGCGCAGCTTGCGGCCGACGAGCTCGTTGATGCCTGACGGCGTGCCGCGCGGCGTGCGCCACCTGCTCGCGGACGCGCGCGCGCGGCTGGAGGTGGCCGGGGTCGATACGGCCTCGCTCGATGCCCGGCTTCTGCTTTCGCATGTCACCGGCCGCGAGGCGGCCTGGATTCTTGCCCATCCGGAAGCCGAGCTCTCCACGGCCGAGGCGGACGCCTATGAAGCGCTCGTCATGCGGCGGGTGGCGCGTGAGCCGGTCTCGCACATCCTGGGCATGCGCGAATTCTGGTCGCTCAGCCTGACCACCGGTCCGGACGTTCTGACGCCGCGCCCCGACAGCGAGACCCTGATCGAAGCGGTGCTGGACTATCGGCCCGGCCGCATGGACGATCTGCGTTTCCTTGACCTGGGAACCGGCTCGGGCTGTCTGCTGCTCGCGCTCCTGTCAGAGTATTCACAGGCTTCGGGCCTGGGAGTCGATATCTCCGAACCCGCTCTGCGGATCGCCGAGGCAAACGCGATGCGGCTGGGCTTCGGGGCGCGGTCGGCGTGGCAGTTGTCGGACTGGACTGCCGGCATTGAGGGCCGGTTCGATGTGATCGTCGCCAATCCGCCGTATATCGAGACGGCGGCCATCGATGCGCTGGAACCCGAAGCTGCGCGTTACGAGCCGCGCGCGGCACTCGACGGTGGCGTGGACGGATGCGATCCCTACCGTCTTTTATTCGCGCAGCTGCCCCGGGTGATGAAGGAAAACGCACTGGTGTTTCTCGAGCACGGGGCGGGTCAGTCGGACGCGATCTGCACGCTGGGCGAGGCGGCCGGGTTTCGGGTCGTGCAACTTTGCCGCGATCTGGCGGACATCGACCGGGTGGTCGTTCTGGAGCATTCGGCGGCGCGGTAAGATGGCAAAAAAATGCTTGGAAAAGCGTGACGTCCCCCCTAGTGTGCGCACATCAGATCGGGCGCACCCCGCTTCTTGGGATCACAATCCCATAAGCTTTTTGCGGCACATCTGATCTCCCGGATCCGAAACTTGGAGCGTTCGCCCTGACGGGCGGCGAGCTTCAGAAAGATATGTGATCCATTTGGAACGCATGTCGTTGGACGGGTGATGAACCGTAGTCAGTAACTCTGATCGACGGAAACAATGCGACAAAACGCGAATAACAGGCGGTCCCGGGGCCGCGGCGGGCGCAAGTCCGGCAATCCCCGAAATCAAACCTTCGACAGCAACGGCCCTGGCGCGCGTGTGCGCGGCAATGCGTCCCAGATCTACGAGAAGTATCAGCAGCTCGCCCGCGATGCGGCATCGAGCGGCGACCGGATCGCCTCGGAGAACTATCTTCAGCACGCGGAGCACTATTTCCGCGTGATGAACGCGAACAATCCGCGTCCTGAACAACGGGGCGGCGCGGACGATTCGCAGGACGACTCGGCGGACGACGACGTCGTCGATCAGGAAGCTGCCAATGACAGCGACCAGGTCGAGGACAACGCCGAAGAGCAGGAGCAGCCAAAGCCGAAGCGCAACGGCGCCAAGGCGAATGGCCGCGGACGCCGTCCCCGCAAGGCCGACCGCGACCAGGACGATGTCTCCGATGACGATGATGCGCGTGGCGCATCCGACGAGGTCGGGGAAGAAGCCGAGGCGGCTTCGGCCTGATTGAAGGACCGGCCCGTTTACCGGGCCGGTTTCCGAATCCGGAAAATCGGATGTTCGGACCCGCTGCATGGTGCGGCGGGTTTCGGCGTGCGCGAAATTAAACGCGGCACCTTGTGTTGCGCCTCCGCAACACCATATCTGGAGGACGGAAATCTGCCGTTAAGGGGATAGCCGTAAACCTTTGGTGCGAATGCCGTATTCGGGTTCGCAAAGTCGGTCTGCCTCCCAGCGAGGAGACCCGGAACGGAGGAATCGATGAACTTCGAGAAATTCACCGAGCGTTCGCGCGGATTCGTGCAGGCGGCGCAGGACCTTGCGCAACGCCAGTCCCACCAGCGCCTTGCGCCCGAACATCTTCTGAAGGCCCTTCTCGACGATGAAGAAGGCCTGTGCGCGAACCTGATCCGCGCTGCCGGCGGCGATGTCCGCCGGGCCGAGCAGGCCGTCGATCTGGCACTGGGCAAGATGCCCAAGGTCGGGGGTTCGGGCGCGGGCAGCCTGTATATGGCGCCGGAAACCGGAAAGCTCTTCACCTCGGCCCAGGATATCGCCGAGAAGGCAGGCGACAGCTTCGTCACCGTCGAACGTCTGCTGCTGGCGTTGGCGCTGGCCACCGGCACAGACGCGGCCAAGATTCTTGCCGATGCGGGCGTGACACCGCAGGGGTTGAACGAAGCAATCAACGCGCTGCGCAAGGGCCGCACGGCCGATTCCGCGACGGCGGAGAACGCGTATGAAGCCCTGAAGAAATACACGCGCGACCTGACCGAGGCGGCGCGCGAAGGCAAGATCGATCCCGTGATCGGCCGCGACGAGGAAATCCGCCGCACGATCCAGGTTCTGTCGCGCCGGACCAAGAACAACCCCGTCCTGATCGGTGAGCCGGGTGTCGGCAAGACCGCCATCGTGGAAGGCCTCGCCCAGCGCATCGTCAACGGTGATGTGCCCGAAAGCCTGCGTAACAAGCGCCTGCTGTCCCTCGACATGGGTGCACTGATTGCCGGTGCCAAGTTCCGCGGCGAGTTCGAGGAGCGCCTGAAGTCGGTGCTGGAAGAGGTCAGCTCGGCGGCGGGCGAGATTGTGCTTTTCATCGACGAGATGCACACCATCGTCGGTGCCGGTGCGGCCGAAGGCTCCATGGACGCGTCCAACATGCTCAAGCCGGCGCTGGCGCGCGGCGAACTGCACTGCGTGGGCGCGACGACCCTCGACGAGTACCGCAAGCATGTGGAGAAGGACGCGGCGCTGGCGAGGCGCTTCCAGCCCGTCTTCGTGTCCGAGCCGACAGTGGCCGATACGATCTCGATCCTGCGCGGCCTGAAGGAGAAGTACGAGCTCCACCACGGCGTGCGCATCACCGACTCCGCGCTGGTGTCTGCGGCGACCCTGTCAAACCGCTACATCACCGACCGATTCCTGCCGGACAAGGCCATCGACCTGGTCGATGAGGCCGCGTCGCGCCTTCGCATGGAGGTGGATTCCAAGCCGGAGGAAATCGACGAACTCGACCGCCGGATCATCCAGCTCAAGATCGAGCGCGAGGCGCTCAAGAAGGAGAGCGATCAGGCCTCCAGGGACCGTCTGGAGACATTGGAGGAGGAACTCGAGGATCTCGAGGCCCGTTCCGCTGATCTCACCTCGGTGTGGCAGGCGGAGAAGGAAAAGCTCGCTGGCACCCAGAAGATCAAGGAAGAGCTCGACGCGGCGCGCATCGAACTCGAACAGGTGCAGCGGCAGGGCAATCTGCAGCGGGCAGGCGAACTCGCCTATGGCGTGATCCCGGATCTGGAACGCCGGATCACGGAATCCGATGAATCCCCCGAAGGTCATATGCTGGAGGAGGAGGTCACTGATACCCATGTCGCGGGCGTGGTCTCGCGCTGGACCGGCGTGCCGGTGGACAAGATGCTCGAGGGCGAGCGCGAGAAGCTGCTCGACATGGAATCCGGTCTCGGGGCCCGGGTGATCGGGCAGCAAGAGGCGATCCACGCGATCTCCAATGCCGTGCGTCGCGCGCGTGCGGGCCTGCAGGATCCGAACCGGCCGATGGGCTCGTTCCTGTTCCTCGGCCCGACGGGTGTTGGCAAGACCGAGCTGACCAAGGCGCTGGCAGATTTCCTGTTCGACGACGAGCAGGCGATGGTCCGCATCGACATGTCCGAGTTCATGGAAAAGCACGCGGTCGCACGCCTGATCGGCGCGCCTCCGGGCTATGTGGGCTATGAGGAAGGCGGCACGCTGACCGAGGCGGTCCGCCGCCGCCCGTATCAGGTTGTTCTGTTCGACGAGGTCGAGAAGGCACACCCGGACGTGTTCAACGTGCTTTTGCAGGTGCTCGATGACGGGCGTCTGACGGACGGCCAGGGCCGCACGGTCGATTTCAAGAACACCATCATCATCATGACCTCGAACCTCGGCAGCGAGTTCCTGGCCGGACAGGCGGACGGCGAGGACACGGATGCCGTGCGCGAGCAGGTGATGGACGTGGTCCGCAGCGCGTTCCGGCCCGAGTTCCTGAACCGCCTAGACGAGATCCTGCTGTTCCACCGGCTGACACGCGAGCAGATGTCGGGGATCGTGGAAATCCAGCTCGGCCATCTGCGCCGGCTTCTGGAGGACCGCAAGGTCACGCTGGATCTGGACGAGGCCGCGACCGAGTGGCTGGCGAATGCCGGTTACGACCCGGTCTATGGCGCACGTCCCCTGAAGCGCGTGATCCAGCGCCACCTGCAGAACCCGCTGGCGGAGAAACTGCTGGAGGGCTCGATCGCGGACGGCGATGTCGTGAAGGTGACGGCGAGTGCCGACGGCCTCGTCATCAACGGCGACGCCGTCCATGCGGAGGCTGCGTAAGCTTTGAACGGACGGCCCCGATCCCGGCGAAAACATTGGCTGGTGGCCGGGGCCGTCCTGACGCTTCCCGTTGCCGTGATTCTCGGCGGGCTGGGGTATTTCTTCGGATCTGCCGCGAATCAGCGCCATGACATCGAACTACCCGAGCGGGGCATGCCGGTACTCGCCGGCGACCTGTCAGGGCAGTTTGCCCGCTTTGCGCATGACGGTGTGCCCGATCCCGAGCGCGCCACGCAGGCGTTCCGGCAGGTCGCGCCGCGGTTGCACGGCGTGCGGGTGCTGTTCGTCCCATCCTATCTCAGCGATTCGGCGCTTCCCTCGGTCACGCTGGGGGAGTCGCTCGGCTACATGGCGGGCATCTTCAACTGGCTGGCGGAGGCCGGGATTGAGGCGGAAATCGCAGCGGTGGAGACCGAAGACACGGTCGCGGCCAACGCCGCTCGTCTTCATTCGATCGTTGCGGCATCCGACAAGCCGTTCTGTTTCGTGACGCAAAGCAAGGGCGGGCTCGACGTCCTCGAATACCTGCGAGCCGCCTCGCCGGTGGAGCGAGAGCAGGTGCGCTGCTGGATCGCCATGCAGGCGCCGTTCTCCGGATCGCCCGTCGCCGACCTGGCGGTGTCCGTCGCGGGCCTGCCTGAAACCGCGGACGTCCTGCTGCGCGCGCTCGGCGGACGGGGAGAGTCGCTCGACGATCTGACCATCGTATCGCGCCGGCGCTACCTGTCCGACCACGCCGCGGATGTACGCGCCATAGTCGAAGACATCTCGCCTGTCTGCCTCGCGACCCATATACCCGATCCGGGCGATTTCGACCGACCCACCTCCTGGAGCTATCCGGCGCTCGTGTGGATGCATGAGAACGGTATTCCCAGCGACGGTCTGGTGACGGTGCGCTCCGCCACGTCGATCTGCACACGTTCGCTCGTGCTGCCGGGAATCGACCACACCGGCATCGTAGCGCCCGGTGCTGTGGCCCCGGTGGACCAGACCTCCCTGATGAAAATCCTGTTCGCGCTGGCGCTTTCGCGGGACTGAGAATTTTTCTCCGTCACCGGGAATAAACACCCAACCGGCCTGTTCTTGGGTTGCCTAGGCAAGTAGGCGGTCGGATGACTGCGGCTACGGGCGCTTCCGGACCATGCTGGTGGCGCCGGGCCCGGTCATCCGGCATTTCCCACACGGCATTTGCGCCCGGGGCGGAAAGGTCAGGCCGCATTTGATTCCGGAAGCCCTTGTCAAAAAGTACCGTGGCCGCCCATTCTTGCCGGCGATTACCCCCGATAGGCGGCGGGACGCGAAACAGCCTTCGAGTTTCGCGCCCGCCGCCGTTGGCGTGGAGCAGGTCATGGCGCGTGCAAGTTTCGATCTGATCGAACCGCATATCCCGAGTTTGCGGCGGTATGCGCTCGTCCTGCTGCGCCATGATGAACAGCGCGCCGACGATCTGGTGCAGGACTGCCTGGTGCGCGCGCTGTCGCGCTGGCACCTGTGGCGCAGGCCGGGAAACCTGCGCGCATGGCTGTTCACCATCCTGCACAACATCTACGTGAACGATGTTGCCCGGGCGGCCGCCCGGCCCGACGTCGTCGAAATCCAGGACTACTTCCCCGCCATGGCCGTGCCGCCGAACCAGGCCGACCGGATCCAGTTGCGCGAGGTGGTGACAGCCATTCAGGGGTTGCCGGACGAGCAGCGTCAGACCCTGCTGCTCGTGACCATGGAAGGGTTCAGCTATGACGAAACGGCGGATATCACCGGAGTTCCCATCGGGACGGTGATGTCACGCCTGTCGCGCGCGCGCGACAAGGTGCGCGGGTCGGTGGCGGAAGACGCGCCCCCGCGTGGACGGAGAGTAACGTGAACGACGTTGTGAATTCCCCCCTTGAGAACGAGATCCAGGCGCTCGTCGATGGCCGCCTCGATCCGGCGCGGCGCGTGGAGGTCGAGGCATGGCTGGCCGCGCATCCGGACGAGGCTGCGCGGGTGCGCGATATGTCTGCCCAGCGCGCCGCCGTGGAGGACGCTTTCAGCGGTCTTCTGGACCGTCCGGTCCCGGCGCGCCTGCGCAGTGCTGTGGAGGGGCGCGTCCAGACCGCGCCCGTCTGGCGGATGGCCGCGATGGTGGCGCTGGTTGTCGTCGGGGCGGCGGGCGGCTGGTTCGCAAATGAAACGCTGACGGCGCATACGTCGGCGACGGCGATGCTGACCAACGATGCATTGCGCGCCCACAGCCTGTTCGTGCGTGAAAAGCGGCACGCCGTCGAAGTCACGGCGCAGGAAGAAGCCCATCTGGTGACGTGGCTGTCACGCCGCCTGCAGGCCGAACTGGTCGCGCCGAACCTCGAGAATGAAGGCTACCGGCTCGTGGGCGGGCGAATCCTGCCGGCCAGCGATGCGGGACCTGCGGCGCAGTTCATGTACGAAACCCCGGATGGGGAACGCGTCACGCTCTATATCGAACAGGATACTGTCGGCCGGGAGGTGGGCTTCCGCTTCACCGAGCATGACGGCCTGTCGGCCTTCTGGTGGAAGGACGGCCCGCTGGTCTATGTGCTGACGGGTGCGGCACCGCGTGAAGAACTGCTGGGTCTCGCGCGCGCCACCAAGGCCCAGTTCGCGAGCTGACTAGTCGCTGACGGTCTTCGCGCCGTCCGTGCAGTCACCGGCGTTGTCGCCATCGGGACAATTCGAGTGGGTGTTCTGTGCGACCAGCGCCGGGTCCTGAAGCGCCGCGAAACGCGTGTCCAGCTCCTGGCGCCACGCCTGGAAGGTCTCGAGCGTCTTGCCCTTCAGTTTCTCGCCGCTGGGAAGCTTGAGGCCCAGCGGGTTGATCTTCTGGCCGTCCCGGTGGACCTCATAGTGCAAGTGCGGTCCGGTGGAGCGGCCCGTCGTGCCGACATAGGCGATCACCTGGCCCTGGCGCACGCGCTTGCCCTTTCGCACACCACGCGCGAACGCGTTCAGATGCGCATAGGTGGTCGAATAGGAGCTGTTGTGCCGGATCTGTACGTAGTTGCCGTAGGTGCCCTTGCGCCCGGCCTCCACGACCGTGCCGTCGCCGGCGGCATAGACCGGCGTGCCGGTGGGGGCCGCGAAATCGACGCCCGCGTGGATCTTGGTGTAACCGAGGATCGGGTGCTTGCGCTTGCCGAAGCGTGAGGACAGGCGTGCGCCGTCGATGGGGGTCTTCATCAGCGCCTTACGGACGCTTTCGCCCTTGGCGTTGAAATAATCGAGATTTCCTTCCGGCGTCTCATACCGGTAGAGCGGCAGTTCGGTCCCGCGCAGCGTGAGCTTCGCGTAGAGAATCTCGCCGTTGTTGACCACCTGGCCTTCGTCGTTGCGCTGTCGCTCGTACATCACCTCGAAGGAATCGTTGTTCCAGATATCGCGCTGGAAATCGACATCGAAGCTGAAGATCCGGATCAGTTCCACCAGTACCGAGATGGGGACGCCGGCATCGCGTGCATTCACGAAGAGGCTGGAATCGATCGTCCCCTGGGTGCTGACCATTTCGGTCTGCAGCGGCAGGATCACCTCGCGCGCAACGAAGCCGCCGTCCTCGTTGCGATCGACGATCACTTCGCGGTCATAGGCGACCGGCAGGCGCAGGCTGGACAGCACATAGCCCAGGCCGCCATTGACGTTTTCGGTGCTGCCGGCGTCGTTGTCGGTGACGGGATCAAGGGTCACGGCCAGCTCGTCACCCACGCGCAGGTCGCGGCGCGGGTTATAGACACCCTGCAACGACTGGATCGCCACATGGGCATCGAACCGCTCCGCGCCGGCTGAGACCAGCACGCTCATCAGGTTGTCGCCACTCTCGATGGACACAAGTCGGATGAGCGGCTGCGGAATTTCGGGCTCCGGCTCCGGCGCAGGTTCGGCAGCGGACTCTTCCACGGTCTGCGCCGTGGCGGTGACCGTCGCGGTTTCGTCTGCGGGGGCCGATACGACCCGCCCGGGTTCGCGGTTGGCCAGTGAGCCCGCCAGATAGGCGAGGGCCGGAACCAGCACCAGGGCAGCGATGATTGCGAGCAAACGTCGTTCGCGGGTTTCGAGCTTCAAGCCAATCCCCTGTAAACACGGGCCAATACCCGGTTCTCGAATCAAATGTCGGCGAATCAAAGGCTTCGATCCACCGACCGGCGTGAAGATGCGTCACGCCCCGTTTGCGTGTCAACATGACAATTGTGCAACGCGGCAAAATTTCTCTAGCGGTATCAGCGTCTTGTCAGGATTCCGCGAGAACCCGTTCGACGCGCGGATACAGCACCAGCAGGGTCAGCGCCCGCACGACCATGAACAGCATCACGGAGGCCCACAGGCCGTGATTGCCCAGAATTCCGGGCAGGGTGAACATCGATGCGGCATAGACAGCGACGGAGACGAGCATGGCGTTGCGCATTTCCGTTGCCCGTGTCGCGCCGATGAAGATGCCGTCGAGCTGGTAGGCCCATATGGAAAGCACCGGCGACAATGCCATCCAGACCACATAGTCGCGCGCGAAGGCCCGCAGTTCGGGGATATCCGTGAAGACCGCGATCAGCGACCGGCCAAACACGCCATAGACGAACGCGTAGCCGAGCGCCACGCAGGCGGCCATGAAGGTCGCCGCGACAACTGTATCGCGCAGCGCCCGGCGGTTTCGGGCCCCGACCGCTTCGCCAACCAGTGCCGAGGTCGCGTGCGCGAAGCCGTCCAGGCCGTGGGCCAGGAAGGACTGGAAGTTCATCAGGATCGCGTTCGCAGCCAGCACCGTGGTGCCCAGTTTCGCACCGGTCCAGGTGAGCAGGGACCA
>Ga0181588_10001867_pt1 | contig 18451 bp, 16 predicted proteins | sample 071ome_26_FD_148607 | JGI IMG/M metagenome (GOLD analysis project Ga0181588, IMG submission 148607) | Coastal salt marsh microbial communities from the Groves Creek Marsh, Skidaway Island, Georgia - 071409BT metaG (spades assembly) | ecosystem: Environmental > Aquatic > Marine > Intertidal zone...
AGTTTCTGGATGTAGGGCATCTCGGCCAGACAGGGCGCGCACCACGTGGCCCAAAGGTTCAGGAAGATGGTGCGCCCACGGAATGATTCCATGTGCGCGGGTTCGCCATCGAGCGAACGGAGGGCCAGGTCGTAGCTGGCCGGTTCGGCCTCTTCCTCGGCCCAGACCGTATCTGCCTGAAAGAGTCCTGTGGCCAGGATACCCTGTTGCATCCAGCCGAGGACGACCGTTCCTTGGTCGGTGAAGCGAATGAAGGCCAGAAAGAGCAGGATGGCACTCCACTCGAGGAGGGTTCCCATCCAGCGTTTCCGGGTCGGTTCGGCAGTCGGGTGCGATCCGGATGGATCTGACATGTCAGGGGCCATGGCCACGGCGGATGGGTTCGGAGTGCATCAAGGACGTTGTTCAGGCAGCATCATGGCTAGAGGCGCTCCTGGACAAGCCCCCGACAGGCTCTGGACCTCCACCAATGCGGACGTACTTCGAACAGTTCCTCGTAGGTATCGCATATGCTCTCGGCCTGATGATCAGAAAAGGTGTCTCTTACCAAGGCGACAACCGTGCCACCCCAACCGCCACCCGATAGACGGGCCCCAAGGACATTTTCTTGTTGGGATGCCGATGCGACGAGCACGTCAAGTTCAGGTGTCGAGTTGTCGAAGAGAAGACGCGAGCTTTCGTGCGAAGCGGACATGAGTGCACCCGCAGTCTCCGGATTCCCGTTGCGAAGGGCCTCCTGGAATGCGAGGACACGGACCTGTTCCTCCACCACGTGTTGCGCCCTCATCCTGGGACGGGTCTCCAACACGGATCCATAGGCATCCAGATCGGCAGGGTGCACCGAAGCCAGATGGCGCAGCCCGGGAATGAATCGCTGCAGGCCCATCAAAGCTTGTCTGCACTCCCGGTGACGTTCTTCGTAGGGTGAGGTCACCAGTGCGTGAGAGACGTGGGATTGGAAGAGGACGAATCCCAGGGAAGAGGGTATCGGGACCACATCATGTCGATTGGTGGCCGCATCCATGACAATCAGATGATCCTCTCGGGCATGACCTACGACGGTCTGATCCAGCAAACCACACGGCATCCCGACAAACCGGTTCTCGGCACGATGGGCAGCTGCCACCAGCATCTCTGTGCCGGGTTCATTTCCGGCTTCAAAAAAAAGCGGTACGAGGGCGCCGGCCACTGCCAGCTCCAGGGCCGCGCTGCTGGCAAGCCCCGCGCCGATGGGGAGGGTTGAATGAATGGCCAGATCCAGGCCGGCGCCCTCAGGAACCCATCCGTTCAGCCGAGCCTCGTCAATGACCCCGAGTGGATATGCGCACCAGTCGGGTAGACGTTCGGACGTGAAGCTCGTCATGGTTGTCTCCACCGGTACAGCCTCTTGGCGTGTATCGCTTATCAGCCGGATTCGCCCGTCAGCACGCAACCCCATGGCAACCGCCGTGCCGCGTTCGAGCGCTGCCCCGACCACGCTTCCACCGTTGTAATCAGTGTGGTTTCCGATAACCTCCACGCGCCCTGGGGCATCGGCCAGGGAATTCGGAAGTGTACTGTAAACATCCCCAAAAAGGCGGGCGACGGATTCCAATCGTGCAGGGGAGGTGCTCATGGCGGATCGTATGCTCGCAGCAGGGTGGTTGGCTATGTACGGTCGGGGAGGGGTAGTTTGGGTGAGCACCGCGGATACCACTGCGAGTGGAGACGGGTGTCTCGAACAACGTACACTTCGCGCGCACTCTTCTCAAACAAGAAACAACCCGAGGCCGGTTTGTACGTATGAGGGTGCCCACCTCCACGCGCTGCTCCCCCCCCTCATGCTGGCCTACAAAACCTTTCGGAATCCTGAAGCCAGAGCCTGGGTGGTATTCATTCATGGCGCCGGTGGCAGCTCAGCCGTTTGGTTCAAACAGCTGCGCGACTTCCGGGTCCACTTCAATCTGCTTCTCCTGGACCTGAGAGGGCATGGGCGAAGCAGCGGGTATCACGGAAATGGCGAACCCTATACGTTGCGTGCCATTGGACAGGACGTGCTGGATGTGCTGGACGCAGAAGGCATTGAAAATGCCCATTTTGTGGGTGTTTCTCTCGGTACCATCCTGATCCGGGAGATCGTGGACATGGTGCCCGATCGGGTATCATCGGTCATATATGCCGGTGCCGTTGCTGGATTCACTATCCCCGCCAAGGCCCTGATAACCGCGGGTCAAGCGCTTCGGCTGGTCATCCCGTTTCGTACGCTCTACGCAACGTTCGCCTGGATCATCATGCCCGGTGCCAAGGCAGCCGAGTCACGGCGCATCTTCCGTCGGGAAGCAAGGCAGGTAGCTCCCGACGAGTTCCATCGCTGGTGGCATCTGGTCCCCGAGGTGCGTCAGCGATTGAGCAAATGGTCGGCCCGTGATGCTGTATGCAGGACACTCTACCTGATGGGAAGCCGTGACTTCATGTTTCTTCCCCCGGCACGCCGACAGGCTGATCCCTCCCGGAATGCATACCTGCAGGTCATCGATGGGGTGGGCCACGTGTGCAACATCGAGCGACCGGCTGTTTTCAACGAGATGGCCATCGCATTCCTTTCTGGAAAGAAAGTCGGATAGACGGTCCGTATCGAAGGATCGTGCGGCGGATCGTTCCAGTGGCGGGCGGGTCCGGGCGCTACTTTTCCCGCGTAACCGTGAATCGCACGAGGTCAGCCAAGGCGCTGCGGGCATCCGACTCGGGCAGTGACAGCACGATTTCCATGGCATTGTCGGCATGCTGCATCATGGTGCGGGTAGCGTACTCTATACCGCTGTGGGTGCCAACGAATGCCCGGACCTTCTCCACATCGGTCTGTGACTTCCTTTTTCGACGTACCACCCGCATGATCTCTTTCTTTTCACCCTCATCCGCTTGGCTCAGGGCATGGATGAGCGGCAAGGTCATCTTTTTCTCCTGCAGGTCGATCCCCAGCGGCTTCCCAACGTCCTTTACACCGAAGTCGAACAGGTCATCCCGAATCTGAAAGGCCATACCCAGTTCTTCACCGAACGAGCGCATGGCCGTTTGCATCTCCTCGTTTGCCCCTGCGCTTTGCGCGCCACAGGCAGTACAGGCGGCAATCAAGGAGGCCGTCTTGTCGGATATGATGGTGAAATACGTCTCCTCGTCGATGTCCAGTTTCCGCGCTTTCTCTATCTGAAGCAGTTCACCCTCACTCATCCGTCGGACAGCATCCGAGACGATGTGAAGCAACGCATACTCTTTGTGGTCGAGAGCAAGCAGCAGGCCACGGCTGAGAAGGAAGTCTCCCAGCAGCACGGCCACCTTGTTTTTCCAAAGGGCATTGATTGAAAAAGCGCCCCGTCGCTGGTCGGCCTCGTCCACGACATCGTCATGAACCAGTGTAGCCGTATGCAGGAGCTCCACCAGTGCCGCCGCACGATGGGTCGATTCTGTAATCCCTCCGCAGGCGCGGGCCGTAAGCAGGACCAGCACCGGACGCAGCTGTTTGCCCTTCTTCCTGAGCAGGTATTGCACCACTTTGTCCAACAGGTAGACCCTGTTTTTCATCGCCGAGCGGAAGTATTGCCGGAATGCCTCCAGTTCAACTTCAACGGGGCGACGGATATCGTTGAGGGTCATCGCGCTGGATTTCCGGGGCATGGATGCTGCTTCGGGGTCATTGGAAGTCTGAATACACTATGGCAGGGCGTTGGGGGCCTTTGGGTCAGGCGTATGGTCCGTGGTGTTACACCCCAAGCGCTTGTGGGTTGTGCGTCTTATTTGAATTGGTAATCAGTTCGACGCAACAGGACCAGAAAGAAGGGAACACCGCAGAGTGCCGTGACAATCCCCACAGGAAGCTGCTGTCCAGGTAGCAGGATCTGCGACAGGGTGTCAGCCAGCACCATGAATGTGCCTCCCAGTAAAAAGGAACCCGGCACCACCCAGTGGTGACGAATGCCTACCAAGCCTCGTACGGAATGTGGAATGATGAGTCCTACGAATCCGATGGCACCCGCTATGGAGACCAACACCCCGGTGACAAGAGCGGAGACGACGATCAGGGTCTTCTTCATCTGTTCCACGCTCACACCCAGAGACCGTGCCTGATCTTCTCCCGAAAGCAGGGCATCCAGCGATCTGGAAAAGCCGAAGAGGATTCCTCCGCCCAGAAGTGTGACCGTCGAGGCTACAGGCAAGTCCGACCATGTGATTCCCGAGAATGAGCCCATCAACCAGAAGAGTACAGCCCGCGTCTTGTTGGCATCTTCGGACGCAAACGTTACGAATGCCGAGACCGCCGACATGAAGGCAGCCAGTGCCACGCCTGCCAGCAACAATCGGGATACAGACAGGCGACCATCGCTTCGGGCAATCATATATACCAGGCTGATGACCAGCAGGGCACCCAGGAAAGCTGCCAGGGACATATCCAGCCGGCCAGCAAGGAATCCGGGTATCAACCCCATGTAGAACAGGGATGCTCCTGCTGATGCCCCTCCTGAAATCCCGAGCACGTAGGGATCTGCCAAGGGGTTGCGCACCAGAGCCTGCATCGCAACCCCGGTCATCGAGAGGCCGGAGCCCACTACGAATGCCGCCAGCGTCCGGGGCAAGCGAATCTGAAGGATGATATCAGCCATACGGTCTCCGCCAGAAGGGGCAGCACCCGTTAGGGCTTCGAGAACCGTTCGCATGGTAAACCCGAGGGGAAGACTGACGGCACCGAATGCCATGCCGATCCCCAGTACCGGAACGACGCCAAGGATCATGGCCAACAGGATGGTATGATGGCGGCTCCAGATCACTTGGTCGTGAGGCTTTCATTTCCGGTGCGTGGCGCAACAACTTCGAAAAGATGAGGGTGAACTGATCGAGCCATCTGCGAGGCAGCCTGCAGGTTCCTCGGTCCCGGGGTCAGGATGTCAGCTGCAGGGATGGAAAAAATCCGATCGTTGCGAATAGCGTCCAGGGATTGCCACGTCGGATGGTGGTTCAGTAGGGCATCCTTTGCATCGTCCTCGCCGAATGAGCCGATGATGACATCGGGATTATGCATGAGTACCCATTCGTCATCCAGCACCGGGGCAGGGGTGTCAAAGCTCGATGTGATGGGATCCAGCCCTGCCCACCGCACCAGATCCAGGACGTAGCTGCCTGCTCCGAAGGAATAGGATTGGATGGGAGAGATCAGGAAAACAGCCGTCGGACGCACCCCGAGGGCGGCAGTCTTCGCTATCAGTTCATCCCGTTTCTTCGCGAGCGACTCCACCATGGATGTCGCCTGCTCGCTTGTCCCCATCATGTCACCTGTGATCCGGATGGACGCAAGTACGGCCTCCCAAGAGGCCGATCCGAGGTACACGATTGGAATATCCAGGGCATCGAAAAGATCGGCATGTGACGGGTCGTTCACTTGATCCGAGGCCAGCACAAGGTCGGGATCCAGGGCAACGATGGCTTCCAGATCGAGTGGCAGTGCCGAAATCCTGGGCAGCCCGGCCAGATCCTGCTCCCGGTAATCAGCCGAGGTGATCGCCACCAGCGAAGAGAGGCCTCCCGCTGCCCGCATAATGTGCGTAGCGCCCGGTGCGATGGAAACCACGCGCTGAGGCGGATTCTGCAGGTTGACGGTCCTTTCCAGGCCATCCGTCAGGGTCATGAAAGGCGTCTCGGCCGGTTTGCGAGGCTCCGATGCGCATCCGCAAAGCAGGGAGCAGACCAGAATGGACAAAGCTTGCAGTGTTCGTCGGCGCATGGCGGACTGGCTCATCGCGTGTGGCAGGAGTGGGTGGGGTATAGGGGAGCTTCTACCTTCGGGTGCAAGATAGGGAACACGAGCACGGTCGACTGCTGAGCCACCGGGTTGTAGATTGTTTCATGGGATCATTCAATACCGTCGTCGTCATAGCCAACCCGTCTGCCCGAAGCGGTCGGAATGGGCGTGTGCTGGCATCCCTTGCCCACGCCGTTGAGGCGGCCTTTCCCGGGGTTGTCTTCCGGGTGACGGAGCGCCCCGGGCACGCCAGGGATATTGCCGCTGAGACTGGGTCGTCCGCCGATCTGGTTCTGGCATGCGGCGGAGACGGTACCGTTCATGAGGTTGCCGAGGGTCTTGTATCGAGTGGATCGACGGTTCCCATGGGCGTATTGGGTATGGGCTCGGGAAATGATTTTGCCCGGGCTCTCCATATGCCGTCTTCGTGGCCTGCGGCCCTGGATTCGCTGGTTGACGCTCGAACCGAGGCGGTCGATACGGGTCGCTTGACATGGCAGGAAGCGGGTTCGCTGCACGATGGGTTTTTCGTCAATGCCCTGGGAATCGGATTTGATGCCCACTCCGCCGTCATCGCCCCCAAATACAAGGGATATCCGTTCGATCTTGGGTACACCTTGGCTATTCTTCATGCGCTGCGTACCTGGGAATCCGGGCATGCCGTGGTTCGCGATGGGACCAATCAGGGTGCGATACTCTATCGCGGCCGGCTGATGTTCGTTACGGTCGGGAACGCGTCCGATTCAGGAGGCGGGTATACGGTCAATCCCGGAGCTCTGATTGCGGACGGATATCTGGATCCTTGCATCGTGGAGGGTATCTCCGCCTTACGATGCATGATGCTTTTGCCACGCGTCCGATCCGGAAGGCATATTAAAATGAAGGAAGTCCGGTATCAGCGGGCAAGGAGCCTGCACATTGAAACGGACGATGGGCTTCCAATCCATGCCGACGGTGAGATCCTCTCAACGGAGGCCCGCGACATCCAGGTTGACATCAATCCCGGCAGCCTGCACGTTGCAGTGCCCAGAAACGCACCCCGCTTTTCGTAAGTAATCCGAATGGTGTTCCTGGGCTAAGTCTGCCAGAGGCTTTTCCGGAAATTGTCCGTCCTCTCGGAATCAGATCAGTACTCGTGCGTATCATGCCGTCATGAATGAGCAGGAACAGCAACAGATCGTAGAGCGCTTACGCAAGCGCTTTGAAAAGGCCGCGGGCTCCATGATGGGCGCGCCCGTCTCCGCTCGCGCACCGGTCGAGGGGCATCATTCCCCGGCAGAAGAACATCAAGGCGCCTTGCATTCCTTTGTTAATGCCGGGGCCAGTCGCTTCGGGGTGAGGGCCGATCAGCCGGAGTGGTACTCGTTCTCGGCCTGCGATCTGGCGCCACCGCTCGCTCGCATGATCGACCATACAGCCCTCAAACCGGATACCACCCAGGAACAGGTCCGCGCTCTGTGCGAAGAGGCCCGAACCTACTGTTTTGCATCAGTGTGTGTAAACCCTTGCAATGTGCGTTTGGCTGCGGATCTCCTGGCTGGATCCCCCGTGGCGGTGTGTACGGTAGTGGGTTTCCCGTTCGGCGCCTCCACGACCGAGATCAAGGCCGCCGAGGCGGATTGTGCCGTTCGCGACGGCGCCACGGAGGTGGACATGGTCATGAATGTCGGCTTCATGAAAAGTGGTCTGTATGATCAGGTTGAAGCGGACATCCGCGCTGTGGTGGAAGCCGCTCGGCAAGCAGGCAGGCACCGTAGTCGCTTTGGGACCGCCGTTATAGTAAAGGTCATTCTGGAGACCGCTCTTTTGACGGATGAGGAGAAAGTCATCGCCTCCGTGCTGTCTCGCAATGCAGGAGCCGACTTCGTCAAGACATCGACAGGATTCGCCAAGGGCGGGGCAACCGCATCGGATATTGCTTTGATGCGGCGTGCCGTCGGACCCGACATGGGAGTCAAGGCTTCTGGTGGTGTTCGGACGAAAGAGGACGCGGAAACAATGATAGCGCATGGCGCTACCCGCATTGGAGCCAGCGCATCTGTAGCCATTTTGAAGGGCGCAAAGAGTGCGTCCGATTACTGAATTCCGGGTACCGAACTTGCCTCGTTTTCGCGCAACGATACCTCTACTCGTTCTGGCCGTTGGCCTGTCGGCCTGCTCTGCTACTGCTCCCGTGGCGGATGCGCCGCCGGATACCCCAGCGGCGACTCAACCGGTTTCCTGGGCTGACGTGGAGGGGATGGATGTGGGCCAATACCCGGACGTATTGCCTCCCGTACGGGACGCCCTTGTGCATGACGTGCCCCAAGCGTTGATGAACAGCACGGCAGACGACGGAAGTCAGATTGAACTGGATGGCTTCCGTGTGCAGGTTTTTTCCTCTTCTGTCCGGGAAGAGGCCGCCGTGGTGGAGGACGCCGTGGAGCGATGGCTCAGCAATCTTTCCGATGGACAACGCAACCGGTTGGGACTCTCGGATATCGTGGCTGTCTACTCGTTCTATCGTCCCCCGTTCTACCGTATCCGCGTCGGTGACTTTGAGCAGCGGGACGATGCGGTGCGATTGGCCAATGCGCTGCAACGTCAATGGACGGGTGCCCTTGTCGTGCCTGATCGTGTGACGGTCATGCGCTGACGCCGCCGCTTCCCGTTGAAGTGGTACAGGTCGTCCGTCTCGTCAGCGGGCAGCAGCGGCTGCAGCTCCGATAATGCCGGCTTCGTTTTCCAGCTCAGCGGGTATCAACGCTGCCTGCGTCGACAGGTAATCCCAGTACTTCGCAACTTTCATGGGACGAGAGATGCCGCCACCGATGATGATGGCATCGGGCGCGAAAAGGAATTCGATACGGTCCAGATACTTCTGGAATCGACGCGCCCATTTTTTCCAGGACAGGTCTTTTTCCCTCCTGACCCGGTTGGACGCGTAGTCCTCAGCGGAGCCACCCTTGAGTCGCAGATGTCCCAGCTCGGTGTTTGGGATCAGCTTCTGGTCGTAGAACATGGCAGACCCTATGCCTGTCCCGACCGTAATGAAAAACACGATGCCGTCGAGTCCCGAGCCGGCGCCGAAGCGCATGGATGCCAAGCCGGCGGCGTCGGCATCGTTCAGGACGGTCACAGAGCAACCTGTGGCATCGGAGAACAAACGGTCCACCTGCGTATCGATCCACTGGTCGTGGATGTTGGCTGCCGTTCGGACCAGACCGTGCTGCACTCGAGCCGGTACCGTAGCGCCGACGGGGCCCGTCCAACCGAAATGGCGTACCATGTCGGCAACAATGTCAGCGACGGCCGCCGGGGTGGCAGGATCGGGCGTCGGGATCCGGTGACGTTCCGCCAGTAGCGAACCGTCGCGCGTATCCACAGGAGCTCCCTTGATACCCGTACCGCCTATGTCAATGCCAAGAACATCCATGGGCTCAGTTGTTCGTTTTCAATGCTCGGTCGGCAGCCTTCCTGCGGAGCAGATAGGCCTCCCTTGCGATGGAAACATCCTCGAGGAACCATCCCAGTTCTGACATGCGAAGGGCCTGCGGCCCGTCCACCAGCGCACCGGCCGGTTTCGGGTGAAAGTCCACCAGGACCATGTTCGCCCCGGCAATGACGCCTTGCGCCGTAGCGTGGAAAACATCGAGAAGTCCGTCCGGTGAACTGTGTCGGGACCCGACGGAGTGGGAAGGATCCACACAGACAGGCATCCTGGTCAGCCGTTTCACAACCGGCACATGGGTGAAATCCACCATGTTCCTGTGGGGATCACCGCCTTGGTTTTTCATCCCGCGCAGTGCGAAGACGACGTTCGGGTTCCCTTCGCTGGCAAGGTACTCGGCGGCATTGAGCGACTCGTTCAGCGTGATGCCGAACCCACGCTTGAAGAGCACGGGATGCCTCTTTTGCCTGCCCACATGTTTGAGCAGCTCGAAGTTCTGCGTATTCCGGGTGCCTATTTGGAGCATTACACCGGTGGGGTTGCCCGTTTTCTCGAGGGCTTCGTCAATCTCGTCAATGTGCCGCTCATGGGTCACTTCCATCGCGATGACGCGGATATCGTACTTGCCGGCAAGCTCAAAAACCCAGGGCAGGCAGGACGCGCCGTGTCCCTGGAACGAGTAGGGACTCGTGCGCGGTTTGTAGGCACCCATGCGCGTGCACTGCTGACCATGTTCCTTGAGCGCCTTCATCATGATTTCCACATGTTCGGGCGTGTCAACAGCGCACAAGCCGGCGAATACATGCAGGTCATCCTGGCTGAAGCGCACCCCATTGTAATCGAATCCCTCCTGCCGATCTTCTTCGCCGTGGCGTCCGAGGATGCGGTAGCTCTCCTGTACGCGCACTGCACGCTCCACGCAGGGAAGCGATGCCATGGCTTCCTTGGACAGACGCGCAGTATCACCGAGCAGGTATACCTCCGTCAGGACCTGGCCCTTGCCGTGTACATCATGGAACGTGAAAGAGATGTCATCGAGCGACTCCAAATGGTTGGTCAGCTGGGCAAAACTCTCCGACGCGCGGTCTGTGTTGGGCTTGAGAATGAGTATCACGGAAAAGGGGGGTACGTCGCGGTTGATGGATTCCGGGCGGAAGATAGCATCCGAGCGCGGCAAGAGCGATGAAGATTACACTTACGGACGCGGCGAAGTGTATCTCTGATGGAGTGTTGACCAGTTGCTTTCGGGGTGGGTTGTATTTAATGTTGCTGTTTGAGCCTCTTTATAAAAATGGCGTTCTGAGTCCCCCAGCGTCGAAAACGATCAGCTCAAAGACACGGCATATCCTCATGATCCGCATCCAACGACCATACACGTTCAGTTTGCTGACAGGCCTTGCGCTGGTTTGTCTCGTTCAGTGGTCGACAATCGACGCGTTCTCCCAGGAAAATCCCTTGACTCCGACCCCCTCGTATCCGGCCGACAGCTTGATCGTGCCAACCAACGTGCCGGAGCTGAATTGGTGGGTAGGCGCTCCAATTGACAACATGACGTTCGAGGTGCAAGTCGAAATTGCGGCCTCAAACGAGGCCGTGTGCAACCAGCCGGAGTGGCCAAGCGGGATCACGGGCACCAAGCAAGTGACCTCGGAATGTGATCCCTCGCTGTTGCCTGGTGAGACATACCAGTGGCGCGTCCGCGCTTCCGAGGATGGGCTGCAATCAGACTGGTCTGACTGGGCGGTATTCACGACGGACGGCAATGGACTCGCCGTTGCTGCGACTCCAAGTTACCCCGTGGGGGATCTGGAAATCTTTACGACCACCCCTGAGCTGCATTGGTTTACCGAGCAGAACAACACAGGCATTGCTTTTACGGCGTACCTACTCGGTCGTGATGCGGGCGCTCCGGCTGACTGTGAAAGCATACGTACAGACGACGATGCCGTATCCATCCCGTCGGTTTTGGGCGTTACACATGTCGATGCCGAAGTTGATCCCGGATCGACGTACGACTGGTGCGTCTAGTCGAGCGGGTTGAATGGCGATTTCGACTCTGAGGTTGCCTCTTTCACCACGGCAGGACCAGGTATGGCCAATGCCGCAACGTCTTCCTACCCCGTCGACGGTCTCGATATTTACACGACAAGCCCTGAATTGCACTGGTATACCGGGGTCGACAACAACGGTGTCGATTTTGAAGCTTTTTACCTGAAGCGTGACGCTGGAGCGCCTGCTGATTGTGCTGTCATCCGAGCAGACGGTGACACGGACAGCGCGTCATCCACCGGGATTACCCATGTGGATGTTTCCGGTCTCGAGCCAGGCGCAACCTATGACTGGTGCGTTCGCTCCAGCGGGCCGAATGGTGATTTTGATTCGCCTGTTGCCCACTTCTCTGTGGCTGGCGGTGGTGTTTTGAGTGCGCCAGTGGCTTCGTGGCCCGTCGGCAATGCCATTGTCTACCAGACGAGCCCCTCTCTTCACTGGTACGTCGAGGGTTCCAGCGTAGACCTTACAGGCTACGACGTTGAAGTGTGTGTAGCTCCGGATGCTTTCGGTGATCCGGGCTGCTCGGAGCAATCCGGACTGGTTGCCAGTCAGGTGACCGTTGGCCCGCTTGAATTGGGAGATGTGGTTTCGTGGCGCGTCCGGGCTACGTATGCGGCAGGACCGCCTTCTGATTGGAACAACGTGGCGTCGCAAGGATCCTTCACCGTATACGGTGGCCTGACGACACTGACCGCGGTTCCGACATATCCCGCCGACGATCTGCTCGTTTACGATACCTCCATCAACTTCTCCTGGTATGTTACCGGGGCCGTGGGTGCTGCAGATCGGTTCAAGGTCCGATACAGCCAGGACGAGACATTTCCGGCAGGAGCCACGCAGGAAACCGAATCAGGCAGCAGCCATGTCCTGATTTCAGATCTTGAAGCCGGTGGATCCTACTGGTGGCAGGTCGCCGTTTCAAACGACGGAGGCAGTACGTTTGGAGGCTGGTCTGATGCCGCATCGTTTGCTGTCGATGCGGGAGCAAGTGCTCCAATGCCGAGAATTGGTGGGCCGACGAATGGCATCGGGGTGAGCACCTCGTCGCCGACGCTGTCGTGGATTGTGCCGTCTACTTCGACCTCTGACGTGGTCTATGATGTGCGCTATGCCGCAGAAGGAGGGGCCTACACGGAGGTTACCGATCTGGCCACCCCCTTCGTACAGGTCGTGTCGCTCGAGGAGGGCGCCTACACCTGGCAGGTGCGTGCGCGGACTGTTGATGGATCTTCGGTATCGGCCTATTCTGATCGGGGACGCTTCACTACGTCGGCGCGCTTCGGCGTGAACACCGAGGCCGTGGAAGATCTTCCGGTGGCCTACGAGCTCGGGCAGAACTACCCCAACCCCTTCAATCCACAGACGACGATCCAGTATAGTGTGGCGGCATCCTCGTACGCGTCCATCACGGTGTACAACGTACTCGGTCAGGTTGTCAAGACACTGGTCGATGGCATGGTGCCTTCCGGTACGCATCAGGTGGTTTGGGATGCAACCAATGACGCTGGTGTCCCAGTACCCTCTGGCGTCTATCTGTACCGCATGAAAGTGGGCGCCTCTGCGACATCTCGAATGTTGGTGCTGATGAAGTAGGCGACGGGGGAATGGTTGTCCGCAACCGGTTTTGCGGACCCATTGGACAGGGAAAGGGCGGGGCGACTATCGATGATCTTCGATAGTCGCCCCGCCCTTTTCAGATCATGATCTCTTCGAGGGTATCAGGACAGTACGCCGTGCTTCTTACCGACGCGGACGAAGGCGTCCACACAGCGGTCGATCTGCTCGGTTGTGTGCGCGGCGGAGAGCTGGACGCGGATGCGCGCCTGGCCCTGCGGAACGACGGGGTAGGAGAAGCCGATGACGTAGATCCCCTCGGCCAGGAGGTCGGCGGCCATGTCCTGGGCCAGGCGCGCCTCGTAGAGCATGATGGGCACGATGGGGTGCACGCCCGGCTTGATGTCGAAGCCCGCTTCGGTCATCCTCGTGCGGAAGCGAACCGTGTTTTCCTCCAATCGGTCGCGCAGCGCCGTGGAGCCTTCGAGCATGTCCAGCACCTTTAACGAGGTGTGCGCGATGACGGGTGCCAGGGAGTTCGAGAAGAGGTAGGGGCGGGAGCGCTGGCGCAGGAGCTCAATGATCTCCTTGCGGCCTGTCGTGAAGCCACCCATCGCACCACCCAGTGCTTTTCCAAGCGTGGACGTGATAATGTCCACGCGGCCCATGACATTGCGGTATTCGATCGAGCCGCGGCCGGTCTCGCCGAAGAATCCGGTGGCGTGGCACTCATCTACCATGACCATGGCGTCGTACTGCTCGGCCAGATCGCAGATCTTGTCTAGTTGCGCGATGTTGCCGTCCATCGAGAATACGCCGTCCGTGGCAATGACCCGCCGCTTCGCATCCTCGGACTCCTTCAGGCAACGCTCGAGGTCCGCCATGTCGTTGTGCTTGTAGCGGAAGCGGGCGGCTTTCGAGAGCCGGATGCCGTCAATGATGGAGGCGTGGTTCAGCTCATCCGAAATGACCGCGCACTCCTTGTCCAGTAGCGTCTCGAACAGGCCGCCATTGGCATCGAAACATGCGGCGTAGAGGATGGTGTCCTCGGTGCCCAAGAAGTCGGCAATGCGGCGCTCCAGCTCCTTGTGCACATCCTGCGTGCCGCAGATGAAGCGCACGGAGGCCAGACCGAAGCCGTATTTGTCCACGCCTTCCTTCGCCGCCTCGATCAGGTCCGGGTGGTTGGCCAGACCGAGGTAGTTGTTGGCGCAGAAGTTGACCACATGGTCACCTGTCGAGACCGCAATCTCGGCCGACTGTTGTGAGGTGATAATCCGCTCGTCCTTGTACAGACCGGCTTCGCGGATCTCGTCGAGGGTGTTTTGGAGCTGATCTCGGGCTGCGTCAAACATGGGTTGCGTTCCTGTCTGGGGTGATGGTAGTCGGGGGCGTTCCGTGTCGGGCGGGTCACGCGTCGTCGTGGCCCGTGTCGACGGCTGCTTCGGCCTGTTCCTTCTCGATCATGATACGGACGTGATGGAGCATGTCCTGCACCATGGCATCCAGCTCATACTCGGGCTGCCACGCCCAATCTTCGCGGGCACAGCTGTCGTTGATGGATTGCGGCCAGGAATCGGCAATGTCCTGGCGGAAGTCCGGGGCATAGTCGCACGTGAAGTCCGGGATGTATTTCCGGATGGCGTCGGCCAGTTCGCCGGCGGAGAAGGAGAAGGCGGTCAGGTTGTAGCTCGTGCGGATGGTAATCCGATCGGCATCGGCGTCCATCAGGTCCAGGACGGACTTGACGGCGTCCGGCATGTACATCATGGGGAGACGTGTGTCCTCGGTCACGAAGCACGTGTAGTGACCGTGACGTACTGCCTGGAAGAACATGTCCACGGCCCAGTCGGTCGTGCCGCCGCCGGGAGGGGCCGAGTGCGAAATGATGCCCGGGAAGCGGACGGACCGGACATCCAGGTCATGGTGCGTGGCGTGGAACTTGCAAAGCAGTTCTCCGGTGACTTTCGTGGCGCCATACATCGTGCCGGGCTCGGTGACCGTGGCCTGCGGTGTATCGACTTTTGGTGTGGTAGGCCCGAAGACGGCAATCGAACTGGGCCAGAACACCCGGCAGCCGAAGCGACGGGCGGCCTCAAGCACGTTGCGCACGCCGTTGACGTTGACATTCCAGGCCAGCTCGGGATGGCGTTCCCCCGTGGCCGAGAGGATGCCGGCGAGGTGATATATTACTGATATATCACGGCTCTGGATGATTTTCTCGACCGATTCCATGTAGGTCACGTCGAGCACGTCGTAGATCCGTCCCGGACGCTGCTTTTCCGGCATCCGGAGGTCGGTAACCAAAACCGTGTCCGGACCGTGTCGCCGAACGAGTTCGTCTGCCAGATCGACGCCGATCTGGCCTGAAGCACCTGTAATGAGAATCATGGCATGAGGGGAGGTTAGGAATCGTCAAGATAAACGGGGAAGCGCTTCCGGCGAACTACTCACGATCATGCAGACAGGGTAATCACGTGAGTTTCACGGGGTTATCGGCTGCCTTCAGTGGAACGGGAGACATGACCAGCGGTTTGCCGCTTACGGCGATAGTTTCTGAACTTTATGAGCATGATTTCGTCCATCAGCCTTTCCGATATTGCCTGTGCGCCCGGTATTCAGCACGGGACCTCTCTGCCATCCTGCCACGAAACCCCATCAAGCCCGTGAATCGTTTTGCTCTAGTGGTGATGCTCGTCATCCCATCCCTGCTGCTTTCTGCATGTGCCAGCTCGTCCGGAACGAGCATGTCTTCCTCCGACGATCGTGAGTTCGTCTACATCACGAACCAGGGGGAGGCAACGATCAATGTCATCGATGTGGCTACCAACACCGTTTCCGAGGTCATCGACCTGAAAGAGCTCGGATTTGATGAAGGTGCCAAGCCGCACCATATTGCCGTAGAGCCGGGCGGTGACCATTGGTACGTGTCGCTCATTTCTGCCGGCCGCGTCCTCAAGTTCACCCGCGACAATGAGCTGGTCGGACAGGCTGAATTCGAAGTGCCGGGCCTCCTTGAACTGGATCCATCATCCGACTACCTCTACGTGGGACGTTCCATGGCGGCGGTGAACCCGCCGCAGCGCATCGGGCAGATCGACACCAACACCATGGAAGTGGAGGAACTAGAGGTCTTCATTCCGCGCCCTCATGCCCTGGCCGTCGCCCCGAACGGCAAGTTCGTGTATTCAGCGTCCCTGGCAGAGAATCGCATGACCATCATCGATATCGAGACAGGCGATACCGAATTCAAGGACCTCGACGGCCCGACGCACACGCTGGTCGACCTGCAGATTGCACCGGATGGCAAGACGATGGTAGCCGGTGGCCAGCTTACGGCCAAGTTCTTCTTCTTCGATTCAGAGGACCAGGCCGGCATACCGATCGAGAAGATCATCGACGTGGATGCCGCTCCGTGGCACCCGGTATTTAACCGAGAAGGAACGCGCGCCTACTTTGCCAACAAGATGGCTGACAAGGTGACCATCCTGAACATGGAAACCATGGAAGTGGAGGCCGTCATCGAGGGCAATGGCCTGGCCCAGCCCCACGGTACGGCGCTGTCCGAGGATGGACGCTACCTCTACGTCAGCAACCAGAACGGCAATATGGCCTATACCGCTGAGGATGGTAGCCATCCCGGCACCGTTGTCATCATTGACACCGAATCGGCCGAGATCGTGAAAGTGATCGAAGTGGGCGTATTGCCTTCAGGTGCCGGCAGCCGTCCGACCTGGCAGTAAGTCACCTTCTCCGGTTCACCTCCTATTATCAGCGAATCCCACCTTTAAACATGCGCAATGCAGTCCTGATCGCTCTTTTTGTCTGGGGCGGTGCCCTCATCACGGGTTGTGCTTCCACCGGGTCGTTGGACGCCGCGGATGCCACATCCGGTCCGACCTTCGTACGCGAAGTGGAGCCGTTTGCCATCGTGGATAGTCTCGGACAGGCCTATCAACTGCCCTTCCAGGGTGGATTCAACGTGCCGCGTCCGCAGTTTGCCGACATGGACAATGACGGGGATCAGGACATGTTCGTGCAGGAGGAGTCCGGCCGGATCATCCATCTCGAGAACACCGGATCCGCTGCCGCGCCGCGCTACACCTGGCGCTCAAGCGCATGGAAAGGGTTGGACACGGGCGAGTGGTATCGCATCGTGGACCTGGACCAGGATGGCGACATGGACATCCTGACGGAGGAGCGTTTTTCGTACATCCGCTACTACCGTAACGACGGCACTCTCGAGGAGCCGAACTTCGTAGTGGCCGTGGATACCCTCATGGACGCCACGGGTACGCCTATTTTCGCCGATCGCCAGAACATCCCGCATATCGTAGATATCGACTGCGACGGACTGTTGGACCTGTTTATCGGCCGTGTGACAGGCACCATCACCCGCTACGAATCGGTGGGGGATGACGAGAACGGTGTACCCCGTTTCCGCTTTGTGACAGATCGCTGGGAGGACATCGAAATCGTGGGCGAGAATGTATCCCTGCATGGCGCCAACACGATGAACTTTGCCGACGTCGATCTGGATGGGGATTTGGACCTTTTCTGGGGCGACTTCTTCGAGGCTGGCCTCCTGCTGGTCCGCAACCTGGGATCGTGCGCATCGCCTTCGCTGCGCTCCGAGCCGGTCAATTGGCCTTTGAATGACCCGGTCGAGACGAGCGGCTATAATGCGCCGGTCCTGCTGGATGTGGACGCCGATGACGATCTGGACATGGTGTTCGGTGTGCTCGGTGGGGCCTTCAATGCCAACTCCACGACGCGCGACAACTTCTACCTGATGCGTCAGGATGCCGACGGCAACTTTGAAGCGGAGACGACCCGGTATCTGTACGACCTGGATGTCGGCAGCGAGAGCATCGTCAAACTGTGGGACATGGACAATGACGGGGATCTGGACATGATTGTGGGTAACAAGATCGAGCCCACGAATCAGAAGACGTCCCTCATGTTTGTCTTCGAGAACACCGGTAACGCTACGGCCCCTGCATTCGAGTACAAGGAGACGCTGGATCTGATTAGCACCTATCACCAGAATCCTGCGATTGCCGATATAGACGCCGACGGCGACCTGGACTTCCTGATCGGGAAGTGGAACAAGGAGATAGCATTCTGGCGCAACGATGGCTCAGCCGCCGATTATGCTTTTACGGAGGTAGCCGATGTCTATCGCGCGCTGACGCGCGGACAGAACGCCGCACCGGCGCTTGTGGATCTGGACAACGACGGTGATTACGATCTGGTGGCGGGAGAAGCCTCCGGAAGCCTCAACTACTGGGTGAACAACGGCACGCCGCAGGAGCCCGCATTCGAATTGGTATCCGACACGTGGCTGGACATCGACATCGGTCGTCGCAGCTTCCCGACCTTTGCCGACATGGACGGCGATGGCGACCAGGACATGATCGTGGGCAGCGAACTCGACGGTCTATTCCTCTGGGAGAATGTCGGTACGCCCGAAGCCTTCCAGTTCGAGGAGCGCGGCACGCTGGACATCGACACTCAGGCCATTGCCAGTCCCGAGTTTGCGGACATTGATGGCGACGGCGATCTGGACCTCTTCATAGGTGGCATCTCCGGCGGCATCATGTTCTTCCGGAATACCACGTACTAGAGGGGTTTTGGCGCGGCCTCAA
>Ga0181588_10001873_pt1 | contig 18413 bp, 15 predicted proteins | sample 071ome_26_FD_148607 | JGI IMG/M metagenome (GOLD analysis project Ga0181588, IMG submission 148607) | Coastal salt marsh microbial communities from the Groves Creek Marsh, Skidaway Island, Georgia - 071409BT metaG (spades assembly) | ecosystem: Environmental > Aquatic > Marine > Intertidal zone...
TGTGCGTAGGGCAGGACGACATGGGTGTCAGCACCCAGATAATGGGTTTGCCACAGCTCCAAGAGCGCAAGAATGATGGGCAGATTTTCTGCGGGGGGTGCCGATCGGGTGTGCTCGTCCAAACCCTGTGCTCCCGCCAGCAATTCCTCGAAAACGGACCACCCCAAGGCCAGTGCAATGCTGATGCCAATGGCTGACCATAGCGAGTAGCGACCACCGACCCAGTCCCAGATCGGCAAGCAGCGCTCCGGCCAAACGCCCCATTCCCCGGCTTCTGCCACCTGAGTTGTCACGGCAATCAGGTGCTGTCCCAGCGTTTCGCCCTCAGCTCCCCCATTGCGCAACCATGCCCGCGCCCGCGCCGCATTGGAGAGCGTTTCTTCAGTGCTAAAGGACTTGGAGCAGATGACAAACAGCGTTGTGGCGGGCTCGAGTTGCGTCAGTACGCGATCCAAGTCTTCGGGATCAATATTGGCGACAAAATGGGCGCGCAGGGGAGTGTCTGAGCTGTGGAGCGCCTCGCAGACGAGCCTAGGTCCCAAATCAGATCCGCCGATACCGAGGTTCACCACGTCGGTGAACGTCTCACCTGTGAAACCTCTGGCGTCACCCGTATGGATATCTGCAACCAGCTCTGCCATTGTCGACAGCGTTGCCTCGACCTCAGCCGCCTTCGCTGGCTGCTGTGCTTTGCCCGTTCCGCGAAGCAAAGTGTGCAGCGCTGCGCGCTGCTCCGACGCATTAACCGTCGCTCCGCCAATCAGGTTGGAAAAGGCTTCTGGCAGTTTGCGGCTGCTCGCCAGGGTCAACAGTGCCTGCCAGGCGGTCTCGTCGATCAGATGCTTGGAAAAATCCAGAGTGAGGCCCGGTGCTTGGCACCGGTAGCGCTGCGCGCGCTCGGGATCGGCATCAAATAGTGCCTCGATCCGACTGGTGCGAAGTGTCTCGGCGGCACGCTCCAGTGCCGGCTCCGATTCGAGGGGTCCCGCGCTCATCAGCCTTGACGATCTACCGCTTTATTAGCCATCTGCCGCAGCGCCTCCAGCGGTTCAGAAGTGCCCAGCGCGTGCAGTGATGCGGTGGCAAGCTGCTGATGATGCACAGCGGCCGCGCGCGTTGCTTCGATACCGCCGGTGCGTTTGACGATTGCCATGATGTCAGCGAAGGCTTCACCATCCTTATTCCGCAGCGCATTAGCGACCACGAGGCGTTCCTTCTCGCTGCCCTCTTTCATAGCATGCAGTAGTGGCAGGGTGATTTTCCCTTCGTTGAGATCGTCGCCGACATTTTTCCCCGTGTGTTCGGGTTCTCCGGCGTAATCCAGTAAATCATCTGCCAGTTGAAACGCGATGCCGAGGTTCATGCCGTATTCATACAGGGCGTCGGCTTTGCTTGGGTCCGTGTAGTGCAGCAGCGCGGCGCCGTGGCAGGCGGCAGCGAACAGCGCCGCGGTTTTGCGACGGATGATTTCCTGATATTGCTCTGCCTGGGTGTCGGGATCGCCTGCGTGCATGAGCTGCATCACCTCGCCTGCGGCGATGGTATTGGTAGTTTCTGCCATATGAGCCAGCAAGGGCAGATTATTCAGTTCCACCATCAGTTGAAACGCGCGCGTGTAGATAAAGTCCCCGACCAGCACGCTCGGTGCGTTGCCAAACCTTGCATTTGCCGTGGGCAAGCCCCGCCGCAGCATGGACAAGTCCACTACATCGTCATGGAGCAGGGTGGCGGTGTGTATAAATTCGACGACCGCGGCAAATCGAATATGAGCGGGCTCAATTCTGCCAAGCGCCTTGGCGGAGAGCAGCACGAGCAAGGGGCGCATGCGCTTGCCACCGGCTTTGACGATGTAATGGCCAATGCTTTCAACCATTTCGACGTCAGATTGCAGCAGGGAGACAATGACATCGTCGACCTGTGCAAATTCTGACGCGACACTGTCTCTGATATTCATACCCAAAATACATCCCCCGTCAGCGCGCAATTATAGGGTGCGGGCCCGCTCCCCGCCATGCTCCGGCCGGCGCCGGTAGATCAAGATTTAGCAACGGTTTAGCGGCCATAGAGGGCACAATAGTCACACTTGCACTTGTTGCGGCGACAGCGTATCGTTCGCGCCCTTGGCTCGGCTGCAAAGCCGGTTTCGGTGCCTGAACTCTGCCACACCCACTGGGTCCTTGTTTGCGAGCAGGCTAACTGAGAGGAAACATTATGTACGCAGTGATTAAGAGCGGTGGCAAACAACACCGCGTTGAAGAGGGCGAGCTTCTCAAGCTGGAGAAGATAGAGGCCGCGACCGGAGACACGATCGAGTTTAATGAAGTGCTCATGGTCGGAGCCGGTAGCGACGTCAAGATTGGCGCACCGCTAGTAGAAGGCGGCAAGGTCACTGCGGAGGTCGTCACTCACGGCCGTCACGAAAAAATCCGCATCGTGAAATTTAATCGTCGAAAGCATCATCGCAAGGAAACGGGCCATCGCCAGTGGTACACCGAAGTGAAAATCACGGCGATTTCAGGCTGAGGAGAGCAGACCCATGGCACATAAAAAAGCAGGCGGTAGTACTCGTAACGGTCGCGATTCTGAAAGCAAGCGCCTTGGCGTGAAAGCCTACGGCGGACAGACGGTTTCGGCAGGCAGTATCATTGTCAGGCAGCGCGGTACGCGTTTTCACGCTGGCGAAAATGTTCGTGTGGGCAAAGATCACACGCTGTTCGCTACTGCGGATGGTAAAGTCGAATTCTTCACCGGCGGCCCTCAGAATCGCAAGCAGGTCCGCATCGTAACGGCGTAAACCGGACGCCTCTGGATCCAAAAACCTCGTCTTCCGGCGGGGTTTTTTTTTGGCGATAGCCCAGGTCGAATCATGAAATTTGTTGACGAAGCAACGATAGAAGTCACCGCCGGCAAGGGTGGTAATGGCTGCGTGAGCTTCCGCCGCGAAAAATTCGTGCCCAAGGGAGGGCCCGACGGCGGCGATGGGGGAGACGGCGGATCCGTATTTCTTGAGGGCGATGATGCCCTAAATACCATGATCGATTATCGCTATACCCGGCGCTTTCGAGCCGAAAATGGCGAGGCGGGACGCGGACGCAATTGCTCGGGCAAGTCGGGCGCTGATTTGATTCTGCCTGTACCGCTGGGTACCACCGTCTTGGATGATCATTCAGGTGAGGTATTGGGAGATATTCGCGCGTCCGGCGAGCGCTTGCTGGTGGCGCAAGGCGGTTTCCATGGGCTGGGAAACACGCGCTATAAATCCAGCGTCAATCGCGCCCCGCGTCAGAGCTCACCCGGGACTGAGGGAGAGTCGCGTAGCCTCAAACTTGAGTTGAAGGTGCTCGCTGATGTCGGGTTGCTGGGGTTACCCAATGCGGGGAAATCAACGCTCATTCGCTCGGTATCTGCCGCCACCCCCAAAGTCGCCGATTACCCCTTTACCACCCTGATCCCTAATCTGGGAGTGGTTAAGGTGGATGCGCATCGATCTTTCGTCGTCGCAGATATTCCGGGTTTGATAGAAGGGGCCTCAGAGGGCGCGGGTCTGGGCATTCGATTTCTCAAGCATCTCACGCGCAACCGGGTACTGCTTCATATGGTCGATGTAGCACCGATTGATGGCAGCAATCCGGCGGACGCTGCCAGCGCGGTAATAAGGGAACTGCAGCGATTTAGCCCCACTCTGGCGGCGCGACCGCGCTGGTTGATCCTCAACAAGACGGATTTGATAGACGAAACCGCGCTGGCAACCTGTCGTGCAGAAATCGTTTCCGCCCTGTCCTGGGAAGGTCCTGTTTACGAGATATCCGCAGTAGCTCAACATGGTACCGAGCGCCTTTGCGGTGATCTCATGACTTATCTAGAAGCTCAGGCAGAGCAATTCCGCAGTGACCCTGACGCGGCGGAAGCGGAGCTTGCCGCACAAACGCGTATGCAGCAGGAGGCGCGTGAACGCATTGAAGCGCTGCAGGCAGTCAGAGCCGAGGCCCGCGCGGCAGCCAAGGCCGGGCGCGATGATGATGAAGATGACGTGGTAGTGGAGTATCGACATTGAGCGCGCCCCAGCCAGGCGATAGTCGACAGAGGTTGACCGAGGCGCGCCGCTGGGTGGTCAAGGTGGGTAGCGCCCTGTTGACGAATGACGGCCGTGGGCTGGACCCATTGGTGGTGAAGCTGCTGGCAGACCAGTTAGTGGCCTTGCGTGCACGAGGCTGCGAGGTGGTATTGGTATCCAGTGGCGCCATTGCCGCCGGATTGGTCAGACTGAATCTGGCAGAACGCCCTCACGAGATACACCTGTCCCAAGCCGCCGCCGCCGTGGGCCAATCTGCCCTCGTGCGTGCCTATGAAGAGTGTCTGAGCCCTCATGGAGTGACCACGGCGCAAATTCTGCTCAGCCACGCTGATGTCAGGGCGAGAGACCGTTATCTCAACGCGCGCAGCACGCTCAGTACCCTGCTGGGCATGGGCGTACTGCCTATCGTCAATGAGAACGATACGGTGATCACTGACGAAATTCGGTTGGGTGACAACGACACGCTGGCCGCTCTGGTAGCGAATCTGATTGATGCAGAGGCCTTGTTGATTCTCACCGATCAGGACGGCCTGATGGACCGTGACCCGCGGCAAAGTCAAGACGCCAATGTGATTGCGGCAGCCGATGTGCACGATAGCGCGCTCGATGCGATTGCCGGAGGAAGCGGGGCGTTGGGTCGCGGTGGTATGGCGACCAAGCTGAGTGCGGCACGGCTCGCCGCGCGTTCCGGTACGGGCACGGTGATCGCCAACGGACGCGAGGATCAGGTGGTCCTGCGTGTCGCTGCAGGTGAGGTCGTCGGAACCTACTTGCAGACGCAGCGTCGGCCGCAGAGCGCGCGTAAACAATGGTTGGCAAGCTTGCTACACCCGCAAGGCCAATTGCGGTTGGACGACGGCGCCGTCAGGGTGGTGATTGAGCAGGGGCGTTCGCTTCTGCCCATCGGCGTGACAGCCGTAAGCGGTGAGTTCAGGCGAGGTGATTTAGTGAGCTGCATCGATGGCTCCGGAATAGAGCGTGCGCGCGGCTTGGTGAATTATAGCAGTGCCGAGGCCAATGCGCTCATCGGTAAGGCGTCCTCAGAGATCGAAACTGTGCTGGGCTATCGGGGCGAGGAAGAATTGATTCACCGCGATAATCTGGTGGCGGGGTAATTCCGTGGCGGGCATACCATTACTAACCGCTTATACCTTGGCGCTATTTGCCATATCTCTTGTTGGCAGTTGGTTGCCCAGACGAGTGGAGATGACCCATACGAGAACTCAGATGGTATTGAGCTTCGTGTCGGGTCTGATGTTGGGTGTGGCGCTGCTCCATCTGATTCCGCACAGCTTTGTCGCGGCGGGAGAGATCGATACGGTCATGGCATGGACGCTCGCGGGCCTGGTGTTCATGCTGTTGCTGTTACGTTTGCTTCACTTCCATCAGCATGACTTTGGCGTTGCGGCTGACGAATGCGCAATGGATTCCATTGATGCGCATGACCATGCACATGCGCACGATCATGCCCATCCCCCAGAGAGAGCCCTGGGCGCTCTGGGTTTAATGTTTGGACTGGGCGTCCATACCTTGGTCGATGGGGTCGCTCTGGGTGCAGTGCTACTGGCTTCACCCTCAGCGCCGCTGGCGGGGATCGGTGTCTTTCTTGCCATATTGCTGCACAAGCCCCTGGATTCTCTGTCTATTGAGACGGTCGCGACGACCAGTGGATGGTCTTCCCGCGCAAGATGGCTGGTCGCTTTGTTATTTGCGTTGATTTGCCCCCTGACCGCCATGGCGTTTTACCTGGGCATGGCACCCTTGCTCTCAGCGCAGTGGTTGCCGGCCATTCTCGCTTTTGCAGCGGGCGTTTTTGTATGTATTGCGCTGGGAGATTTACTGCCCGAGGTGCAGTTTCACAGTCACGATCGCGCGCGTCTCACGCTATTTTTTCTGCTGGGCATCTTTTTGGCGGTGGCGATCGGCTGGCTGGAGGCGGGTCACTGATTTAAGTCAGCGCGCTGCACCCAGAGCACGCGCCCGCTCGACGCTCGTTTCAGGATCTGACGCTGCGTCAAGCCAGGTGCCCAGTTCGTCAACAAGCAGGTCGGTCAGTGCGTCAAGATGGCCGGGCTGGGCATTGAGGCAGGCAATATATTCATAACGCGTCCCGCCCGCTGCCAAGAAGGTCTCCCGGTTCTCCATGTCGATTTCTTCAATGGTTTCCAGGCAGTCTGCCGAAAAGCCCGGACAGATAATCTGCACCGACTTCACGCCCTGTCCCGGCAGCGCCTGTAATGTTTCATCAGTGTAAGGCTGCAGCCATTCCTCGCGACCAAATCGTGATTGGAAGGTGGTCAGCATCTCGCTTTCTGCCAAGCCCAATGCTTCGCCAATCAGTCGCGAGGTTTTGTGGCACTGGCAATGATAGGGATCTCCCTCAGTCAAATACCGTTTGGGCATACCGTGATAAGAGAGTAGGAGCCTCTCTGCGCGACCATGCTCGTCCCAGTGCTTGCGAATGCTATCTGCGACCGCGCCGATATAGCGGGGGTCATCGTGGTAGGAACTGATAAAGCGGAATGACGGCAGCCATCGACGGCGAGTCAGGTCACCGCTCACTTCGTCATATGTTGAGCCAGTAGTAGGGCCCCCGTATTGCGGGTAAAGCGGCAGCACCACCAGCTTCTGCATCCCGGCATCGAACATGTCGGTCAGCACGTCAGCGATCGCCGGGGCGCCATATCGCATTGCGCCACGAACGATAAAACGATCTCCGAAACGGGACTGTAGTCGCTCTGAAACACCCGCAACCTGATCTTCCAGATGGGCAAGCAGGGGCGAGCCGCGCTCGTTCCAAACCGCACGATACGCCTCGGCAGAGCGTTTGGGTCGCGTGTTCAGAATGATTCCATTGAGGATCAACCACCAGATCGGGCGGGGCACCTCTACCACGCGCGGGTCCCACAGGAACTGCTTCAAATAGGGCTTGAGCGCCCTGGCTGTCGGCGCTTCCGGAGTGCCCAGATTGGTCAGCAGCACGCCAATGCGTGGTTCTGACTGATGCTGGTAATCGGCTTGGCCGACGTATTTCATATTGGCTTCCTGAGCGCTGGACAATGGCCTGATGGCGCTGGGTTGCTCGCCGAATCTCGGCGCGATTGTAACGTATACGCGAATTGACTCAGGGCTGATCAGTGCGTACAACGAGAATCCCCGCGGGTTCTGTTTAAACCCCTTCCGTTTCACAACAGATTTTGACCAGATTCTGACTATGAGCCTTGATTTTGACAGTGCCCGTATACCCAACCCGCATCTGACGGAGGAGCATCTCGCATGGCGCGAGGCACTGCGACGGTTTATCGACGCCGAAATTATGCCTTACGCCGATGATTGGGATGAGGCGGGTGGAATCCCGAATGCACTGTGGCCCAAAGCGGCTGCCATCGGACTGCTCGGGCTCGGTTATCCAGAAGAATATGGCGGAGTTCCTGCAGACAGTTGGCATTCCTGGATCGTCAATGAGGAGCTCTCTCGGGTGGGCGTGGGCGGGGTGAGCGCCTCGTTAATGGTCCATGGGATTGGTTTGCCGCCAGTGCTCAATTGGGGCCCGGACTGGATGAAGGCGCAAATTGCCCCGCCGGTCCTGCGAGGTGAGCAATGGATCTCGCTGGGGATCACCGAGCCCGGTGGTGGGTCCGACGTGGCAAACCTGAGCACCACAGCCGTGCGCGAGGGCGACCATTATGTGGTCAAGGGGAGCAAAACGTACATCACTGGCGGTATGCGAGCCAACTGGGTATCGACAGCTGTGCGTACGGGGGGGGCGGGTGCCGGCGGGGTCTCAATGCTCCTGATTCCTACCGATGCTGAGGGCTTTTCACGCACCCCTCTGGATCGAAAAATGGGGTGGTGGGCGTCTGATACCGCGACACTTTATTTTGATGAGGTGAAGGTGCCGGTAAGCCACCTTATCGGCCGCGAAAATGAAGGCTTCAAGGTCATCATGACCAACTTTAACAATGAGCGCATGGGGATGGCCGCCGCCATGGAGGCTTACGGGCGCGTGTGTCTCGAGGAGGCGGTGGTGTGGGCAACAGAGAGAAAGACTTTTGGAAAGCGCCTTGCCGACCATCAGGTGATCCGCCATAAAATTGCTCAAATGAAGCAGCAGCTCAATGCGACTCAGGCGTACATTCGTTTTTGCTACGAGTCGATCGAAGCGGGTACCCCTAATCCCGGAGATATTGCCCTGCTTAAGGTTCAGGCCAGCGAAGTCATGGAGTTTTGCGCGCGGGAGGCCATGCAAATTCTGGGTGGTCTGGGATACATGCGAGGCAATCGTGTCGAGCGCATTTACCGAGAGGTCCGCGTCAATGCGATTGGTGGGGGCAGTGAAGAGATCATGCGCGATCTCGCCGCAAGGCAATACGGGCTCTGAGCGCAGCCACAGCCGAATCGGGTGCCTTCATGGATGATATTCGTGGCGGACTAGGCGTCCCTGCGGTTCCCTCGGCTGACAATCGCATCTCCTCTGTGCCACCATGCGCCCTCATTTGAATGTACAGACTGGCTTGGCCATCTCAGGAGAATCGGTATGAGTGAGAATAAGGCGGCATTAGATGCATTTCGTAAAGAGGTCGCCGCCTGGATGGCGGAGAACGTGCCGGCCGATCCCGGGTTTTTGTTGCCGCTTACCTTCCTTGAAGTCGGCACTGAACAACAGCTCGATTTCCTGCGCGAATGGCAAAACAAGCTCTGGCGCGCCGGCTATTTGGGTATGCATTGGCCGACGGAGTACGGGGGGCAGGGAGCCGATCCTGCCTATCAGTACATCGTTGACAAAGAGCTCGGTAAGCACAATGCACCGATCATCTTTAATACGATCGGATTGAACTGGGTCGGACCCCTGCTTCTTGATATGGGGACCGACGAGGAGAAGGCCAAGTACATCAAGAATATCCTCTCGGCTGACGAGATCTGGTGTCAGGGATTTTCCGAGCCGGACCACGGCTCTGACCTCGGCGCGGTGCAAACGCGCGCAGTGCGGGATGGCGACGAGTATGTGGTTAACGGCTCGAAGATTTGGACCACACTGGGCAATTATGCCGATCACATGATTCTGCTGGCCCGCACCAATCCCAATACCGAAAGAAAGTATGACGGGCTATCTTTTTTTCTTTCTCCAATGAAGATCGATGGCGTCGAGGCTCATCCCATCAGAAAGGTGACAGGTGAGTACGGTTTCAACCAGACCTTCTTTACTGATGCTCGTATTCCCGCCGCATGCCTGATGGGAGAGGAAGGTGGTGGCTGGACCGTCGCAATGAAGACGCTTGAATACGAGCGAGGTGTAACGGCCGGTCAAGCGAGCGGGCATTGGGGGGTCACCATCCACGTTGACGACATGATCGAAGAGCTGTCGAAGATCGAGCACGATGGAGCGCCTTTATTAGCTGATCCCGTTGTTCGCGATGATTTAGTGGGCTTCATCATGGAAGCGAAAGCGTTGGTCCTCAATGGTCGCCGCATGGCGTTACCCGCGCTGAACTCTGATTACCCAATGGGTCTGGCGCTGTCTGTCAAATACCGGGGCACGGAATACGAACGTCGGATGAAGCAATACACCGCGAGCAAGCAGGGAGCGCAAAGCGCTCTCTACGTGGGTGATGACGACGCCGTCCGGGGCGGGTTTTGGCAGCGCGCCTACTTCAGCAATTTTGGCGCCACGATCGGTGGCGGCACCACGCAAGTGCAAGCCAATATCATCGCTGAGCATGTGCTCGGCTTGCCTAAATAAGGGGGTCCGGTATGTCGTCGTTAGAAAATGTCGCGATCCGTATCACCGAAGAGCAGGGGATGTTGCTTGACGTTGCAAGGGGTTTCGTTCGTGATCAAGCACCCATCGAGGCGGTAAGGGCGCAACTGGAGTCCGAATCGGGCTTTGATTCGACAGTCTGGCAAGCCATGGTCGATATGGGGTGGAGCGGTATCGCATTGCCAGACGCTGTGGGTGGTGCGGGCATGGGTGTGGGTTCGGCGGTGCCCGTTTTTGAGGCACTTGGAGGCGGCTTGTTGGGCACGCCTTTGCTCAGCGCCACACTCGCAGGGCAGCTGATTTGGCGCGCCGCAGGTGACGCGGCTAAGTGGCTCAGCCGCCTGTGTTCGGGCAGCGTGGGCACGGTGGCTATTTTGGATGCCGGTGACTGGGGGGCTGCCAATACGGGCGTCACTCTGGACGGTCAGGGTTGTCTGTCGGGCACCAAGCGGTTTGTTGCCGATGCAGGTGTTGCTGATTTCTTTGTTGTGGTGGCGAGTGACCAAGGGTCTCCGATACTGGCGTTGGTAGAGCGCAGCGATCTTCAGGACAGCGCGATTGCAGCCAATGTGCTGATCGATCTGACCAAGCGTGCCGCAAACGTCGACTTTACCGGCGTGACGCCCACAATGGTCATTAAGGGAGAAACCGTCGTTACCGCTTTGCGCGATACGCAGCTGCTCGGCGCCTTGCTGATAGCGGCGGAATCCACAGGCGCGGCGGCGCGATGCCTGAATAGCATTACTGAGTATCTGAAAACGCGGAAACAGTTCGGAAAATTAATCGGATCCTATCAGGCGCTCAAACATCCCACGGTCGACATTTATGTCGGAATGGAAAACGCCCGCGCATTTGTCTACCACGGTGCGACGGTGGTGGGTGAAGAGGCCCTATCCCGAGATGCTGAGATTGCTTGCCGAATGGCCAAAGTGGCTGCCGATGACGTGATCGTGTTTGCTGGTGACCGATCCGTGCAATTCCATGGTGGTTTCGGGTTTACCTGGGAATGCGATTCCACCTTGTTTATCCGGCGAGCACAGTGGGCACAGCAAATGTATGGCGGCGCTATTCATCACCGCAAACGGTTGGCGAGTTTACTGCTGGACCCCTGACGCGAGGTGATCAAGTCAGGAACCATAGACTGATCACATCAGTTATCAGGCAGATGCGCTCCAAGAAACCGCGCCATATTGCCACCCATCACCGCGTGGATCTCGGCATCGGAAAATCCCGCGTCGAGTAGTGCCTGCGTCAGGTGGGAAAGTTGCGAGGCATCGATGGGGGTGGTGACCGAGCCATCCCAATCGGAACCCAGAGCAATGTGTTCCAGCCCAAATTGATCGATCCCGTAGCGGATTGCACTCGTGATGGCATCGATCCCGGCGCCGCAGGTGACATCTGCCCAGAAACCGACGCCGATCAGCCCACCCGCCTCTGCAATCAATCCCATGGTTTCGTCACTGATGTTGCGGGGGCTGGGACAGTGACCTTGAAATCCGGTGTGGCTCACAATCAGCGCGGCGCCCTGAGTGACTTCGAGAGTGTCTCGTACGGTTGCTTCGCTGCTATGAGAGACGTCAATCATGATGTGGGAAGCGAGCATCTGCCGGACCGCCTCACGACCAAAAGGCGTTAAACCGGCTTGGGATTCGCCATGCAGAGAGCCGCCCAGGCGATTATCAAAAAAGTGCTGCAGGCTCATCATCCTAAAACCTGCATCGCTCAGCTTGGCGATATTGGCGAGGTCTCCATCGAGTGCGTGTGACCCCTCGGTACCCAAGAGGGCACCCACCACCGTTTCCCCCGTGCCTCGGCGCGACAGCAGGTTCTCGAGATCGGTCCTCGAGCGAATGAAGGCCAGACTAGGACTCCGCTCTGCAGCAGCGTGAATACGCTCGGCTTGCAGAAGTGCCCTTGCCAACAAACTGGTTTTGGCTTCGCTGGGCCAGCGTTGTGCCAGCGCCAGCAGGGTAATGTTGTCGGGGGCGTCGGTTGCGTTGCTGTCGTAGTTCTGGCCCCGCGGAGACTTCGTCACGGTGGTGAACATCTGAAGCGCAGCACCACCAGCAAGTAGCTTGGGTAAATCGACGTGGCCCCAATCGTTGTCTGCGAGCAAGTCCTTGCCCCAGAGCGCCGAGTCCGCGTGCAAATCGCCTATGGTCAGCGTGTTGTGGAGGGCCAGTGCTTCGGCGGTGGGACTGCGGCCCGGATCGCCAACAACCTGATTTGAAAACTGGTCAATCCACTTAGGCGCCAGACCAAAGAAAGCGATCACGGCGATTAGCGACAACCCCGCGATTGCGGTGAGCAGGCCTCTTAGCCCCGACATGTGAATGCTCCTGGATGGTATAGCAACAGTGCCGACAGTCTGTCCGGTTTATAGGGGGTGGGCAACTGGTCTGCGTGTGTTGTCAGACCGTAGACAAGGCCATGCATCACAGAACCGGTATTTTGATTCTCGGTGACCAGTTGAGCTGGCGCCATCCCGCACTGAACGAAGCCGTGCCCGGAGAGGCCGTAGTGATCCTCGCTGAGGTGGCCGAGGAGGCCACGTATGTGCGGCACAACCGACACAAAATGGCGTTACTGTTCAGCGCAATGAGGCACTTCGCGCTCGCGCTCCAAGAGCGCGGTTTCAAGGTTCAGTACTTTCGTATCGAGGACGGCGTTGCTTCGCTGATGGAAGCCTGCGCCCTTGCACGGGATATCTGGGATTTCGATCATTTGCAGGTATGCGAGCCTGGGGAATTCCGCCTTGAGCAGCAGATTTCCCATTGGTCGGAACACTTGGGCATGCCGGTCAAGGTACTGGAGGACAGCCGGTTTCTCGCTTCCCGGTCCGATTTCGAAAAGTGGGCCCACGGGCGCAAGCAGTTGCGGATGGAGTATTTCTATCGCGACATGCGCAAGCGCTACGGGTTGTTGATGGAGGGTAATCAGCCAGAGGGGGGTAAGTGGAACTACGATGCAGATAATCGTTCGGGATGGCGCGGGCAGTGCGACCTTCCCTCAAGGCCCAGTCCAGACCCGGATCACGTCACGGCGGAAGTGATCGAGACCATCAATGCCCGCTTTCCCGATAACCCGGGCGATCTGGGCGAATTTCGTTGGTCGGTGACCCACGAGGCCGCGCAGGCCGAACTGGATTGGTTTTGTGAGCATGCCTTGCCCTTATTCGGTACCTATCAGGATGCGCTGGCCGAGGAATCACCCTGGCTGTTTCACGGTCTGATTTCGATGTATTTGAATTGCGGTCTGCTGGAGCCGCTGCCGGTGTGCGAGCAGGTCGAAGCGGCCTACCGACGCGGGCATTGCAGTCTGTCCGCAGCAGAAGGGTTCATTCGACAGATACTGGGCTGGCGTGAGTACGTGCGCGGGCTCTACTGGCTCCACATGCCGGGGTATCGCGAGCTGAATGCCCTCGCTGCAGTAGAGCCCTTACCAGACTGGTTCTGGACGGGTGATACCGGCATGAGATGCGTTTCCAGAGCGGTGAAGCAGTCATTGGATCTGGGCTACGCCCACCATATTCAGCGGCTGATGGTAATCGGCAATTTCGCGTTGATCGCCGGATTAAACGTGCCGTCAGTCTGCGACTGGTATCTCGGGGTCTACACCGACGCTTACGAATGGGTGGAACTCCCCAATACGCTGGGTATGGCGCTATTCGCAGATGGGGGAATCATGGCCTCAAAACCCTACGCGGCCAGCGGCAAGTACATTCAGAAGCAAGGCGATCATTGCAAATCCTGTCGTTACGACCCCAAAAAAGTGACGGGTGAGGGCGCCTGTCCCTACAACAGCCTCTACTGGCATTTTATTCACCGCCACAGCGAATTACTGCGTCAGAATCCGCGAATGGGTCTGATTTTGGGGGGATGGAGAAAGCGCGATGACGCAGACCGCATCGCGGTGTTGAATTGGGCCGAGCAACTGCTCGCGGATCTGAACAGCCTCTAGCCTTCTCCCGCGTCAGACCGAAAGTTCTTACTCCTGCGCCGGCTGCTGCAACGCCGCGAGCAATAGACGATCTCTTCCCATTGATGCTTCCATCGAGCCCGCCAGCTAAAAGGTCGGTCACAGACAGGACAGACCTTGGTGGGGAGGTCGGATTTTTTCCGATGTGCCATTAGAGGGGCTCCGTTATCGGCCAGTCTGCTCCGTCGACGACGTGCTCGGGTTGCGGGGGGCGGAAGCCTCCCCATTTGGTCGTGAAGACACCATCTGGGTCGTATTGAGCGGCCTGCTTCTCCAAGTTGAAATGTCGTCCTCCGCGCGGATCACTGCCTACGCCCGCAATGTACTGCCAATTACCGTAGTTACTGGCTACGTCGTAGTCGATCAGCTGTTGTTCAAAAAAGGCGGCGCCGTAGCGCCAGTCCAATTCCAATTCATGAATCAGACAGGAGGCGGCTATCTGACGACCGCGATTACTCATCCACCCGGTGGCGATCAACTGGCGCATCAGTGCGTTCACCAAGGGAAAATCAGTATCGCCTGCACACCATCTGGCGAAACGTCGCGGCTCAAATGTAGTAAGCAGATGCCGGCGCTGTCGCCCGCTCTGACGAAACAATGCCTTACCATCAACGACCGCGCGCCAATGAAAGAATTCGCGCCAGAGCAATTCAAAGTAGAGCCAATAGGTCGATTCGTTGGCGAGCTGCTCACGCTCGTAGCGGAAAATACTGTGGGCTACCGAGCGTGCTGAAAGCGCGCCGTTTGCCAGCCACGGCGACAGGGTGCTCGATCCACATAAGCCATCGAGATCATTCCGGGTTTGCTTGTAATCGGCGATAGCGTGGGTTTGAAAAAGAAATTGATCAACGCGCCTCAGGCCGGCGGCGCTGCCTCCGGGCACGGGTAGACCGGGATGCGCGGCAGCGGCGGCTTCAGGGATCGCATCGAACTGCGCTGCCGGTGGAGGTGGCAGCTTGCTCGGGGCAGATATTGGTTGCGCAACGCTGAGTTCCTCAACCTTGCGTCTGAACGGTGAAAAAGTCTCGGGAAGGTGTGCTAGTTCGAACGGAAACTGCGCCGCGTCAAAAACCGTATTGCCCCGGAACACTTCCAGCGGTACGGGCAGTTTCTCCTTTAGAAAAGCCAGAGCCTGATCCTCGTACCAACCGGGCGTATAGCTGGTCGTTATCCTCCCGATATCGAAGCGCGCCACGATATCGGGGAGCACAAGCTCCGGGGAGCCTTCCAGTACCATCAGGTCCTGCCCCATTTGCTGCAGTCCTCGCTTCAGTTCCTGAAGCGATTCACGCAGGAAGCGGTCACGTTGTGGCCCGATTCCGGTGAGATTGCACCACGCTCGTGGCTTTGGTAGCAGATAGAGGCAAAGCAGTGAGTCCGCTTCTCCAGCGCTTGTCAATGCCGGGTTGTCGGCCAGACGGAGATCATTCTGGAACCAGTGTAGTTGGCGCATGGCAGCTCACGCGGGAAAGGTTTTTCTGGTGTACGCTGTCGGCAATTTGGTGGATCGGGGGTGTCCCGATAGTGCACAGCTTCACTCGAGTGCTCGCCAGCCCGTCGGTTTACGTCTCAGTACAAGAACTATGATGCAACCCGTAACCTCAATCTCTTCCCTGATCGATGTCGCTTCTGCCGCACTCAGGACATGGTCAGGCGGTGAGGCACGGTGGTTCGCGGCCGCGCCGGGACGCATCAATCTCATTGGCGAGCACACGGATTACAACGCTGGCTGGGTGCTTCCCATGGCGATTGATCGCTATACGCTACTGGCGGCCGCTCCGGGCGCTGTCGCTGGCACAGTCAGGGCATACAGCCTGTCTCTCGAGGAACAGGGGGATCTGCCGCTGGAAGACCTGAGTACCGCACACGCATTTCCCTGGATGCGCTACGTGCAGGGGGTGGTGGCCGAGTATGCGACGAGAGGAATCGAATCCCCCGCTCTCGATGTGGTCATCGTGTCCAGCCTTCCGGCGGGCGGCGGTTTATCCAGCAGTGCCGCGCTGGAACTGGCAACCGCGCACCTGCTACAGGCGGTGGTGGGGCAGTCGCTGTCGGTGGCAGATCGGATACAGGCGTGTGTGGCGGCAGAGCGTGAGTATGCGGGGGTGCCGTGCGGTGTCATGGATCAGACTATCGTAGAGCGAGGGCTGGAAGGTCATGCACTCCTGCTTGACTGTGGGCGGGATGTCGCTACACCGATTCCCTTATCAGGCGAAAGTGTGGCGATGATCGCCATTCACTGTGGGGTCGCGCATGAATTGGCGCAAGGCGCTTATGCTCAACGTCGCGAGGAGTGTGCCACGGCGGCCAAGATGCTGGGAGTCGCTACCCTGCGGGATGCCACGTCGGACGCCCTGGTGTCGCTGAAAAGTGAGGACACACTTTATCGACGCGCACGACATGTGGTCACCGAGAATGAAAGGGTGCGGCTTGCGGTCGCAGCCCTCAAAAATGGCGATTGGTCGAGGCTTGGCAGGTTGATGCTCGATAGTCATATGTCGCTGAAAGAGGATTATGCTGTCTCGTGTGATGAGTTGGACTTGCTTGTGGATCTGGCGCTGGCTGAATCCGGGGTTTATGGCGCTCGGATGACAGGCGGCGGATTTGGAGGGTGCATGATTGTGCTGGCAGACCGGGCCCGAGCAGAGGCGGTCGCAGACGCTATTTGTAGCCGTTACGGTGCTCAGACTGGTCGGGAGCCACTTTGCTATCAGCTTGAGTCCGCTGCCGGTGCCGGCGAGCTCTGCGCCACATTATGACCCACTCGTTTTTTCAGACGCCTCATCGACGTCGCAATGCGCTGACAGGTGAGTGGGTGACGGTCTCACCGCAACGCGCACAGCGCCCTTGGCAGGGTGAGGTGAGTCGCGAGGATAGCGATACGCAGATGTCGCACGAACCGACCTGTTACCTGTGTCCGGGTAACGCGCGAATAAATGGCGACCTCAACCCTGACTATCAGTCAGCCTGGGCTTTTGATAATGACTTTCCCGCGCTCGCGGCATCTGCTGGCACTGAGGTCACGCTCACGGGAGAAGGCGGAGCGGGCATTGCCTCAAGATTATTGTCTTCTCAACCGGTGTCAGGTCACTGCCGTGTGCTGTGTTACAGCCCGGACCATCGCAAGACGCTGTCGACGCTGTCGGAGAGCCAGATTCTCGATGTCATTCACCTGTGGATGTCGGAGGTGAGTGCCTTGCGACAGCGCTATCAGTGGGTGCAGCTGTTTGAGAATCGCGGTGAGATGATGGGATGCTCCAATCGGCACCCTCACGGGCAAATATGGGCCTTGGATAGTTTGCCCAATGAGGCCATCAAGGAAGAGGCCCAACAGCGAACTTGGTTTGATCTTGAGCAGACAGCCTTACTGGAGTCCTATCGATTGGAAGAGGAGCGTCTCGGCGAACGCGTTGTGATCAGCAACAACCATTGGACAGTAGTCGTTCCATACTGGGCGCTGTGGCCCTTTGAAACCCTGTTGTTGCCGCGACGCCCCATCAATCACCTAGACGGTCTGATGCGCGAGGAGCAAGTGGCACTGGCGAATATTCTTAAGTCACTGCTGGGCGGTTACGACGCCCTTTTTGCCACTCGTTGCCCCTATACCATGGGTTGGCACGGTGCACCCGGTACAGAACCCGCACCCCATTGGCAGCTCCACGCTCACTTTTATCCCCCCTTGCTGCGTTCAGCCACCGTGCGTAAACACATGGTGGGCTACGAGATGTTGAGTGAAGGGCAGCGTGACCTCACGCCCGAGGAAGCCGCTGAGCGGCTCCGCCAAGTCGTCGTGGTTGCAGCGAGATGACCATTGTCGGGGTAGCAAGCTGTGAGGGAGCGACCGCATGAGAATTCTGGTCACGGGCGGAGCAGGCTACGTCGGCAGTGTTGTCAGCGAGGTATTGTTGCAACGGGGTCATGATGTTGCTGTATTCGACAATCTCTCACAGGGCCATCGGGCGGCAGTGCCCGCCGCCGCAACCTGGTATCCGGGTGATCTGGGCTCTTTTCAGGAAATCAGTGCCGCCATTGAAGCATTCAGACCCGCCGCCGTGATGCACTTTGCAGCGCGCTCATTGGTCGGCGAGTCCATGCTGCACCCCTTTGCTTATCTGCGGGATAACGTTGCTCAGGGCGTTAACCTAATGGAGGCTTGTGTAGAACACGGGGTCGCGCGTTTTATTCTCTCTTCCACCGCTAACGTGTTTGGTGCGCCGGAGACAAGCACGATCGATGAGGAGACTTCGGTAGCGCCCGGCAGTCCCTATGGGGAGTCAAAGTGGGCGCTGGAGCGCGCATTGCGCTGGATCTCAGAGACCAGCGATCTCCGTTATGCGGTGTTGCGGTATTTCAATGCCGCGGGAGCCACTGAGCACAGAGGGGAGCATCACGAGCCTGAGACGCACCTGATTCCGCTTTTATTGCAAGTGGCCGCAGGCCAGCGCGAGTACATCACCCTGTTTGGTGAAGACTACGATACCCCCGACGGGACCTGCATCCGCGACTACATTCACGTTGTTGATTTGGCTGATGCCCATCTGTTGGTCTTGGATGCCCTCGAAACCGACAATCGGCTATATCACCTCGGAAATGGAGCAGGCT